>OIWT01000111.1_pt1 | contig 112958 bp, 106 predicted proteins | sample 1587701 | NCBI WGS metagenome assembly OIWT01 (sample SAMEA3888904, study PRJEB22519) | human gut metagenome | biome: human gut; feature: human-associated habitat; material: faeces | place: Denmark | collected 2009
CATAAAAAATTCCCCCATCTAGTAGATACTGGTCTACTAAACGGGGGTGTGTTCATGGAGCGACAGGGTTTTTCTTTCAAGCGCCCCTTATTGTTTCGTAGTCGCGACAAGAGGCCTCGTTTCTTGAAGTATCGCTGCCGTTCTCGAATCACTTTTCCTTGTCCGTTTACGGGGCCGTATAGGCATTTGTCCTAAGGAGAGCGTCTTATTTTCGCGATACAATCAATTGAAATCGAGCACGGCTATCCGTGCTCGAAATGGTTTTTATCGTGACGAAAGAATTCCTATGCCGAAACGATTCATTTACCGTGCGACAACGCTTGCTCTGATGGCTTTTTCTACTCCGATTTTTGCAACAACGTTTGCATGGACAAGCGCCGGTGACATTCTTACCTTTGACATTCATGCGCAAAACGAAAACCTCAACAATGCGGCCTGTTCGGCTGTCTACGAGGGACTCGTACGTTGGAATTCGGAAATGAAAATCGAACCGGCCCTAGCCACGTCCTGGAAGCGTGTACCCGAAGGATTTCTCTTTGAGATTCGCAAAAACGTTCGCTTCCACGAAGGACAGACTCTGACGGCCGATGATGTGGTCTTTTCGATTCAGCGCGCCCTGGGCCCTCGTAGCCAATTTAAAAACAGCACAACGGGAATTGTCGGCGTGACAAAGACCGGTCCCTACGAGGTTCTCGTTAAAACCGTTAACGGGTCGCCGGTCATTATCAATCAGATGGCCGATTTGCGAATCATGAATCGGCAATGGGCTCAAAACCACGCTGCAATCGAGCCGCAGGACTATATCAATAAAAAAGAAGCCTATGCGGCGCGTCATGCCAACGGCACGGGCCCGTTTAAGCTTCAAAGTCGTGAAGTCGACGTGAAAACCGTTTTTAAGGCCTTTGACGGGTGGTGGGATCAAGCCAAGCGCCGCGGTAACCTCACTGAGGTCGTTTACATGCCGATTCAGTCGGCCGCTACACGTACGGCCGCTCTTCTTTCCGGCCAAGTGCAGTTTGTCTTAGATCCTGCAACGCAAGATCTCGGACACTTAAAAGCCTCGCCGGATGTGAAGGTGCTCGAGGGACCTGAAAATCGAACGCTCATGATTTCCCTTGACCAGATGCGCGACGTGAGTCCTTATGTGACCGACAAGGACGGAAAACCCTTAAAGGCCAATCCCTTTAAAGACGTGCGTGTGCGACAAGCGTTAAGTTACGGCGTCAATCGGACGGGCCTCGTGCGGGCGGTGATGCGAGGCTCGGCTGTTGCCACGGGCTCGATTGTCATGCGCAAAATCGCCGGTTGGGATAAAGACGCTGCAGCCGTCCCCGAATACAACCCCGCCAAGGCCAAGGCGCTTTTAAGTGAGGCCGGGTATCCCTCGGGATTTGCTTTTACACTCGATTGTCCGAACAACCGCTGGATTAACGATGAGGCCGTCTGTAAGGCTCTTGCATCGATGTGGGCCAAAATCGGTCTTACGGTTCGCGTCAATTCCATGCCGCGCTCGCAGTATTTCCCGAAGGTTCTTTCCTTTGATACATCGGCGGGCATGGTCGGTTGGGGCATTCCGACGTTCGATGCTTTGTACGGCTTGCAATCGCTCTCGCAAACTTTTGATGCGAAAACCGGTAACGGCATCAGCAACATCGGCCGGATTTCCAATGCCAAGATCGATGCGCTTATCGGTGCCGTGAAGGGAGAAGAAAACCCGGACAAGCGCACGGACCTTATGCGTGAGGCCCTGCGGCTTGAACGCGACCAGATGCTTCACATTCCGCTTTACGAGCAGATGATTCCGTGGGCGATGCGCAAAAATGTCACGGTCATTCATAGGCCCGATAATCGCCTGATGCTCGATGCGGTCACGGTCAAATAAACGCATGACTCGGCTTTGCGGCTTTCCGAGTAAAGCCGAGTCGATACACTCGGCATGAGGATTGATGATTGAGTAATCGTCGCGTTGCGTTGCCAGTCGCTTTAGAGAATACGATTTTTTATGATCGGTTTTGTTTTACGACGCGCTTTTGCGGGTGTGCTGGTCATGCTCGCCGTTGCGGCCGTCTCGTTCGTGCTCTTTCAATTTGTGGGAGACCCTGTTTCGCAGATGCTCCCGATTGATGCCTCGCCGGAAGATCGCCGGATTCTTGCAGCCTCCTTAGGACTCAATGAGCCCGGATACGTGCAGTTTTGGCATTTTCTTTGCAATGCCGTACACGGGGATTTCGGGATGTCTCTAAGACAAGCCGCACCTGTTTCCGCCTTGATTGTCGAAAGACTTCCGGCAACAATCGAATTGGCGACGGTTGCCGTCTTTTTTGCTACGGTCATCGGAATTCCGGCCGGAGCCTATGCGGCAATTTACCGCACGGGGCGAGTTGCCCGAACTCTGATGGGATTGTCGCTATTGGGGATTTCGCTTCCGACGTTTTTTATCGGCATTTTGCTGATTTTGGTCTTTAGCGTCTGGCTCGGTATTTTTCCTGCGTTCGGGCGCGGTGAGGTGGTCAAAATCGGTTTTTGGACCACGGGGCTACTGACAAAAGACGGGCTGATGCACTTAGTACTCCCTGCAACGACGCTTGCAATCTTCCAGGTCGCTTTGGTCATTCGTCTCGTGCGCGCTCAAATGCTCGAAGTCCTTCGCAGTGACTTTATTCGTTTTTGTATGGCGCGCGGCCTTTCGTTTCGGTCCGTTTACCTCAGGCATGCGCTCAAAAATACGTTACTCCCCGTGATTACGATTACGGGGCTGCAGCTCGGGGGGCTTATCGCCTTTTCCATCGTGACGGAAACGGTCTTTCAGTGGCCGGGCATGGGGTTGCTTTTTTTGCAGTCGGTGCAGTTTGCCGATATTCCGGTGTTAACGGCCTATCTATGCCTGATTGCCCTGATTTTCGTACTGATTAATTTTTGTGTCGACGTGCTTTATATGGTCGTCGACCCGCGACTAAAAACCCAAGGAGGTCAATAAATGCAGTCCGATGTTAAAGCGCTATCAGATGCCGTACATGCCGTCATCGGGCCGGTCAGGGATTTTCGGCACGCCTTACATGCGCATCCGGAAATCGGCCTGAAAGAATTTAAGACGAGTGAGGCGGTCTCTCAAAAGCTTCGCGATGCCGGGTGCGACTCTGTGACAGAAGGCGTCGGCGGGACCGGCGTCGTGGCTCTCATTTACGGCAAAAGACCGGGAAAGCACACCGTTGCCTTTCGCGCCGACATGGATGCGCTTCCGATGACCGAAGCCACCGGGTGTCCCTGGACAAGTCGCACTGCCGGTTTGATGCACGGGTGCGGACACGACGGACATACGGCCTGGGCCGTGGCGGTTGCATCGGCTCTTTGCGCCACGCGGGACTTTGCCGGAACAGCGATGATTATCATACAGCCCGGGGAAGAGGGATGGGCCGGGGCACGCAAGATGATCGAAGACGGGCTTTTTACGCGCTGGAACGTCGATGAGGTGTATGCCGGGCACTGTGCGCCGGAACTTATGGCCGGGCAATTCGGTCTGACGCCGGGGCTCATGACCTCGGCCGCCGCTCTTTTTCACATCGATGTGACGGGCGTGGGCTGTCACGGCGCAAGACCCCAACTGGGGCGCGATCCTGTTGTGGCAGCTTCAGAACTGGTTCTTGCCCTTCAGACGGTTGTTTCGCGTTCGATTGACCCGATGCACCCGGCTGCCCTTACGGTCGCAAGCATTCACGGGGGCAATGAAAACGGCGTGTCGGTCATTCCCGATTCGGTTCGAGTCTCAGGCACGACGCGATGCCTTTTTCCCGCCGATTGCGACACCATCGAAGGGCGCATGAACGCGATTTGCCAAGGCGTGTCGATAACGACAGGTTGCGCCGTGAAACTGACATACGTACGCATGTACCCGCCGCTTAAAAACGCCGAGCCGCAACGTCAGGCTGCCGGGGCCGTTCTTCGCGAACTTGTCGGAGAAGAAAACGTAGATATGAATAACCCGGCGAGTATGGGAGCCGAGGACTTTAGTTTTATGTGCAATGAAAAGCCCGGTGTTTACATTCGGGTCGGCGTGCGCGATGCCGATCACACGGCTAATCTTCACAATCCGCATTACGACTTTAACGACGCGGTTTTAGAAAAAACCGCCGTGGCGTTTTCTCTCTTAATCAAGCGGCGCTTAGATGCTCTTGAAGGATGCTCTCAGTGACTTCTTTTGCTTTTAAGATCTCCGAAAAAGGGCTTTTCGCGCGCCTTGTCGCAAGGGTTGATGCCTCCGATGTGCTTTTTGCGTTTTTTCATACACCGTCGGCGATACTCTCGTCGCTCGTGTTCGCCCTTTTGGTCTTGCTCGCGCTCGCGGCCCCTGTTTTGGCTCCGTTAAACCCTTTTGACCTAGCCCGAATCGATGTGCTCGATGCGCACCTGCCGCCGGTATTTTGCGACGGAGGGGATGCGCGGTTTTTCTTCGGCACGGACGATCAGGGACGCGATTTACTCTCGACGATGCTCTACGGCTTACGGATTTCTCTTTCAATCAGCCTTATTTCCGTCGCGCTTTCCATTGTCATCGGTGTCGGAGTGGGCCTTACCTCGGGCTTTGTCGGCGGGGTTCTTGATGCCTTCTTAATGCGTCTTTGCGATGTGATGCTCTCGTTTCCGGCGATTTTGACGGCGCTTCTGATTGACGGCGTTTGTCGGGCGATTTTCCCGAGTACTTTTCATGAGTCGCTCGCGTTTTTCGTGTTGGTTTTCGCCATTACGCTTTCCGGGTGGGTGCCGTATGCCCGCACGGTCCGCGGCTTGACGCTTGTGGAAAAGGGAAAAGAATATGTGCTTGCCTCGGAATTGACGGGCCTGACAAAAGTTTCGATTATGATTCGGCACATTCTTCCGAATGTGTTGGAACCCGTGTACGTTCTTGCTGCCGTTAACGTGGCCACGGCCGTGATGACCGAGGCAACACTTTCCTTTTTAGGGGTCGGCGTTCCCCCGACAACGCCGTCTTTGGGAACTTTAATTCGCATCGGAAACGATTATCTCTTTTCCGGTGAATGGTGGATTTGCATATTCCCGGGGCTTGTTCTCGTGGCTCTCGTGCTTTCCGTGAACCTGATGGGCGATTGGCTACGCGATGCCATGAACCCGAAACTACACTGATCGGAGTTCGGAAAATGCCGAAAGACCATTTGGAACCGGTTTTGCGTGTTGAGCACCTTAAAGTTGAGATTCCGACGCGCCGAGGCCCCTTGAAGCCTCTTGATGACATCACGTTCACGATTGCCGCAGGTCAGATTCTCGGCATGGTCGGCGAATCGGGCGCCGGAAAATCCATGACGGGAAGTGCTGTGATCGGTCTGATTCCTTCGCACGGAGCCATTACGAACGGAGCCGTTTTCCTTTCGGGACGCCGCATTGATTGCCTTCCCGAAAAAGAACGTCACGCACTGCGCGGCTCGCAGATCGGAATGATTTTTCAAGATCCTTTAACAAGTCTTGATCCCTTGATGACCGTCGGAGACCAGATTGCCGAAACGGTTTTAGCCCATAGGCCCACCTTGACGCAAGCCCAAGCGAAAGACGAAGCGATTCGCCTCATGCAAGAGACGGGCATTGCCGCCGCTGCCGAGCGATTTTCTCACTGGCCGCATCAATTCTCGGGAGGGCAACGCCAACGGCTTGTCATTGCCCTTGCGCTTGCCGGAGACCCCGAACTGCTGATTGCCGATGAACCGACAACGGCCTTAGATGTGTCCATTCAGGCACAGATTATTGATTTGATTAAACACCTTGCCCTCAAACGCGGAGTTGCCGTGCTCCTGATCACGCACGACATGGGGGTGGTTGCCCGGACGGCCGACCGCGTTGCCGTCATGTATGCCGGTCAGATTGTCGAAATCGGACGCGTCAAAGATGTGTTCTTGCGCCCGCAACACCCGTACACTCTCGGGTTGATGGAATCGATTCCCGACATTCACGCGCAAAGCCGGTGGCTTGAGCAAATCGACGGGGCCATGCCGAGCTTAAATGCCGTCCCGACCGGATGTGCTTTCCACCCGAGGTGCCGTGCAGCCGAGGGAAAATGCTTCACAGAGCGTCCGCCCTTAATGCCGATGGGTACGTGTCTTGCACGTTGCTGGAAAGCCTCGATTACGGGAGGCCCCGTGCCTGAGAGGCTTGTCACATTTAGGCCCCGTACGTTGAAAAGAGAAGAAACCGGAGGCCGAGTGTGAATCCGAAAACATCGATGCCCGGGAAGGGCCCTGTCCTTGAGGTACGGCATCTGACGAAAACCTTTCAGATGCCGAGTTCGTTTTTCGAGCGACTTCTCGGGCACCCGAGACGCGTCCTAACAGCCGTCAGCGACGTCAGTTTTACGATTGACCCGGGGCAGACGTTTTCGCTTGTCGGCGAATCCGGTTGCGGAAAATCCACATTAGCGCGCACGGTCGCAGGTTTGTATCGTCCCGACAAGGGCTCGGTTCGCCTTTTCGGAATGGACAGCCGAACAAAAGACAAGGTCGAGCAGGCTACCCTACGACGCCGTGTGAACATGATTTTCCAAGACCCGTACGCAAGTTTAAATCCTCGTCGGAGCATTTACGATGCCGTCTCCGAACCGCTACGCGTGCAGCATCCGGAAATGACGGAAAAAGACATTCGCGAACGTGTTGTCAAGACCGTGGAACTCGTGCGACTCTCGCGGGATGTACTTGACAAGTACCCCCATCAGTTCTCAGGCGGGCAGCGACAAAGAATTTGCATTGCGCGGGCGTTAACCGGACGTCCGGATTTTCTAATCTGCGACGAGCCCACAAGTGCGCTGGATGTATCCGTTCAGGCTCAGGTCCTTAATTTAATGCGTGAACTTCAGGAACAAATCGGAATCACCTATTTGCTGATTTCGCACAATTTGGCGGTCGTGCATCACATGAGCGATACGGTTGGAGTGATGTATTTAGGACGCCTTGTGGAAAAAGCAAGCAAAGAAGATCTTTTCTCCGAACCCATGCATCCGTATACCCGCATGCTCATTGCTGCGATTCCAACGGTCAAAACCGACGGGAGACAATCGGGCTTGCATGTTTTAGGAGAGGTTCCGAGTCCGATTAATCCGCCTTCCGGGTGTCCCTTTCATCCGCGGTGCCCGATGGCTTGCGGGAAGTGTCGACACGAGCGGCCCGTTGCGCAGACTTTCGAGGGCAAGAACGGACCGCGGACCGTGGCCTGCCACCGGGCGTCGCCCTGAGTAACTCCGTCGGTCTTTTGATTGTCGGAAATCACAGGGCGGAGCTGTTCGCTCGAGCATTATTGACGGTCTCCCTGCCGTAAGCGAGGCAGATTCTTGTCTGCAAGCAACTTGCGCCGCTGATGACTTCGGTGGTTTCGTTTCGTTGATTTGTTGACGGCTTTTTAGACCGCCCCGAATTCACTTGAGTCTTCTTCTCAGACTCCCCGCAGGCTAACGAGCTTTGCCCGCGCTCTTTGCTGTTTATCGCAGCCGTTACGTCCGCATTTCCCCCATGAGCGCAGGAGACGCATTTGAACAATGCCGGCGTCTTGCGATTGTCTTTTGAAACCCGAAAAGGGATTTGCATTGTGATACGCAAGGCAAGTCGGAAGAAACCCGGCAAGCGAAGGCGTACGGCCTACAGCCCCCTACAACACGAAAACGTTTTCCGAATCCGGAGCTCGGGTATTTTGATAGACCGGAATGCGATCTGACGAATTTTCACCTGCCGTGTACAGGTACGGCGCCACCCAGGGCGTTATTTTGAGCATCTCGGGAGCAATGGTCGTGCGGAAATACTCACAGGCATGGCGGGCGAGGTGACCGGCCAGTTCCGAATGCGTGTTCTTGCGGGCCACGACGTAAATCTCACGAGAGGCCACGGGAGAGGGCATGGGACGAACATCGACCTGCTTTGCCAGGTTCGGGTGTTGCAAGAGCGTTGTCGGACGCGTTAGGGCCCAGCCGGCGCCGTTTGCTACATAGTCAAGTAAGAGTGCGTTGATATCGATTTCAAAGCGATAGACAAAATTCAGACCGAGTTTGCTAAAGAACTTTTCCTGAAGTTTTCCGCCCGAGTTCCGGTTGTTGTACTGCACGATCGGCAGCCCCGAGTACTGCAAGCGCTCCCAGGTTAAGTTCTCCGGTAGCGACGTTCCCTTGGGAAGAATGATGATTGAGGGTTCCTGGAAGATAAAGTAGCGATCTAAGTCGTTTCGATTGGTAAACGGGTCGGGGACAATGGCCGCGTCGATGATTTCGTGATCGAGAAGTTGTAAAAGGTACGAGCTGATTCCCGTCAGAACCGACACGGTCGAGTAACGCTTTCGGATTTTTTCAATGACGGGCCAACTCATAGTGCGAGCAATCGATTCGACAAAGCCCACGCGCAGGGGAGACAAAAGCGCGTTATTGGCGCGAAGTAGTCCGAGTTGCTCGTCAAAGCGCGTAAGCTCTTCGGCCAGGAAGTGATACAAAGCCGCGCCGGCGGTTGTAGCATGTATGGGGCGGACCGAGTGGTCAATCAAGGAGACTTTTAAATCCTCTTCCATCTCGGCAATGGTGCGCGAGACGACGCTCTGGCTGATTTTCAGACGCTCAGCCGTTTTCGTGAAACTCTTGGTTTCACATAAGAGACAAAAAAACTTAACTCGCGCCTGAAAGAGTTCAAGCGAGATGTTGGCTTTGCTAATCGGTTCGGCCATCGGTTTCTCCCTAATCAGACGGAGCATACCGAAAAAAGCCCCCGAATACTATTTTAGGTAGGCGGCAATGCCGGTAAACATCATGTGACTGGAAAGCGCTGCAAGAATCAGGCCCGTTAACTTGGAGAGCATCGAAATACCGCTTCGGCCGATTAAGCGCTTAATTTCCGCCGATAGGTACAGGAGCATGCCGACGGCAAGGGAAGCCGCCATAATCGCCAAAGCCGTCAAAAGGCGCGCTGTGAGCGATGTGGTTTCCGTGCTCATGACGACAAGAGCACCGACCGAGCCCGGGCCGAGCGTGACGGGAATGGCAAGCGGGACAACAGCCAAATCCATAATCGAGCGTTTGGCCGCCGGTAGTTCCAGTTTGCCGTTTACAAGCGATACGCCCGATAAAAAGAGGAGGGCACCCGCCCCGATCCGAAACGCGTCGACCGTGATGCCGAGCGTCGTGAAAATCGTCATTCCGGCAAAAAAGAGAATGAGGCTGATGATGACGACGGCAATCGTGATGCGCACGGCGAGTGCATGACGCACCTCGACCGTTTCGTTTTCCGTCATTGCGAGAAACACAGCGATGATGAAAAACGGAGTCAGAATGAAGAAGAACTTTACAAAGACTGCAAAGAATTCGGAAAAAGGCATAGCGCAGGCTTAAGGTAAAAATCATTCCGAGAACCGCGTGATGGGGGAGATTGTAGCGGTTCCCGGAAAATAGCCGTTAATTACTTTTTAAAAGAAGACGGCTCGAATGCCGAAGGCCAGGACAACGTTGGCAAATGTCGCGACGAACCCCGGCAGGAGATACGAGTGGTTAATCACGAGTTTTCCGATTTTCGTTGTGCCGGTTTCGTCGAATGCGACACCGGCAAGCAAAACGCCCGTCGAAGGAATCACGAAGTATCCGCAGACAGCCGGGTACATGCACACCAGTGTCAGAGGGTCGATGCCGAGCGATAGCCCGAGGGGCATTAAGGCCGCCACCGTCGCTCCCTGCGAGTGCGTTAAGGCCGACACGAAGAAAAGGGCAAAAGCAAAGAGCCAGGGGGCACCTTGCACGACGGCCGCAACCGTTGTCTTGATATACGGTAGGTTGTTGGCAATCCACGTATCGCTCATCCACGCCAGACCGAAGACCGTCACGACACCCATCATGCCGGCGCGAAACACCGATGTCCGAATGACCTCATCGGGTTTGGCCTTGCAGAAAATCACCATCAGGGCCGAGACGACTAGCATAATGAGTTCGATCATATGTGTCATCGAGACCTGAGAGGCCTTGCCCGCGGCGTTTGTCACATGCGGACGCAGTTCCGGGAATGTGCCGACGAAAACGACCGTCACGGCAGCTAAGAGGAAGAGTACCACGGAGAACTTAGCTTGTTTGGTATCACCGCCTTCGGTTCCCATGGCTTTGGCTTTGGTCTGTTCGGCAAAAAGACCGGCATTGACCTTAGCTAAGTACTCGGGGTCTTCCGAGAGTTCCTTACCCCTTTTGCAAACGGCCGCTGCGCCGACCATGAGACCGAGCAAAACAGCCGGGGCGACAATCGCGAGAATCGTCATCACAGAAACGCCCGAAGAGCCCAGAAGGGCTACCATCGCAACGGTGGCTGCCGAAATCGGGGAGGCCGGAACGGCGTGTTGCGAGGCAATGACGGAAATGGAAATCGGTCGTTCAGGACGAACGCCCGCTTCACGCGCAACTTCCGCGATAACGGGTAAAATCGAATACAAGACGTTGCCGGTACCTGCCATGAAGGTAAAGACAAAGGCAATGATCGGAGCAACGAAGGTAACGGCCTTGGGGTTGGCACGCAAAAGTTTTTCGGCAATGCGCACGAGAAAGGCCATGCCGCCCGAGCTTTGCAGTGTTGAAGCCGCAAGCACCACGCTCATCATGATGAGCATGACTGCAATCGGGGGATTGGCCGGCGCAAGCCCGAAAATCAAAATCAGGGCCATCAAGCCGACGCCGCCGCACATACCGAAGAAGACGCCGCCGTAACGGGCACCCAAAATCATCGCGAAGATGACGATTAAGAATTCATAAAAAAACATCTGTACTGACTCCTTATCTCGGAATTTCGTTCGAAAGGGACCCGATTGTAAAGGAATCCCTTTCGATGCAACCTGCTACTCGGCGTTAAGCGCCGATTGCTTCGTTCACGGTCTTCTCAAGTAGGACCGAGGCTACCTCAAGCTGACGGCGGCGTTCCTTTAGGACCGCTTCGTCGGCCTTAATCCCTTCTTCAATGAGGTCAAGTTGACGCGTCACTTCTGTCGGATGCGTTCCGCCGATTACTTTCTTTTCCATGACAACGCGCTTGGGATCTAAGGCTTCGGCAATCATCGCATCGGACAGTTTCGTCTCAAACCCGAAAAGCGACTGGGTGGCGGCATTGACGGCAGCCCGATCGATATCGGCACTTGTCTTTTTCGCATCGCACATCGCACCGACGACGTGTGCAATGATTTCGTGCGCTTCGCGGAACGAAATGCCGTCGTGACGCACAAGGTAGTTCGCAAGTTCCGTGACGGTGCAGAAGTTTTTACGGGCGTTTTCGAGCATGCGCTCTTTGTTGACCGAAAGTGTTTTAATCGTCACGGTCAAAAGCGCAAAGTCCGATTCCATTTCCGACAAAGCCGTGTAGAAGTAACGCGGCGTTTCCACGCTCGTATCGCGGCAGTGCGAGAAAATGACGTTCTTCATCGCGTTGTAAACGGATGTCGCAAAGCCTTCCATGTGGGCGGCCTTAGCTTTGACGTGTTCGAACGTGAAGGGGTTTTTCTTTTGCGGCATAATCGACGAGCACACGGCGCAGCTATCGTCGACTTCGATGTAGCCGTACTCGGGGGTTGCCCAGTTGTAAAAGTCAAGCGCCGTCCGGCTCATCGTCATGGCAGTTTGCGACAGAGTTGTCACAATCTCAAGGAGGTAGTCGCGGCTTGCTACACAGTCCAGACTATTTTGCACCGGGGCATCAAACCCTAAGAGTTTGGCTGTGTAATTGCGGTCAATCGGGAATGAGGTCGAACCCATGGAGCCGCCGCCGAGCGGGCACAGGTTAAGAGCCTTCCAAGCGCGCGCGTAGCGGTCGTAGTCACGCGAGAAGGCCGCCAAAACCCCTGAAAGATAGTGGGCAAACGTAATGGGTTCGGAAGGCTGCATGTGTGTGTAGCCGCTCATGACGGTTTCCAGGTTCTTGCGTGCCAAAGCCAAGTAGGCACGACGCAATTCCAAGAACATCTCGGAAAGCTTTAAATACACCTTGCGGGTATCGAAGCGAATCTCGGTGGCAAACAGGTCGTTACGGGACCTTGCCGTGTGTTGCTGTCCGCCCACTTCAAGACCGGTTAACTTAATGAGGTATCGCTCCAAGTTAAAGTACAGGTCTTCGACATTGGGATTGATTTCGAAGGTCGGATGGTCTTTTTCGCTTTCAATCTGGCGGGTAGCGATGAGAAGTTTCTTAGCCACGTCCTCTTTGATGATGCCGGTTTTTGCGAGCATCAGAATGTGGGCTTTGTTGATATCAAGAATCGTGTTGTACGAACGCTTTAAATCGCCTTCGATAGCCGGACGAATCAAATACTTGACAACTTCAGCGGCCGGAGCTTTCTTAATCTTGCCGCGTTGGACTGTTTCAGACATATTCAAAATCCTTTTCCCCATACGGGGAGTCTTATGAGGGGGAGACAGGCGATATTTTCCTAGGGAAAACATCGTATGAATAATTTAATGTCCCCTGAGACTTTGAGTTATGCGTTTTAGCGATTATGCGTAAAAGGGATAACACAATTTCTTAGCACGAATACCGAGTCAAAGCGCGGTTTCTTGTATACTGTATACAGCGTATCGCCTTTCGGAGACTCCTTTAAAAATCCTATCTTTCATTTGAAACGGCACGTTTTTTCCCTCGGTAGGATGTCTTCCGATGCGGGGAAGAGAGTGCAACTTTTTCTTGAAATATAAGACGAATTTCTCAAGGGCTTTTACCCGATACTGCTTTGAGTTTTCCTGCTTTTTGCTTCTTTTCTCTAACACCGACGGCACGATTGTCGGGATTTTTCAAAGGAGAAACCATGAAATCCGTTCGGCACTCAATCGGTCAAGTGAGCGTCTTGGTTGCAGCCGTCCTTTCATCTCTGACAGCGATATCTCACGCAAATCCTTCGCTTGAAAGCAGCTCCTTTTTTCGAAACGGTCAAACCGATCAAACCAACGCTTTTGATAGTCCAAACCCATCCGTTCGATGGGATAGCCGCTTAAACGCCCCCCCCCGTCAAAGGCCGACTCCGAACGGCATCACGATTAAAGCCGGAAGGACCGGAATCGAAGTCCGAGGGGATTCCAACCGGCTTGTATCCGTCGACGGAAGAACGGTGACCGTACGTCCGGATGGGGAGAATGCTTTCGGACAGATTTCCGAGATTCGACAGGTGTGCGAAATTGGAGAGTTGAACAATGAGTTATTCATCGAAGTGGCGGATAATAAGGATTTAACGCTCTCCGTCGATGAACCGAGACTCAACACTTCCAATGAATCAGCCGTCGTTCTGGAAGGGACAGGAACTTTACATTTTTTCCGAAACGGGTCGGGAGACCAAACGCTCAATATCTTCCAAGGGAGTGAGTCGTACTCCGGAGAGGTAGGCGTCATTCTTAATGAAGATAGCAACGGAAAATCGGCAACCCGACTTACCGTAAACGGGAACCTCAACATTGTTCTCTATGTAAGGAGCCTTTATTCAGATGAAGGAGTCATACGTCTTTACCAATACACTGAGAATGATGATCGACAATCGCTTTCAGTTACGGGCGATTTAACGGGAAAGGTCATCATCAACCGTCCCGATAAGCCGGCTGATTTGTCGTTTCTTTTTCCCGAACGGACAGATGCGACAGTGGGCGGCAACGTCGATGTCAGCCTGTCGGCAACCGTCGGCTCCGGCGTTTTCTACGGCGTGCAAAATCGCGGTTTCAACTCTGTTTGGTCGGAACGCAATGCGGCATCGGTAATCAATTTGGGGGACGAGGGCAAAGTAGTCGCATTGCATGACATTATGATGGTGGCCCGAAACCCAAGCACAGAGAAAGGGGCCGAAGTCTACGGCCTTTACACATCCGGTCTTGCTTCTGAAGAAACCGGGACGCCTGAAATTATTGTTCGGGGTGATGCGCGTCTTACGGACATTCGAGCTGCCGTCAAGAGTTCCGATCCGTCCGTCTATGCGTACGCCGCGGGAGCCGAGGCCCACGATGACGGAGTCATTCGGTTTTTAAGAGGGCTAACCGTCAACAACATTGCCGCTTCTGTCAATGAAGCCGGGGTTCCCTGTGTTTCGGGAACAACGGACGCAAGTTCCGAAGCCTATGGGCTTTCTGCGTTAAACGGCGGAACGATTCTGGTCAATCACGACAGACTTGAAAACGTACATGTGAAGATCGAAAACAATCTTCTCTCGTACGGTCGACATGCCCCGTCCGATCGCCTCTCTTTAGTCGATATCAATTTCATGACGCCCGAGTCTTTTTTCACCGGACTCACGCTAAGCGGCACAACCGATGCACCGGCTTCTCCGGGCAAAACGAACCTACGTTTCTTTAACGGGGCGACGTGGAATGTTCCCGATGACAATAGGCTCGAGGGAGAGATCCATCTTAATAACGGCAACGTCATTTTGGGACACAATCCGTCAAGCATCGAGAGTGATATCCCCTTTGCCGTGAACTTGGAAGTTAAACATCTGACGGGCGAGGGCGGTCTGTTTTCGATGCGTGTCGATAAGAGTCGAGACATCACGGATCATCTGGCGGCAGATACCGGGACCGGAAGCCACAAGGTGAGGTTGCGCTCAACGGGCCATGAACCGACGGATGCGTCTCTTAGAAGTTTGATTGATACTTTGCAAGGGGATGCGACATTTGCTCTTGAAAACGGCCCGGCGGAGTTCGGGGTGTACCGCTACGATTTGGTATCGACAAGGGAAGGTGACAAGACCACCTGGTACCTTGACCGTACGCAAGGCTCCGATCCGACACCCGATCCTAATCCCCCGGAGCCCGGCCCCGATCCTGATCCGAATCCTCCGGGACCGGTCTATTCCAATTCAGCCCGTGCCGTTTTAGCGTTAACAAGCCTTGCTTCGCAGGGCATGCAATACGTAAGCAGCCTTTCGGATCTACGTAAGCGCCTCGGAGAAGTGCGGCGTGATGAGGATGACGGACTTTGGGTGCGTGCCGTTGCTGCCGAAGACCGCATGACAGGGTTTGAAGGGATGCGGTTTAAGCAAACCTCCTATCGCTTGAATGCCGGCTTTGACCATGCAAGCGGCCCGTGGTTATTCGGCGGTGATTTTGCCTACGCCGAGAATCGCCAAAAGATGGACCGAAAAGTTTTTAAAGGCAAGTCCCATAGTTACGGCTTGGATTTGTATGCCGCGTATCGCGCCGAAAACGGAGGCTATGCCGATTTTGTCGTAAGCGGCCGTCGGAGCACCAACACCTGACGACCGTGATGCTAGACGGTATCGGTGTGAAGGGTTCTTATCGCAACACCGGGTACGGTGCCTCAATCGAAGTCGGGCGCCTTATGACCGTAAGCGAGGAGCATGACGTATTTTTCGAGCCGCAAGCGCAATTGGCGTACTTTGCGGTACAAGGAAAAGATTGTGTGCTTTCCAACGGGCTTAAAGTTCGGCAAAAGGATTACGAAAGCCTCACGGGGCGCCTCGGCGGTGTATTCGGGAAAAACTTTACGTCACCCGAAACCGGTCGCTTCGGCCAGGCGGCTTTGCACGCAGGCTGGAAGGGCAGTCTTTTCGCTGAGTCCGGCGTCACAGTAAACGACGTGCGATTTAGCGATAAGCTTCTATACAACCGCTTTTATTACGGTGTGAGCGGATACATCACGCAAGGAGAGAACCTTTCCTTTTACGCCTATGCCGAGAGCGAGAAAGGGCAGGGGTATGCCAAAGCTTTGGAAGCCGGTATCGGGATGAAGTACCGCTTTTAAACGGCAATTGGGGCCTAATGAACGTAGGGCTCGGCCGCACGAGGGTTTTCGGCGCTTTTGTTGTGATTGAAGTCATTGCAAAACCCCTGCCGATCTCCGGCGCTTTGCATCGGGGATTTCTCGGTGCACGCGGCACGGACGCAATCTAACGGGTGAAAGACCCGAGTGCAGAAGGTAGCACCAAGCCTATCGGAACCGTACGGCCGGTGGTGCGAGAGGACGGTAGCGGAAATAATCTGCTACTTCCTACTCGATTTGTGCGGCGACAAAGAGGCAAAGCTACTTTTCAATCGCGCTTAAGACTTGTTCAACGCTCGAACAGCGCTTAGCAAACGAATCGCGCGCCTGACGCTCGGCGTCGCTCAATGCAGGGGCTTTTGACTTTTTTTGTTGTTCGAGACGCACATCAAACGGGAAGCCGCCGACGCGAAGCGACTGGCGGAGAAAGACATTGATGGCACTTGTAAGCGTAATACCGAGTTCCCCGTAAAGGGCTTCGCATTGCTTCTTTAGATTGCTATCCATGCGGACGCAAAAATTCGTAGTTGTTGTCATGAAGAAACTCCCAGGCTTTGTACGTGCATTATATAGACAATGCTATGCAAATGGCGGTCAGAGAAAATGCCTCTATTCCCGGAAAGTCGCTCTCGTAATCTGCGTTCTTCGTGCCCCGCTTTGTCACCACAGCAAGAGGGGCGAGAACTGCGTTTTCTCGCCTAAACGGAGTTGCGGGACTGTCGGGTTGTTCGGCGCCGGGTCTCCGGACAAAGAGTCTTGTGGCAACGTCTCATGCTTTGCCTCAATGTTTTTTTGAGCGATTGCTTTTCCGAATCGAACGCATAAGACAAAAGAGTTTTTTCTCCGAGTCGGTTACTTTTTGCTCCGGTCTTTTGGTACACTCAAAAACGACGCCTCTTGTCGTCTGAGCAATAACCCATTGGATAGGAGGGGCTATGAAACGCTCGGACTACTACGATCGTAATTACGATTTTTCCGAAATCGAAGACGATCCCCGGCTAAGAAACGCCGCCAAAGAAATGCACATTACGTTTTGGGCTTACGCCGCTTACGTCTTTGTGACACTCACCGTAACGTACCTTACCGCTCATCACTTTGCTCCGAATGAAGTGTTCTGGGGCGGAATTCCGGCTTACCTTTTTGTGCTTTGTGTCTGCGCGGTTGTCGGCATGCTTGTCATGGTGACACTCGCGTGTTTTCTCTTTTCCGACGATAGTCTGGAAGACTAAGAACCGGGCATCTAGCAGGAGGGCGCTATGGAATTGGATATCACGTTCGGCCAACGCATGGCCATGATCGTTACTTTTTTTATCTACACCGTCGCTATCGTTGCCGTCTCGCTTTGGGCTAAGCGCTCGATGGATAAGGCTGCTGTCGATAGTTACGTCGAAGAGTTTTACACGGGAGGTCGGGGCCTGGGAGTCCTCGCCGTTGCCTTCATGATTGCCGCAGGTCTATGCGGAGCCGGGACGTTTGTCGGGGCTCCGGGCTTGGCGTACAAAGTCGGAGGTCCCTGGCTTTTAATCAATGCATCCCAAATCTTCGTAACCTTTGTTGTCTTGGGCGAAATCGGCAAAAAGATCGGCATTGTCGCGCGGCGTATCGATGCGCAGTCGTACCTGGATTTACTCGTACACCGCTTTAACGGCAATAAGGTCGTTATCCTCTTCGGGGTGATGTCGGTCACGGTCTTTATGCTCAGTTTCGTCGTCGGTCAAACCGTGGGCGGCGCCCGAATCTTCGAAGCCTTAACGGGGCTCCCTTACTGGGTCGGATTGCTCCTATTTGCAGCCACCGTTCTCATTGTGACAGTCTTCGGCGGGCTTCGCGGTGTGGCTCTAGCGATTATCGTCCAAGGGATTGCCATGACGATTGCCGTTGCCTGTCTTGTCATCGGCGCCCATGTGGCTGTTACGGATTTAGGCGGTTGGGAGCATTTAATGCGTGGCGTTGCCGCGCGAGAACCGGAGTATTTCGATCCTTTCCGCTGGTCGTATCGGTATGAGTTTTCGCAGTGGATTATCTACGGCTTTGCGGCAATTAGTCTCCCGCACTTAGCGATGGGGGCTTTGACGTACAAGAGCGTGAAGGCCATGCGTAAGGCCGCGATGCTCGGCATTGTCATCGTCACGTTCTGGACGTTGGGTCTAGGGATTTACTGCGCACTCGCTGCCAAAGGCATATTCACGGATTTGAAGATAGCCGATCATGCCGTACCGGTTCTGACGATGAAAGTGGTGCCGACGTGGTTGGCGGGAATTACGCTCGCGGGTGTCGCAAGTGCCGTTCAGTCGACCGTGGCAGCAATCATTATCGTCATCAGTTCAACGCTCGTCATTAACTGCTACAAGGCCTTGATTGCCCCGAAAGTGACGCCGGAAAAACTCAAAAAAGTGTCCATCGTGACAACGTCGGCACTCTCGGTCGTGGTTTTCCTCTTTGCATTAAATCCCCCGGACCTCTTGCAGCTTGTGATTACCTTCAGTATGGGCGGAATGGCTGCGGCTTTCTTCTTTGCCATGCTGCTCGGGTGCTACTGGAAGCGCTGCAACGAGTATGGGGCTGCAGCGAGCATGCTCGGCGCCTTTGTGACCTATTTGGTGGTCGAATTAAAACTCTTGCCGTTTGACATCTCGATGGGCATGCACACGGTGGCCGTGTCGATGCTCGTCGGCTTGCTACTTCTCGTCGGTGTGTCGCTTGTAACGCCCAAAACACCCAAGGGCATCATCATGACGTGGTTCGGACGCCGCTACCCGCGTGAAATTACTGATTAAGGAATCGCTATGACACTCAATCACCCGATTATTCGCCTGCAAGGTTCGCCCTTTGAGCGCGGCCTCATTTACGGCTCAGCCGCTGCGAAAAAAGTGGCACACTCCATTGAAACCTATTCGACGCTTTTTGCCGGCCACGCCGGTTTAAGTTGGGAAAAAGCTGTGGCATTGGCACGGCAATTTGAAGGTCCCATTCAAGAGTATTTGCCCTCGGCGATTGAAGAGATGAAGGGGATTGCGCAAGGGGCAGGGGTGACCTACGGCGACATCCTCGCTTTAAATTGCCGCAGTGAAATCATGTTTGCGCGTCCCGACGGCTGTAGCGTCATGGCTGTTTTGCCGGAAAGCTCGGCCGACGGTCACACGTATCTTGCGCAGACCTGGGACTGGATTATGCCTGCACGCGCGTCGACCGTGATTCTCGACATCCGGCAAGAACCGCTTCCGCGGCTCCTTATGGTGGCCGAGGCCGGGATGGTCGGCGGTAAGGGCTTTAATGACAAGGGAATCGGCGTGGCGCTAAACGCTTTGACAACGGGGAAAGGCCGTGTCGGGGTACCCTTACATATCCTGTATCGCGGAATCCTCAATGCGTCCCTTTTGACCGATGCCATGGAGAGGGTCACGCGCAGCAAGCGTGCCGGGTGTGGGAATTTTACGATTGCCTCGGCAGAGGGCCTCGCGTTTTGCATGGAGTACACGCCCGAGAATTTCGATGTCCTGACAACCGACGGCGAGCCCCTTTATCACACCAATCATTACTTGTCTCCGCTATTTATCGCCGAGGATAAGTTAAAGTTCCAAATAACTGACACGTACGTGCGGCTTAATCGCATTCGCAGAGCTGCAAAGCCATATGTCGGAAAGCTCGATGTCGAAACGATTATGAAGGTGCTCGGCGATCACGCCAATTGTCCCGACTCGGTCTGCAGTCACGAAGATATGCACGACCCTGTGGCCATGCGTATGTGCTCGGTGTACGCCGTTGTCATGGATTTGAACAGTCAGTGTCTATGGGTCACAAACGGCTATCCGTGTGAGGGGCCGGCGTACCCGGTGAAGTTCGAGTAGTAGGGCGTTTATGTGTCCGGGTATCAATCCCTGACAAATTCCCTCGGCAATGGCCTCAAACGATTTGCAATTGCCGAGGTTTTCTTTTTTTAATTGCCTGATTAGCGGTTGCTGTCTTTAAAAAACCATTCTGCAATCAAACCCGCAATCGACCGAACGAGAAAAGTTGCAGCCGCCGTATCTTCAATGATGGACTTACTGATTTCGTCGTTGATTTGTTCCACATGTCGTTTCTCTCGGCCGGAAGCCTTTCGAAGTGCCTGCTTGGCGCTTCCGGAGCCATTGCGCTCGAAACGAGCCCGACTGCTCAGGTATTTATCACGGTAGTTCTTCATTCTCCCGGCCTTGAAGCTTCGGCCGGTAGACAGCGCGGCGGCGTTGCGCCCTGCCGGAGGCTCTGACTTCAGTGTGCAATACAACTTCGAAAACGCCGGATTAAACGGCATGACTGGTCTTATCGGAATGTATGCCATTTAGGATGTTCCGTACGCTCCGGCGGCTAAGAAGTTAAGACTTTCTCCTTGTGAACTTCAGTCTATTACGTGGAAAGGCGTTCGCGCTATGTTCCCCGAAGACCTTAAGAAGGCGGGCAACGGAGGCAATCTCAAAAAGTTTGACGAGATTTGGGCAAAGTCGATTCGGGATAGTCCGTGTCCCGCTCTTTTCGTCCGAGAACGGTAATGCAAATATCGGTTTCTATAACTAATCCATCCGAGAGTTATCGGCAGATTTCTGACCCAATTTAGATATCAAACATAAATAACATGCCAAATGGCACTGGGTTTTACTTATGCATCCGGGGCTTACTGGAGACGTCCAATCCGTCAAAGACGAACGGATTGTTTCGTGAAAAGCTCAGGTTATTCGCAGAGAAACAGATGTCGCAGGAGGTTAGTGGGTACGTCGGCCACCGAAAGAGTCCTGTCAAGAGGGGTGCATCAAAAAGGCGAGCTTTTACCAAGCGCTAAGTCTCTTGGAGCGCACTCGGCATACCTGTAAAGAAAATTCCTTCAGGTAAAACAGCTGTACCGAGCCTGGCTTTAATGCCGCGAGCAGGAAGCCGATAGAAGCGAAGATCGTCTTCTTTTTTGTCGATCAGGGGTTTGACGGCATTGAGGCACTTTTCAAGCTCGGCATCGTTGCCCGTCAGCATAAAGACGCTGTACTGAATAGGGACGGCAAAGCACAGCATCTTACGGTGAACGCGTTGCAGCCGGTCTTTTGCACGAATGTCGTAGCCGATTAAAAAGCTTGCCATTTGCTCGAATCTAGTCTCTCGTGAAGGGGTTGCCGACTCGGCGCACACAAAATTCCGTCAATTTGCAGTGGATTTGATTTAAGGTATCGGACGTCAGTTCCTTTCCTCGCATTGACTCGGAAAGATTAAGTTCAATAGCGATAAAACGCGCTCCTTTCTGACAAACGGTAGCGGCCGCTTCCATCGAAAGCGTTCCGATGACGGTGTCGCCCGGCTCAATGAGCGAGGTGTCCAAGTGCTTAATCCATTTGTCGACCGGAAGCCCTTTGGATTTAATCCAATCCAAGGCTCCTGGATGGCGGGATACAAACCAAGTCGTCATACCTTTTCCTTTTAATTACTCGGTGTGTTATCCGAGATGACAACGGTTTTTTGTCGAGAGGCAATCTCGGTTGTAAAATCGCCGGCGTATTTGTAGGCGCGCTTTTCAATGAGAGGGCGCCAGGTTCCGGCCGCTTCCTCGTAAGCCGGATAAAAACGCGTTCGAGCCGCCTTTCCCATTAGACATCCTTTTTCCGACATCGTAAAGTCTTCGACTCGTAAGGTGCCTTCCTTGAAAAGCGTCATGGCAAATCGGTCGGCTGTTGCTCGAAAAGATTCGACCATGTCGCAGGCAAAGGAGTAACGGGCAAAGTCCGCTTCGTGCAAAAAGCCGACAAAGGGATCGAGTCCGGCGGCATAGATGCCGAGCGCCGAATCAGCGATAAACAGTGTGTAGGCCAAAGAGAGCGTGGCATTAAACGGGTCGGTCGGGGGGCGACGATTGCGTCCCGTAAAGTTCAGGGACTTCTTCAGAACACAGGAAAGCGCTTGAAAGTAGGCGGCAGCAGCGTGCCCTTCAATGCCCCGCAACTCACTCATGGTGATTTTGTCGTACACGCGTTCGGCATCTTCATGAACCCAGTTGCGGTTTCGGTTAAATTCGATACCGGCTTGCGGGTGCTCCTTGTAAATCTCGTCTAACAGGTCGGCCTGCGAGGTGATTTTCTCTCGAATAAGCGCAACGGAAAAGAGGCGTTTAAATTCCTTATCCTCACTCAAGACACATTGAGCAATACGGCGTTTGACATCGTTATGCGGTGCCGGAAAAAAGAGGGAAGGCGTGTTTTGATAGCCCGAAAGAACAATGAGCCCGATTCCGTTTCTACCGAAATCGCCTAATACCCTGGTCGTCACCGTGGCATTTCCTTTGATGATGACGCGGTCTAAAGGCGCGGTCGGTACCGTGCCGATGCGTTCGTTGTCCTCATAAAAGACAAGCGCACCGCCGTCGGTACGGACTTCGACATTTTTGCGATCGATGTAAAGGCTACTCAAGCTCGTGCTTCCTAAGATTTAAAGGATAAGAAACGGCTTTAAATTTTGACGTCGCGCTTGACCGAGAAAGACGGGAAAGTGCGACTCATCTAATTCAAAAAAATGAACGCGGTCCGTTGCTTGATTAATTCGCGTGCCGATTTTCTCAATGAGGTCTTTAAGTTCCGTTACGGTAACCCAGCATTCGTAAAAGGATTTTTGCCCGCTCACGGCAAACGAAGTCAAGAGTTTCTTAACACGGTAAAGGGCCGAGGAATCGGAGATGTCATAAGCTACGAGAACGAGAAGTCGGTTTTCCGTCAAGCGCAATCCCCACTGTAGTAACGGCGCCATTATTCTCCGTCAAAGTACGCTTGAGAACAATCACAAATTTGTGATGCTTGAGAGGCGGTCACTCGATTTGTCAGAATCGGACTGTTTGAACCTTTTCTTTTCTCCTGAAATTTGTAAAATTCTTCAGTCGGAGAGCGTTTGCGGTTCAGTGGATTTTAATCGGGGGATTTATGGTAGAAAATGAAAATAAATGCACGTTTGATTTGTTGCAATTTCAGATGCATCTGTGTTTAGTTTCCGATCAAGCCGCTGCCAATTATCTTCCTGTTGTTTGCTTTCGTCCTAAATGCGTGGTTCTTGTCGTTTCTCCGCAGATGAAGGAACAAGCCGCCTCTTTGGAAGAAGCCCTTAAGCGCGCCGTTCCCGGAATTCACGTTGAGCACCTGGCTATTGCCGATACCAATGATATCAACGGCAATGTCTTAGCGTTTTGGAATGTCCTTTCTGAAAAGGCGGGTTTAAAGCCGTTGGTCAATCTTACGGGCGGAACAAAAACCATGTCTATTGCAGCGATGAAGGCAGCTGAGTCGGAGGGATGTCCCGCTTTTTATCTCGCCATGGAAAACAATTCCATTACTTTTTTTCCGAAGGGAGAGCTCTCCGAAGAACGACACATCGAACACATTGCCTTTAAGCCCAAGATTCAAAATTATCTGGCAGCCTACGGCTATCTTTCCGACGGGGTTTGTCCGAGGACGGCGCGCCTTTCGGATTCGGAACTTGAGTTGTACCGAGAATTGATTGTGCGACCGAACTTCCATTTGGCCATTCCGTTGATTAACAAATTCGTCGTACAAGCCGAAGGAAGAAACCGCACAAGAGGCCTGAAGGCGGCTTTAGATTCCGATATCTCGAATAAAAAGACGGTACTCTCGGCCGTTAACGAGTTTCAAAGAGCCGGATACTTGACCTACAAGGACGGGGAACTCTTTTTTACCGATGAATCGAATCGCTTTTTTGTGGCCGGCGGTTGGATGGAAAAGTACGCGGCTCACTGCTTGGATAAACTCGGGATGCACCCGTGGATAAATCTTGAGGTTGAAAAGGGTGTTAAAAACGAAATCGACGTTGCCTTTTTACGGAATAATTGCTTGTATATCGTCGAGTGCAAGACAAGCATGACCAAGAACAAGGAAACGGCTGAGAAGATTGTTTACAAACTTGAAACGTTAAAGAAAATCGGGGGCTTGAAGACCCAACTGATTTTAATCAGTTACCAAGATGTGGAAAAAAATGCAAAAAGGCGCGCTGAACAAGGCGGGATTGCCGTCATCGACGGAAAGAAGATTGAAAACCTGGAGTCGTATTTGCGCCAGGTGATTGAATCATGACAGAACCGGACCGACGCATCCTTGTTTCCGTCACCGGCATGACTCCGCAGGTCGTGACAGAAACGCTTTATGCACTCGTGACTCAGGAACATGCCGTTCCGACGGAAATTCATCTGATTACGACAGCGAACGGCAGAAATCGGGCTCTGCGTGATTTGCTTGATTCTCAAACCGGACAATTTCACGCCTTCTGCCGGGATTACGACTTGGTCGGTCGAATTCGTTTTGATGATTCGATGATTCACGTCATTTGCGATGCCAACGGGCACCCGCTAAGTGATATTCGAACACAAGACGACAATACGCAGGCTGCCGACTTGATTGTTCGCCTCATGCAGCAGTTTTGCAGCGATTCGGAGGCGTCCGTTCATGTTTCTCTTGCAGGCGGTCGTAAGACTATGAGTTTTTTCGTCGGTTATGCGCTTTCGCTTTTCGGACGTTCCCAAGATCGACTTTCCCATGTTCTTGTCTCGGAGCCCTACGAAAACAACCGAGATTTCTTTTATCCGACACAAATCCCACACACGATTTTTAATCATTTCGGTGAGGCACTCGATGCTCAAAGCGCAAAAATTGCTTTAGCCGATATCCCGTTCGTGCGATTGCGTAACGGTCTGCCCGAAACGCTTTTAACGGGTAAAGTCGGCTATAGCGAAACGGTGCGAGTGGCCCAAAACCGCATTGTTCCGCCGGTTTCCGTCTCTTTTGATTCGGAAAAGCGCCTTGTCCTTTGCGGCATGCGTCCTGTAAGAATGTCCCCGTGTCTTTTTGCGATGTATCTGTGGCTGGCCATTCGCTGTAAAGAAAAGGCTCCTGCCGTGCGTCCCGGAACGAATGCTCAGGCAGAAGAGTTTCTTCGTGTCTACAAACGCATCGCCGGACAAACAGGCGACTATGACAACGCCGTTGCAGCGCTACGCCACGACGGAGATTTCTTGCCGTATTTTCAGGAAAAGCGCTCCTTGATACATCGGCAAATTCGAGCTGAGCTCGGCGCGTCATCCGCGGTCCCGTACCTGATTCAGTCGCTTGTCAAACGCTTGGATACGCGATACACGTTAAAACTGTCGCCCAAGGAAATCACGCTTCCGTCACAAGTTTGTTATCTGAGTCAAGCAATCCGAAAACGCCTATAGTACCTTAGGTCGTTAGAGAGAAAAGGGGAAAAGTCATGTCAAAACCCGGAATGTTTCAAAGACGTCTGTCGCGTTCGGGTTTGGCGTTCCGTCTTCTTGCGGGAACGGTCCTGTTTTTCATTGCCTCACTCGGTTTTGTGGAGGCGAACAATCCGGATTCTGCCCTATTGCAACTTGTGTGGGTTGCGACGCTTTTATGCATTTCAGTTTGGATGTTTATTTGTGCCGTTGAGCGGCTAAATGACATAAATCGGCCGCGTTGGTTCGTGCTTTTTCTGCTGATTCCGTATGTCAATCTTGCTATATGGCTTTGGTTGTTGTTTTCAAAATCACGGCAGGAAACTTGCGAAGGGCAGAACGGAAATCCGACGGCGTCGGGTGTTTCGTGATTTACGTGTAAAGGAGGGGTATGCCTAATCTATTGGATGCAACGTGTCGCGTGGCACTGGCCGGTCTCGTGCACGATTTGGGAAAATTTGCGCAACGAGCAGGCTTGGAAGTTTCCAAAGAACGATTGGAAACACACGAACAACTGTACTGCCCCCAAAAGGAAATCGGCGGGAAAATCTGGTGGACGCACAAGCATGCGGCGTACACGGCACTTTTCTTTGAAGATATCGAAAAAGGGGCTCCGGACTTAGTCAAAGGGGATGCCTACCCGTTTGCCTCTCGCACGGAAGGCGGTGAGATCACCGATTCCATTGCCAATGCAGCGGGAGCCCATCACAATCCTAAGACATTTTTACAATGGATTATTGCTGTCGCCGACCGCGTCTCATCGGGTTTTGAGCGTGATGATTACGCCGATAAATCGGCTTTGGACTCGGAAAAAACCGATTACATCACGACGCGGTTAAGAAGTCTTTCGGAAGGAGTCTCTCTGACCGATTCAAAGGCTAACAGTTCCGACTTGAAAAAAGCACTTCCTCTAAAGCCGCTTTCGGCAGCTGCTCTTTTCCCGCAATCGCTCGAGCGCGTTGAAACAAACGATGTCAATCAGGCAAAGCTTGAATATCGAAACTTGTGGAAGGCGTTTTCCGAGGCTATGGCTCCGAATGCCGAGGAGCCGATTCCCGATGCCTTCCGTAAGAACTGGACGCTTTGGCTCGATGTCTTTGACACCGCTTGGTTGACGTTTACTTCATCGATTCCGTCGGCTACGGCTTTCGGGGTTCGTCCCGATGTTTCTCTGTACGACCACTGCAAGGCAACGGCGGCGATTGCCACAGCTCTTTGGGCTTGGCATGAGGCGACCGGAAAGACCGATGCCGAGGCGGCACGTGCGATGAAAGGCAAGGTCGATTGGGACGAAAAGAAATTTCTTCTTATCCAAGGCGACTTTTTCGGTATCCAGAATTTCATATTCTCCGAAGGCAGTGAAACCAATAAAAACGCCGCTAAAATTTTGCGCGGACGCTCGTTTTATGTATCGCTCATGACGGAACTTGCGGCTTTAAAAGTCTTGCAGACGCTGTCGCTTCCGCCGACAAGCCAGATTCTCAATGCGGCCGGTAAATTCCTGATTGTGGCGCCGAATACGCCTCAGACAATCCAACTCCTTAATACCGTTAAGGAAACATTGGATGCCTGGTTTGTCAAAAACACCTTTGCAACAGCCGGCATCGGACTGGCGTGGACCGAGGCTTCCTGTCGCGATTTTGTAGAAAAGCATTACGACAGCCTCGTCACACGGTTGATTCAAACCCTCGATTGTGAAAAGCTACGCCGCTTTAACCTGACACAGTTTGCCAATCCTGTGTTGGATGCAGACTTTTCTCAAGGTGTGTGCTCCTGGCGTTCGATGTTGCCGGCAAACGGAAAAACGGACGGACTTCCCACGTGCGCTTTGACGCGCGATGAAATGAATATCGGAAAATGGATTCCGTCTTTTAAACGTCTCTTGATTTTGACGGAGTCCGCTCCGATTCACAACAGTGACTCTGTTAAGGTGCGAGGAACTTGCTACCGTATCTGAACAGATTGCTAAGAAAATTCCTGAATTGGTACGTTTAGACTCTGCTTTGCGAGTTGAAGACGCCCTTGGTGGACGAAACAACGGAATTCACAGAACAGAATTAAGCAATGCAAAGGTGGTGATTCGGGACGTATTTTCTGGAATGGACGTTAATCGGAATCAGTTTTGTACCAAAGCTTTTAAAGCGACTATCGAAAATCTGCTTGTGGCGTATCCCACATGGGCAGTAACTAGTTTATCTGTGGGACGGTTCATTCCACCTGTGGCTGGGCTATTTAACCTTGTGCTTATTGACGAGGCAACTCAGGCCAACATCGCGATGGCAATACCACTGCTGTTTCGTGCGAAAAGAGCAGCAATTATTGGAGATCCGCAACAACTTCAGTTCATCTCAATGCTGAGACCAGATACGGACTATATCTTGAGAATTCATGCAAAGATTAATGAAGATAAATACCGACATTATAGTTATTGCGAGCAATCACTTTACGATTTTGCAGCTGGAGTAGATGGTGCTTTTGTGACCGGATTAAATGAAACCTTCAGAAGTTGCCCTGAGATTGCAGCATATTCTGGAGCAACCTTTTATCGCGATAACTTGTTGGTTGCGACCGATATCAGTCATTTAAAACTCCCGCAAGGGCACCGACTCGGAATTGAATGGGTTGATGTCAACGCCTCAATAGAACCCGCAACTGGCACTGGATGTTGGTGCCTAGAGGAGGCAGAGACCGTTGCCACACAGATTAAGAGCATTCTTGTAAATGCTGAATTTCAGGGAACAATCGGTGTTGTTACACCGTTTGCATACCAGGCTCAGAGAATTGACGCTTTAGTTCGCGAGCGTTCCGGTATTCCTCAGGCGGTCTTGGATCGGTCGCAGTTTCTTTCCAGAACGGCCCATTCTTTTCAGGGAGATGAACGGGATGTGATTGTATTCAGCCTTTGTTCGGGACAGTCAATGCCCAAAGGATGCCTGAATTTTGTGACAAAAAATGCCAATATTTTCAACGTGGCGGCCAGCCGAGCCCGTTCTCTTCTGTTAATTGTGGGAAATAAGAGTTGGGCTCAGCAATGCAATATACCGCACATTTCGGCGTTGACTCGAGATTGGCGAACCTACTACGAGCCAAAGGTGACACAGTGGGCCCCGTATGAATCAAAGTACGAGCAGATTCTTGGAGAAAGACTAAAGCAGGAAGGATTGGACATCATTCCGCAGTTCCGTGTTTCCACTCGACGGTTGGATTTTGCCCTCTTTAAAGATTCGGCAAAACTGGATATCGAAGTTGATAGCGACACTTATCATCGAGGGGAAGACGGGTATAGAAAAATAGAGGATACGTGGCGAGATGAACAACTAATTCGGCTTGGTTGGAAGCCTCTTCGCATATGGACCTACGAAATTGATAACAATTTAGACAAGTGTGTGCAATATATAAAAACTCAGTGGCAGGACTTGCTTGCTCAAGCAGGGAATTAGGCTATGACAAATAAGAATTCAACGATTTGGCTGGCGCTACCTACGATCATCGCTGTGTGCGGATTACTCGGAATCAGCATCTGTGTTTTCGGGGCAATTCATGTTTATGTGAGAGATTTAGCGGTTGTAGATAAGATAAAAGTTCTAAAACAAACAAAAATAGCCCTAGAAGAAGAGGTTTTTCGTTTGACAGAAGAGCAGCGGAAAGCGAGTGAGAGGCTAAGGAAATCAGTTGAAGAATACTCTGTCTTAAATGCACAGCTGTCTGAAGTTGGGTCGACATTTTCTCAGGTTAAGAAGAGCTTGGCAGATATGGAATCAAAAGTAGCGAAGGGACGCTCTGAAGAAGAACGCCTTACTCTGTCTCGTAAAACATTGGAGGAGGATCTTGAATCCCTCACTCACAATAAAGCTGTGCTGGCCAAGGAAATCGCTTCCATGAGAGAACAGCGAGAGGCTTTGAGACCAGCTCAACTGAAGTATCAGGCTCTTAAGCAAGACAATGATTTAGCAGAAGGGAAGCAGGCAACACTTCAATCTCAGGTAATCAATCTGCAACAGAAACTAGGGGATATTCAGGCCAAGTATTCGATGCTTCAAACAGATTATTCTAGGTTACAAGCGGATTTATCTGTGAGTAAGAATGCTATGGAGAGTAGTGGCATCACCCTTCGTGAAGCCAAGAAACAGATTAAGTATTTGTCGGAGGAAGAAACTCGCCTGCAGAAGGAAAATGATTCGTTGAATGCTCAATTAGAGGTGAAGAGCCAGGAACTTAAAACCTATGAGGTGGCAATTGAAAAGGCGGTTGTCCGACTCAAGCAGGCAGAAGCATCGCAGTCAGCCCTGAACGATTTCAATGGTTACATGTCTCAACTATCTTCGCTTGTGGGCAAATACAACGCCGATGCGGATGCAATAAGATCCGTAATCAATGACCTTAAGGGGCTAGGTTCGCAGTTGCAGGATGCATTTAAGGATATCAATAGTGGTATTCCAGCAATTTCTCAAGATTCACAGACGCACAGAAAAACTATACCGCAGAAGCAGAAAGAGGATAAGAAGGAGAGCATGAATGATTGAAATGTCGTTTTACATCACAATACTTCTTGGTTCTGTGATCTTATTGTTTGCTTCTGCTGCAGCAATAGGCTATCTGCATTGGAAAGCCGATCAGCGCAATCATTACATTGCATCTAATTTTCAGACTATGGCTGATGCTTCTGATGCCGTTGAACGCAAGAAGGAAGAACTCAAATCCTTAGATCAACAGGTGGAGCAGGTTAAGACGGAGCTTTCCAGTAAAACAGAACGACTCGAACAACTTCAAAAATTGAATGCGGAATTGAGCGAAGCAGAACGCCAACTCATTTCTCGGCAAGATGCCTTGGAACAGGCTAATAAAGCGACAGCGGAGCTTGCTGTGGCTCAGGACGAAATGAACCGTGTTCAGCAAGTTAGAGACAAACTGAAGAGTGAAATATCTCAACTGGAACAGGATCATAGTAGTAAATCACTATTAGTTCGTGATCTTAATAATCAACTTCACGTGAAACAAGGAATGCTGGACCAGTCAGTGGCTACATTAGGGCAGTTGAAGGCTCAGACGATAGCTGTTAAGTCAGAGAAGGATGGCTACGAGGACCTGATTAAAAAACTCAAGGAAGAACGAGAGAAGGCTCAGCTTGCTGTACAAACCGCCTCGGAGGCACAGCACAAGGCTGAGAATGAACTCCAAATAATTCGCCACGACCTAGAAGTATTGCAACAGAGAAAAGAACAGATAGAGGCGGAAAATCTAGAAGAAAAAGAAAGAGAACTTCACAGTGCGGCCGCGGAACTTGAAGTAACCCGGCGGGCGATATCTGAAGCTAATGAGTCCTTGAATCGAATCAACCTGAGTATTTCTCAGAAAGAAGAAGTGGAAAGGGACATCGTGCAGGCCAAGGAAACGTTGAATGACCTAAGGAGGGAGCGGGATTCTTTGGCCGAATCCAAAGCAGATAAAGAGGTCGAGCTACAGAAGATTTCAGCAGAAGTACTTCGTTTGCGTGGGACCCTTAATGATGGAACTCAACAAGAGGATTTTTTCAGCGATTTGAAGCGTGAACCAGAAGTAATTAAGGGTATCCTACGTAGACCGGATAATAAAGAGAGCGAAAGTAATACACTTGAAAATTTCTATCGTGAACTGACGGATGCTGGATATATTTTTAATAAGCGCACAATCCGATCGTTTCATACTGCGCTTAAGTGTCAATCCATCAATCCGCTTACGGTTTTGGCCGGAGTATCTGGAACGGGGAAGACTCTTTTGCCAATCCTTTACTCGCGCTATATGGGAATGTTGCAATTGATTATTTCTGTACAGCCTCGTTGGGATTCGCCGCAGGATTTATTTGGTTTCTACAACTATCTCGAGCGTCAATACAAGGCTACGGAACTGTCAAGGCTCTTGTGGGCCTATAAAAAAGCAAAAAATGAACAGGCGGAACTTAATGAAGTAATGACGATGGTTCTTTTTGATGAAATGAATCTGGCTAGGACTGAGTACTATTTCAGCGATTTCCTATCCAAACTGGAACTCCGTCGAGCCCAGGCAACCGACGCTGAAATACGTCTTGACACTGTTCAAGAGACAATTAGTTTACCTATCCCATCCAATATGCTGATGATTGGCACAATGAACGAAGACGAAAGCACTCAAACACTTTCTGATAAGGTGTTGGATCGGGCTAATGTGTTGAGATTTGGAAAACCCAAAAGCGTTTTCGAGGGAGCGCATCTTAAGAAGATGTCCTCACCAAATACTATTGTTTCCAAATCCGTTTGGGACAAGTGGTGCCAGAATCGCACGCTAGATTCCTCCTCTCAAAATATAGTCACCCAATTATAGTCACCCAATGGATTCAGCAACTTAACACTGCAATGGAATGGGTAGGCAGGCCATTTGGTTACCGAGTTCAGGAGGCCATGTTCGATTACGTTCGCTTGTATCCAGATCAAAGTCAGTCAGGATTTCGGGTGGCTTTTGCTGATCAGATTGAACAGAAGATTCTTCCGAAAATGCGCGGACTTGATGCCTCTTCTTCGGAATACGATCGATGCTTTAGTGAGATATCTAGGGTGATTGACGAAACAAAGGATAAGGAGTTGGCAGATACCCTTGATTCGGCAGGACGCATGGCTCGAGAACAAGGTCTATTTGTTTGGTCGGGTGTAGTTCGTTAATCAAGAGAAAAAGACAGTGCTGATGATTCACTATTTTCGATATCCGTGGGATGTCTGTGGGGGGGCAGCTACAGCAATGCCTATTGATGCCCTACACTGGTCTTCTGCTGGGTTACTGAAAGTTCCTGTCAGTTGTCGGCTTAGGTTCCCTGATAAAACTATGCAGTCTGCGCGTGTTGGGAATCCGCGTGTTGGGAATCTTTATTTCACACTGTCCATGCCGTTTAACGAGGGAGCTTTCAAACTGAACATCAGGGAAGAGACTTATTCGAAAGAAGTTGAATACAAAATGACCGGACCAGCTGCATTTGGTCAACGCGACTTAATCAGCGGAAAGACAGTTCGGGATTCTGTACTTTACAAAACAATTCTTTCTTGGTCTTCTTTTTTTGATGAATGTCTAGTTGGGAATCAAGCTGCAGATAACTTTCGGTTAACGTGGGACAGTGTTTCACAAAAAATCGAAGAGATTCAGCGAAATTCTAATGAGCCTCAGATGTCTCTAGTCGTTCGAATTTCTAAAGATCTCGGGAAGACGATTGGAGAATTTGCAAAGGGGCTTCGCCGTGTTTTGACTCGGGAGCGTCGGATGATGCAGGCTGACAGAACTGAGGAATTCGATACAGCTTGCATTGACTGGTACGTCAGACAACCTGGCTTTACGGCTTTGGAAAAGGCCGCGTACAACCACCAGAAACTAAAGGCTGTTGCCCGCAAGAACTATGTAGATACGCTGGAAAATCGCGTTCTTAAGGATTTCTTGAAACGTTGCAAGACCGAGGTAGAAGTATATCTTTTATCCTGTACAAAGGAGCAGCGCCAATCTACACGTGCCAAGACGGTTCGATTTTTCGGAAGGCAATGTCAGAGTTTGCTTGAGTTGCCGGTGTTTGAAGTGATATCTTCTGTATATGGGCTTGTAGAGCCGAATTACGCATTGCAGGGCGATTCGCGTTACCGAAAGATTTGGAAGTATTACTGCCAATTGTTGAGGAAACAGAAGGCTTACGATTATTTGTGGATATGGCAATCCCAGGTCTGGTCTGATGCAGTAGCCCTCAGTATTGGCGTGGCTATGAATCGTTTGCTTCATGAATGCAATAAGTCAGATTACGATTGGACAATTTCAGAAATCGGTAGGGCAGACCCCTTAATCGGTATGGAGCAGCGGGAGGGGCATCGGCTTGATACAAGCTCTATTCCCGGACCGTTTATTATTAAACCCAAGAATCAAGATTTGGATCACGCATCTGTTCTAGAGATAGTTCCGAGAAATCAGATTGATGAATATATTAGGTTGTCTTCTGTGATACCTGCATTAATGCTGAGAGATTCATTTGCCGATTTAACGCTTATATTTACTCCATTGGATTCTAAACGAAAACCATCTGTACTTTTCTGTTGGTCATGTCATTGCATTGCCGATGGAGAAGCAAATAAACAAGAGATGCAAAATCATATGGAGAGGGCAATTGATCGGTTGAATATCAGTAAGAAAGCAAGAGCATTTGGAGTTGCGTTTATAAGTGCTAGAGAACTTGATTTGGATGCTAATCCGCAGAAATCCTTCGTATTGCCACTAAGTATAGATGTCAGTGATTGGTCAATGAATATCGATAAGATTAATTGGGCTCTTCAGGAATTGATAGGAGAGATTCTCTGATGGATGTATGTAAGGGGATTAATGCATTTGGCTTTAACGATTCGGTTGATGGCCAGAACGTCTCTGACATTGCTAATCGCCCTGCATCGGTTATATTGCCTTCTGAAAGATCTTCCGAGAGTCAGATTCGAGTGGGAAAAGATGCTGATGAAAGTCGGATTGAAATTGGCTGTCATTGGCCGTTAGAAAGCCAAATGACGTCAAAGCCAAATAGTTTTCATCGGTTGCCTGTTAGTCTTGTTTGGGAAAACTTTGTCAATAATAAAGATAGAAGAGGCCGTTTTGGGACATTCTATGCTGAGGAAATACTGAAGGCTCACATTGATTCTGTTTGCCCACCCTCGGAGTCTAATCAAATTTTTCGTGTTATTTCTATTCCAAACTCTTTAGGGACATCAGCAAGAGAACGTTTGCTTAGGACGTTTGGAGTCTATCGGAGTCAAGTACACCTTCTTTGGCGTCCGATTGCTGCTGTACTTGGCTGGTTATCTAAACTAAATCGAAGTGACTTTCCGACCAATGAACAAGGAGGCTGGGTAGGGGTTTGTTACCTCGGAACAGATGGCTTTGAATTTACACGAGTACGATTAGATTTGAGTAATCCAGATTATGTGATTCCTGTAAGAGATCGCCCAAAAGCTTCGGAAGAAATTCAACTTAATGGGTTTGATTTGGCTGGTAGTTTGGGTGCGGATTTGGGTTGGACAAGCGAACAGTCACTTATGTGGCAAGGATTGTTGCGCTTGCCAGATGTTTGGAATCGGATTCGCCAGAAATCTAGTCCCGATGAAGCCGTTTTGTGGTCGACAGGCAACCATTGGGCTGTTTATTCCCCAGTGCTGCCCAAGCAAGAGGATTATGGCTCAAAAGTGTATGTGCCACCGTCTGATAACGGAGGTTATACAGTTCCCTGGGTGTGGCAGTTAACTCAGCGTTCGTCCAAATTGGTTAATCAGGGACGGTGGACTGATGTCATCATGGGAATGGCTAAAAAAGCCTTCAAGGTTCAGGGGCAATGGGACACAGAGGCTTGTTATGGAATTATTATTTGCGGAGCACTAGCCCCAAATATCACAAACGCAGTGCCAGCATGGGTTAGGCTCTTGGCCCAATCGTTTCAATTCCGTACGACTTTTATACCACAAGTTAAATCCATCAGTATTGTACTTTCTTCTGACTTGATATCTCTTGGTGCTAATGTTTTTGGCACTCGAGTCCTCAATAACAGGAAGAACGGAAAAGATGTTCCAACGTATTTGGATGTTTTGCCACAGATTAGCCTCTATGTGTCAAATGGGGAAGAATTAATATGGCAAAACCTATTTAATACGAGTACTTGTCGTGGAGATGAGACGGAAAAAAACACGTTGGATCTGTTCTCATTACGCCGAAATAGTTCAATTGTTGATATTTGGCTTCAAATGTCTGATGAAGATTCGGATGAGAAAAAAGTTGACGCAGACAATCTGGAAGCCTCACCGTATCGTTTTAGCCGAGTGTCCTTTGAAAAGACATATCCGAATGATATTCCACTGTTCCTAGAGGCTTCGATGCAACCATCAAGCGGATTCGCAACTGTGATGTTCAAACCAAAAGAAGAAAGATTCAATGACATACTACGCCAGGAAGGCGTGCGGCTGAACTTTGAAGAAATGGTGGTTAAACGCGAGAGTGAACTTCCAGTTGTAAAACGCTCATATCCGCCTGATAGCACTAGAAAACTTATCGACAAGAAAATGCTTTCAGGGGTTCGTTATTGGGATACATTCATTGAGAGTTTTCAGCGCTACTTAGATTCTGCAGATACCAAAAATCTTGCTTCTTGTCTACGGCGAAATCTGAAAGTTCCGGGAAAAGATATCCAGTACGTTATTAATGAGCGAGGGGAGCAACATCTATTATCTGAAAAGATGATTAACCAACTCATTGAATTAATTGAAAATGGGTATGAACGAGACTCAAAGTGGATTTGTGTTTCTTCATGGCTGTGGGAGGCTTGCCCGAAGGACGTAAGATATGAGTTGCGCAATATGATGTTGCATCAGAAGCCTAATGTTCTCAATATAGGTTATGCAGCTCGTGTGGCATTATGTTCAGAAGATTATGTGGCAGTTATTGATTCTAGTCTGCGTCATATAAAGAAAAATCAGATCTTTAAGCCTAACCTAGCAAAGGCATTAACCTGGATGCTTGATTTTAAGCCTAAAGCCATTGAAGAACTGTCGCATTCGATGAAGTACATTTATGAACTGGAATACGAACTGGAAAGATATACAAAACAATATCACTTGACGCCCTTCGATGATATGAAATTTTCCACTTTTCAGTGGTATCCAGGTTTATTGGCCTGCCTTCTGAAAATACGTAGGTTTCAAGAAGACTTTTTACGGAAAGACGAAGATGTTGTGAGGATTTGTGGAGAGTTGGATAGCCTTTGGGCTGCCTTTGAAACATTTACACGGTATAGCAGAAGAAAAACTCGAGTAATTAAAAATTACAAGATACTCGGCCCTTACTATCAAGCGATTAAGGATTATCTGAAGGGATGCGGAAACAATGTTCCAATTATCTCTGAGGATTTGGATGAGGGGGATGAGGATGAGTAGTTTCTTTGTTCGATTTTAAGCTTACTAATAGATGACGTGATTTTGAAAAAAACAATTCAGGTTTGAAAAAAACATCCGAATGCATTTATAAATACAAGATTTTTGTATTTCTACATTATGTTCAGTCATGCTTGTGAAATATGAATAAAAATTGCTAATTGATGTTATGACGTCTTAATTATTCTGACTGAATTTAATGTGATCAGTGCCTTTTAAGTATGACAGTTCTTTTCAGTATTCTAAAAACTTTAATATATTAACTATCTTTCTAATTATTTCTGTTTTGCAAAATGTACTCAGTAAACAGTGACTTTTGCTCCAAGGAATTCCTCGATTGTTGGAAGGCTGTAGGCATGCATATTCAAACTTGGGGAGGACGGGAAGTCAGGTGGATTAAAGCTGACCCATATCCTCCTTATTTGGAGCATTTTTCCTTTTTCTATGGCAATCAGGTGTATTTTGTCCGTATTGAGGATGAGAATCAGATATTAGATATACCTGGAACTCAAGAGGGTTTCCTCTCAATCGCCTCTGGCTGGAAAGGTCACGCCTGCCGTATTGTCATGAGGAAGCGGTTGTATAAGGGATGGAATCCAAAGTATCCAGGATGGGGGCTACAGGACTACCGAACGAATGAATTCATGAATCCTGCTGAGCTAGCCACCGATGAGAAGATTGAAATCGGAGATTGGGAACTTTTTGATTTTGCTTGCCAAATTGTGCGAGATGACTTGCAAAAGAAAGGATTTAATGTCCTCTCTTCATGTCGGAATCCCACTGTTTATCCCTCAATTTGGTTTGAAGGGCCCAATGGACGCGAATGGATTTTAGTCGTTCCAAGCCGTGCTCCGGCGATTGTTGGCGATTTGCCAGAAGGATTTGGGTCGCTCAAAATGGAACTTACACGACGGGGCTTTTGTGGTCATCTAGCACAAGTATCGTTTGCTTCTTTGAATCCGAACGATAGTCGTCTTATTCGGGGAGAGGGAGCAGATATCCACTACAAAGGGCTGAGCGCCATCGATTAGCCTCAGTACGCTTGAATTGAAGATTCTCTACACATGAAAAACATCGTCATCCTCATCTCCGGCCGCGGATCAAACTTCGTGGCCATTGCCGAACAGGCAAAAAAAGAGCACTGGGACAAAGAGGGCATTCGCATTGCCCTAGTTGTGAGTAACCGTCCCGATGCCGCGGGTCTCGCTAAAGCACAAGACCTCGGCATTCCGACGGCTGTCATTGACCACAAAGAATATCCGGACCGCGAAAGCTTCGAGCGCGCCATGATTCAGGTTATCGATCCCTTAAATCCCGCGGTGATTGTTTTAGCCGGCTTCATGCGTGTACTAACCGAAGTCTTTATTCATCACTACGAAGGAAAGATTTTGAATATTCATCCGGCGCTGCTCCCGCTTTTTAAGGGCTTAGATACCCATAAGCGGGCCCTTGAAGCCGGCGTGCGTGTTCACGGCTGCACCGTCCACTTTGCAAGTTGTGAACTGGACGGTGGTCCCATTGTCGGACAGGCCGTGGTTCCTGTGGTTCCGACCGATACCCCGGAGAAACTCGCAGCCCGGGGACTTAAACTGGAGCACGTGCTTTTCCCGCGTTGCGTGCACGCTGTTGCTACCGGCGCTGTGAAATTACAGGACGGTCGCGTTATGATGAGCGCCAAAACAGCGCAAAACCTTGCTGTTTTCGATAACTTAATCGAGTAAAGAACGATTCCGATGTCTGAAAAACCGCAGTTTAAAAAGAAGATGCCCTTTGCTCCGGTGCGTACCAAACACACCGAAACGGGGCGTCGCATGACGGAGCGCCAGAAGGCCGCCTACAAGAGGCAAAAAGATGCGTACCGCGAAGCGCAAAAAGAGGGACGCATTGTCAAAGGTAAAGCCAGTCACGAGCGCCTTGTCAAAATCAATCCCGGAAAAGTGCGCATCACGAGTTTGATTGTCGGGGAATTAACACGCGCCTTAGCGGTGATTTTGAAGCTTGACGGACCGGCCGATCAGCTCATGAAGGCCTTTTTTAAATCCAATCCCAAACTCGGAAGCCGAGATCGCTCGATTTTGGCTGAGGCGATTTTCTACGCTTTGCGGCATTTAGCATCGATTACCTACCGCATGAAACCGATTGCGCCCGCTCGGGCTCCGAAGATTGCAGCACTTTTAACGCTCATTTCGCAATACGGCAAGGATGCCGTTCCCGATTCGATTCTCGGAAGCGACAAGGGACCTCTTGAAAATATGCTTTCTGAACCGATGGGGAAAGCTGCTCCGGAGGTGGCAGCCGAGATGCCGTTTTGGCTTTATGACCGGATTGAAAAGCAATACGGCCCTAAGGAATCACAAGAAATTTTCAAGGCTTCGCAAGAAGGTGCCCCGCTTGATCTTCGCGTCAATATCCTTAAAGCCAAACGCGAGGATGTCTTAAAGGAACTTGAAGACCACGGCGTTAAGGGAGAGGAAACTCCTTTTTCTCCTGACGGCATTCGCCTTGTGGATAAACCGGGCTTAATGCGATGGCCGATGTACCAGGAAGGGCGAATCGATGTCCAGGACGAGGGCAGTCAACTCGTCGCCCGCCTAATAGGTGCTAAGCGCGGCGAGATGATTTGTGACTTTTGCGCAGGGGCGGGCGGCAAGACCCTTGCTATCGGCTCTGCGATGCGCTCGACGGGGCGCCTTTATGCTTTTGACGTCAACGAAAAACGTCTTGCCGGTTTAACGCCCCGCATGAGACGAGCCGGTTTGTCGAACGTGCACCCCATGGCGATTCGTAATGAAAAGGACTTACGCGTCAAGCGCTTAAGGGGTAAATTCGACCGCGTCTTGGTCGATGCGCCTTGTACGGGAACCGGCACCTTAAGGCGCAATCCCGACTTGCGTTGGCGGTTAAATGTTAAGGAACTTGAGCGCATCAATGCGCTTCAAAAATCAATTCTCGAAGAAGCCGCCAAACTTGTGAAAGCAGGAGGACGCCTTGTGTACGCCACGTGCTCGCTTCTTGAAGAAGAAAACCAGGCCGTTGTCCGAGATTTTCTGAGCCGCCATCCCGAGTTCGAAGCACTTTGCGCTACGGATGTGCTGGCCAAGCAGGGGATTAACCTTCCTGAATGGGTCAGAGACCGTTTCGGAAACGATTTGGTGATGCTCCCGAATCTGACGGACACCGACGGCTTTTTCGGGGCGGTGTTGCAAAAGAAAGTCCCGGCAAAAGCCCCGGCGCCTGAAAAGGTCTCCGAGAACTAAAGCCGATTCGAATCGTAAAAGAAGTGCCTCGGACGGGATTTTTAATCGGGGCCGAGGCACACCTCCTTACCATGTGAGTGGTGAGGGCTTTAGGCCTTTCCCTATACCGCTTCCTTTTGCATCGTAATCGAGCGTTCGATAATCCGAAGCGTTGTCTTCAGGCTTTTGACCCAGGGTGTAATCGGCAAAAACTCGGCATAACTGTGAAAGTTCGCCCCGCCCGTAAAGTAATTGGGGGTCGGAATCCCGCACGAAGATAGGTAAGAGCCGTCCGTGCCGCCTCGCATCGCGACGGTGTTAAGCGGAAGATTAAGATCTTTCACGGCACCGATCAGCAACTCCACGGCCGCGCGCTTTTCGGGGGTAATCGCGTCGGCGATATTCGCATATGTATCCGTAATGGAAAGGGTCATTTGAGCGCGCGGATAGCGCACTTTCAAAAAGGAAAGGGCTTCTTTTAGGAACGCTTTTTTCGCTTCGAAACGCGCTTTGTCGTGGTCGCGTATGTTAAGACGGATGACGGCATCGGTGGCCCCGGCGACAACGGACTTGGGGTGAATAAAGCCCTCGCGCCCTTCAGTGCATTCGGGGGTCGCCGTCCGATCCAAAAGAGCAATCAAGTCATGCGCCACAAAGACAGGGTTTACGAGAACGCCCTTGGAATTCATCGGGTGTGCGGAAATGCCTCGGATGGTCACGACGGCCTCGGCGGCATTAAAAGTCTCGTAAACGACCTCTCCGAGTTCTCCGCCGTCAACGGTGTAGGCAAAGTCAACCGGGAATTTTGACAGATTGAGTTTCTTTGAGCCTTTTAGGCCGATTTCTTCATCAGGTACGAAGGCCACGAAAATATCCCCGTGCGGGCGTTTTTCGCGTGTGACGATGCTCAAGGCCTCCATCACGACGGCAACACCGCTTTTGTTATCGGCGCCGAGAACCGAGGTACCGTCCGTCACGAGAATATCGTCTCCGACGTAAGGCGCAAGCTCGGGGTGCTCGGCCTTTTTAAGCCAAATGCCTTTTTCGGGATTAAGACAAATATCACCCCCGTCGTAATCTTTCACAAGATGCGGGTGAATTTCAGGGCTAAGGCCGCAGTCCACGGTATCTAAATGCGCACACCAGCCGACGGTCGGTGCTGTTTGACCCGTGGGTAGGTTCGAGGAAAGTTTTCCCGTCAGACACCCGAATTCGGAAATCTCCACGTCTGTAAAACCCATGTCTGTGAGTTCTTTCGCGAGGATCTCAGCAAGCTTGATTTCGTTCGGATTGCTCGGGACCTTTGCCGCTTTGCCGTTACTTTGCGTGCTTACGGCAACATAACGCATAAAGCGGTCGATAAGATGCTGTGCTTCTGACATAAAGGACTCCTTGACTTGCGGCGGGTTTGACTCGACTGCAGGGCTTTTTCCCGAATTTGCCCCCCGAATTCGTGTGTCTCGGATTGTATCGCGCTGTTTTTTCTTTATGGGTGCTTTTAAGGCGATTGAAGGGCAAAAGCCCCGCTTTTCGAGGAGCGAGAAAGGACTTTGGAATCAGACGACCTTTCGTAAAAGACCTTTTCCGTGACTTTGATTTAAGTCAAAGAGAACGCCCGGCATGATCTTTCGTTGAGACCGATTCCCATACTAAATCTAGAAGGAAAGTAGGGGACGTTTCTAGATTTAGTAGCACTTCCTTAGTCTCTTGTTCTTTTGAAAAGATCATTAGGCATTTATGGAATTCTCCTTATGATTCAGGGATAAAGTCATCTAAATAAAGAGATTACTTAATGATCCTTATCATCTCGGAACCTTTAAAATTCGGGTTGTCGGAAATCGTTTTTTTAGGGAGGGGATTAAATGATTAGGACATCGGGCTTTCGGCAGTTGGTTCGTTCTCCGTTCGTGACGTTTAAGTCGGCATTTGTCAACTTGCCGCGTCTGCAGATTCCGTGCCGTGCATCTTCACTGTGCCGCTTCGGACTAGATGCCGAGTCGGCCGAGGCAATCAAGGACTTGAGCGATACGCCTTCGGAAGAAGCGCGCCTGGTCGATGCATTCATTCTCATTGTCTATCGCGATGAGCTTTTGGAATCACGCCGGGATTTGCTCGCTTGGATTAATCGTAAAGGCGGCATTGATGCCGATAAAAAAGCAGCATTGACGTATCTTGCGCACCGATTCGAAGCGGCCGACGCCCTTTGGCTGCTTTCGGACACAGAGAGCGGCAATGAGCCACCCTCAGACCGTCTCGGCAGCGAAAGCGCTTTGCATCAACGTGCAATCGCTTCTCAGAGCCCCGTAAAGCCTCGCCGTACTCTCCCAATCACGCGTCACTCGAAGCGTATTGAGAATAATTTCTTTTGCTTGGCGTGCGCTTAAATTAAAGTAGCGTGCAACCGAGAGGGCCGTGTTCGTGTCAGCGAGGGTGTTTTTTCCGACCACGGCCGTCTGCAAGGTTCTGAAAGGGAGCGAAGAGGGTTTGGAAAGCCCGTACGAAATCGGGCAAAGCCTCCAGCCTCCCTCATGGCGATAAAACCAAATGTTCTCCGGTGTATCGCGACTATTTAAAACCACCATATCAAATACAAGGCGAGAGAAAAGCTCTCGTAAATCTTCTTTCGGTTTGGTCCCTTCACGATTGAGGATATCGGCAATATCCAGCCAGGTTACAGATGCGGCATTGTCGCCGCCCTTTGCCAGCGTTGCTGCCGAAAGGCAAAAGAGGGGATTTCCGCCTGCTCGATCAAAGCGTTCTTCCAAATACCCGAGGCTCGGGATAAAGCGTCCCGAGAGGGTTTTAAGCTCCGACTTTTTCGCTAGCGTCATAGTGACGGCGGCCCACAAGGGTTCGTCGACTTGAGACGCCGGATTGCGCGGTCTTAGGACATATTCGGTCTCCGGGTTTTTCTCCGTCCGCACGCGAAACTTGATTTTCGTTCCCCCGAACGTGTCTCCCAGGGACTGAATAAGGTCAATTTCTTCCTCGCTCAATCGCGAAGGATCCCGAAAGTAGCTTTCCGTGGCTCGCATAAGCCTTCCCGTTAGGGCCTTCGTGAGAATCGGAGCAGGGACTTCGGCAGGGGCCTCAGTTCCGCAAAATAGGGAAGAAAAGCGCAAAGCGGAGGGATTTTCAAGCAAGAAATCGAGGGCATCGCTCGTTGCGTTTGCCGAGTCTGAGGTCCGTAACAGCCAAGTTCCGGGGAGGTGGTCCCGTAAAAAGCCGAAAATCGGCTCCGGGAAACGGTTTGTCACGGCCCCCTTATTTTCGGGCGTGAGGATTTGAGGTCGTAGCGGCAAATCGTCACCCAGGGCAAAACCGACTTTGAGCCACGTCGGTTTGTAGCGAAATGCCAAAGTGGAGGGAGCGGATTTTTTTTCACTCTCATCCCTGGCAATTTGTCCGACGGTCAAGACGCTTTTGTCGACAATCAGGCTTACCGGAAAAATCTTTGTCATAGGAGCTTAAATTTTTTTTATCGTGCTGCGGATGCGTTTCGGGAGGTTTTCTTCCTCGAACGCTTGCGTCATGGGATCGCCGGTCAAAATTTCCGAGAAGGGCAGTCCCATCCCCAACGCCTGTATGACGGCAGCCACTGCCCCGATGGCCACCCCGCAATTGCCTTTTTCTATCTTCGTGAGGGTACTCAATCCGATGCCGGCGCGTTCGGCGAGCACCTCTTGGGGAACGCGTCGTTTCAGACGAGCGATTTTGATGTTGCGACCGAGCACTCGCAAAGATTCTTCTACAGCAACAGAAGGTCTCATAGCGTTATTTTCCTAAAGATTAAGCTCTATAACAGTTATTATTATGTTAGTAAGCCTAAAGAGATTTGTCAAGACACGTCTGCGGGAAATTTCGTTTTAAACGAGCGTTCTTTACACTGGTCAGTCCCGGTTTTGTTGTCTCTAAAACTTACAATCTAAATGGTTAGTACTATTAAACCTCAGGAAATGAACTTTAATAGGTTTTTGAACTTTTTGAGGTCTCGTGATTTTTGCCCGGGATGCTTACTTTTTGAGCGCAAGAAACTCGACTCTCCTGCCGGAACTCCAAGGATAATTCGTTTTCTCCGAGTATAGGTTTCTCGATAGACTCTATCTATCGAGAAGAAATAGTCAAAACATCCAAAAAAAGACGTAATGTACTATTTTGTGTGAGTTTTCTGACTTTCACCGGATGTTTCTCGAATTTTGATTACCCGAAGTCTATTAACGGAACAGGTCTTTTTTTCCCCTTTTCTGTCGCCCGGAATCAATGACCGCTTGATTGATGTCTTTATTTTGCAGTTTTTTCTTTGTATTTCGCGATCTTTTAGTAGACAAGGTGTTGAAATCTAACGTTTTTTCTCTTGTAATGGCGTAATAAATTATCTGTTTTTTCTCATCTCTTTCTTCAATTTAGTATTTTAAATTCTTGAAAACATAAAACTACTATTCTCACTTCACGTCAGGCTCCGTTTTCCCTGTCGGACTTTTTTTTGATCCGATTGCAGGGGGCGTTATCGTCTTGGCCGGCATTGCCGGAGTTTCTCCGATGGAAGCTTGCAAGCGAACGGCATTAGCTTGTGTAGTTGCTGCCGTTGTTTTCACGGTTGTCATGTACATTTTCTAAAACTAGTGTTGGAATATCTTTTCCCCCTCCCTTTGAAGTTGACGGGCTTACTAACCGTTTTCTTCAAAGGGTTTTTTGCCCTACCGGCCGGAGGGAAGCAATTCAATCGGAACTTGAGGAAAGGGAGGATTTAACGAATATCTAAAACAGCAGAAACAGACGTATTAAAACGAAAAATACTTTTTCGAGAGGCCGAAATATCCCGTCTCTTAGGCAGAGGAGTATCCTTACGTTTTTTACAATCAACGATGTGCGAAGTCGGTTTAAAGGATGAGGGGCGCTTCCGGGAGGAGGGACCTCATCTTAAACGAGGCGGTTGCGGGTGCAACATGCGGGATTGATTCCCGCCATTTTTATTTAAGCGCGCATTGTGTAGTCGGAGAGAGCAGTTATGTTAAATCATAAAATCCCGTTTCATCGGGCGATGCCGATGATTCTCGGCGGGTCTTTGGTTAAGAAAATTCTTTTGGCTTTGGTTTTGGGTAGTTTAACGGCATATTTCTTTCCGAATTTTGCCGTCTCCGTGGGTTTCCTCGGCACACTTTTCGTGTCCGCCTTAAAGGCCGTAGCTCCGGTCCTCGTGTTAATTCTTGTCTGTGCGGCCATTGCCAACCAAGACATCAATGCCGACAGTCACATTAAGCCGATTTTGGTGCTTTATATCGTCGGCACATTCTGTGCGGCAGCCACAGCCGTTATCGCAAGTTTTATCTTTCCGGTTTCGATTCAATTAGCGACAACTGGTGCCTCGGCTTCGGCTCCCGGCGGCATCGCCGAAGTGTTGAAAAACCTTTTCCTTTCCGCCGTTGACAACCCTGTGCACGCCTTGATCTCCGCAAACTACATCGGTATTTTGGCTTGGGCCGTCGGTTTCGGTCTGGCGTTAAAGAAAGCCTCGAATCGCACACGCGAAATCTTAAACGACCTGTCTGACGGAATCGAATTTATCGTCCATATCGTAATTTCCTGTGCCCCAATCGGGATTTACGGTCTTGTTTCCAATACGTTTGCAACCGAAGGCTTCGGTGCCTTAGTAGGCTACGTGCAGCTTCTTGCCGTGCTTCTCGGGTGCATGTTCTTTGTGGCGCTTGTATTCAACCCGATTTTGGTCTGGTTCTGCATCCGTCGCAATCCGTATCCTTTGACGCTTTTAACGTTGCGCGAATCGGGCGTGATGGCCTTCTTTACGCGTTCGTCTGCGGCCAATATTCCGGTTAACTTGGAACTTTGCCGCAAATTGCAGCTTTCGCAGGATACCTACAGCGTTTCCATTCCCTTGGGTGCCACGATTAACATGGCCGGTGCTGCCATCACGATTACGGTTCTGGCGCTTTCGGCTTGCACGACCTTAGGCGTTCATGTCGACTTCCTGACGGCGGTTTTGCTTGCCGTTGTCGCGTCCCTGTGCGCTTGCGGTGCGGCCGGTGTTCCGGGTGGGTCGCTCATGCTTATTCCCTTGGCTTGCAGCCTTTTCGGAATCGACAACAACACAGCCATGCAGGTTGTGGCCGTCGGCTTTATCATCGGCGTGTTGCAGGATTCGTGTGAGACAGCGCTCAATTCTTCGTCCGATGCGCTCTTTACGGCAGCGGCTTGCTTACGTGCCAAGCGTTTGGAGTCTCAAAAATAAACGCGTCTTGAATTTCTAAAGACGAGGGGACCGACTCAGGTGTTTTGGGTCGGTCTTTTTTTCGCCATAACCTGTAAAGTAAGGCTAAAAGCCTTTGAATACGGTAGCGGAAAAAGTTTTTTCGACCCGTAGGGTTTTCCAAGCGCCTTATTCGGAAATAATCGCTACTTGACATCGAGTTTCTGCCAAATCAGTGTTCAAACGAGACGGCGACAAGTTTTGTTCCGTGAAATACGGCAGAGACTTTCTTGAGATTCTGTAGCTCTTGAGTTAAGGACGACTTGCTGTAACGCTCAAGTTGTTCAGATGCCTCTTTTGTTGCGACTTCGATAGCTTTTGTAATTTTGTTCTGAGGAATCGATTTTTTTAAATATTTTAATTCGAGCAAGTACGTAACGGCGCTCCTTACCGGAGAAACTAACAGAAGGTCCGCATAGCCCGAACCGGCTAAATCCGGTTCTTCGAGGGCTCGGTATCCGGCACCGTACCGTGCGAGAACTTTCACCGCCGTCCGTATGTTACTTTCGTTGAAGTGACTGTAAACGTGTTCTCCGGTATCAGAGGAAAGTCCTTCGGAGACAATGGTAAGTAGGGGAACGATATCGCCTTTTTGGAGCGCAGTGGCAGCCTCGAGAACCTCCTCATCGTTAAACGTAAAATGACGTCCTTCGATTTCCTCCATGAAGTACCGGAAGAATTGTTCGAGAATGCACCGGTTCGGGCAAACCATGTAGCGCGAGGTTTCGGGAGCGAACGTCAGGAATCCCATGTAATAGAGCACAGCGAGAATATCATCAGGTTTGAGACGGTTTTTCTTGTTGAGATTTAACCCGTCACCGAAACCGCCGAATTTAAGTTTTTCTCCATTGAGAATCGTTTCAACCACTTCTTTGACGTAAGAGCGGTCACCTAAGGAGAGCAAATTTTTAATTTTCGTGTAATTGATAACGTTACGATCTAAGAGTTTAATCGGCTCTGTTCCTGTTCTTTGTAAACTGTCAAGATAATAGACACTCAAAGCAGCATTAAACACGGATGTCGTACTCTTCGGGCTAAACCGATAGCCGTTGTATAAATCATGCATACGAGAAACGACTTGCTCAACTGTTTTGTTGCATTTTTTCAAATCGATTGTTGCCGTAATCAGCATTCTTAATTCAGCTTCCGTAAAGCCGAAAAGGTCGGCAAACTCCGGTTCGACGGAAATGTCTTGACCGATTGAAAACCCAGATGACATTGAGTCAAGGGAAATAATGGTCACTCCCGTGACAAAAATACGTTTAATCGATCCTCCGCTTGTTGCTTTCTTAAGTTGAATATAAAAATCTTTCAGAAAACCGCCGTTGTCTGTGATTTTTTTGAATTTTTCAGGGTCGGTGCTCAACAATTCATTGGCAAATTGATCGTATTCGTCAATGATGACAAAAAGATTGAGTTTCGAATCCTGTCCGGTCACCATCAAAAAGTCATTGAAGTATTCAGCCGGAGAAATGTCCGGGGTACGGGCAACCAGTTTCTCGCATCCGGGCAATGGGTAGCGACTGAAAAAATTGCTGAAAGAGCGCCGCAACTCTTGATTAAAGGCGCGTTCAAGGGCATTGACGCCTAGACCGGAGAAATCAAAGTGCAGTACGCAATAAGACCCTTGTGTGCCAGTTAAATGGTCATAGATGTAGGTGTCCTTAAAATTGCTTTCAAAAGAGCTTTGCTCGGCCTTGTCGTAGTAGGCCTCGAGGACCTTGGTAAAAAGAGTTTTTCCGAAACGGCGAGGGCGAATAATAAAGGGAAAGTAAAGAGACAGCCGTTCCATCTTTTCGATGAACCGGGTTTTGTCCACGTACACAAAGCCTTTCTTGCGAAACTCTTCAAAATCCGTAATCCCGGAAGGAGGAAGCGGACAAAGAGTTTCGTTGTCGTAGCTTTGCGTTGTTTTCAAAGGACTTCCCATTTAGAGTACACCTTGTTCGGTAAATTAGATTAATAGACAAGACTTCGCTTTAACATATCGGTTCATTAACGGTAGATTCGGAGAAGAATTTTAACTTAATCAACGCTATTTTTCTGCCACAAGTCAACATAACTACTATTATGTTGACTTGTGTAGACGTGGATTAGGGGACGTTTTTCCCCGTTCGGCACCGAATTCGGCGCTTTCAGAATCGCCCGGTTCCCATTACTTCGAATCGGTTCCTTGAGGCATTTTCCGAATGCGCCTTAGATTGCCCAAATCGGCACCGTGCAGTTTCGGGCATCAAGCGGCAAGACGTCGGGCTTAAGACACAGAACGGCTCCCTGCCCGCGCTTGACAGACGCATTATCAAGAAGCGAGAAAACTCCGGTCAATTCTGTACCCGGATTGGCAGTCCGTTTGATTTTAATCGGATTAACTTCGCCGTTTTGCTCTAGAAGTAAGTCGACTTCCTTCTTGTCTTTGTTCCGGAAAAAGAAAACCGGAGGCTCTTTCCCGCAACCTAGGTAGGTTTTGACGACTTCGGCTACGGCGTAGTTTTCGAGAATTGCCCCATTCATTGCTCCAGCTTGCAGAACCTCCGGGCTCGACCATCGTGTCAGATGGCAGACAAGACCGGTATCGAAAAAATACAGTTTCGGCGTTTTCACGAGCCGTTTAAGGAGATTGTTCGAATATGGCCTGAGAAGAAAGACAATGCCGAACATCCGAAGGATATCGATCCACTCTTTGGCTTGTTTTTGCAGGATTTCAGCCTCTTGTGCCACGGTGGCAAAGTTTACAAGTTGCGAGGTCCTCGCGGCCAAAATCTCCGTGAATCGATGAAATTTCAAGACATCGACGCGTTCGAGGATGCCCTTGACATCGCGCTCAATGTACGTGGAGATATAACTGCTATAAAAGAGGTCCCTCGGAGCCCCCTGTATCACTGCCGGCATAGAGCCTCGGAAAATCATTTCATATAACGCGTTGATATCGCAAGGCTTTCTCTCTTTTGCGCGATTTCGGAGCCAATCACGATTGACGGCAAAGGGACGCTGCGGAGCTCGGGCAAGTTCGGCTTGGGAAATCGACGTGAGTGATAAGACGGCAACGCGACCTGCCATCGATTCGTTTATTCCCTTCATGAGGGAAAACGCTTCGGAACCGGTTAGCCAAAAAGCCCCGGGTTCGGCTCCGGAATCGGCGGCTCGTTTAATCGCGGAAAAAAGTTCCGGTGCGTACTGAACTTCATCGATGAGAATCGGTGTCTTGTGCGTTTGAAGAAAAAGATCGGGGTCTTTTTTCGCAAGACTCCGCTCTGTCAAATCATCGAGCGTGACGTAACTGCGGGTGCTCCCCTGCATCAGGTGCCGGAGCATCGTCGTTTTGCCGACTTGGCGTGATCCGGTGATCAGAATGACCGGAAACCACTCGGAAGCCTGAGTGACAACGCTTTCCAAACTCCGATGAATATAGGTCATTACTTAAGTCCTCGGCTAATCTGCTGTTGTGAGGTATTATAGCCGAAAGCAAACAACCTATGTGTAAATCTAATTGATATTCTTGAAAACTTTTCAATCGACCAGTGCGACCGGGTCAAGTTAAAAGAAGCTTTCGAGGGACAAGTCGCCCTCCCGACGACAAGGCAGCGATTCGGGCGGAACTTTTCTTGAAAGAGCAACAAACCGGCGGAACGTTTTTTTCCGTTGCTTTTAACCTTAAGTGCGATTGTTTTCCCGCGGATATTTAAAACGAAATCGACCTCTTTATTGCCCTCGCCTTGGGCGCATGTGGCACGCGCCCTCTCCCACCAGGAACTTAACCAAGAGGCATCCGCGGCAGCAACGGCATCGGCCGAAAAATAAAGGGACGGGCGTCCAATGTCTCAAGCTCCTGCCTAACAACGGTTGTTTTGCCGATTTGACGCGGACCGAGGACGACTTGAATAAAACGTCGTGGCTCGGTAACTCGTTGTTTAATCAGGGAAAATTCTTTTCGCGTAAACATTGAGGACCTCAAGGCCTTAATTTGCGATCTACTACGCGTCATTTTGCGAGATACAACTCGCAAAAATGCATTTTTTTAAAAGTACTCCTTCTCACGGAGTTTGTGCCCAATCCCCAGTGTGACAGCCTAAGCAATCCTAAAGCGTATGGATTCGGGCCTCGTTTTCCTAATAGGTCGGTCGGTCGCGTTTTTCAGGTTGGGGTTTTCGCGTATTTGTCGGAGTTCGGTGCGTCTTAGGCCCTCGGTTTGGCTAAAATCCGAAAATCGGCCGAATCGGGGGGATATTCATCATGGACGTTAAAAAAGACAACGCGATGTACATGCACATCGCTCAAATTGCATCCGAACGCAGTTATGCCGTGCGGCTTAAGGTCGGGTGCGTGATTGTCAAGAACAATGCCATCATTTCCATCGGTTGGAACGGTATGCCGACCGGGTATGATAACTGTTGCGAAATGCAAGTGGACGGCAAACTCGTGACGCGTCCCGAGGTGCAGCATGCCGAACTCAATGCGATTTCCAAACTGGCGTTTAACGGCTTTTCCAGTCGCGGAGCGAGCATCTTTATCACTCACTCCCCGTGTATTCACTGTGCCCTTTTGATTCAAAAGTGCGGTATCGAGCACGTCTATTACCATGAGATTTATCGCGATGATTCGGGTATCCGATTTCTAAAGCACGCCGGAATCAACGTCGAGCAACTATAGAGGCGGCTTTTTCTCCGGTGAACGATTATGGCAAAGTTCATTGAAAATCCACGCCGTTTTTCCGAACCTGCGCGAAGCGGTGATTTCGGGGAAGCGGCCGTCAGACGCCAGCTCGAAGTCCTGCCCGATGACTACACTGTCTTTTTAAACTACGAGGCGATGAGCCACGGCGGTCGCGTTTTAAGCGAATTTGACGATGTTGTCGTGACGCCGACGGGCGCCATTTTGGTTCTGGAAGTTAAAACGGGACAGCTTTCGGTCGACAAGACCGGCAATCTCATTCGAGACCGCAAGGAAGGCATTCTCGATATTTCCGAGCAGATTGCCACTCAGCATCGATTGATTTTGACGCGTTTAAAGAGTCGTTTTCCGGGTAAACATCTGCGGTTTAAGCACTTTTTGGTGATTCCCTACGGGCAGATTGCAGAGACTCCCGCCTTCAATGACGTCAGTACTTGCATAATCGATTCGAAGAAAGTGCCCTTTCTGGCCGAAATCGTCCAGGACTTTAATGCCGAGTACATCGGTCCGGAAGATGTGCTTACGGATGATGAAATCGTTGAGTTTTTCAAGGGACAAATCGCTCTGACACCGGATGTCTCGGCCCTGGTTCCCGGCATTGAGTCGTTGCAAAACACGCGGGCTCGGGGTCTTTCCGAATGGATTCCGCGAATTCAGACCGCCTCGCCTGTTATTGAGGTCGAAGCACCGGCGGGAGGCGGAAAAACGCAACTGGCCGTCACACTCCTGAAAGATGCCTGCGACCGAGGGCTGCGTGCGCTTTATGTGGGATTTCATCGAAATAATGTCGAGCGACTCAGAAAAACTCCGGTGGCCTCTCGCATCGCTTTTATCGGAACCTGGCACGAATTGGCGCGCGAGTTAACTCGCGATGCAACAGATCCCGACGAGCTTATGCCCGAAGAAAGAGTCGCCTGGTTTGATTCGCTTTCCGAGGCACTGTGTCAAACACTGAAAACTACGGCCCTACCCTACGATTTGATTGTGGTCGACGGCGCCGAAGACTTTGAGTTCGACTGGATTGATGCGCTTGCCAACGCGTTGAATCCGGGCGGACATCTTTATACGTTGCGCGATCTTTTTGCTCGGGACGCGAAATCACATCCGGAGTTTGCTCCGCTCGATCATATAGTCGTTCGTTCGACCGAATCGGCCCGTGTCTCTCAGACGCGTGCTTCCGAGATGATCGCCCTCGAACTGGTGAGCCCCGAATTTACCGGGAACCCGGATTTTGTCGGCGAGAATACGATTGTTTCGTATGCGCCGAGTGAGTCCGTTCGCCGGATTACGGAAAAAGCTCTTGAAAATGCCGTTGCCGCCGGGTTTTCTCCCGAACAGATAGCCCTTTTAAGTGCAAAAGGGCTTTCCTCCTCCAAACTGTTACAAAAGGAGAGTTTGGGCGGGTACGTGCTGAAGAGACCGACCGGACGCTTTAACCAGAACGGTGACATGATTTTTACCGACGGTGTGCTCTTTGCCGATACCGTTCGGCGATTCAAGGGGCTGCAAAGTCCCTGTGTGATTGTGACGGAATTGGATTTCGAAGAGCTCACTCGTTCCGTTCGGGCCCTCTTGTACTTGGCGATGACGCGCGCTTCGGTGCGATTGGAGCTCGTGATGAGCGAAGCAAGCGTCCGGGCGCTCAGTAACGGTAGCGCCCGGTAGGAGGGCTTTGAGTTCAGCTAAGAAGCCTTGATTTCTAAATGAAAAACAATATGTAAGCGATTACTTACTTAGACGCTTTTTCTGGAATCGGCTTCTCAATCGTGGGTCTGGGCGCGGCGAGACGGTAAGCGACAAGCGTTTTTTCCTCGGGAACGTATGAAAGACACTTGGGTGGTGTTCGCCTCCTACTTCCGTCGAATGATACGAAACGCGTTAAAAACCTGTAGCATTCGCGTCGGTGGAGTTTTTTCGCCCTAAACTCTTATGAACTTCTATCAAATTACCGATTTCATCGGCATTGTTGCATTCGCTTTAGCCGGAATCCTTGCCGCCCGAGGACGCAAAGTCGATCCGGTCGGTGTTTTCGTCATGGCCTTTACAACGGCCTTCGGCGGCGGACTGATTCGCGACATCATCATCGATAACCGTCCCTTTTATTGGATTGCCCATCAGGAGTACGTTTGGGTCGTGCTCTTTATGACCCTGATTGCTCCGCGTATTGTCCGCAAATTCACGGAAACGCACCTGTATGCCATCTTTATCTGGTCCGATGCCATCGGCCTTGCCGTCTTTTCCGTCGGCGGTACGGCCATGTCGACGGCAGCGGGGGTCCCGGCACTGCCCGCTGTAATCTTGGGGGTGTGCACCGGTGTTTTCGGGGGCCTGCTGCGGGACGTCTTTTTATGCCGCGTACCGATGGTCCTGTCGGATAAGCAGCCCTACGCCTTTGCCGCTTTTGCCGGAAATTGGGTGTATCTGGGACTTGTGTATCTCGACATGTCCGTTGATACGGCGTTTATTGCTTCGGCGGTGTTCATTGCCGGTCTGCGCCTGGTGTGTTGGCACTTGGATATGCCGTTTGTTTCGTATGGTTCCCGCAAAGGAACGGGTGACGGAACGCTTTAAGGTCTTTTCGACGTTTAAGATAAGAAAACCGCGACGTTATCAAACGACGTGTCGCGGCTTTATGACTCCGGAATCAACCGGTCTGAACGCTTAAGAAAGCTTTTTTCTCAATTGCGTGAGGTCCATGACGGCTTCGGCTTCTCTTCGATCCGTGTAGTGCGTATGGAGCAGCCGGTGCGAGGTTTCCGAGCACGGTTCTTTTAAGAATTCCGTGTACAGAATCTGCACATCGGGGTTATTGTGGCTCTGGCGCAATTGACGTTTGGAATCAATAGCATAAATGCCGGCGATACGCTTTTGCGCCCGCGTCAGATATTCGCGCTTAACACGCGGGGTTCCGCCGCCGTCAATGCAGCCGCCCGGGCACGCCATCACTTCGATGAAGTGATACGGACACGTTCCGGCTTTAATCTGATTAACAAGTTTCTGGGCATTCACAAGGCCGTGGACCACGGCAATGCGCACGGTTCCTGCCTTGCCGAGTGTGAGCGAGGCTTCTTTAATCCATTCCATGCCGCGCACGGGTTCGTACTCTACCGGACCCAATTCCTTTCCGGTGAGAATAAAGTGCACGGTACGAATCGCCGCTTCCATCACGCCGCCTGTGGCCCCGAAAATTACGCCGGCCCCGGTGTTTTCACTCATGACGGGGGAATCGAATTCCGACTCAGGGGTTTTAGCCAGGTCTACGCCGTACATCTGCAGCAGACGCGCAAACTCTCGGACCGTCAGGACCAAGTCCGTATCGGGCATGCCGTTTTGCCGCAGCTGCTCGCGAACGGCTTCGTCTTTCTTGGCCGTGCAGGGCATGACGGAGATAAAGCGCAACTTCTTGGGATTGACGTCCTTTTTCTTAGCAAAGTAGGTCTTGGCTAAGGCGCCGAAAATTCCCTGCGGCGAGCGCGTAGTCGAAAGGTTTTCGATGACTTCGGGATTAACCTTTTCCACAAAATTAATCCAGCCCGGGCAGCAACTTGTCATCATCGGAAGTTTTCCGCCGTGCTCAATCCGGTCGATAAGTTCCGTGCCCTCTTCCATAATCGTGACGTCGGCGGCCCAGTTAATGTCGCAGACAAAATCGGCACCGATTTGTTTTAACGCCGTCACGATACGTTTTTCGGAATTTTCTCCGAGCGGCATCCCGAAGGCTTCTCCGAGCGTGACGCGCACGGCCGGGGCAAAAGCCACGACGGTTTTGATTTCCGGGTTATTAAACCAAGCGAGCGCCGTATCGAGTTGGTCTTTTTCCGCTAAGGCCCCGACCGGGCACACGAGCGTACACTGCCCGCATTGCACGCAGCGGGAGCTTTGACCCCACTTGTCTGTGCCGGCAATGCCGACACCGGCCCGGGTTCCGAAGCCTTCGAGTGTTAACGCAGAAAGCCCCTGTACTTTGCGACACACTTCGACGCAACGCATGCAACGGATGCACTTACTCGCATCGCGCACAAGAGCCGTAGCCGAGTCGTCAAAGGGACGCGGCGCTTTGCGGTTTCCGTTATCGGGGTTTTGCGTGAGGCCGACGTAGACGGCCGCATCCTGCAATTCGCAGTCTCCGTGTCTCGGACAGGCGGCGCAGTTCTGGTCGTGGTCGGAAAAAAGCCATTTGACCTGCTGCTTTTGCATAGCCCGGACCGTGTCGGTACGGGTGTAAACATGCATGCCTTCGGCAATCGGCGTCGTGCATGCCGTCGTGATGCGCGATGAGGCGCCGTCGCGAATTTCCACGAGACACACGCGGCAGGTTCCCGGAGTATGGTCGATCGGAAGCAACGCGCACAGGGTCGGAATAAAGATACCGGCGCGTTTGGCAGTAGCAAGAATCGTCTCGCCTTCGTTAAATTCAACAGGTCGGTCGTTAATGTAAGCCAGCATAGTCAGTTTCCTCCCGATCAGTCGGCATTGGCGACCGGTTTATCAGTGTAAAAGCGGATGACGCGATAGCAACGCATGCAGCGGGACGCTTCTTCACAGGCCTCGGCATCGGTAAATCCCGTATCGGCCGGTTGAAAGTTTTTAGAGCGAACGGCCGGATCGACACGGTGGATGGTCATGCGCTTTTTAGGCTTACAGGGCTCGACCGTATCCCAAACGAGTTTTAATCGCATAATCAGGTCACTTGCGCGGTCACGGGGGCTAAAGCGCGATTGACCCTTAAGGTAGGCGACAATCGATTTTGCAGCCCTGTCACCCTGCGCGAGGGCCTCGACAAGACTGGTCGGACCCGTGGCGCAGTCGCCGCCGGCAAAAACGCCGTCTACATCGGTCATCTGTGTGGCGTCGGTCTGAATATTGCCGCGCCGGCCGAGTGTCAGCCCCGAATTTTCCAGGGCTTGTGTCTCGATTTTCTGCCCGATGGCGGCAACGAGTGTTTGACAAGCGAGTGTGAACTCACTACCGGGAACCGGCTCAACACCCATGCGTCCCCGGGCATCGGGTTCGGTGGTGTGCATCTTCGTGAGGCGTACGCCCGTTAAGACGCCGTCGCGGCTTTCCAAGGCAACGGGGTTTGTGAGGAAGTGAAATTCAACGCCCTCCTCTCGGGCTTCTCGAATCTCTTCTTTATCGGCCGGCGCTTCTTTGAGTGTACGGCGATAAATGAGGTGCACACGACCTGTCGTCACTCGCCGCGCCGTGCGGCAGCAGTCCATAGCCACATTTCCGCATCCGACGACGGCAATGTCGCCGTCCATCTTGGGTTGGCGTCCTGCGATAACTTCTTTTTCAATCTCAAGGAGAAAATCGATACCGTTTCGGTAACCCTTAAGGGTCGTATCCTCATCGGGTAGGCCCAAATACGCTCCCTTGGCACATCCGATACCGAGGAAAACGGCTTTGTAGCGAGCCTTCAAATCGGCAAGCGACATGTCGCGGCCGAGCTTTTTGCCGTAAAAGAATGCTCCCCCTAGGGATTTAACGGCATCGGTTTCGTTTTTCAGAATGTCTTTGGGGAGTCGATACGGAGGAATACCGCGAAGGGCCATGCCGCCCGATTCGGTGTCCGCATCGTAGATATCGACGGCAACGCCCTTTTGTAAGAGGTGGTATGCGCAGTTAATCCCGGCAGGACCCACACCGACAACGGCAACCTGAGCTCGGGCGCCCTCCGGAACCGTCTTCTTAAAGAGCGAAGCAATGGTGCCTTGGGTCGCTTCGGCAATGTAGCGTTTGACTTCTTTAATGGCAAGGGGGCCTTCGAGGGCATTTCTTCTGCAGGCTTTTTCGCAGGGTCTGACGCACACGCGTCCGCAGGTTGCAACCATCGGATAGCGCTCGAGAATGACGGCACGCGCCAGAGCGTTTTGTCCGTCACGCACAAAATCCATATAACGCGGAATATTGACGTGGTCGGGGCACCCTTCGATGCAACTTGCGGTGACAACACCGTAAGAAGAAAGCACTCGAGTGTCCGTGACGGTTTTAAAGAGTTCGTCTTTAAAGTGTGTCAAAGCCGCAATCAACGGCTTGGCGCTTGTGCGTCCGATGCCGCAAAGGCTTGTTTGATCCATTTCACGGGCGGCACTTAAGACGGCATCCCAGTCAACGGTAGCTCCTTGACCGACCGCAAGGCTTGTGAGCGCTTCATCGATAATGACGGAGGCATTACGGCACGGTGTACAGCGTCCGCAGGAATTGGCTCGCACGGTCTTGTAGTAATCGGAAAGAACGCGTGCAAGAGAAACGGTTTTATCGAGAACCAAAAAGCCTGCGTGCGCAACTAGGGCGCGCATGGGGTTGTTCGGGTCGAATTCGGCAATCGCATCAACGGGAAACCCCTCGGTTGGGCTTTCGGATTTTCGGTTATCGAAGATGCGACCGTTCCAGACACCGTATAAGATTTGTGCCATGTGCTCCCCTTTCTGAATAACTTGACTCCAACGTTCGATTGTACTCGGTTTGAGGGGTAAAAATGGATATGAGGACAATTCCGTCCTCACCCTCTATGATGAAAAGGACGGGGCCCGGTACGCATCCAGACCGCGTACGTTTTTTGCAAAAACGTTTGTATGCTAAGAGCGTCAATAAATTGCGGCTAGGTTTTTCGCACCCCATATGGCTCTCCCGCGGCAGACAACTTCGTTGTCAGCCGCGGTGTAGGGGCGTGAAAAAATGAGTGCTCCTGTCCTATCAAGAGCATCATCAATTTTCTCTTCACCGGTGTTACGTCCGGGTCCCATCAAAAGCCCCTTTTTCATTTCGCAGGAGGGACTATGGGTCATTCTAAAGCACGGGCTAACCAAAGCATAGTTGTAAAGCAAGAGGCAACTCAGCGCATTATCAACGTTGCTCACGTCTCCGCCATTGGCATAGACGTTCATCTGGACCTTCTCGTCTGCGCGTATCAAGCCAGCACCAAAGGAGAGATCATCACCGAAGTTCGAGAATTCGGTGCGTCATACAGTCAGCTCGAATCCTTCGCCAGTTGGTGCGCGGAGAAGCAGCCGGAGATCGTTCTCATGGAGTCCACCGGTGTCTTGTGGCAGTCGCCATACGCCGCCCTGGAAGCTCACGGCTTCACCAGCGATCGCCTGGCCCTGGTCAATGCCAGAGATGTCAAGGCTGCAATGGGACGCAAGACCGATAGAGAGGACGCAATTCGATTGGCCGAATTCGCACGAATGGGGCGAATACGGAAATCGTTTGTTCCCAAGTCTATTTTTCGTGAAATGCGCTTGTTGGCCAGGCTATTCCAAAAAGCCAAGAACGATCTGGCACGAAAGTCCAATCGTTATCAGAAACTATTGAATGCCGCAGGATGCCCCTCTCTGTCAAAATACTTCCTAATCGCTAATCAGGAGGGCACGGAGAAAATAAATAGGCACCCCATATCCGCTCGAAAAGAAAAATCAAATCCTCGGGAGAATCCTTTCCAAGGAGATTACGGTTGAACAGGCGCACCGCGCATATAGTATCGCGACAAGCTGCGTGTATCGTTGGTTGCGGCAGCTCAAAGCGGATAGTCGGTCTAGCGGGCAAGGCACTCAGGCCATCCCCTTACCTCAAGGCATGAACTTTCGTGCCGCGCTTGTCGCCGAAGGGTATTGCCAAGAAGTCGGCTTTGAGTCCCCGGCGGCCGGCAAGTTCTGCCGCACCAAAGGCGTCATCCTGGACGAAATCAAGCGCTTCAGCACCTGGCTTGCACAGCATGACGATGATGTTGTACTCTCGGCCAGTGCGCGTGCTCGCGAGCAAGAACTCATCAACAAGGTAACGGCGCTAAGCGAAGAACAAAAGCAGCAGAACCGCGAGTTGCAACGCAAGGAAAAGGCCCTGGCGGAAGCCGCGGCTTTGTTGGTGTTGACAAAAAAAGCGCAGGCGATCTGGGGGGACAGCGGCATCAACAACGTAACGCCTTTGGCGCGCTTCAATGGCGCGGATGTAGCTATCTGCAAAGCACGCCGTCAAGTGATGGCAAAGGCTCGGCAACAACACCCGGAATGATGGATTTGTGGCCGGATGAGAAACTATGAGCCCGCAGGCAGTCAGTGGTTGAATCCTGATAGGCAGGTGTTGGCAACGGATTCAGCCACTTAGAGAAATGGCCCCGCGCAAGCGCACAGAGCCTTCCCTATTCACGTTTGCGGTCATCGGGATCCCTCCCTGTACCGCACGGGCATAGTACACGAAGCACAGGACAAGGAACCTCCTATTCATGTTTAAAAAATATTCTGGGGTAGCGAAGCGTAGGGGCAAAGCCCCTGCTGAGGTTCTTCAGAGGTAAAAAGACTCCTAACCCATTTTTTTGAAGTATCTTGACAAATACCGGCCTAAGCTCATTTCCTAACTGATACAATCATCAAAAATGATGCAAGAACGTCGAGGGATGTTCTGGCCTAAGCTCATTTCCTAACTGATACAATCTCTTGAAGGTGTAAGAAAAACTGCTTTTAGTTCTGGCCTAAGCTCATTTCCTAACTGATACAATCGTTACTGGTAGCAATGCGGTTGATGATGCTGTTCTGGCCTAAGCTCATTTCCTAACTGATACAATCTTTCTGAAGTCTGACCACGGACAGCAAGAGGTTCTGGCCTAAGCTCATTTCCTAACTGATACAATCGAAGGCGCGTTTCGCAAACCCGAAGCAATGTTCTGGCCTAAGCTCATTTCCTAACTGATACAATCCGAACTGCTCCAACGACTTGATTTGAAAGAGATTTTTGAGCGGTTCGACTTTAAAAACTTGATTAAACTAGAACAATTCCAACTGGTTCGGTATGTTTTTTGCAATGGCTCTTTTCCTAGAAAAGAAGTTTAGAATGCGCTTGTATTGCGCATCAGTGATTACAAGAATGGAAACATGACCTGAGGCGGGAAGGAACATCTTAACTTTTCTTGTATAGGAGGCAACGTCCGCAGAACTGGTACAAAAACGAATGTAGACGCTGTACTGACACATAAAGAAGCCCATGTCTAAAAGCCTCTTCCGAAACACTGTTGCTGCCTGACGTTCTTGTTTTGTAATGACAGGAAGGTCAAACATAACAAGTGCCCACATAAGTCTATATCCCGAAATCATCTTTAGCCATGTCTTTCCCATATTCAAATAACTTCGGGAATGCAAGACGGACTCTTTCTTTCAAATACACTTGCGAAAGCGACAGTGCCAGTCTTTGCATCGCAACCATCACAGGACACTGATCTTCCTCAAAAAGAACATTCCAAAATAAAATGCTGACGAGTTTTCTTTTTATTTCAGTGGATATAGACCATTCGGCGCTCGGGTTCTCTTTTGTCAGGCTAAACACCATCAAGTCGACTAACGGTCGGAAAGGTTCCATCAAATCATCCACCAGGCGCATAGCGTCAGATGCATTTTTATGGTGGATTCCTAAACTCGGATGTAAGCCAGCGGCTATGACGGCGCGTGCAGTCGCGGATCGAATAACCGTGTATCCGTAGTTGAGTAAAGCATTAATGCCGGGGGCCTCTCTGTTTCGTAGGAAACTGCTACCGAAAACCGAAGTCCAATAAATCCGCGCCGCAATTGCTTCTTTGTTGTCTGGGTCGCCACTTTTTACTTCTTTGGCCAGTCTGTCTAATCGAGAAAAAGGTAATCCCAGATGATGAAGCAACAGAGATTGTTGACGAATCTTTTCTCGAACAACTTGAGCCCATAGCGATTTTTTTAGAGGAAGACTGGCCCCAATTTGAGCATCCATTCGTTTAGCCTGAAGGTGATGGCTTTCAACAGGCCAAAGAATGCCCATCGGAACGTATTTATCCGAGGTAATAACAAGAGGAATATCCCTTTCAAGTAAAGAGACGAGAAGATTGTTTGAGAAAGATAAGCCGTGAGCATTCGTGATCACGGCCAGAATGTCGTCCAGCGGAATTCTTCCGAGTTCGGAAGCTTCTTCCCCGAGTGATTTCACGAGAAGAAACCCCCGATACACAGAAAGATATCTGTTGTTGTTTGATATTTCGACTATCCGCCCAATCATAATCTTTCCCTACGGAAATCTCCTATCGGGGAGATTATGACTTTTTTCGCAAGTGCTTTTTGTAAGGATCCCGGTTTCTTGGAAACATCTTCTTTCCCACCGCCGGCATTTTCGATACGGTAAAAGAACATTTGTTTGTTTTGGCTGATTTTATAAAGAAGCATTTTGCATCGGCCGTCCTCAAGAGTCATTTCAACAACATCTTTTTGCATCAAGCGCATTACAAGCGGTTTTCCGGAGCGACTCACACTCCCATAAAGCGCAGCTTCTCCTTTCGCCCGTACGATTTGGTAGGCCTCGTATGTTGTAATAACGTCGCCTTCCCAGTGACCGCCCTCTCCCATTACGATTTCAATACAAAAATTGCTCCCTCCCTTTAGTCCCTTGTACGCTTTTAATGATCCGTCAGAGTTAAGACCATGTCTCCAGGTTCCCTTGACCGATACCTGAGGGATAACATTTAACTTCTTATGTTCAACTTTTCCGTTTTGTCTGTATTTGACATATCCGTCCGGTCTTAAGCCGTAGGCTGTTTGTTCGTTCATGGCCCCTTGATAGGCGTGCTCCGGTTTGTGACTGACACAAATCGATTTCACGGCACGGGTAACATGCTCATAAAACGTAGCCCATGGAGGCGGGAAAGATTCCAACAGACGAGTAAGATGTTTATTTTCAGCCCTCGCACTTGCTGTCGAAATCCTTTGTAACATGGAACGATCCGTGAGGGCAATCACGCAGGCATCAACGGCATGGTGGCGGTGGTCATCGCGATTTTTCTCACCATTAACACCCAAAATGTCATTTAGACCTAAAAATCTTCTTAACATTCCGGTGAGCTGTCCGGGAACCGACCAGGTTTGACTAGGGCAAATTAACTGAAGATATTCGCGAGCGACTCGACTCATGTATTGTGTGTCTGTCAACGCGCGTGCCTCGAAGCCATCGAAATCTTTTAACCAAACTTTATATCCGTCCTCGGCGAAGCGAAATCGCTTGGCTTTCGGCATTGCTTGGGCGCGTGCCGTCATCGCCTCTATCGACCATCCTCGCTTCTCAAAATCCTCTCGTGCTTCCCAAGGGGTTCGATTCCCTTTAATGCGGTTGGCTTCTCGGATACAAACGACTTTATTATTCTTTGAATCGTCCAAAGTCCTTGAAAACGGGAGAATATGGTCGATTTCAACTTCATCGGTAAAAAGCATTTCTGCGCTGATTTGCTTTCCGCTATAAGGACAACAACGAGCCGTTGCGTCCTTCAGATTAAGTTCCTCCCATAAAATCTGTTTTTCAATATCTTTCCGTTTCACATTTTCTGGATTGATTCCGAGAACCTTCGAAATATCAGTGCGAATCCTCTTATTCCGAATTTGGTTGTGATTCATCTCGATTCGATATTGATCTTTTGCCTTTTTGTTTTGTTTGAGTTCTCGAGCAAGCTCGATAACAATCTGTGTCGGTTTTCCATATCTGCGGATTAAAGCATTGACAACGGTCCTCAATTGATTGAGGGCGATGTGTACCGTCGGGTTGGGAATTTTTCCGTAGCGCTTCTCGACGGAATCCTCGGGTTTCCCGGTCCCGAAACCCACGTGACGTTTGAGATACTGCCCGTAGTAAGGAAGTTCTGGAAGGATTTCACCGGTTTCATTCGCTAACGCCAGTTCGCTGTGGTTCGTCCCGGCTTTTAGGACTGCTTTGTCGTATGTGATGACTTCAGCTTTCAGATATGGAAGGATTAAATCTAAAGCCTCTCGACACAAGGCTCCGTATCCGGCAGGAAGTCGCACGGAAGCCGTATTCTTTGCACTCTCTTCAGAAAGATTGCATTCCCTTTGCAACCAGGAAACGAGTTTTTCTTCGGATTCCTCTTGCAAAAGATGTTCGACGATTTCAAATCGTTTATGGGCATCGAAGGAATACCAACTTTCTCCAAATAGTTTTTTGTTGGCGAGCGCACAATTTGTGAGATTGCCTTTTAATTCGGAACGATTTTCTCCTTCCAAATTAAACGTTCCGTTAAAGCAAAGAGTCTTTCTGACGGCATCAAAGGTCAGAGCAGGTTTTCGTTGAAGCAACTCAACGATTTGATCTCTTTCATGCAGCGTGAGATTAACTTCAAGTAAGGTGGTCGGATCAATTTTCCTCAAGTTGTTAACTTCTTGATAAATACGAAAGTCTTGTTGTTGAGGAAGAGCCAGCGGTGCTCGTGGATTGTCCGGCATCAAGGTGCAACGTCCGGGTTCCACAGGACGAAGGGGTCTTTGGTAAAAGATAATGTCTTTTAGGATGGCTTTGCGTTCATTAGTAAAAAAGCTGGGATTCATTTGGGACTGCTTTTCCCAAATACAATCAAATTCATGCTCAATCATGAATCGATTTAAGTAGAAGTCGTATGCGGTGGTTTGCTTACCGGCGCCGGTGGGGACGTTTTTAATGCGCGAACGTGTGCCGAGGCGTTGTTGATGGCGCATATTGAGCCACTCACCGACGGTCCGAAAACCCTTGTTTTGTAGTTCATTTAAAGTGCGTTTGATAGCCTCTTTCATCTTGCCCGATTCGGTATCGCCGAAATCTGTTTTTCGGTTGCTTTTGAATCCGCGTCGTTTGGCTAAATGGAAAAGCGCTCTGGCAAATTCTTCCGGAGACAGAGCCCTATCTAAGGCCTCAGTTCGAAGTTCAAAAGGATCTAACGAGGCGAGTTGACGGCGTTTATCGGGATCTTTCGGGAAGAACCCCATGGCCACTAACTCCCCGATAAGGCGCTCTTTACGCCTGATTTTTCTGTCACGAGTCCTTCTTTGTTGACGTGCAAGACGGCGCGCTACGGCCAAAGAGGCTTCCGTTTTCGGGTCTCGACCGTTATTAAAGATACGAACCCCGGTTCGAATTACGGCGTAAGGTTCGTTTTGTTCGTCAAGCCGCAACATAGCCCAACCCAAGGAAGTGGTTCCAAGGTCGATTCCGAGTCTGTATTTCATTTTTGAGACAGAGTCTTGCATTTTCATCGTCCTCTAGATAAAATTTTCGCAGTCAGTTAGGAAATGGGCTTTCTCCACTAACAAGCTGAGAGATGCACAAGATGCGGGGTCGCTATATGCGACCCTTTTTCGTATCCAAAGCATCTTGGTTTTCGGAGAGCGAACCACGATTCCCATACGCTAAATACTGAATCGGAAAATTCGAGATAACGGTCCTTTTCCTGACAATGCACTATATTGGAAGAAGATACAGTTGTCTCGGTTTTTTTGCAATACAGGATAATTTTCAGTTTCAAATCATTGTGTGTTTCGAAACTAGGATAACGCTTACGCCAAAGTGGCTCTGCGCTTTTAGGCGACGTAAGTCGATGAGTTCTTGTAATTCCAAAATTTGGATAACTTTTGGGAATAGGAGTCCTTGTGTACTCATAGACCTTTTTGACAAGTCGACTTTAGCGAGTCGAATTTGCTTGATTTTAAATGGGAAAACCAAGTGGCTGTCACGTAATATACGGGTAAAAATCGGTCTTTTGTCACGAAATAACCCTGTTTGAAAGGGTTGTTTGTCACGAAATCTTAGTTTTGACTCTGGAATCGGTCCCTTTCCCCTGTCGGAAAATGACAAATGCGGATATCATGCCGCGTTGCCTTGAAAGAACATATCTGCGTTATGACGCTTCGCCCCTTTTGCGATTGCATTTATCTCGAACGAATCGATGCCAAACCCGATGCCGGGTTGCTCACGTATCTTTTGCCGGACGTGATTGACCGCGCCGAGAGGTTTTTAAGTCCGAAGCGACAATCGGACTTTCTCTGGACGCGGCTTTTGCTGGTAGCCTTGGCCAAGGTGCGAGGTCTTGCGGTGCAGTTTCGAGAAAACCCGCCCTACTCGCCGATTGTTTTATCCGACAGCCCCCTTTATTCCACGATTTCTCACACGGCAACGTTTGTCGGAGCGGCTCTTGCGACCGCTCCCGTGGCGATTGATTTAGAAGTTTTACGTGCCGATCGCCCGCTTGAGGCGATTGCCGAGCGCTGTTTCGGTCCGGTATTTTTATCCTATTTCCCGCCGGAAGAAAAGGTGACGGCCTTTTACAAAGCCTGGGGTGTGCATGAATGCGCCGTGAAACTGAACGGAAAGTTCGCCGTCGACGGTAGCGATGTGCGCATTCGAATGCCGAATAACCGAGGTGTTCGGATTGTTCACGCGCCGATTGGGAAAAAGACGCTTTTTACGCAGGCGCTTGCAGCGGATTTCCGACCCGGCGATCCGATTCTTGTGACGCGAAAGATTCTCGCGCAGATGCTCGCGTCTTAACGTCTGTCGGCAAAACAGCACGAACAAGATAGGTTTTCCTCTCCTTTTGTGCACAAGTCTCTACGACTTTTAGAAAAACTTCGCTTCAGCAAAGTCACGCCCCGAAACGGCGCAAAGGGTGTACGCCGGAAAACCGCGTGATAAAGAAATCCGATTAAAGATCTTTCGCGTAGGTATCTTTTACGCCCAAGCGTCTCCAGTGCCGCCGCACGAAACGAAAGAGCCAGAAAAGAGCCCCGGCTGTCAATAGCCCCCCGATAACCGAAAGCCAGAACGAGTACGAATAAAGAAGGTAAATCACGAGGATGCCGGCGACCATAGGAACCCCTTCCATCCACGTCAGTCCCGTTGTCTTCGGCTCTTCGGTCTTAGCTCCTGCGAGTTCTGAAATCTCGATGATGCGTGTGGCGCTCTCGTCTTCCGTGACGGTGCCCTGACTTTCCGGGAGCGCTACGCCGCGCTCGGCAAGGATGTGCTTGATTGCCTTATCATCGGTGTCGGTGTGTTCTTTGCCGTACAGGTCAAGAAGCGCTTGGTCGGACAGAGCTTTTAACTCGGTCAGACGCTTTCGAAAATGCTTTTTATTATCAATCATGCCTCTGTCCTTTCGAGCAAAACGGTTGCTTGAGCCGATATCCCCTCGCCTCGCCCTTCGAATCCGAGTTTTTCGTTGGTTTTGGGTTTGACACTGACGTCTGCAGGATTGACTCCTAAGGTCGCAGCCAAAGTCGCTTCGATTTTTGCGACATGGGGATTGATTTTCGGAGCTTCGGTAATCAGAACCGCATCGAGATTTCCGATGCGCCAGCCGATCTTACGGACGCGCCGGACAACGTCTTTGAGCAACTGAAGGGAGTTCGCGCCGAGGTAAGCCGCATCCGTATCGGGAAACAAGAGCCCGATATTGCCCAAATGTGCTGCCCCCAAAAGCGCGTCAATGACGGCGTGTGTAAGAACATCCGCATCGCTGTGACCGGCAAGCCCTTTTTCATGGGCAATTTCAACGCCTCCGAGAATGAGTTTTCGATCGTCTGCAAAGCGGTGTGAGTCATATCCGAGTCCGATTCGGGTCTTGGGCATACGGTTTCCTAAAATGAGTCGCGCCAGGCGTAAATCTGCCGGTTCCGTGATTTTAAAGTTAATCGGTGAGCCGAAGACGACACGAACCGTGCCGCCGCATGCGCGTACGGCACTCGATTCGTCCGTGGCATTGAGGTTATTCGATAATGCGGTTATGAGCGTTTTCAGGGGAAAGACCTGGGGCGTTGCCATACGCACTAGGCCGTTTCTTTCAAGGTCCTGAGCAATGAGGCCGTTTTCGTCGATGCGTTTGACCGTATCGGGAAGTCGCATGGCAAGAACGGCACCGGCTTTACCCTCTTTTACAGACTGCAGGGCAACGTCTTTCAGGTGCCGTACGTCATCGGGGGACACGAGAGCGCGTGCCGCATCGTGCACAAAAACGAGAGTGTTCTCCGAAAAATCGTCTTTTAAGGCTAAAAGCGTCCGGTAGACCGTTTCTTCGCGGCTCGCTCCGCCGGTTGTCAGAACTTGAGTTTTCGAAAGATTCTGAGAAGCAATCACCGAATCGCCGGCCTGAACGGCGACGACAACGATTGCCTCGGGAAGTGCTTGCTGCATGGCTTTGACCGAGACTTCAAGGACAGAACCCGCTTTTTCTCCGAGCGATAGGTATTGCTTCGGAACGGCCGAAGCCATGCGGGTTCCGGTGCCCGCGGCCGGGATAATGACGAGAATGGGGGTGTCGCCAGGTGCCATTTAGTGTCTTTCACAAAAGAGTGAACTGAGATTTTAACGAAAGAGATTTGTCCGTATCTCAAGTCACTGAGGTTTCTCAATATCATACTCGGGCCGCCGAGGAACCGAGTTACCTGTCATGAGGGGAAACTATCGACTCTGTTCGATGGTTTCGCATTTTTTCCTTGTCATCATCGACTGTAGTCGATGCTTTTGCCCGAAAAGCTCAGGTCATCGAACAGAGTCGATGCGTGTAAGTCAATAGGACCGATTATTTTGTGTGCTTGACACCTTTCAGGCGTGTTGCAATCGGCTCAAAGGTCTTTCGATGAATCGGGAGAACACCCAGACGCTCGATAGCTGCCATGTGCTCGGCCGTGCCGTACCCCATGTGGTGCTCGAATGCGTATCCCGGATACTCCTTGGCATAGCGCTCAAAAAGCGCGTCGTGCGCCGTTTTGGCCAAAATCGAGGCGGCGGAGATTTCCGGAATGCGGTCATCGCCCTTGATAATCGTCCGAATCCGATACGGCATGTGCGGCATGCGGTTGCCGTCGATTAAAAGTATGGTCGGTCGGATCGAAAGCCCTAAAACGGCTCGTTTCATCGCAAGGAGTGTGGCCTCAAGGATGTTCATCGAATCGATTTCTTCGACGGTGGCAAAGGCCACGGACCAGGCAAGAGACCTTTCTTGAATAATCGGGGCTAAGGCGTTTCGTTCGGAAGGTGTGAGTTTCTTACTATCTTTAAGGCCTTCGATCGGATTTAAGGGATTTAATATCACGGCTGCCGCATAGACGGGACCGGCAAGCGGTCCCCGCCCTGCTTCGTCGATGCCGGCGGGAAGTCGCATGTCGTCTTGAGAGTCGGTTTCAAACAAATCGAGCGTGGCGCGGTCTTTCATCGGTGTCGAAGTAGAAAAACGAGTCCCTTATTTTGAACGCCCCGGGTACAAAAAAGCAACCCGAAGGTTGCCTTTTTGTCCGACGGCACTTGCCTTAAGAAGCATCCTTTTCGGCTTTCGTTTTTTCCGGGATGTACCGAAATTCGTAATCGTTCAAAGCCTCGGAGGCAATCTTCCCGAGTCCGATTAAGGCGATGAGGTTCGGGATGACCATCAGGCCGTTAAATAAGTCCGCCAGTTCCCACACCAGGTTCACTTGCAAGAGCGAGCCCAAAAAGATAAAGAGAACGACGATGTACTGGTACGGACGCACGTAGCGCGGACCGAAGAGGAACTTGACGTTTTGCTCGGCAAAAAAGTACCAGCCGATAATCGTCGAGAAGGCAAAGAAAAGAAGACAGATCGCCACAAATCCGTAACCGAACGAGCCTAAACCCAATTGGAAGGCGTGCTGCGTTAAGGCAATGCCCGTGGTCTTTCCGTCCAAAACTCCGGTACTTAAAATCACGAGCGCCGTCATATTAAGGACCACGAACGTATCGAAAAAGACGCCCATGATGGCCACAAGACCTTGTTTGGCCGGGTGGTCGACCTTGGCTACGGCGTGCGCATGCGGGGTCGAACCCATACCGGCTTCGTTACTAAATAGGCCGCGAGCCACGCCGTATCGAATTGCTTCCTTGACGCTTGCACCGATTACGCCCCCGGTTGCCGCCGTCGGGTTAAAGGCTCCGACGAAAATCATCTCGAAGGCCGGAATAATTCGGTCGTAATACTCGATTAACACAATCAAGCCGCCTGCGAGGTAGAAAAGCGCCATGATCGGAACGATTTTTTCCGTGGTCGAGGCAATGCGGCGAATTCCGCCGATGAAAATAAACGCGGCAATGAGGGCAACAACGATGCCGACGAGCCAAGGCCTGATACCGAAGGCAAAGTCAAAGGCAAGCGCAATGGAATTGGCCTGCACCATATTGCCGATAAAGCCCAGAGCAATGATGATGGCTACGGAAAAAAACATCGCCAGGGGCTTGCAGTGTAAGCCGTTTGTAATGTAGTACGCCGGTCCCCCCGTCACGTGCCCGTTTGCGTCCTTGTTTTTAAAGTGCTGCGCCAGGACGGCTTCGACGAAGATGGTTGCCATGCCGAAAAAGGCGGCAAGCCACATCCAAAAGATTGCACCCGGGCCCCCCATTGCCAGGGCCGTGGCGACACCGGCAAGATTTCCGGTCCCGACCTGTGCGGCAATGGCTGTAGCCAGGGACTGGAAGGAACTCATGCCCGAGCCGTCGGCTTTATTGCCGAAAAATTTGACGTGACGCAGAACGTAGGACGCGGCTCGACCGAAACAGCGAACCTGCACGAAGCGCAACTTAAAGGAAAAATAAATGCCGGTGCCGACAAGCAAAGGAATCAGGCAGAACGGCCCCCAAAGAACACTGTTTAAGTTAGAAACAAATGCAGTTAACTCGTGCATAGGTTTCCTCCTTTCATCAAAAAGAATTAAGGACGAACCCGGAAACCTTTCACGAATCAGGGCCACGGCGGCAATTGTTTCAGAAAGTGACTTAATCGAGCAAGTTTTTATGAGGTACCCAGACTAGGCGTACGCGATTGTGTATCAAATCGGTCTCAGCAAAATATCTTATATCGCTCCCGAGACCGGCGGCAAAAATGAGGGTGTCATTGAGCCAGACAAGCGGCAATTTGATGCGCTCGAAGGGCGGAATCTTCGCAACCTGGTACTGGAGCTTGAGGTTGCGACTCGGGCGTAAGGCATAAAGCTTAATCTTTTCACCCCCGCGCCGCGCGCGTAAGCGGAGAGGCCCTTTTTTTAGGATATCGGCATCAAAGCCTTCTTGGCCTTCTCGGCACGGGATAAAGCAAAGCGATCCGCCCCAGAGCGGAAAACTGACGGACGCCTCCCCTTTCCAGACAAAGTCTTGATCGAGCGCTGCAATCGGACGCTTACCGACGGCATCGGTCAAAATAAGTTTCATGCCCCAGCGCCTCAGCTCTTTTCCTTCAAAGCGTATCGCCAGTTTGGTGTCCGTATCCGATTCGCAAATCTGACGCAGTGTTTCCGTCATTTTTGCCTTGCTCGGATAACGAATCTTGTTTTGCTTGAGCCAAGTGCGTACGACAAGCGCCTGACGGTCTTCGGAGAGCTCTCTTAGGGCTTTAATCGAAAGTGAATTGTCACTCGCATTTAAACAATGTCGGGTATCTTCAAGGGCTAAGTCCTTGAGTATCTCCGATGCGGTAGCGATATTTCGAATCGAGCGGTCGGCGGCTTCTTTCCAGCCCGTGCGTGCCTCGGCAAGAACCGGAAAGACCTTGTTTCGAATGAGGTTCCGCAGATAACGCGTGTCGGTGTTGCTCTCGTCTTCGACAAAGCGTAAGTGCTGAGATTTGACGTAGGCAGTAATCGTTTCACGCTCAATCTGTAAAAAAGGACGGGCGAGCGTCACGGGTTGCCCTTTTCCGAACGAAAGATCTCGCGTGCAAGGCAGGGACGAAAGCCCCTCAAGACCTGCTCCGCGCATCCAAGAAATCAGAAACGTTTCGAGTTGATCGTCTAAGTGATGGGCCGTCATGACAGCATCGGCCTTAAGTGCGACTGCCCTTTTGTAAAGCGCCCGGTATCGCGCCTCGCGAGCCGCCGCTTCCAGACCTAGTCGAGAAGCCCGAGAGACAAAGACACGAATCTCCTCGAAAGGAATCCCGAGTTTTTTACATTGCTCGGCGCAGATTTTTCCCCAAAGGTCGGCATTTTCCGAAAGTCCGTGGTTGATGTATACGGCCGTAATCGAAGAAATTTCGCTTTGATGCGCTTGCTTGAGTGAGGCCGCGGCAATCGACAGGAGCGCAGCCGAATCGCGTCCGCCCGAGTAGGCAATCACGAGGCGAACGGGACTGACGGTCGATAGCGAAAACTCGGAGGCTTCGGTTTTCATTCGCGCTTGTGACACATCGCGCACCGAGGCCATGAAGGCGTCAATCAGCGTCATTTTGTTCGACCCTCTGGCGCGGGTCGCTTTCCCGTCTTTTTTCATGACGTCTCACTTGTTTCTTTTTTCACTTTCCGAGTGGCGGTGCGCTTTTTATCGGCGCTTTTTCCTGCGGCGGCTTGGGTTGTCTTTGCCGCTTTTTTTCGGGGTGCGGCTTTCTTTACTGCAACTTTCCGAGGCTTGACGGGCTTTTTCTCGACGTTAGGCGTTGCCGATTGCTCTTTAAGGGTTTGCGCAAGGTCTTTCCGTTCTTGAGGGGCATCCTGAGTTACCGGTTGCGTTGAAATCACGCTTTTTTCTTCGAGGTATTTGCCGTAAAGCGCAAGGCGCGTGCTTCGACGCGCTAACAGATCTTCGGTTGAAAACGTCAAAAGCGCTCCCAATTGGTCGGCAAGGGCCTTTCGAAGCGTTAAGGCCATAAGGGCCGGATCGCGGTGCGCTCCTCCGAGGGGCTCGGAAATAATCTTATCCACAAGGCCGAGATTAAAGAGTTTGGCGGCCGTAAGCGAAAGAGATTCGGCCGCTTCCGGGGCTTTGCTGGCATCTTTCCAGAGAATCGAGGCGCAGCCTTCGGGGCTGATGACCGAGTAGACGGCGTACTGCAAAATCATCACCGTGTCGGCAACGGCAAGCGCGAGTGCGCCTCCCGAGCCTCCTTCCCCGATAATCACACTGATGACGGGAACTTTTAGGTGCGTTAATTCGAAAATCGACCGCCCGATTGCCTCGGCCTGATTGCGTTCTTCGGCATCGATTCCGGGGTATGCCCCCGGGGTATCGACAAAGGTAATCACGGGTAGCCCGAATTTTTCGGCAAGCTTCATGACGCGAAGGGCTTTGCGAAACCCCTCGGGCTTGGTCATGCCGAAGTTGCGCTTGGTGCGCTCTTTGGTATCGCGCCCTTTTTGATGGCCGATGACGGCTACGGCGTGTTTGCCGAGGTGCGCAAGTCCCGCGACAATCGAGGCATCGTCGGCAAACATCCGATCGCCGTGGAGTTCCGTAAAGTCGCTGAAGATAGCCTGAATGTAGTCAAGCGTATAGGGACGTGCCGGGTGGCGTGCTAATTGCGTAATTTGCCAATCCGTCAGGTTCGAGTAAATCTCCGAGAGGCGTTTGGCATAACTGCGTTTAAGCTGAGAAAGGCGCGAGGCGCGATCGGTGTCGCTTACGGAGGTATCGAGTTCGAGCTCTTCGATTTTATTGTGGATGACTTCTAAATCTTCCTCAAAATCAAAATAGGAAATCTTTTTTACCATCGCCCTCAACGTCCTCGTTGTCTTTAATAACGCACGGCAAATCCCGTGCGGTCACGCCAAAGGAGCCACGTGGCAGCCGTGCGATACGGACGCCACGTGTCACTGACGTTTAACATTGTATCGAGATTGCCGAAAAGTTTGAGTCCGGCTGCCTTCAGTCCGTAGTCGCCGAGAGGGAAGACATCGGGGCGATTGAGTCCGAAAATTAAAATCATGTGACCGGTCCAGGGACCTACGCCCTTAATGGCCGTCAAGCGCGCGAGAACCTCCTCGTCCGTTATGGGGCTCAGCGCCGATTGCGTGAGAGTCCCGGCTAAAAAACCTCGGGCAAGGCCCGAAAGCGCGCTTTGTTTGGTGCCCGAAAGGCCGAGCCCTTTTAAGCCTTTAAGGCCGAGCGTGCGAATTCCCAAGGGGCAATTGCCCGGGCTGGCCTCATGAGCGGCCTTTAAAACCCGGTCTTTGGCTTTGACGGCGGCGTCGTTACTCACCTGTTGGCCGCACACGGCCCGTACCATGGCAGAAAATAAATCCGTACACGACATGAGACCGTCGCCCCGAGCGTTTTCGATCAAGGGGGATAAGGTCGAATCGCTCTTTAAATGGTCAAGAGCCGCCTCCCACCAAGAAACGACCGTCAGGCGCGTCTCCACGTCGTAACTCCCGCCCTGTCTTCTAGGACGATACCGGCTTCGGTAAGTTCCTGACGAATGGCATCGGCCTTGGCCCAGTCTTTTGCAGCCTTCGCCGCGGCGCGCTCGGCAATTTTTTCTTCAATGGCGGCTTCGTTTAGCCCTGTCGTGGCACCCTTGATGAACGCGGCCGGGTCTTTCGTGAGAATATTAAAAATCTTTCCGAGCGAAAGAAGTTCGGAAGAAAGCGCCGTATCCTTGGTGCGATTGACTTCAGCGGCAAGCTCAAAGAGCACGCCCACGGCCTGCGGGGTATTGAAGTCATCGTCCATCGCCGCCTTAAAGCGTGCGGCAAAGGGCCTGTTCCAATCAATCGGTACCCCTTCCCGTGCCGGTGTTTCGTTCAAAGCACTGTAAAGGCGCGTTAGTCCCTTATGCGCATCTTCGATTAGGCTCGGATTAAAACTAATCGGGCTTCTGTAGTGACTGCGAAGTAAGAAAAAGCGCAACGTCTCGTTGCCGTTTCCTTCTCCGTACTTACCGTTTGTTTCCTTTAAGGCGTCGCGGATTGTCCAGAAGTTTCCGAGCGATTTACTCATTTTTTCTTCGCTGCCGTCGGCACTTCGAACACGCAGGGGGCCCGAATGCATCCAGATATTGGCAAAGCCCGGTCCGTGCGCCCCCTCGCTTTGGGCAATCTCGTTTTCGTGGTGCGGGAAAATCAAATCCGGACCGCCCCCGTGAATATCAAAGTGTTCCCCGAGGTAAAAGCAACTCATGGCCGAGCACTCGATGTGCCAGCCCGGCCTCCCCTCGCCCCACTTAGAGGCCCAGTGGGGTTCGCCCGGTTTGGCGTGCTTCCAAAGGACAAAATCCAAGGGATCGCGCTTGGTGTCGGCAACACCGACGCGTGCGCCCGAGCGCAAATCATCGATGCTTTTACCCGAGAGTTTCCCGTAATCTTTAAATTTGCGGACGGCGTAGTCCACATCGCCGTCAGATGCTTGATACGCCAAGCCCTTTTTTTCCAGGATTTCGATAAGACCGAGCATTTGGGGGATAAATTGCGTTGCACGCGGCTCGTATGTGGGAGCCAAGCACCCTAAGGCGAGCATATCCTCTTGCATGGCTTTAGTGAACGTCTCCGTCAGTTCCGCCGTGGAAATCCCCCGCTCGGCAGCCCGGCGGATGATTTTATCGTCCACATCGGTGACGTTACGTACGAACGTGACATCGTATCCGGAGGCCTCAAGCCAGCGACGCACGATGTCAAAGGCCACGAACGTGCGCCCGTGTCCGATGTGCGTTAAGTCATAAACCGTCACACCGCACACATACATGCCGACCTTGCCGGGGTGAAGGGGTTTGAAGACTTCGGTTTTTTTCGAGAGAGTCGAATAAATGGATAAAGACATAGTAATTCGTTAAAAAATGAGACCGGGGACCCGAATCGGGTACGTCCGTCATTAAAATGGCGATTCAGTATAAACAGGTTTACCCCATTGTGTTCGAAATTCTCGGGACTTTTCTTTTCTATGAAGCGACCTTTTCTGACCTTTCTTTCGGCGTTTGCCCTCGCAACGGCGCTTGTGCCGACGACCCATGCGGCCGTTGACTTGGACAACCCGTCTGTGAAACTGGCGCCCGATCAGATTCCTTCGGCCGTCGAGCGCTTAATTCGCGAGAAAAAATTCGACATGGCTTTAGAGTACATCAATGAAGGGCTGGCCCAAAATCCGATTTCCGCGCAATTAAAGTTCCAAAAGAGTGTACTTTATGAGGCCGAGGGGCGACCGGACCTTGCCCAACAGGAGTTGGAGTCCTTTATCAAGACCTTCCCGGAAGTTCCCGAGGCCTATAACAATCTGGCGCGGTACGCGAGCAATCGGGGCGAGTATAAAAGGGCCGAAGAGCTTTTAACGCAAGCCTTGGCCCTACGCCCGAACTACACGACGGCTCGGGAAAATCTAGCGAATGTGTATTTGGCCGAGGCCGCTCAGGCTTTGAAGGTTGCCGCCAAGGGCGGCTCTCGCTCGGCCGTGCGGCGCCTGACGGCTTTAGAAGATCTTTTGAAGGATTAGCGGTATGAAGATGCGTTTTCGCCCGGCCCTCGTGACTCTTGCGGCGATTGCCGGTTTTGCTCTGATGCCTTTTGAGGCACCCCAATGCGCTCCGACCCCGGTGACGGCGGTCATCGAAACGACGATGGGAACGATTGAAGTGCGCCTGGATGCGACTCGGGCACCCGTCACGGTGAAAAACTTTACGGACTACGCCGAAAGCGGCTTTTATGACGGAACGATTTTCCATCGTGTCATCGAGGGGTTCATGATTCAAGGCGGCGGTTTTACAAGCGATATGGCGCAAAAAAAGACCGCGGCTAAGATTGTCAACGAAGCGCGCGGCACCGAATCGAATCGTCGCGGAACCGTTGCCATGGCCCGCACGAGCGAGCCCCACTCGGCCACAAGCCAGTTTTTCATCAACACAAGCAATAATGATTTTTTAGATGCGGATAAAAGCCGAGACGGCTGGGGATACGCCGTCTTCGGACGCGTGACACGAGGGATGGACGTTGTCGATAAGATTTCGCTCGTTCGTACAGGAAAGCGCGGGTTTTACTCGGACGTTCCCGTGACGCCCGTTTTCATCAAATCGGTCCGCATCATTGATACGACAAGGAAAGCAAAATGATTCGTTTGACGACCAATAAAGGCGTAATTGACATTGAACTGAATCGGGAAAAAGCGCCCGTTACCTGCAAAAACTTTGAAGATTACGTCACCTCGGGCTTTTACGACGGGACGATTTTTCACCGCGTCATCAAGGGATTTATGATCCAAGGAGGCGGTTTTTTGCGCGGTCTGAAGCAAAAGGACGGCGTTAAGGACCCTATTGCCAACGAGGCGGCCAATGGACTGGCCAATGACAAATACACCATTGCCATGGCCCGTACGAACGATCCCCATTCCGCCACGTGCCAATTTTTCATTAACGTCGCGGATAACGACTTTTTAAATTTCACGTCTCCGGATTCCCGCGGCTACGGATACGCTGTTTTCGGGCGCGTTGTCGCCGGCTTTGATGTCGTCGATGCCATTGCGCAAATGCGCACGGGACGCGTCGGTTGGTACGATGACGTTCCCAATGACGATGTCGTGATTGAAAAAGCCGAGATTCTTGCGAATTGCTAAGGCGTTATGAGGCCCACGCTCCCTCTTCCGCGCGATGCGGCGACTCGGTTTGTCGAGCCGCCTCACAATCCCGTGTTTGTTGCCGACATTCACCTATCGTGGCGAAAAAGACATATTGCACGGCGATTTCTCGCATTTTTGTCGCAAGAGGCGTTGGGTTTTGACGAGCTATTTATTCTCGGGGACCTTTTTGAATTTTGGATCGGCGATGAGGCGCTTTTTGTCGCCTCCCCCGTGATCAAAGCTTTAAAGCGCTATACCGGCACGGGAAGAAAGCTTTACGTGATGCCAGGAAATCGCGATGTCCTACTCGGAGCTCACTTTGCGCATCGCGCGGGAGCAACATTGATTACCAGTCCCACGGTCGTAACCTGTCATGGAAAGCGCATCCTTTTAGCCCACGGTGACGAGTGGTGTACGCTCGATCCCGACTATCAGGCATTTCGAGCGCGTGTGCGCTCCGAAGCGTTTCAACGTCAGGCGCTTTCGATGGCTCTTCCGATGCGTCTTATTTGGGCGCTTCGCACGCGCAGCCTTTCTAAGCGCCACAAGACACAGCGAACACCCGAACAGATGGACGTCGTTCAGGCCTCCTTTCTTGCCGACGCCGAAAAAGAAAACTGTCAAGCTATTGTCCACGGCCATACGCACAAGCCCGCTTTGTATGAGGAGGGTCCCGTCACGCGCCTTGTGCTGCCCGATTGGAAGGAAGAAACGGATGATTCCTCCTCTCGTTACGGGTGGGCTCAAGTCGATTCTCAGGGCGCCTTAAAGCTTGTGGTCCGTCCTCTTTAAGATTGAATCATGCCGCGCCTATTTGATTCTCACTCGCACATCAATGTCAAGGAGTTCGATGCCGATCGCCCTCTTGTCATTGACCGCATGCGTCAAGCGGGTCTTGTCGGGGCCCTTGTTTTAGGGTGTGACAGATCTGAAATCGACGGCATCAAAGACCTTGTGCACGAAAATCCCGGTTTTTTGTATGGCGCCTGGGCGCTGCACCCTGAGTATGAGAATGCGACCGAGACCAGTGTTAAGGAGATTTGTGAAATCTGCTCGGCGCCGGAAATCGTTGCTGTCGGAGAGACGGGTTTGGATTTTCACTGGTGCCACGGGGATTTAACCTGGCAAAAAGAACGGTTTCGGATGCATATCAGGGCGGCTAAGATCCTTAAAAAGCCCCTTGTCGTGCATGCGCGCGAAGCGGAAAAAGAAGCCGTTGAAATCTTAAAAGAAGAAGACGCCGGTGATGTAGGCTTTGTGATGCACTGCTTTGCCGGCGACAAAGTAACGGCATTTTCTGCCATCGATGCCGGGGGCATGATTTCGTTTACCGGTGTAATAACCTTTAAATCTGCCGGTCCCTTGCGCGAAGTTGCCCGGGCTCTTTCGCTTGAGTACCTCATGATTGAAACCGATTGCCCGTACATGGCGCCCGTTCCCTATCGTGGGAAGCGCAACGAGCCGGCGTTTACGGTCAAAATTGCCGAGTGCCTGGCCTCTCTTAAAGGAACGGATGTCGAGACGATTTCGGAAATGACAACGGCCAATGCCTTACGATTTTTCCATCTGGAGAAATAAATGCGTTTAAATATGGGTTTTAAAGGAAAGGTGGTACTTCTTTGTGCGGCGGTTCTGTTTGTCACGGGAGCCGCTTACGCGAAGGGATCACTCGGTCAGGTGCGCGTTTTAACCGATACACAAATTGAGTTTTCCGATGCCGTCGAGCACGACCGCCTCTCGGTGCTGGAAAAACTCATTACAAGCGGCATTGATCCCAATCAGATGGTCCGCGAAGGCGACCCGGCTTTGGTGCGTGCGATTCGCCTGGGAAATACCGACCTCGTGGAATACCTTTTAAAACAGCCGAACCTCGATTTAAACATGAGTAGCGACTACGGGGAAACGGCTCTCATGCTTGCAGCCTTTGCCGGTAACGAGGATTTGACGAAAACCCTGGTGGAAAAAGGTGCTTCGATTAATAAAACCATCGGTTGGTCGGCTCTTCACTACGCCGCAACGAACGGGCACGATGCAATCGTGAGTTACCTTCTTTCCAAGGGGGCCGACGTAAATGTCAGGACCGATGCCGGCGTGACGCCGCTTTATATGGCGGCACGCGGTAGGTATCGTAAGACCGTGATGATGCTCCTGAGAGCCGGGGCGTATCGCGATTTATGTAACGTTCAGGGGCAAAGCCCGGCCGATGCCGCCCGGAAAGCAGGTGACACGGAACTTGCCGATTACTTGGCTGTCGATCGCTGCATCGAGCCTCCGACAAGTCCTTTCCGGAAAAAAATCGAGTCGGCTGAGAAAAAGTAAGAGGCTCTGAGGTTTTACTTGATACGCACTTGAGCGCTTACGGTCAATGTGACGGTTGATTCTCCGGCTTCAAGTGTCGGCAGCACGGCATTTTCCATTGCATCGAACGAGGCGGCTTTTGCCGCGCGCATCATGCGGACGGCCGGATACCCGGCTTGTCCCAGGTCAATCGACTCGATTTTGACATTCGAGGCGTTCTTGCCCATGGATTTTGCCACCTGCGTTGCCCGCTCTCCGAGGTGCGTCATCGCTTCGTCAATGAGCGATGTCTGTACGGCTTGACGCGCTTTTGGGGAAAGTGAAAAGGAAATGCCGTCAAAGGCAAAATAAGGCTGAGCCGCTTCAATGATGTGTGCCGCCTCGGGAGCATCTTTGACCGTGACACTCAGAGATTGACGGACTTGCCAGCCGCCGATGACGGCCGCCTCTCCTTTCTTGGGGGTGACGTATTGCGGCCAGGACGAAAGTTCCGTGGTTTTAAATTTGGCATTCGGGATGTTCAGGTCCTTTAACGCCGCCAAACCTTTTTCGGTTGTCGCAAGAACCGTGCGTGTGACGGCTGCAGCATCTTTACCTGTTTGCATGCAATAAAGAGTTATCGTCGCTTGATCGTTGGCTTGCGAGATTGTAGCTCCGGCCGAAAGACTGACGAGCGTTCCGGCTTTGCCCGGCGTCATTCCGGCAGGAAGACCGGCAGTGGCTGAAAAGGCGGCAACGGCTAAAAAGGCAGGAAGAAGAAAACGATTATTATGCATGACAACCATCCTCATGAATGCGTTGGAATCGATACACGCATTTTGCTCAATTATCGACAGAAAAACTCCGTAAGCAACAGACGGAAACAGTATTTAACCGAATACACTGAAAAAATGATTCGGCCGGCATTTCGAAGATGCTCTTACAAAACTCGAAACAGTGTCCTCAATAAGCAGTCAAACGGTTTAACTTAGCGTTAGCGCAGAGAGTTGACAACGCGCACTGTTGTCCCTTTTTCGTTGCAAATCCGAATCGTGGCGGATTTTTCGGTGGCTTTAACGGAGACATTGGTGGCGGTGTAGCCTGAAGGACGCCGGCTGCGTAGTACGTGCCCTTGTCCGTGATGATACGAACCAAAGTTTTTCCTTGTTGGACAGCGGTGAGAATCATGGTGACCTCCTTAATTGAGTGACTCTCATATTAGCTCGTCGGCCCGGAGGTTGAGCCGTTTACGAGACTGTTCGGGCCTAAGTCAACGGAGATAAACTTCGGAATTACCGATTCAAAATGGGCATGATAAAAAAGTGAATCATGGCGGCAAGCATGGCCAAATCCATCGTTTCCGTGCCCTCAATTGCCTCGATTCTTGCAGACGAATACGTATTTCTTCCCAAATACAGATCTCCGTTTTTCTCAATCAGAACAATCGCATTCGATGAGGGAACGGAGCCGGCGTAGATTGCATTCCCTCTGAGAAAGCCTTTCAGATGGCTCGAACTTGCGATATTCCCCTCGTAAATTTTCCCGTCTTTAACAAGTCCGATGATACGACTAGAAGAAGTCGAATCGCCCCGATAAAGATATCCGTTTTTTGTGCGACAAACAATACGGCTCGAAGAGATGCGACCGTCGTAAAGTGTATCTCTGTCAAAAATATAGTTTTCAAACATACGATTTGTCATGCCTTCCTCTTGTAATAACCCAAGTGTGAGCGCATTTTGCTAATTATCTCTGTAAGTGCGATGAGGAAGAAACATCTTCGATTGTACTGCCTATCAACCAAGAGGGATTATTTTTTCTAAATTTATCAGGGTTTTACGATATGGTTTAAGTCTTAATAACTTACATCTCAAAAAACTTGTCAGCTTAGCTTTATCCTCCGGCAGTCTGCTTCGATGTTATTTCTTCTGCGAGTATGACTCTATTTTCCTTTGCCAATTGTCGAATTTTTTCCCGCCGTTTACTTTGAATCAAATCCTCACTTTCAACCTCATCTAGCCAATGTTTTATAGATTCGCATAATTTTTCTAGATGATTTTTTTCAAGCTCTTCGCAGATCTGTTTTGTCCAGCCTTGATTTGGTTTTGTATGCAAAATCATGTCGACAGCTTTTAGACTCAACTTTTTACTATCATTTGTAAGCCAGTTCTTAATAAATAATATATCATTTCTTTTTACTTCTGGTAATTTATTATTGAGTGAAGAGTTGTCACTGCCATTAATTAGAAAAAGATTGCCGAAGCTGTCTAGGTCTAGTTGTTTCCATGTATCATTTTCTCCTTCGGGATGCTGTGGATACCAATGTTCCACTGAGCCCCAAAAGGCAAACTCAAAGGTATCTCGTTTATTTTTTGCGTTCTTTTGCTTGTCTTCTTCTTTAGAATCCTGAGTGACAAGTCCGCCACTCCATAAGACGTAATCGAGATAATTGAAGAGAATTCTGGGGGTTCCAGTTCCTTGGTCTTTATTCTTATATTCCTCGCAAACACCTTCAATTGCAATGCCCTCAAGGAGATTGAGAACTTTCTTCCCCTGGTCGTTAGGGTTGTTACGATATATATATAGCAGATGTAAAAGCTCCGTGACCCACGGCATTGAATTGAGCGAAGTGTAGGTGACGCGCAGACATTCTTGAATTTTGAGGATTTTTTCTTGAATTTCTTTGTTGAAAGATACTACAGGATACAAGGATTTGCTTTCACGCTGTACTAAGTGGTTAATAATCCATTTACCTTCGGAATCATCAGGGGCATTGCTGCGTTTCAGGACCCACCCGTCATAGAGAAATCGCGAAACAAGAAGAACATATAGAAAGTGTTTAACAGAAACTTCATCATATGTATTCGAACCGGTAGCTTTTTCCCAATTAACTCTAAAAAATTCAAGAAGTTTCTTATCATCTGTTCCCCATTGCATTATTTCTTTTGGTGCTTCTTGATTTATATTTCCATTCTGATTTTCAAGAGCGCATAACTTTAGAGCGTGCATTAAGAAGGTTGAAAAATCTATGAAACTTTCAAAAGAATCGGCATTTACATCATCATCATCTTCATCTCTTTTGGGACTGATGTCACTTTTTGATTTTTTAAAGTAGTCTTCAGTTATATTTAAAAGATTTTCCGGATTTTCTGGTTGATTTGCCTGTTCCCCATCAGAATTACCCGTTTGGAATTCCTGCGTCGTTGCCTTTTGGGCTAATTCCGGTTTTTCCCAATGAATCTTCATGGGACACTTGTCTCTTCTCTCCACTTCGAACAATCTTTCCCAATCTTTCTTTTTTAAAGACTTTTGGATGAAGTTGTTCATGTTGGAACAGGCCGTCCAAATCAACTTGAACTTAATCATGGCATCGTGGTCTTTGCAAAGAGGTGCCATTAAAGTTGCTTTTAAAATATCTACCAGTGCAATTTGTTTTCCGCGATTGTTCACACGGATGAAATAGTTGTTTAAATCTGTCTTCTCTGGAATAGGTACGCGATAGATACATGTTCTTTTTAGATTCTCGCAAAATTGTATAAAATCATTGTGGCTAAGCTTTTTTAACCATTCGTGCAAATACACAAATGCGTCGTAGATACCTTCGTCGATTTCATCAGCTTTTGTTTTAGTATTTTTATCTATAAGTTTTTTTTCAATATATTCGAGTGTATATTGACTTTTTTCGCGTCCATTATATTCAAGCGGGTTACTGATATATGGTAAATCGAGATTGTGTAATTCTTGGTGATCAGTTTTAAGTACATTTCGTAAGGCAACAAGCAACAAATATAGTGTTGTCAAGCGCTGCTGACCGTCTATTACTTCGTAAGCAACGTCTTTTGTCTTTACCACGCTCATTAATCCAAGTCGATAATAGACAGAATCACCTCTATTAATGCCTTTAATGTCGTCTAGTAGTCGCTGGATTTCGGTTTCGGGATGCCATGCGTATTCTCGCTGGTAGAGCGGAACAACATAGGAGCAATCTGAGAAAAGTGCCGGATCGCTTTCTTTATTGTTTTGTATTACAAAGAACCTTTGAACTGACTTATCTCTATTTTCCTGTGTCATCTTGCTTCCCTAATAAACTTTTTATTGCATTTTTGTAGACTGCTGGTCTATCTTCATTTTTATTTTTTTTGAGACAATCGTTCGCTATTATGTACATTTCAGTAATGACGCTATCCGGTGTTAGAGCACTCGATAATCTTTCGAACGCCGGAAAGGATCCAAGTTTATCTGGGTCTGCTTTCCCAACAGCGAATTTGCTAATAGATATGCGTCTCAGTGAGTTAAATGCTAAGCGCGGAGCTAAAGCCCAGGCAAGTATAATTTTCGCATTTTGATTATTGTCTTTTTGGAGACTTTCTAAATTGAAACGATTGATGTAAAGTAATGCGGCAGATAGGAAAAGCTCTTTGCTGTATGCATAGCGCAGTTGCAATTCTGTAGTTTCATTTAAATATTCGTTTAAGCCCGTATCCTCCGAATTTTGTTGATTACTGTTATCCGGAAAGAAATTCTTCCTAAGGGTTTTTATTGATTTTTTAAAATATTTAACCATTTGAAAAAAGTCTAAACCGGCTCGAAATGGAGCTGTCAACTCAAAGTAATCGTCGTCACTGGACGTATGACTTCGTTGGCTACTATAAAGACTTTGATATTTGTAAGGAGGGTTCGCTTGATTAAAGCCAAAGAATTGATCCATATTTTCTGTCGTTAACGACGTTCGAGTCCGACCGTGAATCCATTCTCCAATTTTGAAGATATGCTGTTCAAACAAATCCTTGAGTTCTTCAGCCTTCTTTTGTTCATCCCAGTCCTCTAGCAAGTGCAAATCCTTAATGATTTTGTTTTGTTCGATATGCCTCAGGTGATGAGCTTTCAGGAAGTTGTGAACGTCTAAGGGCCTACCTCGGCTGTTTTGCGAATCAAAGAGTTGAAATGCTTCTTCAATCTTATCTACGGTGATAATCACTAGTTCAGCTTTCCGCCCTTTTGGATCTTTATCTAGACAGGCAATAATTTCTTTCCAGTCATCAAATGGATGGTGATCTCGCCACTCAGTGATAGTTTTGCACGCGATTTTCAATGGAGATTCTCTGTCTTTGTCTCCTGTAATACCGAAACTTGTTTCAGGAAAAGGAAATACTCCGATTTGTGCTTCTACGGTGTCGGTAGTAGGGTTTCCGTCCTGTTTGACACTTTTATCTCCGGAATCATCCTTGTATCCTGGAGTCAAATTGTGACACCGACGTATTAACCAAAGAGTGATAAGGCGTTGCTGACCATCGACAACCTCATGATTTTCTGTATTCTTGTGGAGAATAACGCACCCTAGTCTATAACGGTCAGGCCCATTGGCGTCGTCTTTTCGGAAGGCCAAGAGATCATCAAGTAGTGCCCGAACGTGCTTTTCCGTCCACTCGTAGGGACGTTGGTAGTCGGGTTTGTGAAGTTCTTTATAGTCTTTTGAACTAAAGAATTCTCCGACAGTTAGAATTTTGGAATCTTCTTCTAGCATAGCTTTTTAAGATGTAGGAGAGATTGTCACAAAATGAGTTGCATATAAGTTCACGAAATGAGTAATTCCATTCTTTTCATTTTATCTTGTTTTCTGCGACTCGCGACACATTCGAAACATCGTAGTTGAACCGTCATCAATTCTCAGAATAGAAATAATTTGCGTCTCCGAAACACACAACAAAGCAATTCTTGCGGGATTGATGAGCCTTATTTCATTCCCACATACCTTTACGGATTGCAATCAATCCGTGCCTCTCCGAATTTGCACCGGACCGTATCATGAACGTGCCTGTGAACCCAAACTCTGACTTGAGGATTCGTTTCAATCAGCGCCTCATCGTTTGAGGAACCCGTTTCGGTCAAAGCGAACGCTGTCCATATACCGGAGCGATTACTCTGCGCATGGTGCGTAGCACAACCGTCAGTATCGTTACGGCTTTAGCGAGTGCTGCCCACTCTTCGCACGCAAGGAGCAAACTTTTCTCGAGGAAAAGGCACTTCCTTTCTCTCCCTGAATTGCATCGAAAACCCGGCTTAAACTCTTTTACTCGCCATCCATTTTGAAGTGAATTCTTCGTCAACCCGTGGTGCCGAATACCTGAATCTTCTCAATCTAAACGACTTCATTTTCAAGAAACACGATTGCTGGAAAAACGTTCACGATTCGTCCGAGTTTTTTCGTAAAAGGAATGGCTTGTGACCGGAAGTCATGATTTCCGAGTATGGCGATGATGCCCGAAAAACCAATCCATCAGTCGTAACGTGAGCATGTGTTCATAGCCGTAGACCGATATCACGTCGCCGGCGGGAAGCAAGGCGTCGAACGATTGTGTGGTCAAAACTCGAGCCCAATCCCCCTAAAACTAATGCTTTTCGTCTGAAGAAAAAGTTAGAGAAGGAAATCTGAAAGATAATCCGTCGCCCTCGAAGAGCCTGCTTTCGGCCGTCAAAGCCGTCTGTGGAGAAAATCAACAAATTCAGAAGAGAACATCAAAAAACGGATAGCAGGGAAAAGACCACTCTTCCCTGCTATCAACTAACTTAAATCTCGGCGGGGCCTACGGAAGTTCTGCGTACAGCGCCTCAAGGTATTGACAACTCGAGACGATCAAATGCGTGCTCGATGCGTCGACCGAGACCGGCAATTTCGGTCGAATTGTCACCGAACGCGTACTCGAACCTCGTACAACGGTTCCCGAAAGTGAGCCGGTTCGATTCGGCACAAATTCCCCGATAAGCCGCTTGGTTTTCGGAGGAATCAGTACCTGATCGCCCCGCCCGAGATTTCCTTCAGCAATAATAACTTTTCGCATATTCGCCTCCTATTAAGTTGGATGTATTCAGACCAAGGAACCGCATCCCGAAAGCGCAATTTCAACGAGACTTAACGAATACGGCCCCTTGTGTTAAAGATACCCTATGGTGCGTCAATGCCTGTCGCACTCAAGCATCTCGGAGCATTTACGAAAACCCGATGGTCTGTTTTTTGCCCGAAACCTGATGTTTGAGACGACATTCGGCAACAAGGCGCCGCGCCAAGTCTTCTGTTGAGGCAATCGGATTAAAGCGAGACTGTCGGATGACGGAGGCAAAGTCTCCGGGTGTGATATCCGTCAGATGCGATAAATCTTGCATACCCGGACCGTCAACAGGAAGGTTAAGTTCCCCGGCCCAACGTTCAAATAGCGCGGCAACCTGAGTGTGAGTCAGATAATCGAATTTGGCCTTCAGATCAAAGCGTCGCAGACTCGCAGGGTCCAAGGTGTCGACTAAGTTCGTCGTCGCAATGAAAATCCCGTCAAATTGCTCCATCTGCGTGAGCATTTCGTTGACCTGGGTGATTTCCCAACTGCGTCGCCCTTGGCTTCGATTCTGTAGGAAACTATCGGCTTCATCGATTAAAAGCACGGCATCGTCACGTTTGGCTTCTTCGAAGGCTTGAGCGATTCTCTCTTCGGTCTTACCGACCCACATGGAAAGAAGATCGGATGCCTTTTTTGACAAGAAGACGTTTGCCTAACGTCTTAGCCAGCCACGCCGCGTACGCGGATTTCCCTGTCCCCGGAGGCCCATAAAGACAAATGCGCGCCGACGAATACCCTTTTAGCCCCCGAGCCAGGGCTTGCAAATCCGTATCGGTATTTACAAAGGCCGTGTCGTACACCGCTTCGACCGGAGCCGAGGCGCCCGCAATGCGACCGCAGTTTTGTGCTTTCAAAACCGCGTTGATAAGAATGAGCATCTTCGCATCACGCTCGGGTTGCGTCGGTTTGTTAAGGGCTTTGAGAACCGAGACGCTTCGCGAAATCACACCGGGCGAGAGCGTTTGCGTGCGCGCCAAGCGGTCCTTCATCGACTCGGAAAGCAACTCTCCGGCGCATTTGTCGATGATGGCGCGGCGTTGCTCGGTTGTCGGGAGTGTGATTTCCATTACCAGATCAAAGCGTCGCATCATGGCCCTATCCATGCCGTTTAACGAGTTTGTCAGCCACAAGGTCGGATGGGGATTTGTTTCCAACAAGATGGTTGATCTCCGCCTTGTTTTCCCGAATCGGGCAGTCTTTGTAAAACTCCATTCCGGAAAGAAAGATATCTTCTGCTTCGTCGAGAACAAACAAGACGGGATTCGTGTCATCGACCGAAGCATTGGCATTTTCCCAAGAATGCAAGCGACTGACTTTCTCGTCGTCGATTTTCGTGCGGTTTGTAACTTCTAAGACTTGAGCAGATAACTCTTGCCCGAGTACACGCGACAGTTGGGTCTTCCCGGTCCCGGGAGCGCCGTAAAGAAGAACATTCACACCGTGCCGTTTCGTAAGAAGGGCGCTTTTTAAATACGGAATGATGGTCTCCCGGACTTCCGGAATATGCCGATAGTCTTCCAGAGTTAGTTCCGGAGGCTGGACTTCGGAATAAAATAGATTTTGCAAGTCTTTCTTGGTCAATCGCCTTTCAAAGAGCGAACAAAATGATAGTCCGTGCTTACAATAAAACCATCCTTTGCAACGGGAATCCTCTCTGATTGTATAAATCTGGAAAATTCGACTTCTCTGTGAGCTTAAAATGTTGAAAACACGACTTTCATGGATTTTTGTGGCACACGAAATGACTTGATAGAGCAACGGTAATCCATCGGAAGTGTCATAAAAACCCACAATATTACGCAATATCGAATTGCGATAACCGACAAGGGCCATGAAAATCGAGATGAGTCTTTCGTCTTCGGATAATGAGAAAACTTTCGCGAGCAAGTCGATATTTTCAGCAAAAGGCGAGAGAAGTTCCGGGCCGCTTCGTGGGCGAGTTTCATAGTCGTTAAGTGCCTCGGTCAATTCGGGCGGTGTTTCGATTGTCTCTCGGTGACTGATGAGTCCGGCCTGATAAAGGTAGCATAGTACATCTTTCAGAGAGTCATCTCTTTCACTTTCTTTCAGTTGATTGACGAGGGGTTGGAGCCTTTTCGAGAGAGCGGCATAGCCCGGAAAAGCGGATTCCGGATCAAGATATCTTGCAACACGCCATCCTTGGCCGGTGACAAATAGTCGAAGGCTCCAAAGTAAGTCCAGCGATTGAACCTTGAGGTTCTTTGTTCCGACATAATCCAATTCCTCGGTATTGGGAATATAGTATTCGCACGACATCTCACATTCCTTTTTTACGGATTACTGACGCAAGGAACATAGACTGTCATGCGTCAATTTGTGACGCATTAGAACAAGGTGAACTGAGGATTTGTGGGTAAGGAGTGCAAGTCGGCTTAGCTTTTTGCCAAGTCGGTCTTTTTAAGATTTTGAAAGCACTCGCTTCCCCAGGCGGCAATCCACGCATCAATCAGCGTTGTGTCGTCTAAAACGACTTCGAGCGCAAAATGCCCTTTCTCGCCGTCATGCATTTTTTGTGACGAGTTAAAGGGAGTTTCCGTTAGATATTGCTTCAGGTACGCATTATCGGACTCAAAGGAAAGTCGGACTTTGCGCCCGTTACTGAAGTTAAAGTGACGCGAGGCAACGTAGGCATCCAAAGAAAAGTCTTTCGGTCTTTGAACGGGAAATGTCGTTTCTTTGGCTGTATCAATCCGGTGCAGTGCTAAGTGACGGATATCCGTATACCCGTCGAAAATACAAACGAGGTAAATGCGCTCTTCCTGTTGCACGATTCCGAGGGGAGAGACTGTTCCGTTCACTACCCCGCCGTTACTATTTTTATAGCGAAGAGCTATTTTCGTATTGTTCCAAAGCGCTTGGCTTACAACGGTAAAGATGCGCGGCAAAATACGCGGCGGCATCACCGGAACGGTCGCCGGAACCACGGTCACTTTTTTTAGCCATGCTGCAGAAGGTGCCTTTGCGGGTTCCTCCTTCATGATTTCGCGCGCTTTGTCAAAAAGCGGCCTTAGGCTTGCCATCACGGGACTCGGCAACAGGTATTTGAGCCTTTCTTCCGACAGGCGCAACACGAGCGCTTCTTCGGGACGCAAGTGGGTTTCGGCTAAATCCGATTGGGTTTTAAGACGCCGATACCCGTACGGTTTAGATCGTATGTCACATTGAACGGAAAACTCATCAGTCGAGGTGATGCGCTTGAGGATGCGTTGCAACCGGCGAGGCGCGATATGTAGACCGCTCTCGTCAAGCTCGTGGGCAATTTCACTTGTGGAAATCCAGCGCTCACAGGGAATCTGGCGCAAAATTTTCAATAGGAGAATCGATTCTTCAACTCGGGTTTCGTTTAAAGTGCACATGGCTATTTCGCAAACGGTCTACGTGTGATCTTCATCTGCGGTTGAGGAAGTCTTGAAATGATGCCCCACGCCTCTTTTTTCAAACTTTCGGTTGCCTTTGAGCACCCGTTAAAGGGAAAAAACCATCCGAAGAGTTTGGTTAACTCCCCTTAGGTTCATCTTAACAGAGAGCACGAGAGATGAGGCGATTGAGCCGTCACCGAAAGACGCATGCACACTTCTTAAGTCCTTTCGTCCGAAAAAGGCTCTTCTCGGATACTCCGACGTTCGAATCTTTCTTTCGCAAAAAATTGGATTTGCTACGTACGGCTCAGTGCCGCCCAAGACGGTGCGCCTTTCCGCTCTCTTGCTAAACTTCTCGGCATCTTTTATCGGAGATACTCTGATGCTTAATTTTTCCTGCGACTATTTGGACGGCGCTCACCCTAAGGTTTTTGAGGCCTTACAAAAGTGTAATTACGTAAAGACCGGTTGTTACGGCGTCGGGGACGCGATCAGCGACGCAGCCCGAACAAAAATCCGTCAAGCCTGTGGGGCAAGTGAAGCGGAAATCTACTTTCTTTCAGGCGGCACTCAGGTCAATAAAGTCGTGCTCAGCACGTTATTAAAGCCCTGGCAGTCCGTGATTGCGGCTAAGACCGGGCACATCGCTGCGCATGAGGCCGGAGCAATCGAAGCCTCCGGACACAAGGTGGTGGAAGTGCCGGGAAAGGATGGGAAACTTTCTGCGCAGCAAATTGATGCCGAGTTCGAGGCTTGGGAGAAAGACGGCAATCGCGACCACATACCACAGCCGGGTGCTGTGTATGTGACGCAGCCTACCGAATACGGCACACTTTATCGCCTTGAAGAACTCACAGCGATTTCCGAATGTTGTCGTCGGCACGGCGCCGCTCTTTATTTGGACGGTGCGCGCCTTTTTTACGGACTCGCTGCAAAAGACAACGATGTGACGCTTGCCGATATTGCGCATCTTTGTGATGCGTTTTACATAGGCGGCACAAAGTGCGGACTTCTTTTCGGCGAGGCTGTTGTATTCCCGAAAGCGGGAACGGTACCGCATTTCTTTACGCTCACTAAACAATACGGCGCCTTGATGGCCAAGAGCAAAGTCCTCGGGGCACAGTTCGATGCGCTTTTTACCGATAATCTCGGAATGTCGATGGGCCGGCATGCGGACAAAGAAGCTGACCGCGTTCGGGAAGCATTGAAAAAAAACGGGTACAAGGTCCTCTTCGGCGGCTGTACGAATCAGATTTTTATATTACTGACCAACACTGAGGCCGAAAAACTGCAACAGTCTGTGGTGATGGGTTTTTGGGAACAGATCGACGCGAATCATCTGATTGAACGCATTGCAACATCGTGGGCTACGGATCCTGAAGAGACGGACGCATTGATTGACATACTTAGACGATCAGCTTCAGTTGTTGAGGATGAAAACTGAAATTGCGGGTCTGCCCGAAGTACAGAATCCCACAGAATCCGGACGCCGGTTTCACTGAGGCGAATGCCTGGTTTTTAGGGTTAAGTCGGGGGTTAGAAAGCGTGCCCTCTGGCTCGAGGGCCACGAAGTAGACTCAGCAAAAGTTTGAGTTTGCCTATGTCCTTACCTCGTTTCTGTGCATGCTTCACATCGCGCTTAAACTGCCCGGAGTATTCCAATTTGCGCATCAGATACCCAATTGCTTAAATAAATCGTCAGCATCCTTTGCACGAAACACATCCTTTCCATGTGCACTCTTTGAAAGAGTGTCTGCGGTAAGCTTGTTTGGCACGCTCATGTCGAAGGGTAGTGCCTTTTCTTTTGCAATCTTAGTCAAAGCAATGCGGACTACGTCGGAAACAGTTAATCCCATTCCGGCCAACACTTTGGAAGCCTCATTTTTCAGCTCTTCATTAACCCGAGCCCTTACAAATGCTGTTGCAGCCATGATTTTCACTCGTCTGAAAGAATTTGTCACTCAACGAGATTGTATCCCGTTTGAGCTACATTTTCTGACAGATATACACTCTGTTTCAAGCATTCTGCTCATTTATAAACCGATTTAGAGGCTTTGAGAGAGGAATTGGGGAAAACGGATGGAGGAAAAATTGGCGAAATTCCGCACGGAGAGGCTTTGTCCCATAGAGCCTTAAGCGGAACCTCGCCAAGAGAAAAGAGAAGCTAGTCCAACTTAACAGTCAGACCGTTTTCCAACACAGACGAAATAGCTGATTTGATGAAAGACGAACGCGGAATACCGAGGCGATTTGCCGCCTTGTCGATACGCTCAAGCAACGCCTGATCAACCTTCAGTGTAATTGTCCGAACTTCCGGATTCGTTGTCGGCTTTTTCGTAATTTTTCCTTTGCCGATGAACTTTTCAACGGCCTTTTCGTCGACGATTTTTTCAGTCTTTTTTCCTGGAATCATCATAATTTTTACTCCTGCTTCTCGGAATACTTCAATCTAAATTAGTATTACATAGTATTACCTTTACTATACCATAGATATCAAATAGCCACATTAAGTGTTACGCTTTTGTAAACACAAATTTGGCTAAGGCATCCAATTCTTCACACGCTTTTTTATCCTTCGGACGCATCTCTAAAACAGAGCGACCGACACCGCCTGCTTTGGCGTAAGCCACACGATCGGAAAACGAAAAATCAATGTAGGTGAGATTCTCGTCTTTTTTCAAAAAGTCGATAGACTCACGACAATCGGCTGTCTTATCTCGGCGGTTAATAAACGCATAAGCTCGGAAATTAGCACCGAGATTCCTGGCACTTTCCATGAGTCCTTCAAGACGTGAAATCGACCAGATATCATAGGCTCGCGGAAGGACGGGAATGAGTAAAACATCGGCAGCAAGAAGGGCCACTCTCAGAGCGTCCGTATCGCGTCCGCCCGAATCGATAATGATGTCGTCAAAGAGGTTCCCTTGAGCATTTAATTGACTTGTTAATTCCTTAGCCGTGCTATAGGCAGAACAGGCCAATGGGGGCTTTAAATCTAATTCGGAACGAAACGAAATCGTATCCAAAGCAGACTTTTGCTCGTCGGTATCAATGAGCCAAACGTGCTTTTTAGGACGAGTAATTTGTCTCCAAAGAGCAAGTTGGACAGCGGTTGTTGTCTTACCCGTACCGCCTTTGTAGTGTGCAATCACGACTTTCATTGCGATTTCCTCATTGTTTTCTAAAGAAACACTATAGACACTAAAAGAAATACTTTAAGTTACACAAAGTAATACTTTCATTCGCTGATAGTATCACAATTACTTGTATTTTGCAACGGAAAGTATTACTATAACAATATTGAATCATGCGTTAGTACGTTTTTAGTATTACTTTAGCTATATTTTGGGTGACGTAAGTGAGGTGCGTTATGGGGTTCTTCGATTATTTTGATTCGTGCAAAACAACAGATACTAACGCGACCGATGCCGGTGTTCCGTTCTCTACCGAGCCGCATCCGTTTTGTTTTGACGATGCCAGTATGCCGTCCTGTTCTGACGATTCTTCCTTTGGCTTGGGTTCCTTCGATACGGGTTCTTCGTATTCGGACACATTCGATTATGGGTCTTCGGATAATTCCTCCCATAGCTCGAGTTCTTTCGGTTCCGATTCGTTCGGTTCAGACGACTTTTGAGAAAGGAAGTTGACGGAAAGACTGGCGCGTTTAAATGGCCTCAAAGTTTTTCATTGAGAAACCTTACTCATTCTTTGCCAAATAAATGCGTGCTGTTTTTTACCCTAAGTTAGGGTGATTTTGTGCAGTGCCCGTTTTTGGATGCGAGAAAATGAAACCTACGGAAAGATGTGTTTCTTACAGGTTCAATTTATGACAAGCACAACTCTATCTAAAACTCAATCGTCTGATCTCTCGGTCAACGTTTCGCCTCGTCCGATTCTTAATCCGGCTGAAATTTATCTCCTACGGATGACAACAAATCAGTCCAGAGAGAAAGTCGCTCAAATCGCCGATTCGGTCGCTATGATTTTCGGAGCTACCGATTACAAAACGTGCGACTGGGGAAAAATGCGACGAGATCACGTTTTGCTTCTTCGTGCGTCTTACGAAAAGAAAAACCGCTCTCCGGCCACAATCAACCTCATCCTTGCCGTTATGAAAGGTATTGCCGAGGAAGCATGGAATCTGGAGCTAATCACCGATCACGACTACGCTCTCATTAAATCCGTCAAAAGTGCAAAGGGGTCTCGTGTAACACGCGGACGCGCTTTGGACAAAACCGAAGTCGGACAACTTTTTAATCTTTGTGATTCCAAACCGGGACTGAGAAATTGCAGAGACGGAGCCATTCTCGCATTAGGAGTCGGTTGCGGTCTGCGTCGTGCAGAAATCGTCGGATTGCGCCTTGATCGAGTCTCGGAAGCCGATCAATCGCTTTCTGTAATCGGTAAAGGGAACAAGGAGCGTCGTGTCTACTGCTCACATGACGTTTGGGCTCGCCTTTCCAAATGGCTTGCACTGCGAGGAAACGATGGAATTGATCAGGTGTTTTGTCACGTTGTTCACGGATCTTGGAAGACAGAAGAAATTGCCGGTCGTATCGACACATCAAAACCAATTTCTCCGAGCAATGTCTACATGATTCTTAAGGACTTCCAACAAAAGATTGCCGGAAGTCTCCCCTCACGATATGAGGCGTACCTATGCAACGCGCCTATTTGAAATGGAGGCCGATATCGATACGGTCAAAAAAGCGATGGGACACTCGTCGATTATGACCACTCAGCGTTACGACAAGCGCGGAGAGGAAGAAATGAAGCATGTTTCTCGCATGGTTCAACTTTAACTTAGGAGAAAAGTCGAATGAAAATTGAACCAAAAGCAGAGGTCTCCCTTGGCGTTGTCCCGAACGATGAAGACGGCACATTCGGCGTGCAGGCAATTTTCAAGATTAACGGCGATGAATACTCTTTTTGGGTACCGGCAGAGTTCGCCGACTCGTTCGGAAAAGCCTTAGTTGTTGATGCGCGAAAGGCTACGGAAGCGAATCGGAGTTTTCCACAGAGTCTGTGGAGAGTAAATTAGTTTTTCAATGCGAAGAGCGTTAAGCAGTTGATTTTAAAGGCGTGCCCGTTTTTTAGGCACGCCCTTAGTCTTGACTTTTGTGAAAAAAGGATGGCTTCTTTAATTTTTCAAAAAGCTAAAAAAGGACTTTTTAGCAATAGTTTTGTTTCCTACACCACCAAAACTAATTCGAACAAATCTGCTAACACCAGCCTTATAAATAGCCTCTCTAACCACTTCCTGAGATTCTTTTGATAAATCGGCATCAGTAATCAGAACCTCTCCCCCACTTATATTTTTGGAAAGAAATGGTGCTACAGCGATAATACCTGTCGAGTCATAGTCAACGAAAGAAATCAGATTTCCCGAGATTGTTGATTCTCCTCCTGCTCCAGTTTGAACAATACTACCCAAAGCATTTAGCGCATTTAATGGCAAAGTAGAAACCAAGTTAATGATTCCCTTATTGATTAAGCGGCTCCAAGGTTCTGAATTAAATCCGTATATACCTCTTTGAGTGCCATCTTTTACGTTTATCTTTCCTTGATTTATTAACACTCCAGTTTGATAGTGGCCATAGGAGCAATCAATATTCCCGCCTTGTACGTCTAAAGTGCCTTCATTTATAAGCGTTCCACATTGGTAAAAGCCAAAAGCGTTGATAGGTTCCTTTGTCATTTTTAAAAGAGTGCTATCGAGAGTTGCAGATCCCCCTATTGCACTAATACTTCCCCTGTTTCTTAAAACGCCATCGTAACCTTGGAACATGCCATAGGCGCCCACTGCCTCATCCGAACCTATGGAAATAAAGCCTGTAGCAACAATTTCCCCTTCGTTGAGCATCGTTCCCGATTGGTCAAAACCGTGCGCTACTCTGTGGATCCCTCCAATAGCTTTTATCTTGCCATATTTAGAATTTATTAAGGTAGAGAGTGCGCCTTGTTCGTAGCCACATGCATAGTATTCTTTTCCCCCAATCGCAGTTATCGAGCCATCATTTATTAGAAGACTCACGGAATCCTGATCTAGTCCGGATGCCTGGTTCGACGACCCTCCCCTTGCTTCTATAACACCTTCATTTTTTAATTCGGTAGCGTACGAAAGCCCTTCTAAACGAAACCCGCTTGCCTCCTCACCGCTTCCGCCTTGTGCATATATCGTCCCGCGATGGCTGTTACTAAACCCCAGTCCGAGATAAAGATACCCATGGGCGCTTAGGTTGCTACCTCCTATAGCAATCAAAGTCCCTTCATTCCAAACACTGCCAAAACTTTGAAGTACCCCATAAGAACTTTTTCCTTTTCCTCCTTCTGCGTAAAAATCCTTTTTAATTTCTATGCTTTTTCCTTCTATCTTGAGACCTATTGCATGATCGGAATTCCCACCAGTATAAGTAACACTGGCTTGAGCATTCATTCCAAATAAAAGAGATGTAGTCGACAGAACAAATAGATTTATTGCTATCTTCGTAAGTTTATGTCGTAACAAAGTCGTCTCTCCATAAAGAGTCTTTAAAGCTATCCACTGTTTCTATCGGATAGGCGGAATAATCTTTAGTCGGTGTAAACAAAACACCTTGATAATAAAGGCGTTCATATTTTTTGTCTTGACTTTTCTCACGAAAGATTCAATCCAAAGAAGAGGAAACGATCGGTTGCTCGTTTTTCAGCAACTTCCCTTCCTCACTACGCTTAAAGTCAATCTTTTTGAACTTCACATCTGACGTTGTGTACCGCAGTTGTCCGAAAACCGCCATAGCGCCCTTGGATGCGTGGCAGACTGCATCGCATGAGTAAAGCTCCTTGTCGGTATCGACTTGGGCGACAGGGATACTCTGTTTTTTAGAAATGCCCTCGGCATAGCGCTTGCAAATTTCTCGATAACTGAAACTTACCGGAGAATTGGCTTCTTCATCCGTGAGACGAACGTCGCACCGGTTGTATTCGTTGCCGTACCGGATGTAGGCGTAACCGGTTTTCTTGATCTCGGTGATCTTGTCATTCTTGTCGAGCTTGACGTACAAAATCTTTGTCGTGTATTCGTAGTTAAAGTTCTTGAGAACGCCGACTGTGGCAATCGAAAGAACTGTGTTCGCTGCCATGTTGCCGATATTGTTTCCGCCCTCAAAGGCAAAAGCGTAGAACTTATCGCCGTCCATCGTTTCGCCGACAATGGCCGGTCTGCCGAATAAGGCACGAGCATCGTCTTCTGTGGATTGATTGACCGTAAGAAGTTGCTCAGCCTTCGACAAATCGTGCCCGTAGGCAGCGGCTTTGGGAGAAATTATGCTACTACACCACGAAATAGCTAAGCCTGTTGCAAGCACATCACCAGAAGAAACTGCTTTGAAGCATTATTCATTCCCTCCCCCTTTTTTGGCAGATTGAGGAATCGTTCTGCATTTTCAAGTCTCTCTTAAAAGCTCGCCCGTGCTTTCACCGGAAAGAGCGGCGAATCCGAGGACACTTCCTCGTTTGCTTCATGGTGCATGTGATGCACAGGCTTCTTGAGAAAGAACTCGGGAAAGCCGGACCGAATCTATCGGCAGAGCGTATTACCGAAGCACCCTCGGAAGCGCGGCTCCAAGAGCTTGTTCTCGGGGAAAAAGAAAACTACTACGCCAAAAGCAACACCGAAGGGGGCTTCGAAGACGTCGCTAAGGCTGTCGGTCTCGGAGTTCTTCCGAGGGTGGCAACGCCTCCGCAGGTCAAGTCCGCTCTGAAACTCCAATCGGTATAACATAGGTCCGACGAGAATAATCAGCCGCTAAGACTTGTGCTGACTGGGTTTGTTCAGATTTGTGCTGTCAAAGTCAGGAAAAAGGCAAACTCATGCTAGAACTCGCTGACTTTATCAGAGGCCAAAGAACAAAAAAGCCTTGAAAAACAAGGCTTAGTCAGTGTCGCTACAGAATCTTACTGCACATCGTGGTGCCCGGGACGGGAATTGAACCCGTACGCCCGAAGGCTGCGGATTTTAAGTCCGCTACGTCTACCAATTTCGTCACCCGGGCATCAAGCGACAGGGCGCTCATTTTACACGAGTGGCGCCTGAATGTTTTGTCCGTTGATGTAAAATTTGCAATCCTCGGTGCAGGAACGTTTTCTGCACGAGGATGACCTAAAGTATGATGAAAGCGAGTAAAATTTCACGATGAATAGAAATTCACTCACTTTACGTTTCCGACGGATTGCCGCAGCCGGCGGCTTTTTGTGTCTGCTCGCCCAGCCTGCGTTTTCCCAAAGTACGGCTTTGGATTTTGCCTCGGCTCGAGTCCTGGCGCACACCCGAAGTGATCTCCTTCGAATCAGCGGAGCAGAAACCGCTCACCGCGAACACACGGCCGAAAGTCTTAAAAGTCTTCACGGACCCAAGGTAACTGCAGAATTTCGGCATCTTTGGGGCAATAAAGATGTCGATCTCGGAACCAAAACCATCAGCACCGGAATTCCGCAAATTCCGCCGATATCCGTTCCGCTGCAGTTTTCGCAGGACTTGTACGGACCGCGACTCATCGGGAGCGTGGAACTCCCGATTTACATGGGAGGCGCGATTTCCGCCAAAATCGCCGCATCCGAAGCCTCGGTGACCGAGTCACGCGAAGACGAACGCTCGGCACGAGATCGACTCGATATCGATTTAGCGCAAAAGTACTTCGGAGTTCAACTGGCTCGTTCCGTGCAAAACCTGCGTGAAGCAATGCTCTCGGAGCAAAACGAGGAACTCAATCGCGCCAAGCGCATGAATCAAACCGGTTCGATCAGTCGTATCGAGGCGATGAGCGTGGCCGTTGATCGCGATAAAGCGGCACGCGAACTCATTGCCAGCGAAACCGATACCAAGATTGCCGAAAGCGATTTGGCGCGACTTTTGCGGGAAGACAAAGTCACGCGCCTTACGACACCCCTATTTGTTTTGGCTCGCCCCATCGGTCCTCTTCAAACGTGGAAAGATAAGGCTTTTGCGATGAGCCCGGTGATTCGGGCCGTGCGCGCCAAGCGCAATCAGGCCGATCAGGGACTTAAAGCCGCTAAGGCTGCCTGGGCACCCCAGGTCTATGCCTTTGCACAAGGAAACGCAATTAAGCATTACTTGTCGGTTACCGAACCCGATTGGGTGGCCGGTATCGGCGTCAAATTCACGCTTTGGGACAATAAAGACCGTAATGAAAGTGTTGCTTCGGCACGCGCCCTAGTCGATAAGGCCACGGCCGGCATTGCCGAGGCAAGCAATCAAATCGAACAGGCTGTCGAGACGGCCTATCTAAGAACCCGTCAGACGCAAGATCAGTACAACTTGACGCTCTCGACGCTTGAACTGGCTCGTGAAAACCTGCGCTTAAGAGAAAGAGCATTTTCCGAAGGCCTTGCCACATCCACGGAAGTCAATGAAGCCCGTAATAAGCTTTTGAGTGCGGAAATCGCCCGACGCGTGAGCGCCTATCAGTTTGTCGTTTCCTGGGCCTCGCTCAATGCCGTCTGCGGTAGCAGCGAGACCTTTACCGAATCGCTCTCTTATACCGATAATTTTATTGAGAAGTAAGCCATGTTCGTTGCTCTCAAATCCCGTTTAAAGCCCCTTTTTATTGCGGCTCTCGTTTTGGCCGTTGCCCTGGTCTTGTATGGCCTTTGGAAGGCGGCCCATCCGACGCTTCCGCCTTTTCAGGGGCAGATGGAGGCCCGTGTCATTAATGTTTCGTCCAAGATTCCGGGGCGCATTGCCAAAGTCAATGTTCACGAAGGCGACTCGGTTGTCCGCGATACCGTCCTTCTTGAGATTGAAATTCCGGAAATTACCGCCAAGCTCGGACAGGTCAAAGCTCAAAGCGCTGCCGCCGATGCCAAGTCGCGCCTCGTACACGAGGGTGTGCGGGCCGAACAGCTCAAAAGCGCCGAGGCGCAGTACGAGCGTGCTGCGGCTCAAGCAGAACTCGCGAAAAAGAGTTTTTCCCGCCTCGATGCCCTGTTTAAAGAAGGTCTTATTTCGGCGCAAAAGCACGATGAGGCGCGCGCCGCCCTTCAAAATGCCGTCAATGCGCGCATCGCCGCTAAGAGCCAATGGGATATGGCCGCCAACGGCGCTCGCGTCGATGAGAAGGTCGCAGCGGCAGCCTTAGCCGAACAAGCCCGCGAAGGCGTGGCCGAAGTCACGAGTTTAGCCTCCGAGGCCTTGGTTAAAGCCCCGCGCTCCGGCGAGGTTTCACGGATTGTCCTGGAGGCAGGTGAAGTGACCGGTGCCGGATTTCCTCTTGTGACCCTTGTGGATTTAAGCGATAGTTGGGCCGTCTTTAATATTCGCGAAGATGAAATGGCCGCTGTGAAGATGGGCGGCGTCTTTAAAGCCGAGATTCCGGCGTTAAATCGTAAAGACGTTGCCTTTACGGTCTACTACATCTCGCCGCGAGCCGACTACGCCACATGGCGCTCGACGAAACAATCCACCGGATACGACATGCGCACGTTCGAAGTTCGAGCCAGGCCGACCGAAGAGGTCGAAGGACTTCGTCCCGGCATGAGCATTATCGTGCGTCGTTAACGGCTCTATGAGCGCCCTACGCGAAATTTATGATGCTGCTATCACGGAAGTCCGTGAGGCCGCTAAGCGTCCCGCTCTTCTTGTCACCGGGCTTTTGTGGCCCGTGATTATTGCTTGTATCTTCGCCTCGATTTTTGCAGCAGGGCTGATGCGGAACATGCCCGTTGCCGTTGTGGATTTGGATAATTCGGTTTTAAGCCGCGAAGTTGTCACAACGCTTGAAAGTATTCCGTCCGTCGATCTTAAGCGCTATAAAAGCGTCAGCGAGGCCGTCCGAGACATGCGAGCCGGCCGTGTGTACGCCGGTGTTGTCATTCCGACCGATTGGGGTGCACACCTGGCGGCCCGAACCGGGGAAAGTGCCATCGAGCTTTCTTTTGCCAAAAGCTACTACGCCATTGCAACGACACTTGAAATCGACATTAAAAGTGCGTTAAAGCAAAAGCTTTTTGAGATGCTTTCACCCTATTTGGCCGGGACTGCCGGAAGCCTTAAGGGCGCTCAAGGGGCGATTTCATCGCTCACGGCAGATATCTATGTGCCGGGAAACTCGAACTTTAACTACGCACCGTTCCTCTTAAGTACGCTTGTACCCTGTGTGTTTGCGCTCGGTATCGTTTTGACCATGGTCGGCGTCTTCGCGAGGGAATGGCGAGAAAAAACAGTTACTCAAGTTTTTGAGTCGACCTCGTCCGTTCGCTTAAAACTGATCGGCAAGGCCCTCCCCTGGGTGCTCTTTTATAGTTTTTGCGCTGCGGGGTACGTGGCATGGTTTGCAGGCTTTTGTGAAAACCCCCCTGCCGGCAGCGTTCTTATTTGGCTCCTCGGGGGCGTGCTCCTCATTCTTTCGATGACGGCCTTTGCGTTTTCCTTTGTCGCCTGCTCGCCTTTCTGGCTCATTGCCATGTCCTGCGCCATTGCCTTTTGTGCACCGATTATTCCGTTTACCGGGTTTTCGTTCCCGTTAGACTCCATGGATGCCGTCGCGCAGCTTTTCGGGGAACTATTGCCTCTTACGTGGTTTTTCCGGGTTCAGGCGTCCCAATGGGTTCTCGGTAGCCCCGCATCCCATACGCTTTGGCTTCTTGCCGTGCAAAGCCTTTTTATTCTCGTTCCGCTTACGGTCGGTTTGATTGTCTTTCCGCTACGCGTCAAACGATGGATCGGCGAGGAGGCCCGGGCAGAGCCCGTTTCCGACAAGCCCCTTCCGACAACGCTACTCGGACGGATTTTCGAAGGCGTCCGTCGCGGTATTTTTACGCCCGACACATGCATTATTTTCGTTTTGGCTCTGGCGCTTTATTGTTTTTTTTACGCATGGCCTTATATGCACCAGACGGTCACGGGCATTGAATGTGCCGTCGTGGACTTAGACCGTACGCCTGCATCGCGCGAAATCCTCTCGCGTTTTCGAAGTCTTCCGACGCTCAAAATCGTCGCCGAAGAAACCGATTTTTCCAGAGCACTTGACCTATATCAGCGTGAAAAGGTGAGCACCGTCATCACTATTCCGGTTGATTACGAAAAGCATACCTTGGCCGGCAAACCCGTCACAATCCCCGTGACGGTCAACGGCTTTTATGTCGTCAAAGCCCGTGCCGTACAGGCTGCCGTCCTTTCAGTGACACTCGACGAAGCACGAACGCCGCTTGCACGGAGTCTGAATCGCGCCGGCACATCCGTCGAAAGGCTTCAGCTTCTTTCCAACCCGCCGATTGTTCTGGCCGATCAAAATCTTTTTAACGCCATTGCCGGATACGCCAGTTACACGGTCCCCGTTGTCGGGCCCGTGATTATGCAGTCCGTGCTCTTTATGTGTATCGGCGTGACGTTGGGCGGGTGGCTTGCGCATCAACCCACGGACACCTACACACGGCAAATCCTTACGGACCGAAAAGCTTTTGCGTTATGCATGACCGGATTTTTCGTTTTCGGCCTCTTTTGGTTTTGCTACGCCGAAGGCTTTGTGTTCTCATTGTTTGAATTTCCGACGATGGAAAACTTCGGCGCAACGCTCTTTGAGATGCTTCTCATGCTCCTCGGGGTTGTCGGGCTCGGCGCCGTCATCACACTTTCTTTCGGATCGAGCGCCTACTACTCGCAGTTTGTCGTGCCGACATCGGCTCCGGCCGTGTTCCTTTCCGGGGTCATTTACCCGACCCTGTGCTTCGGACCTTTGGCGCATGCCGTTTCGTTTTTCTTCCCGACAACTCCGGGAATTCAGGCGATGGTGGCATTAAGCCAAAACGGAGCGGCACTTTCGGACGTTCTCCCTCACGTGGCGCATTCGATTGTTCTTGCCGTTTTGTATTTAGGGCTTGCCGACGTCTTGCGCCGGCACGTTGCCAAACGCAAGGGGTTACTCACATAAATGGTATCTAAAGGGCAACTTCTCGTCACAACTTATGAAGCCGGCGTAAGGCCGCCGTCCCTTTCCTGCACGCTCCGAAACATTCATGCCTCGCGCCTGTTTGATGCCGATCGAGATGCTTTTTTTACTCTCTATGCGCCCGCAGGACCCATCGGAGACGCGCACCTAAGGAACTTGTTTCTTGAGGCCTCGCTCGAGTATGTCACCCGTCACCCTGAAGCGACTGTCCGCGTTTCCGGCCACTTCGGACTCCGGGATCGAATGCGCCTTGATCTTATCGCAAAAGCCACGGGGATTGCTGTCACTATCCGTTCGGTTCCGTCTTTGCGGACGCTTCGATTGATAACGGCTTCGGACCTTGTTTTCTCCTGTCAGTCACTGACCGAGGCCGTTGAAAAAGCCGGAAGTCTCGCAGATGCCGTGCCCGCGCAATTTTGGGAGCCTTGGTTTAAGGAATTTTTCTCCGAAGTGGTTCTTTCAGGCTTAAAAATCCGCAGCGAAACCCCGTTTTTTGATTTTTTGCGGGAAACGGCAGCCTACACGGCTCAGCCCGTCAATTGGACGGCCGTAGCCAGAGCCGCCGGTATCAGTCAAGCGACGGCCTATCGCTGGAGCGAGGTTCTGGAAAGGCTCGCATTAATTGACCTGATCGATTCGGTGGAATCGCAAGGAAAGCGGCGCATTGTCCGACGGGAAAAGCTCTATTGGACGGCACCGGGGTTGGCCCTTTGGCTGACCCGGGCCGATCTTTCGAACACCGAAGTCTTGAATCGCTACGTGGAAAACCTGCTTTATCTTGCGCTTAAAGACGCGTCCTCGGAAGGACGGTTTTCGTATGCTCTCGATACCAACAAGAAGGCTCTGCCGATTCTTCAAACCCTCGGAGGCGTGAAGTCCGCTTATTTTGTTACGCACGACGGCGCGTCACGAACCAGGGCGCTCTCAAGCGCTCGCGGTTACGCTAAACTCAAGGTGATTGATACGGCTTATGCCGTCAATTTGGATCATCTTTCGGTTTCGGACGCAGGCCTGAGAGTTTCCGCTCAACCCCTACTTTAAGAGCTAAGACGCATTATGCGTAAAACCTTTTTTCTTCTTACTGCTTTTTCATGCGCGCTTCTTGCCGTCGGATGCACCGGTCTACAAAGTGCACCGAGCAAGCTCACACAAGTCAACGAAAATGAGTTTACCTTGACGATAACCGACCCTTGGACGAGTTCTTACGGATTCTTTCGAGATAAACAAATCCAAAAGGCGCGCGATGTTTGCGCCAAAAAGAATCTCGGGATGATGCCCCTCGATGCCACGACCGATGCCGAAGGCAAAGGCTACACCGGAACGATTCGTTTCCGGTGCGTCGAAAAACTTCAGGGTCCGAACCTCGGCTGGTTCTAAGCGTCTTAAAGCTTACGGAAGATGAGCGTGCCGTTGGTGCCGCCGAATCCGAAATTGTTTTTCATCGCAACATTGACGGGCATCGACACGGGTTTTCCGGCGCAGACTCGGATCGGGCACTCGGGGTCCTGCTCCGTAAGATTTAAGGTCGCCGGGACGATTTGGTCGCGAATGGAAAGCACGGTAAAGACAGATTCCATGCCACCTGCTCCGCCGAGTGCGTGACCTGTGGCCCCTTTCGTGGAGGTGACAAGAAGTTTATCGGTTGCATCTCCGAACACGGAGCGTACGGCTTGCGCTTCACTCACGTCTCCCATGGGCGTCGATGTCCCGTGGGCGTTGAGCATGTCAACCTCTTGAGGAGCAATTCCGGCGTGTTTTAACGCAAGGCGCATGCAGGCCGCGGCTCCTTCGCTACGCGGGGCCGTAAAGTGATAGCCGTCGGAATTTAACCCGTATCCGATAATTTCGCAGTAAATCTTCGCTCCGCGAGAGACGGCGTGTTCGTATTCTTCCAAAACGAGCATACCCGCACCCTCGCCCAAAACGAATCCGTCGCGGGCGAGATCAAAGGGGCGGGACGCGCCCGTCGGGTCATCGTTACGTCGAGAAAGCGCACGAATGTTGTCAAAGCCGCCGAGTGAGGCCGGGTGGATGACACTTTCGGTGCCGCCTGCAACCATCACATCGGCATCATCGCGGGCAATGATCCAAGCAGCCTCGCCGATTGCGTGTAGGCCCGACGTGCAGGCTGTCCCTATCGCTAAATTCGGACCTCTTAAGTGCCGCAAAATCGAAAGCTCCCCGGCCGTCGAATTGATAATCGAAACGGGGACGATAAAGGGAGAAAACTTTCTGGGCCCGCCGGTTAAAAAAGCCGCATAATCCCGACACTTGGTCGCAATGCCCCCGATTCCCGATCCTATGACGGTACCGGCTCGATTGCAGGATAAATCGTCGTCGCAAAACGTCAGTCCTGCGTCGTCAAGCGCCTCCATGGCGGCCGAAACGCCGTAAGCCGTGAAGGGCTCGAAACGCCGTCCGTCTTTCATGCCGAGGACCTTTGCGGCATCAAAGCCCTTGACTTGCGCGGCAATACGACAATTAAACGGGGTTGCATCGAACGATGTAATCGGAGCGATACCGGATTTGCCGGCCAAAAGGGCCGACCAACTTTCCGAGACGGTATTACCGAGGGGGCTTACCAGACCCAAACCGGTCACAACGACACGACGCATAACTCAACTCCGTTAAAGTCACGAAAGGGCCTTAATTCAAGGCCCTTTTTGGGAGATACAAAAGCGTTGTGAGAGAAACTTTACGCTTTCTGATTGGCGCGAATGAAGTCAATTGCCTGCTGAACCGTGCGCAGGTTTTCCTGCTGCTCGTCGGGAATCTGGACCTTGAAGGCATCTTCCAGAGCCATCACGAGCTCAACGGTATCGAGACTGTCGGCTCCGAGATCTTCGATAAACGAAGCCTCATTTTTGATGTCTTCGACATCTTTTCCGAGCTGCTCGGCAATAATCTTTTTGACTTTCTGTTCCAAATCGTCCATTGATAGCTCCCAGACTAGGTTCAATTACAAGGTCCGCAACGAAAGCGGACCGTATGCATCATTAGAGTATAGCGATTGTATCAAGGTTTTAGTACCCCGTATACAATCCTCCGTTCGTATGAAGCACGGCTCCGGTGATGTAGGAAGCCGCGTCACTTGCGAAAAACAAAACCGCCTGCGCGATGTCCTCGGGTTTGCCGAAACGTTGCGCCGGAATCTCTTTTAAAAGCGTCTCACGCATGGCTTCGGGAATGGTCTTTGTCATATCCGTCTCGATAAAGCCCGGAGCCACGCAATTGACGGTGATCGAGCGTGCGGCCACTTCACGGGCGACCGACCGGCTCATAGCAATCAAACCGGCTTTGGCCGCTGCATAGTTCGCCTGACCGGCGTTGCCCGTCACGCCCACAACAGACGCAAGATTGACAATGCGTCCGTATCGAGCACGCATCATCGGACGCAGCGCCGCCCGCACGAGGCGAAAGGCCCCCGTTAAATCCGCTTCCAAAACCGCATTCCAGTTTTCATCGGTCAGTCGCATGCTCAAGGCATCGCGCGTAATGCCGGCGTTATTGACGAGAATGTCGATCTTCCCTTCGTCCTTGACGATGGATTGAATCAGGGCATCGGCGGCCGTAGCGTCAGTGACGTCGAACATAACGCCTTTGCCGTTTCCTGCGAGCGCTTCGGTGATTTTTTGAGCGCCCCCTTCGGTTGTCGCCGTTCCGATGACGCGGGCACCGGCCTCGTTAAACATTTCAGCAATCGATTTGCCGATACCGCGACTTGCGCCCGTGACTAGGACAACGCGACCTGCGAAGGCATCCGTTGAAAAGAGTGCTCCCATGCGATTACTCCGTGGCAAATTGCGCGGCAATCGACTCGATCGATTGCGCGTTTGAAGCGTTAAATAAGGTGATTCCTTTGAGCGTGCGCTTCGCAAGGCCCGTCAACGTGCGTCCCGGCCCGCATTCGACGATGTCGGTTACGCCGTTTTTAAGGAAAAAGTCTTGCGTTTTAACCCACTGAACCGGGTGTGAGACTTGCTCGGAAAGCGAGGTTATCACGTCTTGCTTTGTCGCTTTGACCGAGCCGTCGATATTTGCGACAACCGGGGTTGCATCCGTATTGACGTCAAGCGTTTGCAGGGCGTCTTTAAGAACTCGGGAAACGGGTGTAAATAAGTCCGTGTGAAACGCCGCGGTAACCGGAAGATCGACGATGAGTTTTGCCCCGGCCTCTTTTAAAGCCTCTTTTGCACACTCGAAAGCTTGTCCCGTTCCGGCAATTACCGTCTGAAGCGGCGTATTAAAGTTAACCGGCTTAACAAACCCCGCATCTGTAAAACGAGAGCAAACCGAGTCAATCGTCTCGGCCGTAAGACCTAAAACAGCGGCCATGTGACCGGGGTGCAGCGCGGCAATTTTCTGCATGCGTTCGGCACGTAGGCGCACAAGTTTAACGGTATCGGCAAAGGAAAGAAGGCCCGAGGCGGCACAGGCTGCGAATTCTCCGAGACTGTGACCGGCAAAGTAGGTCGGAACGAGGTCCGTTTTTTCAACAAGCGCCCGATAGATGGCCACGCAAGAGACAACAAGAGCCGGTTGCGTGTGGACCGTTTGATTTAAAAGATCTTGAGGGCCTCGGGCAATAATCTCGGAAATCGAGTGTCCGAGAATCGAGTCAGCCTCATCGAGAGTTTCTCGGACCGAGGGCCTGTCTTCTAAGCCCGACAGCATGCCGACGCACTGACTCCCTTGTCCGGGAAAAACGACTGCGATTTTTCTCATTGTGTATCCTCGGATGTCTCGTCGGTTTGCGTTGCCGACTTCTTCTTGTGAAGACGATTCGGTAAAAACGCCAGGCAACAAAAAAAGTCGCCTCACATGTGTCTATTCTAAAAGAATACAACACGCCCGAAGGCGACTTAATTTGTATTAATTTTCACGTGCTGTACGCGACGCGTACAGAGAACCGAAATTACTTCTCGGTCGATTCTTTGTTCGCGACGACCTTCTTACCGCGGTAAAAACCCGTGGCAGAGATGTGATGGCGCAGGTGAACTTCACCGGTCGTTGCCTCAACGGCAACGGGCGGATTCGTCAGGGAATCGTGAGAACGATGGTTACCGCGACGGCTCGTGGATTTTTTATTTTGTTGAACAGCCATTTTTTACATACCCCCACAAGGGTGAACTCTCATAAAGTGCGCCATTATATCTAAAAAAGACCTCTGAGGTGGCACCTTGTCAGGGGTTTGCCCTAAATTGACTGTCTTCTGTTGTTTTCAGGCTCTTTTCTATCACTGTTAAGCGGCATCGCACTCGTTTCCGTTGCCCTTTTGAACGTTGTTAGAATGTGCCTTTGCGTTAGGTGTATCGGATGTGTCCGATTGAGACAGAGCCTTTGAACCTGATCTGATTGATCTCAGCGGAGGGAAACGCGCGAAGTCTGTGAGACTGCCTGATTCTCGCATCGTGCACCTTCTGCCTTTTTGAGTGCGACGATGACTGAAAACACGATTGCCATAACCCCGGATACCCCCTCCTCTTGCCCTTCTCGTGTCATTCGCATGACGGTGACGGGAGATACTTGCGGCGCCGTTCCGATGAAAGCCGTCTATCAAGCCGACTCGGCTTTGCCTGACGGAAAAAGCGAAGTCAATCCCCCTGTTTTCCTCTATGATACTTCGGGGCCCTGGGGCGATCCCGATCGAAGCCCCGATTGTCGTGTCGGCCTAAATAAAAGACGCACTGCGTGGATAGAAAACCGGGGCGATATCGCTTTTAAGGAAAGCGCAACGCAGAACCTTCAAGAAAGCCCTTTATCAGGGCAAGTGCCTGTTTGTCGCGCCAAGGACGGCTGCCACCCGACGCAGCTTGCGTATGCCAAAGCCGGGCTGATTACGCCTGAAATGGAATTTGCGTCTATTCGGGAAAATGTTAATCGTACGGCTTATATACAAAGTTTATCTCTTTTGTCATCGGAAAGCCGCGCGGCACTTTTGTCGCACCATGCTGCTAGCGCTCTTTCCTTTACGTGCCCGTCCGAGGTCACGCCCGAATTTGTTCGTGACGAGATTGCCGCGGGGCGAGCCGTTTTACCGGCTTCGATCAATCATCCGGAATCCGAACCGATGGTAATCGGTCGAGCGTTTCTCACGAAGGTCAATGCCAATATCGGCAATTCCGCGTTAGCCTCCGATATTTCCCAAGAAGTCGAGAAACTGATTTGGGCCGTGCGCTGGGGCGCCGATACCGTCATGGACCTGTCGACGGGAAAAGCCATCTGCGCAACGCGGGAAGCGATTCTTCGCAACAGTCCCGTGCCGATCGGAACCGTACCGCTTTATGAGGCCCTCGAAAAAGTGAACGGACATGCCGAGAACCTTACGTGGGAGATTTTTCGCGACACGGTCATCGAGCAAGCCGAACAAGGCGTCGATTACATGACGATTCATGCAGGCGTAAGGCTCTCGTTTATTCCCCTTACGCAACGGCGCTTAACGGGTATTGTCTCGCGCGGAGGGTCGGTCATGGCCCTGTGGTGCATGCATCACAATACGGAAAATTTCATTTATACGCACTTTGACAAGCTCTGTGAAATCCTTGCCGCTTATGATGTGACTATCAGCTTGGGAGACGGCCTACGGCCCGGGTCCTTGCACGATGCGTGCGATGCAGCTCAGATGGCAGAACTGTCCGAACTCGGACGATTAGCTCGGCGCGCTCGTGCGCACGACGTGCAGGTTCTCATCGAAGGTCCGGGGCACATTCCCTTGCAACGCGTCGCAGAAAACGCATCGGCCCAAGAGGCTCTTTGCGATGCGGCACCCTTTTATACCTTAGGTCCGTTGGTCGAAGATTGTGCACCGGGGTACGACCACATCACAAGTGCCGTCGGTGCGGCCGCAATCGGCGCACGCGGGACGGCGATGCTCTGCTACGTTACGCCCAAGGAACACTTGGGGTTGCCGAACAAAGACGACGTGCGCGCCGGACTGATTGCCTACAAGATTGCCGCTCATGCCGCCGACCTAGCCAAGGGAGTTGCCGGCGCTCAAATTCGCGACAATGCCATGAGTAAGGCGCGGTTTGAGTTCCGTTGGCTCGATCAATTTAACCTGGCCTTTGATAGCGAAACGGCACGCGCCTACCACGATGCGACTTTGAGTAAAGAGAGCATGAAGGGCGCACATTTTTGTTCGATGTGCGGACCGAAGTTTTGCGCGATGCGCATCACGCAGGAGGTGCGCGCCTGGTGCCGGAAAAAAGGACTCTAAGTTACTTGGCGCTGTAGTCGCGATGCCCGAAAATCGCCGTTCCGACACGAATTTCTGTGGAACCGGCTTCAAGGGCCTCTAAGTGATCGGCGCTCATACCCATTGAAAGTGTGTCGAATTCGTAACGGTCGCGAAGTGATTCGTACAGGGCGCGCATATCACGCAAGGGTTTGATTTTTCCTTCGCGAGTATCGGCGGGCGCAGGAATTGCCATAAGACCCCGTAGTTTTAACCGGTCCAGTCCTTGCACAACGTCGCAAAGCGCCGGAACATCTTTCGGCAGAACGCCGGATTTACTTGCCTCGCCGTCGATATTGACTTCGATAAGGACGTTGAGTTTTCCCAGAGCCTCGGGTCTTTGCTCGTTTAAGCGCCGGGCAATTTTTTCGCGATTGAGGCTTTCGACCCAGTCAAAGTGCTCGGCAATGGGTCGCGTTTTATTGGCTTGTACCGGTCCGATAAAGTGCCAGACCAGCGGGAGTTCCGCGTGATTTTCTCGAAACCAATCGACTTTTTCGCAGCCTTCCTGGGCGTAGTTTTCGCCGAAAGACCGCTGCCCGGCTTGTGCGGCAATGAGCACGGCTTCTTTGGGAAAGGTCTTACTGACGGCAAGTAATGTGATGCGCTTTTCAAGTTTCGGCGCGTTTTCGATTTCATTTAAAAGCGCAGCAAGACGCTCTTGGATTCCCGGAATGAATGTACTCACAAATAACCTCTTTAATTTTGACGCGCCGCATGTTTAAGCTCCTGAGCTCTCCATCCGAGTAGCCACAAAAGAGCAAAGTAAACCAAGGCAGCTGATCCGATAATCCCGAGGACATACACAAGGCGCATCTCCCAGGCATTTTGCATTGCGACCCAATCGGTTCCCGTTTGAATCCAAGACAAAAAGAAGGCCATGGCACCCGCGGCAACCAGCGTGCGAGCGATGTAACGGACCCAGCCGTCGACGGGTGTATACCAGGTGCGCTTCGCAAGGATAGCCAGCAGAACCAAAGCGTTAAAGCATGACCCGAGTGCCACTGATATCGCCAGGCCTGCGTGAGCAAAAAGCGGCACGGTCACGATGTTCAAACTTTGGATGAAGACGACGGAAAGGATGGCAACAACCATGGGCGTTTTAATATCTTTTCGGGCATAAAACGCGGGGGCAATAATTTTGATGCCGATGAGGCCGATCATCCCGACGGCATATCCGCGGACGGCCACCGAGGTTTGTGCTACATCGAGCGCCGTAAAGTTTTTCCCCTGAAAGAGCACGGATGAAAGCCCATCGGCTAAAAACCCCAAACCGACCGCCGCCGGAACGGCTAGAAGAAAGACCACTTTAAGGCCCGTATCGAGAAGGTCTTGATAGACGGCGGTATCCCCTCTTGCATACGCTCGTGAAAGACTCGGCAAGAGAACTGAGCCGAGCGCAACACCGAGGAGCGCCGTCGGAAACTCCATGAGGCGATCGGCGTAGCTCAGCCACGTCACGGACCCTTCGATGAGACGCGAGGCGATATTGGTGTTAATTAAAATCGAAATCGGAGCGACGGCAACGCCGACAATTGCTGGAACCATAAGGCGCAACATCTTTGTAACGGCTTTATCGCGCACGGCGCTTTTCACAGATGCAAAACGCGGCATAAGGCGCATGCGCTTTAATTGCACCAGTTGTGTCGCAAGTTGCAAAACTCCGCCGACGAGAACGGCAAAAGCCAACGCCCACACGGGCGCGTCAAGGTGTTCGCTCACGAAAACAATAAAGACGATAAAGCTTACATTCAGAAGAACGGGCGTAAAAGCCGGGATGGCAAAGTGGCGCCAGGTATTGAGTACGGCCGCCGCAAGGGCCACCAGGCTCATAAAAATAATGTACGGGAACATAAAGCGCGTGAGCGCCACCGCAAGATCAAACGTCGTCGGGGTCTTGGCAAAACCTGTGGCAATGATCCACACGACGGCGGGCGCCGAGAGGACCCCGAGGACACTGGCAAGAAAGACCGCGAGTGCCAGGAGCGTAAAGACGTGATTGATGAATTCTTCCGTGCGCGAAGGACTCTCTTTTTCTTTGACCTGTGAGAGCATCGGCACGAAGACTTGCGAAAATGCGCCTTCGGCAAAAAGCCGACGCAAGAGATTGGGGATACGAAACGCCACGTAAAAGGCATCGGTTGCGGCACAGACGCCGAAATACCGAGCGATGAGCATGTCACGGATCAGTCCCGTGACACGAGAAAGCATCGTAAAGGCGGAAACCGTAGCCGCCGAACGCAGTATGGACATGAGGCGTCTTGTCTTATCGTGGGTTTTTCTTGTCGCGACGCCGTGTTTTTGTTAAAATACGGCGCTTTTCGAAAATCGGGGCGAAATGTTTCGCCCTCTTTCTTTTCGGTAAGCGACATTGTAAACATATACCGGCCGAGCCCACGGCTGATTAATGCGAGGGGCGTACCGGAAACAAACTTAAACCGGGTGCTTGCCCTTTTCAAGCATTTATTTTTAGGAATACCTAAATGGCTAATACAAAACAAGCTCGCAAACGTGCCCGTCAGGCCGTTGCCCGCAACCAGCATCTTTCTGCGCAGCGTACGCAGTACCGTACCGCCGTCAAGAGCGTCCGTAAGGCGATTTTGGCCGGTGACAAGGTCGCTGCGACCGAAACCTTCAAGAAGGCGCAGTGCTTGGTCGACGCAATGTGCTCCAAGGGTGCTCTGCACAAGAACGCCGCCGCGCGTCACAAGAGCCGTTTGAGCGCTGCGATCAAAGCGATGGCTTAATGCCTCATGAGCTTTTCCGTCTTCATCCCTCAGTGGGGGTGGATTAGCCGTTAAAGAGAAAACGCATCGACTGCTCCTCGATGCGTTTTTTCGTTTTAACTGTCTCTTATCGGCAGATACCTGACTATGGATCGAATCCGACGCCTTGCTTATGCAGCCGAATTTGCCGCCCTATTCGGTCTGGCTAGCTTTTTTGTCATTCCCGTCGGCCCCGTGCCGATTACCCTGCAGGTCCTTTTGATTGCGTTCGCAGGTCTTTTTCTCGGTCCTCGTACGGCTCTTTCGGCGGTGATTCTTTATCTCCTTGCCGGTGCCGTAGGGCTTCCGATTTTTGCCGGCGGCAAAGCCGGTCTCGGCGTTCTTTTCGGCCCCTCGGGCGGGTATCTTGTCGGATTTCTTTTCTTAGCATTCATTGCGGGTCTTGCGCGCAAAACCGGAACCCTCGGGACCCTTGTCGGTCTCCTAGCGGCCGTCGCAGCCTGCCACGCCTGCGGCATAATCGGCATGAGTCTGACGCTCAATAAAACCCTCGTTCAGGCGTTTTACATGGATTTGGTTTTTGTGCCTGCAGACCTTGTGAAAGCCGCCTTAGCCTTTCTTTTCTGGCGCATGGTGCGTCATCGGTCTTCGGGATGATTACGGTTTCCGGTTTATCCGTTCGGCATTTAAGGGATGTCTCGCTGACGGTTCCCCAAGGGGCTCTGACACTTGTGCTCGGTGCGAACGGATCGGGAAAAAGTACGCTTTTGTCAACCGTTGCCGGAGTGGTTGCCCCCGAAAAAGGGTCGGTCACGACGTCCTCGCGCCCCAATATGCTCATGCAAGAGTCCGAGTATGTGCTTTTCGGGCAAACGCCTTTAGAAGAGCTCCTTCTTTCCTATCCGAATCCCGATGACAGGTTGATCGATTGCGCTCGGGACGTTTTATGTCGCTACGGAATAAATCCCGAAGGCGCCGTTGCCACACTGTCTTTCGGGCAAAAGCGAAAGCTTGCGCTCCTTACGACGCTTTTCCCGCCCTCGGACGTTCTTCTTCTCGATGAGCCGACAGCAGGCCTTGACTGTCCATCGGTAAAAGAACTCATCGCAACCCTTATGGATTTTCGTGCCGGTTGCAGCCTCTTAATTGCAACGCACGACGTGCGGCCGTTCCTTTCTCTTTTAAAAGACGGGGATTCATTCCTTTTTCTTTACCGTGGGAAAGCTTGCCTCTACTCGACCCTAGATGAGGCCCGCAAGGCTCTTTCCTCTCACCCCGAGTACGGGCTTTTTCCCTTTTAAAAACCATGGCACACGAGAAAAATCTCATTTGCTTGGTCTTTTTTTTACCGACGGGATTGCTTTTATGGCATTTTCCGGCGCCTGTTCTTGCGGCGTTCTCTCTGCTCTCGCTCGGATTCTTTCTTGCGCGCTACGGGATTCTGGCGTTTTTGACGTTCCTCAAAACCTGGGGCATTTTTGCGCTTTTTTGGGCGGCGTTTTCGCTTGCCGCATCGCTTACCGCCTCCGAGAACACCATGGAAATCAGCGCCTTGATTGCGGCCGTGCTTTTCACGCATCTTTTGACGCTTTTTCTCTGGACTACGGTTTTAGTTAAAGAAACAACTCCGGCAGGTCTAGCCGATGCCCTTGCCGTCCTTTTAAGGCCGGTACTCGGAGCGAAAGCTGCCGATGTGCGCACGGGCTTACTTTTGACGGCTGCCTCGTTTGCTCGGAAAAAAGAGGTTTTTAAGCGAGTTTCTTGCGCAGTGGATCTTAGGTTTCACGACAAAAGCCGTTTTTCCCGCTTAAAGTTCCTCTTAATCGGACTCCTACAAACGTTAGAGCGCGATGCAGCCGGACACGCCGAGGGCTTCTGTCTTCGGCGTCTTGATAACTCGAGTCGCCTTAATGCCCTACCTAGCCCTACGCATCGCGTTTATGTCGTGTTGTTCGCCGTCCTTCTTTCGGAGCTTGCAGCCGTTTACGCGATGACGTTTTTCTAGCGTCCCTTGATTGGCGAGAGGTCGGTAAGACGAATCTCTTCCGTCGGTTTCGCTGTAATCTCGGTTAGTCTTTATTTGTGTGCTTCTCTTTGAGATGATTGCAACGGTCCTTTCACGGGAAGTGCCGTAGAAACGTTGCAAAGCATTGCGGAAAAGGGATTGTTAATTGACGGTTTCTTCTACTAACTCTGCATAAAGCCGGATTGTGGCACGAATATCATCTCCGGCTTTATTCGGCCAGGCGCAAGCGCCGTTGATTTGAGCATTACCGACAGCAGCGTAAAGCCCCGTCGTTCAGGGTGGGGATATAAGCCGCGCAAGCCAGGCGCAGACTTCATATAATGCCTTCATGTGGA
>OIWT01000116.1_pt1 | contig 110397 bp, 96 predicted proteins | sample 1587701 | NCBI WGS metagenome assembly OIWT01 (sample SAMEA3888904, study PRJEB22519) | human gut metagenome | biome: human gut; feature: human-associated habitat; material: faeces | place: Denmark | collected 2009
TATGAAATAAGTATGATAAAAGCCTCCCCTTCGGGGGGAGGTCGGGAGGGGGCCGGGATTGGAAGGGGGCTGGCTGTTTATTTAATTAATGTTTAATGTGATAAGTACTTGGTTCGTGTTGACCGAGTCGCCTTCCTGGACGAGGATTTCACGCACGGTGCAGTCGGAACTTACTTTGTAGTTGCTCTGCATCTTCATGGCTTCGAGCACCACCACGATGTCGCCTGCCTGGAGTCGGTCGCCTACGCTGACGGGGATTTTCACCACCTTGCCCGGCATGGGAGCCACGATTTTGTCGTCCTGTTTCTCTTCGCCGCCCTTGCGCATGCGCAGGTATTTGGCCTGCGTGTCCACGATGTCCACGTTGTAGGAGCGGTAGAAGGTGTTCACGGTGTAGTTCTTGCCGTTGTCGCTGCGGATGAGTTCGGCGTTGTAGGAGTTGCCTCCGTGCAGGATGGAGCAACTGCCGTTCTCGGCCATTACGATGTCCACATCGTAGGGTACGCCGTCGATGAGGAACTGCACTTTGTTTCCGTCTTTGCTGACCAGCGTCACGTCGGCCACGCGGTCGCCTATATGTATTTCCATAAGCTCGTTTTTTAATTGACAATTAATAATTGATAATTGACAATTACGATGCCGCATGGCTAATTGTCAATTGTTTATTGTCAATTATCAATTGTCCATTGTTAATTGTTTAGATTCTCAGTACGCCCTTTTGCAGTCCGAACTGTTTCCAGCGGCTGATGGGGCGGTTGTCGCCGTCCGTGCTGGAAGGGGTGTTCTCTTCGAGGTTCATCAGATAGTCGATGTAGGCGGCCATCATGGCGATGTTTTCTATCTCCTCATTGTGCCAGTTCGAGCGTTGGAGCATCTTGGCATTTTTCTCGATGAAGAGCGTGTTGTATTCCCCGCGTACGAAGTCGGGGGTGAACATGATGCGGCGCAGGTATTTCAAGTTGTTCTTCACGCCTGTAATCTTATACTCGTAGAGCACGCGGCGCATACGTTCGATGGCAAACTGGCGGGTCGTGGCCCACACGATGAGCTTGCCTATCATCGGGTCATAATATAAAGGTATCTCGTAGCCCTCATACACGTAGCTGTCGATGCGTACGCCGATGCCGTTCGGCTCGGTGAGCTGCTGGATGATGCCCGGCGAGGGCATGAAGTTGTTTTCCGTGTCTTCGGCGCAGATGCGGCATTCGATGGCGTGTCCGCGCTGGTAGAGCTCGTCTTGCTTGAGGTGGAGCACTTCGCCGTTGGCCACACGGAGCTGTTCCTTCACCAGGTCGACACCCACGACTTCCTCCGTGATGGGGTGTTCGACTTGCAGACGGGTGTTCATTTCCAAAAAATAGAAGTGGCGGTGCTTGTCGACGAGGAACTCGATGGTGCCTGCGCCTGAGTAGTTCACCGCGCGGGCGGCGGCCACGGCCTTTTCGCCCATCTCGCGGCGCAGTTCGGGCGTGAGGAAGGGCGAGGGGCTCTCCTCGACGATTTTCTGGTTGCGCCGCTGGACGGAACATTCGCGGTCAAAGAGGTGGATGACATTGCCGTGATTGTCGCCCAGGATTTGGAACTCGATGTGGTGGGGCTCTTCGACGAACTTTTCGATGTAGACCGTGTCGTCGCCAAACGAAGACATCGACTCCGAACGGGCTGTCTCATAGGCTTCGACCACTTCGTCTTCGGAGTGGATGAGGCGCATGCCCTTGCCACCTCCGCCCATCGAGGCCTTCAGCATCACGGGGAAACCTATTTCCTTGGCCACGCGCAAGGCTTCCTCGGCGCTCTGCAGGGGCTCTTCCGTGCCCGGCACGACCGGCACTCCGGCTGCGATCATGCGCTTGCGGGCTGAAATCTTGTCACCCATGGCTTCCATCGTCTCGGGGGCCGGGCCGATGAAGATGATGCCCTCTTCGCGGCAACGGCGTGCGAAGTCGGCGTTTTCCGACAGGAAGCCGTAGCCCGGGTGGATGGCGTCGGCCCGGTGTTCCTTGGCGGCGGCGATGATGTTGTCGATGTTCAAATAACTCTCTTGGGATGCGGCCGGACCGATGCAACTGGCCTCGTCGGCGTACATGACGTGACGGGCTGTCCGGTCGGCTTCGGAGAATACGGCAACCGTGCGGATGCCCATTTCTCTGCACGAACGCATAATACGAACGGCAATCTCGCCTCGATTGGCGACCAAAACCTTTTGTATCATATCTTGTATTTTGTTGATATTTTTATGCCGTAGCACATTCAAGCTGCAAAGATAGCACAAACGGTCCGAATATTTGTCCTTTGTTAGGCATATTTAAACTTGTGAAACTCCTTTTCTCTTGATAATGAGGCGTGAAGCCCTTCCCGCATTCCGCCTTTCCACCTCCCACCCGAAGCCCCCTTCATGCCGCCCGCGGGCGGAAAGGAGTCCGTGCGCGGACGGAATAGACTTCGTGGACGGACGCCTTCCTTTCCGCTCCCGCCCCGGATAGAAGCCCTGCAGGCGGGGTGGGGAACGCAGGCGCGGTGTTGATAGTTTTTTGTGTTATAGAACATATATGGGATTTTGGCATTCTACAAAATTTCACCAAATTTTGCATTTATAATTGCAAGGAGAGAAAAAGAATGAGTCCTTCCTCGTGATTCCTGCATATCAGAGTAGGGCCGGTAAAGAGGGCGAAACTGTCATTGGAGCTTGCTTATTCGATGTAAGTAGGAAGTCATATAGTTATACACGATTTGGACGCGGATTATTTTTATTAAAATGTTTAATTCCTACGGAATCTTATAAATCTATGTCATAAAAGCCTCCCCTTCGGGGGAGGGTGGGAGGGGCTCCTTTTTCGTTTTGAAAATCCCCATTTGTAGGTATTGGAGCAGATGAAGATTTTGTGCATCTTTGCGTAATAGCTGTTTAACAATAGAAAAAAACGAGAATAGTATGAAGATTGCAAAGATTACGGGACGCGAGGTCCTCGACTCGCGTGGCAACCCGACTGTCGAGGTGGATGTCGTGCTTGAATCAGGCGTCATGGGACGTGCGGCTGTGCCTTCGGGCGCATCCACCGGCGAGCACGAGGCTTTGGAACTCCGCGACAAGGACGCGCACCGCTATGGCGGCAAGGGTGTCTTGAAAGCCGTGGACAATGTGAACCGCGTCATCGCACCCGCGCTCCTGGGCATGTCGGCCCTCGAGCAGCGTGCCATCGACCAGAAGATGCTCGAACTCGACGGCACGAAGACGAAGTCAAATCTTGGCGCGAATGCCATCCTCGGCGTGTCGCTCGCCGTGGCCAAGGCTGCCGCTGCCTATCTGGATATGCCGCTCTACCGCTACATCGGCGGAGTGAACACTTACGTGATGCCCGTCCCCATGATGAACATCATCAACGGAGGCTCGCACAGCGATGCGCCCATCGCTTTCCAGGAGTTCATGATACGCCCTGTGGGCGCTCCTTCCTTCCGTGAAGGCCTGCGCATGGGCGCCGAAGTGTTCCACGCCCTGAAGAAGGTGCTCCACGACCGCGGGCTGAGCACGGCTGTGGGTGATGAGGGAGGTTTCGCCCCTGCACTGGCCGGGACGGAAGACGCGCTCGACAGCATCATGGCTGCCATCCGCGCCGCAGGCTACGAGCCGGGACGCGACGTGAAGATAGGCATGGACTGCGCCTCGTCGGAGTTCTACAAGGACGGTGTCTATGACTACACCATCTTCGAGGGCGAGAAGGGCCGCAAGCGCACGGCTGACGAGCAGATAGCCTATCTGGAGGAGCTTATCACGAAATATCCCATCGACTCCATCGAGGACGGCATGAGCGAAAATGACTGGGAAGGCTGGAAGAAACTCACCGCCCGCATCGGCGACCGCTGCCAGCTCGTGGGCGACGACCTCTTCGTGACCAACGTCGAGTTTCTCTCCAAGGGCATTGCCGAGGGCTGTGCCAACTCCATCCTCATCAAGGTCAATCAGATAGGTTCGCTGAGCGAGACGCTCGACGCCATCGAGATGGCTCACCGCCACGGCTATACCACGGTGACCTCGCACCGCTCAGGGGAGACGGAGGATGCTACCATCGCCGACATCGCCGTTGCCACCAACAGCGGACAGATTAAGACAGGTTCGCTGAGCCGCTCCGACCGCATGGCCAAGTACAACCAACTCCTGCGTATCGAGGAGGAGCTGGGCGCACGGGCCGTCTACGGCTATAAGCGCGTGAAATAAATGATACACAAGAGGGGCCGGCTCACGCCGACCCCTCTCTTCTTATCAACAACTAGTTCTCGTCGACAAGCGCGGACTTACTTGAACACCAGTTCTGTGTTTTGAAACACGCGGATGATGTCCTCGCGCGTCTCTGCATTGTCGATGGCCTGTTCAAAAGCCTCTGTGTCAGGCTCGAAACACGCCACATTGGCGCAGTCGAGCACGTGGTTCATGATGGTTGTAGCTTCGTCTTTCGACACCAATCCCTTTTTCACCGATTTTTTCAGGTATTTGTTTACTTTCTGCACGGCATTGTATATGACTGGCTTGACGAATTGCACGTTGGTCGAGGCGAAGCCAATGCTTTGCTCGCTCACTTGCGTATAGTTTTTCAGGAATGTGTTCCATTTAGTTTCGATGGGTTCGCCCAAGAAATGTGATTGGGCGTAGTCGACCTTTACCGAGGGGATTTCACCATAGACGGTGAAGGAGAATTTGCTGCTGTTTGCAGTAACTTTGGTTTCGACGTTGTCAGGGTGAACGTTTTCCGTCAAATGGGCAGCTTGGAGATTCAAGCCGCTACAAAGAGCGAGGCCCAAGAATAAAACGAAAGTTTTCATTGTTTTTTCTTCTTTATTGGTTTTTTGATTGTGTGTGCTTGGAATGTGCTTGTTCTTTGCCGTCAGCGAATGCCTGGGAGACAAAGGCCATGACGTCAGGCAGGGCCGATTGCCAGTAGAGCCAATCATGAGCCCCGTCGCGCATGCGGTATTGCATGGGGATTTGTTTGGAGCGTAAAAGCAAATAGAGTTGCAAATTGCCTTCGTAGAGATAGTCGTCATCGCCGCAGTCGATATACCAGCGCACGGTGCGGAAGTCGTCAAGCCGCTGTTCGTCGGCCCGATTGATGATGTCAAGCGGCAGGTTGTCGGTCAGCATGGCCGATTCTGCCCAAGCACGTACTTGCGGGTATTTGTCCATCCATTTGCTGTCGTTCCGGTTTTGCGTGGGGAAGATGACTAACGCGCTCAACGGACAGGCCGCAGCAAACATCTCCGGATGGCGCAGGGCGTAGACCAGCGTGCCTCCTCCGCCCATGGAGAGTCCGGCGATGGCCCGGTGTGAAGGGTCTGTCAGAGTGCGGTAGTTCTTTTCGACATACGGGATGAGTTCTTGGAAGAAATAGTCCTCGTAGGGCCATCCTTCACGATTGAAGTATCCCGGTCCGCCAGTGCCTGCGTCAGGCATGACAATAATCATTTTTGCGGCTCGGTGTTCGGCAATAACGCGGTTGGCGATGGCTTCCACGTTACCTCGTTCCACCCATCCTTTCGTGTTGGTGTTGCCCAGTCCATGCAGAAGGTAGAGCACAGGATAACGTCGCAGCGTGTCAGTCTCGTATCCTTCAGGTAGGTAGATGGAGTAGTTGCGGTCGCCGTTCATGAGCATGCTCGGCATTTGGATGTTGTACACCTTGCCACCATCCGAGGGAATTTCGTATGCCCAGGAGAGGGCGCACGCGTATATGGTGAATAGTATTGTAATGAATCGTTTCATGAGGTCAATGCTTAGTTTTCTTTTTGCCAGAAGAGCCGGATGTCATAGTCATCTCCTCCCATGTGTTCGACGGCTGCTTGGTAGCCGGTCATATTGGAGCGTTGCAGTGAAGTCGGATAGATAAGCCGATGAGGCATTTCGTAGCCGTCGGGCACGCCGTCGCCACGCGGTATGGCTGGCAGTCCGGTGCGCATGTATTCGAACCACTGCTGCTGGTCGCAGAAGAAGAGCGAGTAGTATTTCTGAAGCATGATGCGTTCCAGTGTGCCGTCGTAGGCGACGTCCGGATTGTCAAAATAGCCGGCCGGTACTTCCAGGTCCCATTGCTCGATGGCAGCTTGTACGCCATTGTGGTAAGCTTCGGCTGCTTCGGAGGAACTGATGATGCCGCGTTGGGCAGCTTCCGCACGGATGAACTCCACTTCGGCATATGACATCAGGTTGATTTTCATTGGTGCGGTGGCGATGGCTACGTTGAGCCCAGACACACTGTAGTCAGGTGCGGTCTCATAACCGCTCGGGACACCTATGTAGATGCCTTCATCGTTGACTGTGGTGAAGAGTTCCACACGAGGGTCGCCCCAGGCGTTGAGATTGTCGATGAAGAACTTTGTAGCACTGCGGGCTATATAGAAATCTTGCAGACGGGTCACGGGGCCTTCTTGCGGGTAAGTGCCACTGATGGCGAGCAGGGCGGCGTCTTCGTTTGATTCGAACACGGGATACATGTCGGGGTTTTCAAGCACGGTCTTAAGTTCGTCAGTACGTCCGGCACGCAGAAGTACGCGGAGGAGGATAGAGTTGCAGAACTTGTGCCATTTGGTCACGTTGGAACCATAGAGTAGTTCGCCGGAGGTGTTATAAGTGAGTGTTGTGCTTTCGTCATAGAGGTCGTTGGCTTGCTTCAGTCCTTCGATGATACCGGCATAGATGTCTTCCTGGCTGTCAAACTTGGGTTTTGTGATGCCCTCTTCAGCCCGGCAGGCTTCAGAGTAGGGTACATCTCCGAACGTATCGGCCAACATCTGCATGACCCATCCTTCAAGGGTCAGGGCGATGGCTTGGTAGTTGGGCACATTGTAAGCAATGGCTTGCTTTTTGATTTCCCGGATGTTTGAGAGACAAGTATAGTAGTTGCTCCACACGCCGGTGCCGGCGCTTTCTGTAAAATAGTAGCGGCTGTATCCACCAGAACTGCTAGAGGAGGAATATTGCATCAGTTCTCCAGTGAAGCTGTTGTATCGCTGCCAGTTGTATATGCCCATGTCATAGAGCACGGGGTCGAGCATAGTGCCGGGATTCACTGTTTCCAGTTTGTCCGGATCTTTATTGATAGCGTCAAAGTCAGTACATGCGGTGAGTACGCTTATGGAGGCTGCACAGGAAAGTATCAGAGTCTTTATTTTCATAGTTGTAGTCATGCTTGGTTAGAAATCCAAATTGATGTTGATGCCATAGCTTCGGGTAGAGGGCAACTGACCCATTTCTACACCTGGCACAATGCTTGATCCGTTGAGGGCTGCCACTTCGGGGTCGAATGCGGGGAAGCTGCTCAGGATAAACAGATTTCGGCCATAAAGTGCCACGACGGCTTTTTTAAATGGCGTCTTGCTGAGGAATGATTTCGGGAGAGCATATTCGAAACGCATCTCTCGGAGCTTCAGGAATGAAGTGTCGAAGGTGTTTTCTTCCACATTGGCACGGCGGTAGTAGGTGTAGTACCAGCGTTCGGTCGTTACTACAATGTCGTTCTTGCGGTAAGTGCCGTCACCGTTGTCTATTACACCGTCACCAATCATGTACACGCCACCGATGGCTGGGAGTCCGGCTTCGGCCAAACGCGGGTCATCACCAGCGATGTAGTAGTGTGTGCCGGGCAAGCGACCGTTGAGTGTGTGTTCCAGTTTGCCAAGTTCTGTCAGTTTGTGATGGGTCTGAGAGAAAGCCATGCCTTTCCACTGTCCGTCGAGCAGGAAGCTGAACTTGAAATTCTTGTAGCGGAACTCATTGTAGAAGCCACCTTTCCATTTGGGGTTGGCCGAACCGACGTATTGGATTTCGTTTGACTGCACTGGGAGGCCGCTACTCGGGTCGATGAGTACGTCACCGTTTTCATTGCGCACAGTCTTGCATCCCCAGATGTCGCCGACACTGCCTCCCACTTGAGCCACGAGATAGGCACTGCCTACTTGGGAGATGATTTGATAGTCGTCATTGCCTTCTGCCAATTCCAGCACACGGTTTTGGTTTTTGGACCAAGTGATGGTGGTATTCCATTCGAAGTCTTTCGTTTTCACAGGAGTGGCGTTGAAGGTGATTTCTACGCCGCGGTTACGTACCTTTCCTGCATTGATGAGCGCACTGGTGAATCCTGTCGAAGCGTCGATCGGAGAACTGATGATTTGGTTCTTTGTCACGTTCTGGTAGAAGGTGAGGTCCAATCCGAGACGGTTGTTGAACATGCGGAAGTCGGTGCCCACCTCAAAGCTGGTCGATATTTCAGGTTTGAAGTCCGTGTTGTATAGTGTTGAGGGGTTTACGGCTGAGCCTGGGAAGTTGCTCGTTTCGTAGTACTTCATCGTGCTGTATGGGTCTGTGTCGTTGCCCACTTGTGCCCATGAGGCGCGGAGCTTGAAAAAGCTTATTTGTTCAGGCAGTTTAAATATATCCGTCATGCTGGCGCTCGCAGACACGGAGGGATAAAAGAACGAACGGTTGTCTTTCGGCAGTGTCGACGACCAGTCATTACGTCCGGTGACATCCAGGAAAAGGAGGTTTTTCCAGTTGAAGTTGGCCGAGAAGTAGACACTGTTGATAGCTTTGCGGATGCGCTCCGATGTGACAGCCGGACTAGAGACTCCGTTTGATAGTTTGTAGATGCCCGGTGTGATGAGGCCTGTCACTGAAGCTCCTAAATAGGAGTATTTGCGACGCATCAGATTTCCGCCCACGGAAGCATTGATGGATAATCCATTCGCATAGGAATCATGATAAGTCAGCAAGACGTCGCTGTTGATTTCATAGTCGGTCACTTTCTCCTGTTTGTAGTAGCCATTGGCAAATACGATGTCGCTGATGGGGCGGCGTTGCCCACGTTCGTCAGCATACATTTGTACACCGGAGCGCACCATAAAGTCAAACTTGGGTGAGAGGGTAAGGTTGGCCGTGAGGCTGTTGATAAACTCATCCTTTGTCGACGAGTTTGTCGATTCGTAGAGGATGACATACGGGTTGGCCAAGTAGGTAGTGAACGGCATCAATTGTTTGACGTCTTCCTGCCCGTCATACCAGCGTGGTTTGAACCAGTCGAGGTTGACGTTTGCATTTTGGAAGATAAGCCAGTAGGAAATGGAGTTGCTGTTGTAGCCCAGACCTGGTGTGTTGTCCATCTTGCGGTGTGTGTAGCTTGAGCGAAGGTTGATGCTGAGGTTCCGGGAGATTTGTGTGCGGGCGCTTACGGATGCTACTGTCCGGTTGAAGCCTGTGTTGGGGAGAATCCATTTATTGTCGGTGTAGGTGAGAGAGGCGCGCATGGAGTTGCCATTGCCCCAGTTATTGCTTACAGCCACGCTGTTGGTCGTTGTCACACCCGTCTGGAACAAGCCTTTGCGGTTGTTTTTGTAAGGCACCCAAGGAGTAGGGTTGGCGCCCATACTTTGTGTTTCGGGGTCATATTGATAGAAGAGTTTATTCTCGTCAAAGCGTGGACCAAAGTCGGCCACGGAGATGTGCCCCGTGTCATTCATTCCGTTGAGCACGCCACCCGATTCGTAGTAGAGGTAGTAAAGCTCATTGTCTTTGTTGAATGCCGGATAACCTTGCCCGAATTCATACTGGTAATTGGGAAAATTCATGGCTTGGTCGATGCTCGTGTTTGAGTTGAACGACACACCGAGGCCTTTGGCTGCTGATTCAGCTGTTTTGGTCGTAATCATGATGACGCCATTGGCAGCGCGTGAACCATAGAGTGCGGTGGCACTGGTGCCTTTCAGCACTTGGATGCTTTCGATGTCGTCCACGTTGAGGTCGGAGAATCCTGTACCGAAATCTACCGGTAGTTCAGAATTTGCACCTGCACCGTAGGCCGAGCCAGAATTTGTGATGGTGTTACTCAAAGGGACACCGTCAACGACAATAAGTGCGTTGTTGCCATTGGGATTGAGAGACACGTCGCCGCGTAGGTTGATACGTGAAGTGCCGAGAGGTCCGCCGGGGGTGACGATGTTCAATCCCGCGACCTTGCCACTCAGGCTGGATGTCCAACTGGCTGGCATGGCGGAACTCAACATTTCGTTGTCCACCTTGGCTGTTGCGAAGCCCAAACCTTTCTCTTCACGTTTGATACCGAGGGCTGTGACCACCACTTCATCCAATTCTTGAGATTCTTCTTCGAGGGTGATGTCAAGCCTGGCTTGTCCGGTGTATTTGATGGCTTGAGGAATGTAGCCGACGTATTGGAACTTAAGAATAAGTTGTCGAGAGTCAGCCGGAAGTGTTAATTTGTAGTTCCCATCAATGTCGGTGATGGTGCCTTTGCTTTCTTGTCCTTCGATGGAGACTGTAGCACCGATTAAGGGTTCTTTGGACTTGTCGGTCACTTTGCCTGTCAACACGTTTTGTGCTTTCAAGACAACAGACAGTCCCAAGCAAACTGTGAGGATGAGGAAACGGAAACATCCGTTTTGTCGATGTCTGTTTGCTGTGTTCGTGTTAGTCTTTTGTTCACATTCTTTCATTTTGTTGCCGGTATTATGAAATGTTTCTTAAATCCGATGCAAAAGAACCGTCTTTCTGTTACAAGTTTATATCACCCCTGTGACATGCTGCGTACAAACGTATGACAGGAGGCGTAATGTGTGTTACAGAGTCTGTCCTCTCTCCGTTTTGGGTCAATGAAAAATAGAATGCGGGCCGCACGTTTGTCGCTTGGGACAAAAGCGTGCGGCCCGCATGAATGTCGGGATAAATATGTCATCAGGCTTTCCCCTCGTCCGGGGAAGTCCTATGTGTCTGTCATCTGTATGACTTCCGATAGATGTCGAGCACTTCCTCGTCGGTCAGCGGACGCGGGTCGAGTGTGAAGAGGCTGCCCATCGTGGCGCGGGCGTTCTGGACCATCTTCGGGAAGTCTTCTTCCTTCAGACCCCAGTCGCTGAGTTTGAGCTCGTAGACGTCACACTCTTTTTGCATGCGCACCAGCGCATCGATGAAGTCGCTCGGACGGTTGCTCTTGGCTTCCAGCATGGCATCGGCCATCTTCATGTAGCGTTTCATGCAGTCGTTGCGGAAGGTCTCGAAGTAGGCTTCGCTGATGGCGATGAGGCCTGCGCCGTGGGGCAGTTGCGGGTAGTAAGCGCTCATGGCGTGCTCCATCGAGTGTTCGGAGATGCAGCATGAGGTCGATTCCACCATGCCCGCCAAGGTGCTGGCCCAAGCCACTTTGGCGCGTGCTTTCAGGTTGCGTCCGTCTTTCACGGCCACAGGCAGATATTTGTAGAGCAGGCGGATGGCTTCAAGCGCGAAGAGGTCACTGATGGGGGTGGCGCAGTTGGCGATGAAACCTTCGGCGGCGTGGAAGAATGCGTCGAAACCTTGGAAAGCCGTGAGTTGCGGCGGGATGGAGACCATCAGTTCGGGGTCGATGATGGAGATGGCGGGATAGGTGAGCGGGCTTCCGAAGCCTATCTTTTCGTGTACTTCTTCATTGGTTATCACGGTCCACGGGTCAGCTTCAGTGCCGGTGCCTGCGGTAGTGGGGATGGCGATGATGGGCAGCGCACGCTCTACGGCACGGCCTTTACCGCTGCCGGCGGGGATGTAGTCCCAGTAGTCGCCTTCGTTGCAGGCCATGATGGCGATGGCTTTGGCCGAATCGATGGAGCTTCCGCCGCCCAGGCCTACGACCATGTCGCATCCTTCCTTGCGGCAGAGTTCGGCTGCCTCCATTACATGTTGTTTGGTGGGATTGGGAAGTATCTTGTCGAAGACCACGCTGTCCACGCCGTTTTCTTTCAAATAGCGTTCCACGTTGCCCAAGTAACCGTACTTACGCATGGATGTGCCCGAGGAGATCACGATAAGGGCTTTCTTACCCGGCATCTTTTCAGTTGCCAACTTCTTTAACTCGCCACAGCCGAAGAGTATCCTCGTCGGGATGTGCATACTGAATATTGAATTGCTCGTCATGGTAATTACTTATTAAAGTGATATGACAAAGCTACTAAATAAATCATAAGTTGTATGTGAAAAGGCATGAAATTTTCGCCCTGCGGGCAAAATATTTCTTCTGCGCGGGCTGACGCTCTGCCGTGCGTGGTGTGTTTGGCGGCCCGGAGTGTCAAACTCGGTGCTTCCGCCGGCTTTCCCTTTTCCTTATTATAAGATAAACATACTTACAAACTTTCATGCTATCTTTGCGCCGTCATTTTAGAAAAACGCAGTATGCAGACAGTTTATACGAACAAGGAAATCTGGAAGATTGCCTACCCCTGTCTGGTGAGCCTGGTCATGGAACAGCTCATCGGAATGACCGACACGGCTTTCCTGGGGCGCGTGGGCGAGGTGGAACTCGGGGCTTCGGCCATCGCGGCTGTATATTATATGGTGATATTCATGATGGGCTTCGGCTTCAGTGCCGGCGCGCAAATCATCATGGCGCGGCGCAACGGCGAGCAGAAGTACAAGGAAATCGGCTCCATCTTCTACCACGGTGTCTACTTCCTCTTGGGCTTCGCCGTCGTGATGTTTGCCCTCTCGAAGTGGATTTCGCCCCTGCTGCTCGAGCGCATCATCGACGACCCGGACATCTGCGCCGCGGCCGAGAGCTACATCGACTGGCGTATCTTCGGCTTCTTCTTCTCCTTCGTCGCGGCCATGTTTCGCGCTTTCTACATCGGCACGACGCAGACCAAGACGCTCACGCTCAACTCCATCGTGATGGTGCTGTCCAACGTGGTGTTCAACTACATCCTCGTCTTCGGCAAGCTGGGCTTCCCGGCCCTGGGCATTGCGGGCGCGGCCATCGGCTCGTCGCTCTGCGAGCTGGTGTCGCTCGTGTTCTTCATCGTCTACACCTGGAGGCGCATCGACTGCGAGAAGTATGGCCTGAACCGGCGCATCCGTTTCCGTGCGCGCACGCTGCGCAACATCTTCAAGGTGTCGCTCTGGACGATGATTCAGAGCTTCCTCACCCTCTCCACGTGGTTTCTCTTCTTCCTCTTCGTCGAACACCTGGGCAAGGAGCCGCTGGCCATTTCCAACGTCGTGCGCAGCGTGTCGGGCTTCCTCTACATGATAGTGGCCGCCTTCGGCGCCACGTGCGGCTCGCTCGTGAGCAACCTCATCGGGGCGGGCAAGGTGGAGGCCGTGCGCCCCACCATCCTCCAGCACGTCCGCCTGTGTTATGCGTTCGTGCTCGTGCCCGCGCTGCTCATCGCCTTGTTCCCGCAGGCGGTCATCAGCATCTACACCGACATCCCTGACATCCGGGAAGGGGCCGTCGCCTCCCTGCGTGTGCTCTGCACGGCCTATCTGGTCTACGTCCCCGGCATCATCTATTTCCAGTCCATCTCCGGCACGGGCAACACCCGCATGGGCTTCCTGCTCGAAGTGGTCGTGCAGGCCATCTACGTGGTCTATTGCATCGTGCTCATCCATCATTTCCGCGCCGACGTCGCTCTCTGCTGGACGACCGAGCACATCTACGGCCTCTCGCTCTTCCTCTTCTGCTGGATTTACATGCGCAGCGGCCGCTGGAAGGGCGTGACGGTGTGAGCCGGAGGACGCTCCTCCCAGCCTTTCGCAGCCTCTCCCGATCCCCTTTCCGGGTGGCCGTAAAGGGTAGCCGGGCACGGACTCCTTTCCGCTCCCGCCTACCCTCCTTTCCGTGGTCGGCTACCTTCCTTTCCGCTCACGGGCGGAGTCCATGGGGCGCAGCGGCGAGGCTGTGTCGAAACGAAGAATATCAAACGCAGAGTCACGGAGACACAGAGGGTAAATAGTATAAGTCAACCCAATAAAATCTCTGTACCTCTGTGCCTCTGTGTTTAAATCTCATTTTGACGCAGCCTCACGAAGGATGGGGATGGCATAAAACAGGACATTGTAGTTCAGGCGCGAGCAGGGCGACTGTTACATAAATATAAATCTTTCCGCATTAAAGAAATATTTCTTTAATATATTTTCCTTGCATCAAATAATATGCTACTTTTGCACCCGATAAACAAGGCAGGCTTTGACGTGCTTTCGAAGCGAAAGCTGCCTGTTTTCGAAAAGAAAGAAACGCGAGATAATCATCATTCATTATATTACAACTAAAAAACTCAACAACAATGGCAAATCTGGATTTGAGCAAGTACGGAATCACCGACGTGAAGGAAATCATTCACAATCCGTCTTACGATGTTCTGTTCGCAGAAGAGACCAAATCGTCTCTGGAAGGTTATGAAAAAGGTCAAGTGACAGAACTGGGTGCAGTAAATGTAATGACTGGTATCTACACCGGCCGTTCTCCTAAAGACAAATTCTTCGTATACAACGAGGCAAGCAAGGACACCGTGTGGTGGACCTCTGACGAATATAAGAATGACAACAAGCCTTGCTCTGAAGAGGCTTGGGCCGACCTGAAGGCTAAAGCCGTGAAGGAACTCAGCGGCAAGCGTCTGTTCGTGGTCGACACATTCTGCGGCGCCAACGCTGCTACCCGCCTGAAAGTGCGCTTCATCATGGAAGTGGCATGGCAGGCACACTTCGTGACCAACATGTTCATCCGTCCGACGGCAGAAGAACTGGAAAACTACGGCGAACCCGACTTCGTGTCGTTCAACGCTGCCAAGGCTAAAGTGGACAACTACAAGGAACTCGGCCTGAACTCTGAGACAGCTACTGTCTTCAACCTCAAGACTTGCGAGCAGGTCATCCTGAACACCTGGTACGGCGGTGAGATGAAGAAAGGTATCTTCTCCATCATGAACTACCTCAACCCGCTCCGCGGCATCGCTTCCATGCACTGCTCTGCCAACACCAACATGGAAGGCACTGACACGGCTATCTTCTTCGGTCTGTCCGGCACAGGCAAGACTACTTTGTCGACCGACCCGAAACGTCTGCTCATCGGCGACGACGAACACGGATGGGACGACGAAGGCGTGTTCAACTACGAAGGCGGATGCTATGCCAAGGTCATCAACCTCGACAAAGAGTCTGAGCCCGATATTTACAACGCCATCAAGCGCGACGCCCTCCTGGAGAACGTGACTGTCGATGCCAATGGCAAAATCGACTTCGCTGACAAGAGCGTGACGGAGAACACCCGCGTGTCTTACCCCATCTATCACATCAAGAACATCGTGAAGCCCATCTCCAAAGGTCCTCACGCACATCAGGTCATCTTCCTCTCGGCTGATGCCTTCGGCGTATTGCCCCCGGTATCTATCCTGAACCCCGAGCAGACTCAGTATTACTTCCTCTCCGGCTTCACCGCCAAATTGGCCGGTACGGAGCGTGGCATCACTGAGCCGACCCCGACCTTCTCTGCTTGCTTCGGCGCAGCCTTCCTGAGCCTGCACCCGACCAAATATGCAGAAGAGCTGGTTAAGAAGATGAACAAGGTGGGTGCCAAGGCTTACCTGGTGAACACCGGCTGGAACGGTACGGGCAAGCGTATCTCCATCCGCGACACCCGCGGCATCATCGACGCCATCCTCGACGGTTCCATCGACAAGGCTCCGACGAAAGTCATCCCGTATTTCGACTTCGTGGTTCCGACCGAACTGCCGGGCGTAGACCCGAACATCCTCGACCCGCGCGACACGTATGCTGACGCTGCTCAATGGGAAGAGAAGGCAAAAGACTTGGCTGGACGCTTCATCAAGAACTTCGCCAAGTTCACCGGCAACGAAGCTGGCAAGGCACTCGTTGCAGCAGGTCCGAAGCTCTAATCCGGATTGTACTATATTATATAAGGAAAAGAGGTCCGCTTCGTGCGAGGCCTCTTTTTCTGTTTTTTTTATGTTATATTCTCCAACTTCTTGCGTCATTTTCCTGCAAACATTTTATATTTGCGTTGGTAACCAAATCAAAAGACATGAAGAAACAAATCATCGGAATGATGCTGCTCTGCGGAGGCATCTTTTTCGGCTCGTGTGAAGAAAAAAGCAAAGTGGACGAATTGAAGGACTTCATCGAGCAAGTCAAGGACGAAGGCAGCCACTACACTGCCAAGCAGTGGGAGGAAGCCAATGAGAAATTCAGCAAACTGCTGGAGAAGGCTGAGAATTATAAAGACCTGACTCCCGAAGAGCTGGAGGGAATCGCCCGCCTGCAAGGCGAATATGCGGCCACCGCCTTCAAGAACCAGGCCGGAGAGGCGATGGAAAAGGCCGGGGCTATCATAAACGGTTTTCTGGACGGACTGTCCGGCGATGAGAAAGAGGAAGAAACTGACGAATCAAACGAATAATACTTATGAAAGCATTGAAAGAAATCATCGGAGGCTTGTGCCTCTGTGCTGCCATGGGCAGTTGCGCGCCTGCCGCGCAAGAAACGGCGTCGGGCACAGACACCATCAGCGTCGATGTGGCGAGTGTTGTGAAGGAAAACATCATGACGCGCCGCAGCATCCGCAAGTATAAACCCCAGGCGGTGAACCGCGACACGATGCAGACCATCCTGGAGTGTGGCATCAATGCGCCCAACGGACAGAACAAACAGTCGTGGGAGGTGCGCGTGGTGGACAATCCGGAGTTTATCAACGGCATCACGGAAGTGTATAAGAAGCAGAATCCGAAAGTGGCCGAAGACCCTTCGTTCAAGAACATGTTTCGCAATGCGCCCACGGTGGCGTTCATCGCCCGTGACCCGTCTTACGACTTTTCTCAAGTTGACTGCGGCCTTTTGAGCGGCAACATGATGCTCTCCGCCTGGTCGATGGGCATCGGTTCTTGTTGTCTGGGCGGCCCTGTACGGTTCATGCTGACCGACAAGGAGGCTGCTCCCTACCTGGAACGACTGGGCTTCAGCGAGGGATATGAACTGACGCTCTGCATCGCTTTCGGCTATCCCGACGAAGCGCCCGCGGCCAAACCGCGCGATATGGGCAAGGTGAAGTTTGTCGAGTGAACAGGTCTTGAAAGAAAATCGTTCTTATAATAAAATACTGGTATGAAAAAAACACTCGCAACACTGGCTCTTCTGCTGTGTACGCTCGTCGGCATGGCGCAGGAGAGCAACGACGGCAAACAGCTGTGGGCTAAATCCTTCCTCAATCAGAAAGCTCCTGAACTGGTCGTGGAGAAGTGGCTCTCGCCGCAGCCTGACACGAAGGGCAAATTTGTCCTCATCGACTTCTGGGCCACCTGGTGCGGTCCCTGCCGCAAGGCTATCCCCGAACTGAACGAATTTCAGAAGCAATTCAAGGACCAGCTTGTCGTCATCGGCATCTCCAATGAGACGGAAGAGAAGGTGAAGGCCATGAAGGACCCGGTGATTGAGTACACGAGCGCCATCGACACGAAGAGCGTGATGAAGGATGTGCTTGAAGTGAAGGGCATTCCCCATGTCATTCTCATCGACCCGCAGGGCATCGTCCGCTGGGAAGGTTTTCCGCTGCTGGAGGGCCATGAACTGACGGCCGACGTGCTGAAAGGCCTGATTGAAAAATACAAGTGACCGGCTTTGTGCAAGCCGTTTGCCCCGCCAACCGGCACAGGATGTCCGATTGGCGGGGTTTGTTTTCCGAAGGGGAATATGAAAAGACGGGATGCAGCCCGCAAGCGACATCCCGTCCGGTGTACCCTCGTCGAGAATCGAACTCGAATCTAAAGTTTAGGAAACTTCTATTCTATCCGTTGAACTACAAGGGCAGGTGCAAAAGCACGTGGTGCAAAGGTAATGATTTCTGCTCACACTCCAAAAGGAATGCCACATTTTGCGCCTCTCCAGCCCGTGAGGCGCAATAGCATTCTGTTACTTTTTTGCAGGGTATTATTTTCCTTTCATTTCAGTCTCCTTACATATATTTTATATAACCCCTTTTCTTGTGTCAAAAGCACATTTATCCTAAAATTGTGTCCCGGAGCAAAAAAAACGATATTAATCCGTAAATTTACTCCTGAATAGCTTGCTTTATTCATGAACATTACAGACCTTTGCCCCGTCAGACAGAAAATAATTACTTTATCATAACACAAACTATGGCAGAAAAAATGGAAGTTAAGGAGCTCGATGAAGTGGTAGTACGCTTCTCGGGCGATTCCGGCGATGGAATGCAACTGGCAGGAAACATCTTTTCCAATGTGTCAGCAACAGTCGGCAACGACATTTGTACGTTCCCTGATTATCCGGCGGACATCCGTGCCCCGCAGGGCAGCCTGACCGGCGTATCAGGCTTCCAAGTACACATCGGCGCTGAGAAAGTGTTCACACCGGGTGATTTATGTGACGTACTGGTGGCCATGAACCCCGCAGCGCTGAAGACTCAATACAAATTTGCAAAGAGGACCGCTTGCATCATCATCGACACCGACAGCTTCAAGAAGTCGGATCTTGACAAGGCCGAGTTCAAGACCGACAACCCCATCGAAGAGATGGGCATCAAGCAGGATGTCATCGCAGCCCCGATCACCCAGATGGTGAAAGACTGCCTTGCCAGCACGGGTATGGACAACAAGTCGATGCTCAAATGCCGCAACATGTTTGCCGTGGGTCTGGTATGCTGGCTGTTTGACCGCGACCTCCACGCTGCGGAAACCTTCCTGCGCGAGAAATTTGCCAAGAAGCCCGAAGTGGCCGAGGCTAACATCAGAGTGCTCCATGCCGGTTATGACTACGGACACAACACCAGTTCGTCAGTCGACCATACTTACCGCATCGAGTCGCATGCCAAGGCCAAGGGCCGCTACATGGACATCTCCGGCAACAAAGCGACAGCCTACGGCTTTATCGCTGCTGCCGAAAAAGCTGGTTTGCGCCTCTTCCTCGGTTCTTATCCTATCACTCCGGCCACGGACGTGCTCCATGAGTTGTCCAAGCACAAATCACTCGGTGTCACCACGATGCAGTGTGAAGATGAAATCTCCGGATGTGCCTCTTCCATCGGTGCGGCCTTCGCCGGCGCGCTGGCTGTGACTTCCACTTCCGGACCGGGCGTCTGCCTCAAGTCGGAAGCCATGAACCTGGCCGTGATTACGGAACTTCCGCTCGTCGTGCTTGACGTGCAGCGCGGTGGCCCTTCTACGGGCTTGCCCACCAAGTCTGAGCAGACCGACTTGCTGCAAGCGCTCTTCGGACGCAACGGTGAATCCCCCATGCCCGTCATTGCGGCTACTTCACCGACCAACTGTTTTGATGCCGCTTATGCAGCCTGCAAGATTGCCCTTGAACACATGACTCCGGTCGTCCTGATGACCGATGCTTTCATAGCCAATGGTTCTGCTGCTTGGAAACTTCCTAACCTCGACGAATATCCCGCCATCTGTCCGCCATACGTCACTCCGGAGATGAAAGAAGGCTATGCTCCCTATCACCGCAATCCGGAGACAGGTGTACGCTACTGGGCACTGCCCGGACAAGAGGGCTTTACCCACATCTTGGGCGGTCTGGAGAAAGACAGCGACACCGGCGCCATCTCGACTGATCCTGAGAACCACAACCTGATGTGCCGTCTGCGTGCAGAAAAGGTGGCCAAGATACCTGTGCCTGACGTGAAGGTCCTGGGCCATGCTGACGATGCCGACCTGCTTATCGTAGGTTTCGGTGGCACTTACGGACATCTCTACACAGCCATGGAGGAAATGAACAAGGCCGGACACAAGGTTGCCCTCGCACACTTCTCTTACATCAACCCGCTCCCGAAGAACACGGCCGAGGTGCTTCGCCGCTATAAGAAAGTGGTCGTTGCCGAGCAGAACATGGGCCAGTTTGCCGCTTATCTGCGCATGAAGGTCGACGGCTTCGTGCCCTATCAATTCAATCAGGTCAAAGGACAACCTTTCGTCGTCAGCGAACTGGTGGATGCATTCGAAGAGATTCTCAAAAAATAAACCAACCATAAAAGGACAGAAAAAACATGACACAATATACTGCTAAAGATTTCAAAAAAGGACAACCGCGTTGGTGTCCGGGTTGCGGTGACCACTTCTTTCTGGCTTCGCTGCACAAGGCTATGGCTGAAATCGGCATAGCACCCTATGAGACAGCCGTCATCTCCGGCATCGGCTGCTCCAGTCGCCTGCCTTACTACATGAATACGTACGCCATGCAGACTATCCACGGACGTGCGGCTGCCATTGCCACCGGCTGTAAGGTGGCCAATCCCAACATCACGGTGTGGCAGATTTCCGGCGACGGCGACGGCCTGGCCATCGGAGGCAACCATTTCATCCACGCCATCCGCCGCAATGTCGACCTCAACATGGTGCTCCTGAACAACCGTATCTACGGTCTGACCAAGGGACAATACTCACCTACTTCGCCGCGCGGATTTGTCAGCAAATCCTCACCCTACGGTACGGTCGAAGACCCCTTCCATCCGGCAGAACTCTGCTTCGGAGCACGCGGACGCTTCTTCGCCCGCTGTGTGGCCACCGATGCCGAAGGCTCTGTCAGCGTGCTCAAGGCTGCTGCCGCCCACAAAGGTGCATCCGTCGTCGAAGTGCTTCAGAACTGTGTCATCTTCAACAACGGCACACACGACTACGTCTACACACGTGAAGGACGCGCCAAGCACGCCATCTACGTCGAACACGGTAAACCGCTCATCTTCGGCGAAAACCGTGAGTACGGCCTCATGCAGGAAGGCTTCGGCCTGAAGGTCGTCAAAATCGGCGAAAACGGCATTACCGAGAAAGACATCCTCGTCCACGACGCACACTGCGAGGACAACACGCTGCAACTGAAGCTCGCCCTCATGGAAGGCCCCGACTTCCCCATTGCCCTCGGCGTCATCCGTGACGTGGAAGCTCCGACCTACGAGACTGCCGTGGCCGAGCAAATCGAAGAAATCAAAGGCAAGAAGCCTTACCACAACTTCCAGGAACTGCTTCTGACCAACGACACCTGGGAAGTGAAATAAACTCTAAAAAAGCCTCTTTTTATAATAGGCCATAATGGATGCATGTGTGGGCCGCGCCGGAAGACAAGCCAGTCTCCGGTGCCGGCCCGCACTCTTTTTGTGCCCCGCAAGCTGTCTTGCCTGCTTGCGGGGCAAATTTATGCCTTGACAGAAAGCGATATAGCGAAATATGCCTTAAATTTGCCCCGTGATTACATCAGAAAGAACCACCAACGACCTACAAGCCCGACGGGAGAAAAGATGACTGAGAAAGAAAAAGAATTTGAACGGCTCTTCAAAGACCACTATGCCCGGCTCTATTACTATGCCCTGACCTTCATCGACGACACGGAGACGTGCAGGGACATCGTGAGCGACGTGTTCGAGACGCTGTGGCAGGAATACGATACAATCAGACGAGACACCTTGACCGCCTATCTGTATGCTTGCGTGAAAAACCGCTGCATCGACCTCCTGCGCCGGCGTTCGGTGAAAGAACGCTACGTCACGTTCTACTCCCTCGACCTCAAGGGCGGACTGCTCAACACGGACGCCGAAGAGCAGGAACGCATCGCACGCATCGAGAAGGTCATCGAACACATGCCTGCCCAGCGGCAGTTCGTGTTGAAAGAATGCTTTTACCACAAAAAGACCTACAAGGAAGTGGCCGACATCTTGGGCATCACCACCGAAGGCATCAAGAAACACATCAAGACGGCGCTCAAGAATCTTAGGGATGAATTTTTGTTAAAGTAGGTACCCAAAACACAGTCTCAAACGTATTCATACATAGAAAAGCATGATTATGGACAAAGAAGAAAAAGACATAGACGAATGCCTCGATTGGCTTGACGGTGCCGGGACGTCCGGACGACCGGGCGACGAAGACCTGCACGAGCTGAGACGCATGGCCGACGACTGCAACCGCGTGTTTGCCCGCAAGGCGCACGACGCGCCCGACGTGGACGCAGCCTGGAGACAGTTCCGCGACACGCACCGGGCACCCCGTCGCCGCAGGCTTCGCAGGGCCGCGCTCTGGGGCGGATGGGCCGGCATGGCCGCTTGCCTGGCAGCGCTGGTGTGGATTGCGCTGGCACGGCCCGAGGCGGAAGAGCACGAACCGGTGATGATGTTCACGGCCGTGCATGAAAGCCAGGAAGTGACCCTCTCGGCCGAAGACGGTGCCGTGTGGGAGCTGGGCGACCGGCGGGCCGGGCAGGCATTGGACGAGCAGGGTATCGCGGCCGACGAACGTGTGGCCGACTACCGCAAGACGGAACAGACCTCGATGCAGACGCTCACCGTCCCCCGCGGCAAGGACTACCACCTGGTGCTCGCCGACGGCACGGAGGTGTGGATTAACGCCGAAAGCCGCTTGCATTACCCGGCGCGTTTTACCGGCGACACGCGCACGGTGCGTCTCGAGGGAGAAGCCTACTTCAAGGTGGCGCGTGACGAACAGCATCCCTTCGTCGTCGAGACCGCGCATCTCAAGACCCGCGTGCTGGGCACGGAATTCAACCTCCAGTCATACGCCGGCGAAGCTTCCAGCGTCACGCTTGTGGCGGGGCGTGTGGCCGTGCAGACCGACCATTCGGCCGAACAAATCAGCCTGATGCCCGGACAGGAGCTGACCCTCGAAGCCGACGGCACGTCGCCGACGCTGCAAAATGTCGACACGTATGCCCGCACGCAGTGGAAGGAAGGCTATTTCTACTTCGACCGTGCTTCGCTCGAAGAAATCCTCCATGGGCTGGGCCGTTGGTACAATGTCGACATCGAGCTCGACTGCGACCCCGCCTTGCTCGACTACCACCTGCACTACGTGGCCAATCGTCACGGGACGCTGGCCGAGGCGCTGGAGAAGCTCAACAACCTGAAGCGTGTCACCGTCGTGCAGGAGGGCAACCGCATCGTGCTCAAGTGAGCCGGATTTTCCCCTGTTCATTCCGTCCGTCCTAACCCTTAACTCCGTCCGACCACGGAAAGGAGTCCGCCCGGCCACGGAGTTAAGGGTTAGGTCGGACGCTGTTAATAGCAAGCGTAAAGTCACAGAAACACAGAGGTTTTTATTTTCAGACGCGGATGGTGCGGATGACGCGGATTTTTAATCGTTCCGGTCCTGTCTGAAAATAAAAACCTCTGTGTCTTTGTGGCTCTGTGTTTAAACCACTCTTGGAAATGCTTTCTTTTTCTTCAAGCGCGGCAATCAGTTCTTGTAGCGTATGTCCACGATGCAGTCAGTCGACTGCAGGAACTCGTGTGTCGGCTCCAGGTTGCCGCTCGTGAGATTGGCCACGCTATAGATGTAGACATTGCCGCGGCCCGTAGCCTCGGTGTAGGTGCCCACGTAAAGCTCGTTCGTGGCCACATTCACGTTGAGGCACGTGATTTCCTCGCCTGCCGGATAGGTGATGAGCGGCGTGGAGGGCAGACGTGGCGAAGCATTGAGCAGATAGTAGGCATAAAGTCCATTGTCGACGGGGTAGAAAGCCACTTGGTAGTCTTGGGCCAGGGCCATGTGCGTGCCTTGCGCGGGGATGCCGTCGGCGGTGGAGGCGGTGTAGGTCGTCTTTCCGCCATCGGGGACGACGAAGTCGATGCCCGTCCAGTCTTCATTATAGGCTGAAGTGAGCGTGTACTGCGTCAGCTCCAACGGGTTTTCACGACTTTGCGTCACGAGATGAAGCGTGGAGGAAGCTGTTTCGCGGGCTACCATCAGCAAGTTTTGCCCCGCAAGGAGGTCGCCTGTGCCGAATCGCCCGAACATGCTGTTATAGTCGTAGATTTCGGGAATGGAGTAGTCTACATAGACAGGGCTGAGCGTTTTGGAGTTGATAGACGACTGCCAGGTGTAGCCCGTGATGACGTCATCATACTGGTAGTGGTAAATGTCCATCGCATGTGAGTAAACGAACCAATAAGCCTTCTGCATGTGGATGCTCTCGCCCATGTTCTTGTCATACACGAACGGATACGAGGCATAGGAGTCGGCCGAGAGGAAGTGTGTGGCGCGGAAGCCGGTGAATATCTCGTCGTAGAGTGAATAGCTGTTCACTTCAAACGTCGTCGAGTTCACATAATAGCAGCGGTCGTCTTGTGCCACGATGAGGATGGGCGTTTGCGTGAAGGGCGTCGAAGCCGCGTTCGTGCGGTCAGCACCGATGAGGGTGCCCACTTCGAGGTCGGGATTGACAGCTTCAAGCGTATGTTCTTCCAGGTGCCATGTCTCGCCGGCGGCGATGTCCTCGGCTGTGAGCTCCTTGATGAAGCCCAGGTTGCCCCGCCCGTCGGCGGAGTTGGCCACGACGAGGATGCCTTTGTCATAGTAATTGGTCACGTTGACGCGATATTCCATCATGTCGCCCACCGTGCCGTCGGTCACCGTGAGGTGTACGTAGTAGCTGCCCTCTCCGGGGAAGGCGAAGTGTAGCACAGGTTCGTTGCTGATGGTTGTCAGGTCGCCCTTCTGGAAGCTGCCGGTGGTGACTTCCGTATAGGTGCCGTAACCCCACGTGTAGGTCAGGTTCTCGGATGAGGATTCCACGCCCGGGTCGATGGTCACTTCGTTGCCATAGTAGACGTTGTAGACGGGCATCGTCTCGCTGTCGCTTCCTGCGATGGAGAGTTCCGGCAGAGGGGTGGTTATCCCTTTGGACTCGTCGTCCACGCAGGCTGTCAGCCCTAAGGCCAGCAGGATTAAAAGGTATGTCAGTTTTTTCATAATCATTTGTTCTTAAAATTAGAGTTTAGAAGCTGGTCGGCCTTTGCCAGGAGATGAAAGGTGGCACCAGCACCAGGTCTTCGGGGTAGTTCTCGTTGACCCAGTCCCAAAGGTCGATGAGGACATATTTGTTTAAGAATGGGAGATACATGGCCAATGGCCCTTGCATGCTGACGGCATTGACGAAGTAGTCGCCGTAGCGGTCGGTCATCTCATGCACCACGGTGGGGTTGACTTCTTCCATTGCGTAAAACAGTTCGAAGAACTTCACGGCAGTCTCGTAGCGGTATTGGCAGATGGAGTAGGTCTGTATGCCGGCTGTCCACCATTCGGGGGCCACTTCGGGATGGATGTCGGAGTAGGTGATGGAGAACGTGTCGCGCCCGACGACGTTGAGGTCTTCCGAGGGCACGAGTCGCAGCTTCAGGGTGAATTCCCGTTCGAGGAGCTGCGGGTCGTTTTCGCGGAGCAGGGTGATGTCCACGGTCGTCTCCACACCGCCTGCGGGGATATGCATGGCGTCGTGGTCGATGGTGTAGTGCACGCCCTCCTGCATGGTGGTGCCGTCGGCCACTTCGAGGGTGAACGGGCGGTCGTGGTCAGCGGTCATGCCCATGAGCTTCACGGGCAGGCTGACGGTGTAAGAGGTGCGTGTGTCGAAGCCGTAGTTATAGTTGACCGACGTGGCTTCCTGGTCGTTTTCATCGATATATTCGATGTAGGCATAATCCTTCTGGGTGGTGTCGTAGAGCTGGTAGTCGGTCTGTTCGCAAGCCGACAGCGCGAAGGCCAGCGCCGTGCCCAGCAGCAGTTTGATATGCAGTCGTTTCATAGTTCTATCCTTTTCGTTACTCATTTCTGTACTCATATTCGTCGTCGGGGATGGGCACGACGTAGTAGGTGTCGCTGGCGGGCAGTGTGCGTCCCAGGGCATTGCTGGGGATGTCACGCCCGAGGCGTTTCATGTTGAACCATATCTGCCCTTCGCCGAATAGTTCCTTGCGGTATTCGTTGTAGATGTTCTCTCCGGTCAGCGTCAGGCCGCGTGTCGCAAAGCCGCGTAGTCCGCGTGAGCTCAACTCGGTGTCGAAGTACGACAAGGCGCGGGCATAGTCTGTCGTGAGCAGGGCTTCTGCCGCGATGAGGTACATTTCCGACACGTGTATCAGCGTAAAGCCGTCGTGACGTTCTTCCCATCCGGAAGGCGTGTTGCTTCCGCCTTCGAGCGTGTAGTGGTCGATGATTTTGCTCCACAGTCCGGTGTTGCTGTCATATTGGAGCGAATAACGGTAGTCGCTCGAGCCGTCGTCGCCGTCGGTCGAATAGATGGTCTCAAACGGGAGCTGTGTGGAGCCTGAACTGGAGTAAGGGCGATAAGACACGAAGGAAGTCTGGTTGTAGATGAGCGTACGCACCGACTCGATGTAGGAACTGGAGTAGACGCCGAAGATGGTCTCTTTTTCCGATAGTTTGCCGGCGAGGTAGTCGCCCATCTCCTGCGGCGTGGCCAGGGGGAATTTCTCACTGGCGATGACACGCTCGGCATAGGTGGCGGCGTTGGCCATGTCGCCCCGCATCCAGTAGACGCGTGCTTTCGTGGCCCACACGGCATAGAGGTTGAAATGCGTGTTGCGGTAGTTCAGGAAGTTGCGCACATTGTCGTTGGTGCGCGGGTAGTCCATCTCGCTTTCCTCGGCAGCAAGCAGGCGTTCGGCCTCGTCGAGGTCGGCCAGGATGAAGTCATAGACTTCGCCCACGGTGTAGAACGGCTTCACGGCGTAGGAATACGTGGTCACGTAGGGGATGCCTTGGGCCGACTCGTCGGTCGGGGCGAAGAGGCGCAGCAGGTCGAAATGCAGGAAGGCACGCAGGCCGAGCATCTCGCCGCGGTAGTAATCGTGCAGGGTGAGGTCGGGGCGTTCGTCCAGGTGGGCGAGGATGTTGTTGATGTAGCCGATGATGGCATATTGCTCGCTCCACATGTTTGCGATGACGGTCTGCACTTCATTGGCCTCGTAGTCATACTCCGACAGAGGCTGGGCGAATTGGGCTTCGTCTTCGTAGCAGCCCAGGTTGGAGGCCAGCACTTCGGTGAATCCCCAGTACATGTAGCGTCCGTAGGAGTTTTCGTCTTGCAGTTCTCCATACACGCCGTAGATGGCGTCTTCGAAGCCCTGGGCGTCCTTGAACTGGTCGTTCTCCACCCGTTCGCTCTCGGGGCGCACGTCGAGGAAGTTGTCGCAGGCGGTCATGGCGAACAGCCCTGCGGCACAAAGGAGGTATATGAATCTTTTCATGTGTCTGTTATAAAGTAATGTTAAACGATAGGTTCACGCTGCGGCTGTAGGGATATTCCGTTCCACGCTCGTAGCGTACGGTGGAGAGGCGGAAGAGGTCGGACGCTCCCAGGCTGACACGCAGGCGCTGTATGCCCCAGTTGTGGATGAGTGCCTGGGGAAACTCGTAGGCCAGGTTGATGCTCGACAGCCACACTTCGTTTTCCTTCTCCACGAAGCGGCTGGAGTGGATGAAGTCCGTGCCGCCCGTCGCGCTCAGGTCGAGATAGGGCACCAGGTCGCCCGGCTGTGTCCACCGCTGGGTGAAGGCACGCACGTCGGCGTTGTATTGCGGGTTGATGTTCTCGATGCGCTGTGCGCGGGTGGTGTTGTAGATGTCGCCGCCGAAGGTGTAGCTGAAGTTCACGCCCAGGTAGAAGTTCTTCCACGTGAAGTCGGTCGAGAAGCTGCCTTCGAGCACGGGGTTCGTGTCGCCCACGACGACCTTGTCCAGCGGGTCGTAGGTGTAGGTGTACGTCCCGTCCTTCTTGATGTAGATTTCGCGGCCCGAGGCGGGGTCGATGCCGGCCGAGCGCACGGCGTAGATGGCCGTGGGCGAGTTGCCCTCCTCGTAGAGCACGCGGGGTGCGGCTTCGTCGGTCACGGTGCTGTTTGCGTCATTGGCGCGTTCCAGGGCCGAGGAGATGTCCTTGATGGTGGTCTTCGAGTGGAGGCCGTTGAACATCACTGTCCATGAGAAGTCTTTCGTCACGATGGGTTTGCCCCAGACGGAGAATTCCACGCCGTTGCTCTCCTGCGAGCCGTAGTTGTCCTTCACGGTCGTCGCGCCCGACGAGGGTGGCAGGGAGATGTCGATGAGCATGTCGTCGGTCAGCTCGTTGTAGTAGTCGAAGTTCACGTTCAGGCGTTCGCCGAAGAAGGACGAAGTGATGCCCACGTTGAACTTCTTTGTGGTCTGCCACGTCAGGTCAGGGTTGGGCATGGCCATCGGGATGGCGCCCACGCCGCCGAGGGTGGCGTTGCTGATGAGATACTGGTAGGTGGCGATGGCCTGGTAGGGCGAGAACTTCACGCTGCCGGTGTAGCCGTAGCTGGCGCGCAGGCGGAGCTGGTCGATCCAGCCTGCATCCTTGGCAAACTTCTCATTGTGGATGTTCCAGCCGGCGCCTACTGACCAGAAGGGGGCGTACTTGTTGTCCGCGCCGAACTTTGACGAGCCGGACACGCGGTATGAACCGTCGACGAAGTAGCGGTTTTTCCACGCATAGTTGGCTGCGGCAAACCATCCGACGTTGGTCTCCAGGTCTTCGCTGCCTGTCGGGGTGGTGTCGGAATAGGATGCTCCGTAGCCGAAGTCGGTCAGCGTGTCGGAGAGGAAGCCCGAAGCCACGCCCGTGCGTTCGGAGTATTTGTTCTTCTTGGCTTCGGCGCCCACGTTGAGGGTCAGGATGGTGCCTTCGTCGTCGAAGGAGTGTATCCAGTTGCCCACCACCTTGAACGACCAGTTGTCCTGGTCCGTGTTCGTCAGGGCGTAGCTGCCCCGTTGCAGGGGGTCGGTCACGTCGCGGAACTCATAGGCCAGCGGGGAGGTGTAGTCGTCGATTGTGCCTTTTGACGTGAGGAGGGAGCCTTGCGCCGTGAGGTAGAGGTTGGGCTTGAAGTTGTAGCGCACGGAGAGGTTCACGTTCTGCGTGCGGGTCTCCTCGGTCGAGAAGCTGCCCAGCGAGGCTTCATAGAGCGGGTTGGCATGGTCCCAGGAGAGGAGGGTGCGCAGCTCGCCGTTCTCGTCGTAGGGCGAGTCGTAGGGGTTGGCCTGGAGCCAGTCGGTGTAGCTGCCGTATTTGGAGTTTTCCACGTTCGTCTGCTGGTGGCTGGCGCGTAGCGTGACCACGAGTTTTTCTTTCAGGCGGTAGGCCAGGTAGAGTTCCAGGCCGATGTTGCGGCGTCCGTCGTCCTTCATGACGCCGTTTTTGTCGGTGTAGTTGCCCGTCACGTTATACTCGATGTTGCCTCCGCGGCCGGAAAGCGAGAGGGAGTGGGTCTGCGAGAAGCCCATGCGCACGGGTTTCGACTTCCAGTCGGTGTCGATGCCGCTGCTCACCTGTGCGAGTCGGTCATAGTAGGTCGCGTCCATCGAGCCGGTGGAGCTGTCGTAGAGGCCGGCGAGGCGTTCCAGTTCCAGCTTCTGGCGGGCGTTGCAGAGGTCGTAGCTCGAGAGGTCGGCCATGCTGAAGTCGGGCGTGAAGGAGTAGCGGATGCGCAGCGGGGCCTGTTCGACGCGCTTGCGCTCGATGACGATGACGCCGTTGGCCGCATTCTCGCCGTAGAGGGCCGTGGCGGAAGCATCTTTCAGGATGTCGACACGCTCGATGTCATAGATGTTGATGTCGTAGAGGTCCTGGAGCGTCGCTTCCACGCCGTCGATGACCACGAGCGGCGCGTTGAGTCCCGCTTCGTTGTCCGTGGCAAGCGATGTCGTGCTGCGGATGACCAGGTCGGGGATGTTGTTCGGGTTTGACCCCATCGCGTTGTTCTTGTTGATTTTGATGGCGGGGTCGAGGACGGAGAGTGCCTGGAGCACATTGTTCGGGGAGATGCTTAGCAGTTGCTCGGAAGTCACCGTGCGGGCCGCTCCGGTGAAGGTCTGCTTCGAGCGGGTGAAGAAGCCGTTGACCACGACTTCGTCCATCGTGTTGGCGTCTTCCTGCATGACGACGGTCATGTTGGGCGAAGGTTCCAGCACCTGGTCCTTGTAACCCACGAATGAGAATTTCAGACGGGCGCCTTCGGGCACGCTGACCGTGAAGCGGCCGTCGGCGTCAGTGACAGTGCCTATGCCATTTTTACCCTCTCCCTTTGGGTTGACAACCAGCACGTTGACTCCTATCATCGGGGAGTCGTCCATCGCGTCGAGCACCACGCCCGTCACGGTGACGGCCTGTTCGGCCCGTGTCGTCGGGGAGTCGTCAGTCTTCAGCGATTGCGCCGCGAGCGGGTCGGCCAGGAGGCCTCCGAGCAGGGCGCATGCGAACAGCCTCATGCCGAGGCCGTTTTTCCTGCCGCGCGGCAGGTCTTTTTTCTGCTCTTTCTTCTTCATATATATTAAGATGTTAGGTAGCGTATTTTCGCTTCTGCCCTTTCTGTGGAAATGCATTTTTCCCTCCTTCTGACAGGCCGGCAGTCTGTCCGCAGGTGTGGCTGCGGCAGGCTTGGCGGAAGCCTCTTCCGGCAAATGTCCTGCATCGTTACAAATATAGGGGCTTGTTGGCAAAAATAGAGCATTTTGTTTAAAAACAAAATATTTTAGCATGATATTTTGTCAATGTGTTAATGAAACCAATCGGGAGGGACGCATTTCCGGACTTTCCGGACATGGCTTCTGGACGCTTGGAAGACACGGCGGGGACGCCTTCCTTTCCGTCCCCGGCTACCTTCCTTTCCGTGGTCGGGCGGAAAGGAGGCCGTCCCCGGACGGAAAGGAAGGGAGGGAAATGTCCGGTTTCCGGCGAAGAAATCTTGTAGTTGTCGTGAAGTTTTTTCGGGATTGCAACTGTATTGTAACATAAGTTTCGTTTCTTTGCTAAAACTATAGACAAGTTCAAGATGGCACAGAAGAAAAAAGAATTTCCGTATCTGGAAAGAGACATCAGTTGGATGTATTTCAACGAACGCATATTACAGGAAGCGACCCGCGAGCATGTGCCCCTGCTGGAGCGCATGTCGTTCCTGGGCATTTATTCGAACAATCTGGATGAGTTTTTCCGTGTGCGCATGGCCAGCCAGAGCCGCATCGCGGAATGTACGGACCGCTCGGCCGCACGCGAGAGCGAACATGCCAAGAAGGTCATCAAGCAAATCAACAAGCTGAACGCCCAGTATGCCAAGGCCTATTCGAAGGCCGTCGACGAAGTGACCGAGGCGCTGCGGCGGGAGAACATCTTCCTCGTCACGGATACGGAGCTTACGCCGGAGCAGCAGGACTTCATCCATGACTACTACCACTCGAAGCTGAGCGGCCTCATCGTGCCGGTGTGGTTCTCGGCCATCAAGATGCTCGACTATGAGAACGACGAGGACATCTACCTGGCCGTGAAGGTGACGCGCCACGAACCGAAGACGGTGTCGGACTATGCCTTCCTGGAACTGCCCGTCGCCCAGTGCGGACGCTTCGTGCGCCTGCCGGACCACGAGGGGAAGAGCTACCTGATGTATCTGGACGACGCCGTGCGCCACTGTCTGCCCTTCATCTTCGAAGGACTGGGCTACACGGGATATGAGGCCTACACCTTCAAGTTTACCCGCGATGCCGAGATGGAGATAGACAACGACCTGCGCACGGGCATGCTCCAGAAAATCTCGAAAGGCGTGAAGAGCCGCAAGCGCGGCGAACCCCTGCGCGTGCTCTACGACGCGCGTATGCCGAAGGATTTGCTCAAGCGTGTCCTCCGCAAGCTCGACCTCGACAGCCTGGACACGGTGCTGGCCGGCGGACGCTACCAGAACCACAAGGACTTCATGAAATTCCCCGACTGCGGGCGCGGCGACCTGCGCTATCCGGCCTGGCCTCCCATCTTGAAACGCGAACTCGACGGGCCCGAGAGCCTCATCCGCCGCATCCAGGAGAAAGACCGTTTCCTCCACGTGCCCTACCATAGCTTCGACTCCTTCATCCGCCTGCTCCAGGAAGCGGCCGTGAGCAAGGAGGTGGACAGCATCAAGATGACCCTCTACCGCCTGGCCAAGGAGTCAAAGGTGGTGAAGGCCCTCATCGGCGCGGCACGCAACGGCAAGAAGGTGACCGTCGTCATCGAACTGCTGGCCCGCTTCGACGAGGCTTCGAACATCAACTGGTCGAAGCGCATGCAGGAGGCCGGCATCAAGGTCATCTTCGGCGTGGAAGGACTGAAGGTGCACTCCAAGCTGGTCCACATCGGCATGAAGCACGGCACGGACGTGGCTTGCATCAGCACGGGCAACTTCCACGAAGGCAATGCCCGCACCTACACCGACTGCATGCTCATGACGGCTTCGCGCCGCCTGGTGAAGGACGTGGACAGCGTGTTCAGCTTCATCGAGCGCCCCTACAGCCCCATCCGCTTCAAGGAGCTGCTCGTGTCGCCCAACGAGATGAAGAACAAGTTTGTCACGCTCATCAACAACGAGATAAAGAACAAGAAAAGCGGCAAACCCGCCTATATCAAGATAAAGATAAACCACATCACCGACCCGGTGATGGTCGAGAAGCTCTACGAGGCCTCGCGTGCGGGTGTGGACATCGACCTGCTCGTGCGCGGCAACTGCTCGCTCGTGACGGGCATTCCCGACGTGAGCGACCACATCCGCATCCACGGCATCATCGACCGCTATCTGGAACACTCGCGCATCTTCGTCTTTGCCGCGGGCGGCGAGGAGCGGGTGTTTATCGGCTCGGCCGACTGGATGACGCGCAATCTCGACCACCGCGTGGAGGTCGTGACGCCCATCTACGACCCGGCTATCAAAGAAGAGATGAAGCGCATCGTCGACTACGGCTTCCGCGACACGCTCCAGGCGCGCATCGTCGACGGCGAAGGCAAGAACCTCTTCTGCGAAGCTCCCGAGGGCGAGCCTCCCTTCCGTTCGCAGGAGGCCCTCTACGAATATTACCGCGAGGCGGAACAATCAAATGAGGAGAAAGGAAATGATGATGATTGACAAAGACACGCTCCCGACCTATGGCATCAATTATGCGGCCATCGACATCGGTTCGAACGCCGTCCGCCTGCTCATCAAGCATGTCGAGGAGAGCGGCGAAGTGCCCACGATGAGCAAGGAACTGCTCGTGCGCGTCCCTCTGCGCCTGGGCTTCGACGTGTTCGCCACGGGCACCATCTCGGAGAAGAAAGCCAAGAGCATGGTGCGCCTCATGAAGGCCTACCGCCAGCTCATGAAGGTCTACGACGTGGAGGACTACCGCGCCTGCGCCACCTCGGCCATGCGCGACGCCCGCAACGGCTCGGCCATCATCAAGCGCATCGCCCAGAAAGCAGGCATCCATGTCGAGATTATCGACGGGCAGGAAGAGGCCCGCATCATCTATAACAACCACCTGACCTACATGGGCGACCGCAAGGGCAACTACATGTATGTCGACGTGGGCGGCGGCAGTACGGAGGTGAACCTCCTGTCGGAAGGCCAACTGGTGTGCAGCCGTTCCTACAACATCGGGACTGTGCGCATCCTCAACCAGGCTGTGGCCGACACGGAGTGGAAGCGCCTGGAGACCGACCTCAAGGCCTTGGCACAGTCCTATCCGGGCATCAACATCGTGGGCTCGGGCGGCAACATCAACAAGCTCTACCGCCTGGCCGAGCACAAGGACCGCCGCCTCCAGCGCATGACGGTCGCCACGCTGAAGGAGCTCCACGAGTCGCTCGCGGCCCTCACCGTGGAGGAGCGCATGGCGAAGTATGACCTCAAGCCCGACCGTGCCGACGTCATCGTGCCCGCCGGCAACATCTTCCTGCTCGTGTCCCGCCTCGTCTCCGCGACATACATCTATGTGCCCGTCATCGGCCTTTCTGACGGCATCATCGACGAAATCTACGAAGAGCACAAGGCACAGCGTGCACGGGAGCTGATGAACGCGCCGAGACGGTGAAACAACGGATAAGCAGGCGAGCCGGCAAGGCTGTGGCAAAGGTGGTTGCCAAGTCTTGCCGGCTCGTTGTGAACGTACATGCTGTCGTCTTATGGGGCGAGTATAGGGATGATTTGGAAGAAAATCTCTAAATTTGTCCGAAGAAAAAAACATCCGGTGGAAGTATGAGCATACACTGTAAGATATGGTGCTTTTGTATTCTTTTGTTCTGTCTCCCTCAAGTCCTGCGGGGGACAGTGGAGGTGCGTTCTATACACATGACGACCCACGATGGGATAGCCAATAATTCGATTCGTTGCATCTACCAGGACAGCAAAGGCTTCATCTGGATGGGCACGTTGAATGGTTTGAGCCGTTATGATGGCAATAATTTCCTGAACTTCCATCCGGAAGCAAACAAGCCTTCGCTTGCAGATCATCGCATACGCCGCATCGACGAAGACCGGAACGGTTTCCTGTGGATTAATTCCATCACGGAGCTGTATAGCTGTTATGACTTGAAGCATGGGTGTTTTGTCGACTTCACGGGTTGCGGCGAGTACACACAGCGTTATGGGGACAAGCTCCAGGCCTCGAACGGGGATATATGGTTGTGGCATAAATCGAACGGGTGTCGCCGTGTGAGGTGGAAAGACGGGCGTTTCACCTCCGTCACCTTCAAGAAAGAGACAGGCAGCCTGCCGTCCAATCATGTGGCCTATATCTATGAAGACGAGCAGTCCCGCATCTGGATAGGCACAAACAAGGGTGTGGTGCTGGTCGAGGGGGATGACGGCCGGACGACACAAGTCGTCAGTGTGCCAAATGCCTACAAGGCTTGTTCGTTTGAGGGGAAGATGTTTTTCATCTCTTCTGAAGGCGTCATATCACGCTTGGATGAGGAGAACCGTTCGGCACGTGAAGTGGCGCGTATTTCCAATGCTGATGGACTCTTGATGGTGCAGGGTGTCATGCCGCTGCTCGATGATTGGTACATATTCACTTCGACCGGCGGGTATAAGTTCAACTATCATACTTGCCGGTTGGAGCCTGCCGGTCAGTTGGACATTCCCAATGGGCATGTCATGCGTGACAATCGGGGCGATTATTGGATATGTAACAACACAGGCAGCATGTGGTATGTCAATACGCAGACACAAGAAGTCCGGCAGTTCCGCTTCATGGACCCCGACAAGATGGGCTATATCGACCGGGAGCGTTACAACATTGTCCACGACTCGCGCGACATCATATGGGTGTCGACTTATGGCAACGGGCTTTTTGCGTATGACCTTCATACGGGCGAGTTGCAGCATTTTACGGCCAGCATCGACGGTTCCAGCCACATACGTTCCAACTACTTGCAGTATGTGATGGAAGACAGCGAGCAAGGCATCTGGATAAGTTCGGAGTTTGCCGGAGTCTCCCGTTTGTCGGTGCTCAATGGGAGTGTGCGGCGTCTTTATCCCAGTGGGGGCGATAAGCAAAACAATTCGAACATAATCCGTGTGGCAACCTACATGATGGGGGATGGCCAGGTGTGGGTGAGTACGCGCAGCGGGGACCTTTTTGCCTATGATAAGAGTTTCGAGGTCCGGCATAGGGAACACTTTGCTCACTCCAACATTTATGCTGTGGCGGAAGATAGCAATGGCAAATTATGGTTGGGCAGTCGGGGCAACGGGCTTTGCATCGACGGCGTGTGGTATAAGAGGAACAAAAACGATACGACGGCATTGTCGTTCGACCACATCTTCAGCCTCTATTGTGACAGCAAGCGGCGCATGTGGGTGGGCACATTTGGTGGCGGGCTTGACTTGGCCATTCCGCAGCAGGACGGCTCATACACGTTTCGGCATTTTCTTACGAAAGCTTATGGGCAGCGCCAGGTGCGCGCGATAGCCGAGGATGATTACGGACGCATCTGGGCTGGGACGAGTGACGGTGTCTATGTGTTGAGTGCTGAGTTGGATAAAGTCTGGGAATTCAGTAGCAGGAACGAGACGATGAAGAGCAATGAAGTCCGGTGCATCTACAAAGACCGGGCAGGCCGTATGTGGCTGGGCACTGCCGGAGCGGGGCTCTGCGTATGCCATCCCGGAGCAGACTTAAAGCAAATAAGATTTGAACACTATAACACGAATGACGGACTGGTGAATGACATCGTACAGTCCATCCTCGAAGACCGCGACGGTCATTTTTGGATTTCTACTGAATATGGCATTTCCTGCTTCATCCTTCCGGAACGTTCTTTCCGGAATTACTTCTTTTCAGCCTATGAACTTGGCAATGTCTACACGGAGAATAGCGGTTGCCTTTTGCCTGACGGAAACTTGCTGTTTGGTTCCAATTATGGATTGATCGTGTTTGACCCTCTTGCGGTGAAGTCCACCCGTGCGCTCGATAGTTTTGGGGGAGTGACCTTGACTTCCCTGCATGTAAATGGAGCCGAGATACGTCCGGACATGCCCGGTTCGCTGCTTTCCAATGATATAGCTTATACGGACAAAATCCGCTTGGGGCATAAGCAAAACTCGTTTACAGTCTATTTCTCCACGTTTAATTATTCGCCGGAAAACGAGGCAAACTATACTTATAAGCTGGAGAACTACGACGAAGCGTGGAATGCTCCTTCTGCGCAAAACTTTGCTATGTATCGCAATCTGCCTCCTGGCAATTACACCCTGCGGGTGAGAGCCTGCAAGGGGGCGACTGATATGGCCGGAGGGAAAGAGACGGTGCTCGACATTGTCATTCGTCCGCCTTTCTATCAGACCACGGCCGCTTATGCCGTTTATTTTTTCCTCTTGCTTTTGATTGTCGGCCTTTCGCTGCGCACGATGCATAAGTTCAATGTCTTGCGCAACCGGATAGAAGTGGAGAAACAGTTGACGGAGTATAAATTGATGTTCTTCACGAACATCTCGCATGAATATCGCACGCCGCTGACGCTGATTCGGGGCGCTTTGGAACGCTTGGCCGAAATGAAGCAAAAGATACCCCGCGAACTCTTGCCGTCCCTGAAGATTATGGAAAAAAACACGGTACGCTTGTTGAGGCTCACCGACCAGTTGCTGGAATTTCGCAAGATGCAGCGAAACAAGCTGGCCCTTTCGCTCGAAGAGACCGACGTGATGAAGTTCCTCTACGAGATCTATCTGAACTTCAGAGACATGGCAGAGTCGAAGAAAATCGACTTCCGCTACCTGCCCTCGACAGAGACGTACAGCATGTACATTGACAAAGGCAATGTGGACAAAGTGACCTACAACTTGCTCTCCAACGCATTCAAGTACACGCCGGCCAACGGGAAAGTTTATTTCCGGGTAAATGTCCGTGAAGATATAAGCAGGCTGGAAATCAGTGTTGCCGACAGTGGGGTGGGCATACCCAAGGAAAAGCGTGGGGAGCTGTTCAGCCGCTTCATGCAGAGCAGTTTCTCTGCTGACAGCGTGGGCGTGGGCTTGCATCTGACGCACGAGCTTGTCAGTTTGCATAAAGGCACAATCACTTACAGCGAGAATGAAGGCGGTGGGTCGATATTTACTGTGATGCTTCCATTGAATGCCGATGTGTATGAGCAAAAAGACTTCCTGAAGCCCAGCCCGCTGCAAGCCGCCAAGCCTGAAGCCTCTTTCCTGAAAGATGACACCGAGCCTTCCATGCCGGCGGAAGACGACGCGAAGCCTTCTGCCGCCACGCTGAATGAACACCGTGTGCTCATCATCGACGATGACGATGACATACGCCGTTTCCTGGCGGAAGACATCGGGCAGTATTTTAAAGTGCGTGTGGCCTCGGATGGAAAATCCGGCCTTGAGGAAGCCCGTGTGTATAATCCGGACCTCATCATTTGCGATGTGCTGATGCCCGACATGAACGGCTTCGAAGTGACGCGCCGGCTGAAGGAAGATTTCAACACGAGCCATATCCCCATCGTCCTGTTGACAGCACTCGATTCGCCGGAGATGCGTTTGAAGGGTGTGAAGCAAGGGGCTGACCTGTATATCGGGAAACCGTTTAGCATGAAATATCTCTTGGCCTGCATCAAGAACCTCATCGGACAACGCGACAAGTTGCGTGCCAAGTTTTTCCGTGACTTGTCGGTTCAGGCCAATGCGTTGATAACCTCTAAATCCGACCAGAACTTTCTCGACGAACTGAATGCCTACATCGAGCAGCGTATTGCCGACCCCGACTTGTCTCTCAACGATTTGGCGAATGCCATGCATCTGGGGAAGACCACGCTGAGCAGCAAGGTGAGCGGCATCACGGGCTATCCGCCTATCAAATACATCCGGTTCATCCGCCTGAGGCACGCGGCCAAACTCCTGAAGGAGCAGACACACACTGTGTCCGAAGTGTGCTATATGGTAGGCTTCAGCGACCCGTATTATTTCAGCAAATGCTTCAAGCAGCAGTTTGGAGTCCCTCCGTCGTCCTACGGAATGATGCAGGCGGATGGCGAAAAGGACGAGCAGCAATCGCAAGCTTGAGACAAACGCTGCGTCGATAAACAAATCACACAAAACAGATTCCTGCGGCCTGCCTGGTCGCACCGCATGGGAGGCATGCGCCGATGCTTCCCATGCGGCTCGTGTGCGCGAAGGAGGGCGTGCGAGGACGGAAAGGAAGCCGTCCCCGCACGCCCTTAATGCTGTCCCCGAGCGGAGTTAAGGCTGATGCTGTCGGTGATAAAATGGCTGGAAACCAAATGTTTAGAATCGGATATTTCCCGGTGGGGAATGTGTGGCGGGGCGGTCTGCCGCCCGGCTGCGACGGGGAGGAGGACGTTTTGAAAAATGCCGACGGAAGGACTCTGTCAGCCGTCTTTCCTGCCGGACAGATGGCTGTGCAGCCACTCCAGCAGCTCCTTGTCGGTCTGCTCGTTGGCCGTTTGCCGCGACGGGGAGGAGTGTTGGCACAGGGGGAGTTCGCCGCAGATGTCGATGCCGATGACGCGCTCGTGGCGCAGGATGACCCGCAGGAACGACTCCAGTTGCCCGAGCGAGAGCGAGCCTTGGTCCCAGTTGGTCGTGGCCTGGCGGGGCGTGAGCACGTCCTTGTCGATGGAGATGTAGACCGATTCGTTGAGCCAGAGGCGCGAGAACACATGCCAGGCTTCACGCAGGCGGAGGGTCTGCTCGCTGAAGTAGACCAGCCGTCCGTCGTAGCCCGCCGTTTCCTGCTTCAGCTTTTCCGTTGCTCCGACGATGCACACTTTCTGCACGTGGGGATTCGTGTCGAGCACCGTGCGCACCCAGCATCCGCAGGAGAGGAGGCCTTCGAAGAGCGGGGGTTGCATGTCGGGATGATGGTCGAAGACGATGAGCGAGAAGGGGTGGTCGATTTTGTCGGTCCACAGCTTCGTGACGTAGTGGTAGTCGCCCGAGTCGATGAGGTGGATGCCTTCGGGCGGGTAGGGGGCCAGCAGGGCGCGCAGGCGGCGTTCGCCTTCGCTGTCGCAGTAGCATTGCGTCCCGCGCAGGTGGGTGCAGTCGACCCACTGGCAGGGCGTGGCGCGCAGGAAGTCCATGCCTTCGTAGGCATGGGTGAAGTTGAGCAGGATGATGGGTTTTTGCACAGGATGTCGGGATTAGAAACAAAAAAAGCCGCAGTCCCGTCGGCCCGGGATTGCGGCCTTGCTTTCACAAGATTATTTGACTTCGATGCGTTTCACATTGTCAGTCTTTTCTTGTTTCGGCAATTTAGGAAGTTCAACGGACAGAACGCCGTGCTCGACGTGTGCGCTGATGTGCTCCTTGTCCACGTTGTCAGGCAGAATCATCGTCTGCTGGAACTTCGAGTAGGAGAATTCGCGGCGCAGGTAGCGTCCGTCCTTCTTGTCCTCGTTGTTCTCGCTCTTCTTTTCCATCGTGATGACGAGGTTGTCGTCGTCGTCGAGGTGTACTTGGAAGTCATCCTTGGTCATGCCCGGCGCGGCCAGTTCGACACAGTAGTTGTTGTCGTTTTCCACGACGTTGATGGCAGGTGCCGTAGCGTTAGCTTTTTCCATCCAGTTGTTATCGAAGAAGTCATTAAAGATACTCGGTAACCAATTCTGATTTTTTCTCATCGGTGTCATAGTCGTAATCTCCTATTTTTTAAGTTCTAAAATGTTTCTTCGGGCTTCGGCTCCTTTCGTGTTCCGAAGCTCGCCTAAGGTAGTGCAAAGGGTGTGCCAAACCGATTATGCAGTCGAAAACTGACAGATTGTCCATTATGAGCATAAAATAATGACAAAAAGCAGTCAGCGGCTATAATAATTGATTATACACAGACAAAATGTAACTTCCCGAATACTGTATGTCCGTTTCGGATACGCTCTTCGGACATCAGTTTGCACCGGATGTATGTACAAGACTATTTGGCAAAGGGCTGAAAGTGGAATGCGCCTCTTGGACATACAAAGTCTAATGTGTACATTTGCATAGCGGAAATCATTAAAAAGGAGGAAGATATGAAAGCTATTCAACTTAGCCCTGCGCAACTTACGTTGCTTGAATCGTTCGCCCACATGCAAACTCAAGAAGAGGCAGACGAGTTGAGCCGTGTCATTCGTGACTACTATGCCCGCAAGCTGGACGAGGAACTGGAAAAGCTTTGGGAAGACGGAACGTTGAACCAGCAGAAGTTGGACGAACTAAGCGGACAGCACCTGCGCACACCCTATAAAGAATGAAAACGGAGGATGATGCACGCAGAATGGTAGTGGTAGACACCAACTGCTTGCTGAGAATGCTTGGAAGGCACAGTGTTTACCGCCCTTTGTGGGATGCTTTCTTGAAAGAGCGTTTCGTGTGGTGCGTTTCAAATGAAATAATGAGAGAATATGAAGAAATCCTCACACAGAAAGCATCGGCACGCGCGGCCTATTTGTTCGTGCAGGCATTTATGCGTTCGCCTAATGTGCTGCGGAAAGACCCTTATTTCCGTTTTCATTTGATAGAACAAGACCCTGATGATAATAAGTTTGTAGATTGTGCTATTGTGGCAGGCGCGGACTATATTGTCAGTGAAGATGCACATTTTCGAGTGTTAAGCACAATCCCGTTTCCTAAAGTGAACGTCATCCTGTTAGATGATTTCCTAAAAGATTTGGGATTGTAGCCATCCAAACACTATTTTGTCATCCGAGAAAATAAATATTTAGCCCGCCTTCCGTTCTATTCGATGAAGAACGACGGAAGGCGGGCGTTTTTTGTTCACGATTCTATCCATGCCCGGTTTTGCCAAGCATGACCTTTTTGTCCTCTTATTATTTTATTATTGCGATAGATGAAAGGAGCTTATTTTTCCACAACCTTTGCGTGCGGATAGTCGATGGTGTAGTGCAGGCCGCGGCTTTCTTTGCGCTCCATGGCTTGGCGGGTGATGAGGTAACCCACGTTGATCATGTTGCGCAGCTCGCACAGTTCGCGCGAGGCCTTGCTGTGCTTGAACAGGCGTTCGGTCTCCTCGTAGAGGATGTCGAGGCGGTTCCAGGCGCGGGTCAGGCGGACATTGCTGCGCACGATGCCCACGTAGGCTTCCATAATCTGGTTGACCTCCTTGGCGCTCTGCGTGATGAGCACGCGCTCTTCGGTCGAGATGGTCCCCTCGTCGTTCCACTCGGGCACGTCGGTGTTGAAGTCGTAGCGGTCGACCACGTCGAGCGAGTGGCGGGCTGCCGCGTCGGCATAGACCACGGCCTCGATGAGCGAGTTTGACGCCAGGCGGTTGCCTCCGTGCAGGCCTGTGCAGGAACATTCGCCCAGGGCGTAGAGGCGGCGTATGCTTGACTGGCCGTCGAGGTCGACCACGATGCCTCCGCAGAGGTAGTGGGCCGCGGGGGCGACGGGGATGAAGTCTTTCGTGATGTCGATGCCGATGCTGAGGCATTTCTGGTAGATGTTCGGGAAGTGGCGTTTCGTCTCCTCGGGGTCTTTGTGGGTGACGTCGAGATAGACGTGGTCTTCGCCGCGTTGTTTCATCTCGTTGTCGATGGCGCGTGCGACAATGTCGCGCGGGGCGAGCGAGAGTCGTTCGTCATATTTTTGCATGAATTCCTTGCCGTCGAGTGTGCGGAGGACGCCTCCGTAGCCGCGCATGGCTTCGGTGATGAGGAAGCAGGGGCGGTCGCCGGGGTGGAAGAGGGCCGTGGGGTGGAACTGGATGAACTCCATGTTTTTCACAGCTCCCTTGGCGCGGTAGACCATGGCGATGCCGTCGCCTGTGGCCACGAGCGGGTTCGTCGTGTTGCGGTAGACCGCTTCGCAGCCTCCTGTGGCCATCACGGTGATGCGTGAGAGGAAGGTGTCGACGTGTCCGGTGTCTTCGTCGAGCACGTATGCTCCGAAGCAGCGTATGCCGGGCGTGTAGCGTGTGACGATAATGCCCAGGTGGTGCTGGGTGATGATTTCGACGGCGAAGTGATGGTTGAAGATGTGTATGTTCGGATGGCTCTGGATGGCTCGGATGAGGCTGGTCTGTATTTCTGCTCCCGTGTTGTCCTTGTGGTGCAGTATGCGGAATTCCGAGTGTCCGCCTTCGCGGTGCAAGTCAAATTCGCCCGATTCGTTTTTGTCGAATTCCACCCCCCAGCGGATGAGCTCCTCGATCTGCGAGGGCGCGCGGCGCACGACCATCTCCACGGCCGCACGGTCGTTGATCCAGTCGCCTGCCACCATCGTGTCGTGGATGTGTTTCTCGAAATTGTCCACTTGGAGGTTGGTCACCGAGGCGATGCCTCCCTGCGCAAAGTAAGTGTTGGCTTCTTCCAGCTCCGTCTTGCAGATGATGGCGACGGACTTGCCTTTTTCGGCCACTTTCAGGGCAAAGCTCATGCCTGCGATGCCCGAGCCGATAACCAGATAATCGTATTTGTGAATCATGGGTGTTTGTTGTATCTACAGGCTGCAAAGCTACTAAAAAGTGCTTTTCCTTGATAGCGGCATGCTGGTTTTCTTCATAGATTTTGTAACTTGCGGCCCAAACAATGTTTCCGATGGATAAAGTCTTTCACGCACGCATACATTTTCTGATGTATCTCTTTCTCGCGGTGCTCGTCGTGGGAGTCTGTTTCTCCTTCCTGCACCGCATGGGCCTCTGCGCGGCCCTGACACTCCTGCTGCTGGTGGTCGCTGTCGAGCGCATCATCCACACGACCTATACCGTGACGGCCGACGGCCGGCTCGTCGTCAGCCACGGGCGTTTCTCGCGCCGGCTTGACATCCCCCTGTCCGACCTGCGCCGGGTCGAGCGGATTCGCCGTCTGCGGGCGGGCAGGCACAGCTTGTTTTCTTACCTGCTGGTGGTCTATGGCGATGGGAAATGCGTCGCCGTGATGCCGGTGCGGGAAGAGGATTTCGTCGCGGAACTGAAGCGGCGCATAAACAAGGATATACATTCACAAGCCAATTAAAACAAGACATCTATGACATCATTTTTTCGTCTGGCGGCCCTCTTGACAGGTTTTTTATGGGCAGCCCTCCTGACTGCGGCCCAGCCGCTCCCCGAACGTCTGCAACGTCTGATGGGCGATCCCGCGCTCGCCGCTTCCGAGGTGGGCATCGCGGTGTATGACCTTACGAACGACCGGCCTGTGTTCGCCTATCAGGACAAGAAGCTCTACCGGCCGGCGTCGGTCGAGAAACTCATCACCGGCATCACGGCCCTCACGCAGCTTGGCACGGGTTATGCCCTCTGCACGGAGCTGTTTGCCGACGGCCCGGTCACGGACGGCACGCTTCAGGGCAATCTGTATGTGCGCGGGGGCTTCGATTCGGAGTTTGGCGATGAAGACATGCAGCGGCTCGTGGACTGTGTGCGCCTGGCCGGCATACGCAGCATCGCGGGCTGTGTCGTGGGGGACGTGTCGATGAAGGACTCGCTCTACTACGGCGAAGGCTGGTCGTGGGACGATGCCCGCTTCGACTTCCAGCCCTGCCTCTCCCCGCTGATGTACCGCAAGGGATGCGTCCGTGTCACGGTCCGTCCGGGCAGCAAGGGCGTGCGACCGCAAGTCACCGTGTCGCCCGCTTCGGCATTCTACACCGTCGCGAACGAGGCCCTGAGCCGGACTCCCTCTGCCGGACGGCTCACGGTCGCCCGTGACTGGATGTACCAGAGCAATGAAATCCGCGTGACGGGCAACGCCGACCGCACCGTGACGAAGGACATCCCCCTTTTCGGCTCGGGACATTACTTCCTCTACGTCTTCACCGAACGCCTCCAGCAGGCCGGCATCTCCGTCGGGCCATATGCTTCAGGCCGTGTCCCGGGCGGTGCCCGCAGCCTGGGTGTCATCGCCCGCCCGCTCGCCGACGTGCTCATGCAGGCCTTGAAGGAGAGTGACAACCTCTCGGCTGAAGCCTTGTTCTACCACCTGGGCCGCAGGCTCCATCCCGAACGCCCCGTCACGGCAGCCGACGCTGTCGAGGCCATCGAGGCGCAAATCACCGCGCTCGGCCTTGACCCGGAGGCATACAGCATCGCCGACGGCAGCGGCGTCTCGCTCTACAACTACGTGTCGCCCGACCTCCTGCTCTCCTTTCTCATCCATGCCCACCGCCATCCGGAAGTGTTTGCTCCCCTGAAACGCGCCCTTCCCACGTCCGGCGTGGACGGCACGCTGGCCCACCGCATGAAGGGCACGCCCGCAGCCGGACGCGTCCATGCCAAGACGGGCACCGTCACGGGAGTCAGTTCGCTGGCCGGCTATGCCCGTGCGGCCGACGGCCGTCTGCTGGCTTTCGTTATCATCAACCAGAATGTGCTGAAGGGCTCCCGTGCGCGTGCGTTCCAAGACAAGGTCTGCACGGAACTGTGCCGGTGAGTGCAGGTGGCGAACGGGGTTTAGACACAGAGCACGGAGTCACAGAGGGGATATTTTTTAGACGCGGATTCCGCAGATGGACGCGGATTTTTAAATCGTTTGCGTATGTCGGGAAATCGTAGGGCAGACTTTACCTCTACTGTGGTGTACGTATCTGTCTGAAAATATCGGAGTTACGATGCCCGCGTATTTAGCCTTCACTCCGTCAGACCAAAGCCTTAACTCCGCCCGGGGACGGAAAGGAGGGTAGCCGACCACGCCTTCCTTTCCGTGGTCGGCTACCCTTAAGACTGCTCGCTGAGTCCGTGGAGCGCCCGTCGGCAGACACCGGCGGGATGTCTGTCTTCGTCCCTGCATATTTATTTCTCCGAAAAGTTTCACAGGACGGCAAGAAATCCTTATCTTTGTGGAAAATGTTTACAGTACAAAGCTCTAACGATGAAAACAAATTACGAAATACGCTATGCGGCGCATCCCGAGGATGCCAAGCATTATGACACCGCGCGCATCCGCCGCGACTTCCTCATCGAACATGTCTTCACGCCCGACGAGGTCAACATGGTCTACTCCATGTACGACCGCATGATTGTGGGCGGCGCACAGCCGGTCTCCGAAGTGCTCACGCTGGAGGCCATCGACCCCCTGAAGGCACCCCACTTCACCACGCGCCGCGAGGTGGGCATTTTCAATGTCGGCGGACCGGGCATCGTCCGCGCGGGCGACGCCGTGTTCGAGCTGGACTACAAGGAGGCTCTCTACCTGGGGCGCGGAGAGCGTGACATCACGTTTGAGAGCAAGGATGCAGCCCGTCCGGCGAAGTTTTATTTCAACTCCACGACGGCACACTGCACCTACCCCGACCGCAAGGTGACGAAGGCCGATGCCGACTGCATGGAGCTTGGCTCGCTCGAAGGCTCGAACCACCGCATCATCAACCGCATGCTCGTCAGCCAGGTGCTTCCCACCTGCCAGCTTCAGATGGGCATGACCGAGCTGCAACCCGGCTCGGTGTGGAACACCATGCCGGCCCACGTGCACAGCCGCCGCATGGAGGCTTACTTCTACTTCGAACTGCCTGAGGACCAGGCCGTGTGCCACCTGATGGGCGAGGTCAGCGAGACGCGCCACGTCTGGATGCAGGGCGAGCAGGCCGTGCTTTCGCCCGAATGGTCCATCCACAGCGCAGCTGCCACGCACAACTACACGTTCATCTGGGGCATGGGCGGCGAAAACTTGGATTATGGCGACCAGGACTTCTCGGCCATCACCGACCTGCGCTGAGCAGACAGCCAATGACGACATTTCACAATTAAACAAAACAATACGACTATGGTAAATTTTTCACTCGAAGGTAAAGTTGCTTTGGTGACCGGCGCCGCTTACGGCATCGGCTTCGCAATGGCACAGGGACTGGCCGAGGCAGGCGCGAAAATCGCGTTCAACTGCCGCAGTAAGGAACACATGGACAAAGCGCTTGCCGACTATAAGGCTCTGGGAATCGACGCGAAGGGCTACCTTTGCGACGTGACAAACGAGGAAGACGTGAAGGCAATGGTGGCTGACATCGAAAAGACGCTGGGCGTCATCGACATCCTGGTCAACAATGCAGGCATCATCAAGCGTATCCCGATGGTGGACATGAAGGTGGAGGAATTCCGCCAGGTCATCGACATCGACCTGACAGCCCCGTTCATCGTGTCGAAAGCTGTCATCCCGGCTATGATCAAGAAAGGCCACGGAAAGATTATCAACATCTGCTCCATGATGAGCGAACTGGGCCGCGAGACCGTGTCGGCCTACGCCGCAGCCAAGGGTGGCCTGAAGATGTTGACCCGCAACATCGCTTCCGAATATGGTGAATACAACATCCAATGCAACGGCATCGGCCCGGGCTACATCGCCACTCCGCAGACTGCTCCGCTGCGTGAACGCCAGCCGGACGGCTCCCGTCACCCGTTTGATTCGTTCATCGTGGCCAAGACTCCGGCAGCCCGCTGGGGTACGCCCGAAGACCTGATGGGTTCGGCCGTGTTCCTCGCTTCCGACGCTTCGAACTTCATCAACGGCCAAGTGCTCTACGTCGACGGAGGCATCCTGGCCTACATTGGAAAGCAACCGAAATAATTAGCCAAACTGGCTATTCTTTGTGTTAGGGCGACCGGAATGGAGGGGTAACACCTGAATTTCCGGTCGCTTCTGTTTTTTGTCTGTTTGTCCGTAAAAATGGCGCAGGCGGTGTCAGACGTTGTGCAGCTCGATGAAGTAGACCTTCCACTGCCCGTCGCTGCCACGCACAGCCTTGGCGCTGACAGGACAGTCGGCCGTGATGCCATGCTCCGCGAGGAGGCGGCGGTGCACGTAGCAGTCTTCGATGAAGCCGCAGCGGATGGTGGCCGGACCGTCTTCCTGTCGGGCGTGCACGATGCGAAGGTTTCCGAACATGGTTTTTTGCAGACCGGGAACAGCATCGGCTGCGGGGTGTACATCCAGCATGACCGGATGAGTCTTGCCGTCTTTGCCCTTGCGAACACAATAGGTGTAGGTCATGAAGTCGCCGATTTGCGGGCGTTCGTCCGTCTCGCCGAAATGGATAGCCACACCCGTCAATTTTCCGATGAAGGATAGATGAAAGAGCGATTTCGTGTGGTTCACATCGTCCACGACGCCTGTCTTGTTCGGGAAATGTGTCAGCGCCTGTGCTTTTGTGCAGGATGAAAGTCCCGTAATGCGGGTCTGTATGCCGGTCGGCGAATAGTCCGGATAGGTGTGGAATACTGCGAAATCACCTTGCGAGAGGCGCATGTCATCGAGTTTGTAATAGAGCTGTGTGGAGTCACAAGTTGCGATGTGCGCCACGTTCTTTTCTGTGTTTATATATTCTACGAAACCATAAGTCGCGGGGAGAAGCGCCCATTGTGCCCGCTCGCTTTTCTCGGCCATCAGTGGGCGAATCTTTACCCTGTCGGCATAGGATGTGGCGTTGGCATTCTCTTCCAACAGGTACCTGAACCGGAAGACATCGCCTATTGCTCCGCGGGCACAGACGGGAAATTTCTTTGCTTTCACATGAAACGGCCTTGCTTTGCCGTCTGCCAGTGTGCAGTATTTCACTCCGTTGGATTCCCATTTCCTGACCAGGACGAAATCACACTGCGGGCAGTCGGCATAGACGTAAGCGACGGCAGCAGACAGATAGTCGTGCTCAGGCCGCTGTGGCCCGGAGTTTACGACGGTGGCTTCAGCCAAGGCGCAGAGCCTTACGTATTCCTCAGAGATTTTCCTCTTTTTTTCTTGGCGGTGGGCGGCATAGAGTCCCAATTCCTGTTTGGCCTTGTCCGGCCGCCTCTCGGCCAGCCATGCTTCGGCCAGGGCCAGGTGGATATTGCCCAGGAAGTCTTCGTTCTTTTCCAAGCTTTTGGCTTTCAGCAACAGACCGATTTTTGTTGGAAGGTCGTCCACATATTCTGCCAGTTCGGCCCACATGTAATACTTGTCGCTCAGTTGTTCCATGAGAGCTTTTTTATATTGTTGTATAGCTTTCTCCTTGTTGCCGCTCCAGGCGTCCAGCATGGCCATCTTGCGTCCGTCCCAGTCGCCTAACTCCCGACGTTCCTTCAGGGTCTCATACAGCCGGGCGACCATCCGCACGTCTTCCTCGTCGCGCGTGTCTTTCGCCTTGAGCAGGTCGAAACAGGCGGCGGCCACCTGCGTGGCGTTCGATGGATAGGTCTTCCCGTCCGGTGACGTTCCTTTCTGCCAGTCTTCTTTCCTGAACTGGTCGCATCCCCACATCTGAAAGAATTTGAGGAAATTGAAGTCCAAATCGTTCTTGCTGTAATGGAGCGCAAAAATCAAGATAGCGGAATGCAGGTTAGAGGGACGTTTGTTGCCGCAACCGAGGTAGCCGAGCAATAGCTTTCGCGTTTGTTGGGAAGTCAAAGTGCGTTGATGAGTTTTTAGGAGCTTGTGGATGGTCCATCCATATTGTTCCCGCCCTCGCCCTTCGTCGTCTTTCATGGACGGAAGCAACGTTTGCATTCTTTGTAGCAGGTCTAGTGCTTTCGAGACGTTTCCGGTCGGGGTGAGTTCTTTGCCGCAATAGTCATACAACACCCAGAACAAGGAGCTTTGTGCCCACTCGTCATTCTTCTCTTTTAAATCGGCTTCGGCCATGGCGAGCGCTTCTTCCAGCCTGCCCGCACGGCGCAATAAGGTGACTTCACGTACTGACATGGTTCTTTCTAATTAAGTTTGTCCACAAGCGCGGCCAGTAAGGTGTCTTCCGCGCCCATGTCGGATTGGGGTTGGCCGTAGGTGATGGCTCCCGTATTATTAAAATAGAATGTGATTTGCGAGAAACGGCCGGAGGTCTTCAGATGATAGACCACATTGTATTGGGACCGCTTTTCCACAATGTTTGTGATGGCGATGTGCAACTCGTCGCAAAGTGACTCCATGCGGGCATAGAGCCGTGACAGGGGCAAGGTGGCGGGCGTATAGTCCACGGCATACACCATTTCGCTTTCGTCGGCAAGCAAGGCGACGACGAAGCCGGCATCGGGGTATGGCTTCAGCGGACGGTAGTCGGTGTAGAGCCCTGCCCCGTTGTATTGGCAGTCGAATTGTTCCTCGCCGTCGGGCGTGCTTATCGTGTAGCGGTCGACGTATTGGAGCATCTTCACCTGGAGGAGTTGCAGTCCGTGGCGTTCCAAGCTGGCCTTGGCGCAGACGCATTTGCAACGTTGTGCCGGGGAGGCCGAATGAGGCAGCAAGTCCGTTTCCACTTCGGCGAAAGAGAACGCATCCTTGGCCGGTTTGGCATAGCGCAGGATGGGTACTATCTTGAGTGCGGAGAGCGGCGTGATGTGTGGCATGTTCACGCCGTAGAGCGTCCGGGAGGCACGTGTCGTGGCGGTGTAGCTCCAGCGCAGGGGCATTTCTTTCAGGGCAGTCTGTCCGCTGTAGTCCACAAAGACCGTTTCCCATTCGCCACCCTGTGCCTTGTGAGCCGTGATGGCATAGCCGTATTTCACATGCAGGGCGTTGAAGTAAGGGTCGGTCATCAGTTCTTCCGGGAAGACAGGGTCGGACGGTTTGAGCCCTGGGTGGCGCATTATGAAGTTGATGTATAGGGCAACGGTCTGTGCGTGGTTCAAATCGCGTTCGGGGCTGGACAATAGCGTGTCGATGATTTTACAGCGAAATGTCTGTCCCTCTTCGTTCAGGAGCGTGACATTGCGAAATTCCAGCCGGACGTGCACCCGCTTGCGCTCTCCGTTCACGTCCATCATGACGGGGGCCGCCTGGCTCTCGGTTTCCTCCGCGACTTCCATCACCTTGACGAAATCGCCGTTGAACAGCGTGTCGCCCAAGCCCGGGCAGACTGTGTTCTTCACCACCTGCAGCACATCGCCGGGCATTACGTGAGCGGCTTCTGGGTAATATCGTTTGCGCAGCGCGTCGTTGTAGTTTTTCACCAGCGCGTTTGAGTAGGCGATGATGACCGTCTTGCTGATTTCGGGAGCAGGACACAGGTCGTGAAAGAGGGCGATGGCCTCGGAGGGAGTGGTGTCTGCCACTTCTCCTTCTTTTCGTTCGAAGTCTAACTCATTCTTTTGTTCGCTCAATAGCAGGTCTCGCACTTTCGTTGCATTCTGCAAGATGGCGCTTCCGGCTTTCTGGCGGATCACCTCCGTCAGTTCTGCCACGCGCACATTCAGCCCTTTCTCTTTGAAGTAGCTTTCATCGAGCGCAGCGGAATAGTTTTCGCCCACTGGAGGAAGCTGGGCCGGGTCACCCACGAATATCACCTTGCCGCCTAGGTGCGGACGGACGAACGTGAGCAGGTCGTCCAGCAGTACGCCTGTCCCGAAACGCAACAGTTCGCCCACTTGCAGGCGCGAGCCGACCATCGAGGCCTCGTCCACGATGAACACGTTTTGCTCCGGGTGCGTGTCGTCTTTCAGCGTACAGAGCTTGAAGTAGAGTTGCAGGTCGTCCACATCCCTTTTCGGGCGGGAGGCATCGGCCTCTCCTCCCTGTGTGGCCACCATCCGGGAGAATGTGTAGATGCATTTGTGTATGGTGCTTGCTTTAAATCCGGTTCTTGTTTTCAACATCTTGGCGGCACGCCCGGTCGGGGCCATGAGCGTGCATTTTTTCCCTGCGGTCTCTGCCATCGGCGGGATGTGGCTGATGAGGGTCGTCTTTCCCGTACCGGCATATCCCCGCAGGATGAATACGTGGCTTTGAGGGTCTCGTAGAAATGCCGTGATGGCATCCAGGGCTGTCTGTTGTTGATAGGAGAGTGTCATGGTATATGGAGTTATATGGTTATTGAATTAAGCGGTTGAGTCCTGCACCCAAGCAGAACGAGGGGAAGCTGTCATTGATATACGCCGTCTTTTTGTTAATCTCTTCGCCCAGTTGGGTGACGAGATTGGTGTAAGCACGTCGTGCCCACTTCACGGTGTCTGTCAGGTAGGGGACAATGATGTTCACGGTGGTCATCTTGTCCGACTTCTTGTTTTTGAACAGGTCGAACCCGCCGCCGCAACTAATCCATTGATGGTTGGAGACGATGACGCGGTCATGGAAGACGTTCGTCCCGCACCGGAACAGAGACACTTGGCAGTTCAGCTCAGGGCGCAACCGCTTCACCATCTGTTCGAGCCTGCCCAGCCTGTCGCGGGCTTGCAGCTTTAAGTCGGAAGTGAAGACAGTCAGATGGAAAACCATGTCCTGTGCCAATGTATGAGGAAGCAAGGCCTGCAGTATGTCGGTCATGTTTTCATCCATTTTCCTTGTGTCGCTCATGATGTAGTTGTCCACAATCACCACGGCGTTGCAAGCATGCCCTTGCAGTTTGCCGAGCCAACTGCCGCTTTCGCCCTTGGCGATGGCGCAGCCTTCGTCTCCCAGCGAAAGCCTTTCCAGATTCAGGTCTTTTGAGGTAAACACCAATACGCCATAGGATGCAGTTACCCTTTTGCAGGTCTCTGCATCCTTGCAGGTCAGGTAGATGGCGTTGAGAGACAAATCATTGCCACTGTTTAGCGCGTCTACTGTCACGAAGTCCGTCCCCAGGCATTTCAGGTGGAAGTCCGCCTCGCCTTGCCGTCGGCGTTCAAAGTCCAGCAGTAGAATCTCCATCTTGTTTAGTAACAGCTTTTCTCCCTTTTTGGCCGCCTTCAGCCGCCGTTTGTCTATGTCTTTGATTTCTTTCAAGTAATCTTCCGTGCTTATGTCCAGACGCAGGTTCACGTCCGGGCTGAGCAGCAAGTCGTGGAGGCTTTTCCAGATGCGCACGGCTTCCTGACTACTATCCAGGGCTGTCCCATCGCCGTATAGCTCCAGGCACTCCCGCAGGAACTGCATCTCGCAATAGATGGTCTTACGATACCTTTCTGTCATGATTGCCCTCCTTTAGTTACAATAACTGATGGGACAGGGATGTCGCTTCGTCAAAGAAGCCCGTTCCGAAGGAATCGCTCAGATAGCCGTCTTCACAGATGCCAATCTCTTTGACATGTGGCTCTCCTTCCGGACGTTTGTCGGCGTCGGAAGAGTTGACGTAGAGCAGGGACACTTCGCCCGGTTCCACACGCTTCTTTGCCACGAGCACTTGCATTTTGCGAATCAGGTATTCGCTGTGCGTTTCTATGATGAAGCGTATGTTGTACTTCTTATACGCGATGGCAAACATGTCGGCCAGCAGAGACTGGAATTTTGGGTGAAGGTGTATCTCTGGCTCTTCGATGGCGATGATGCGCGGCTCGTAGTAGAACTTTGAGGAATCGCGCTTGTCAGGATCGATAAAGCCAGATATGCTATTAACCGGTTCACCCTTTGCCGTGACGATGGCTGTCTCAATCTGCAATAAGATGGAGACAAGCTGGGTGATGCCGTAGCCCTCGTCGGCGAGCAGGCTGTCTTCACTTCCGTCGGCACGGTGTAGGAAGAGCTTCACGCCCAGTCCGTCCTCGTCCACCTTGAAGATGATGGATTCGCCGATGCCGAATGCCTTCAGACACTGGCTGGTGAAGCGGTTGAGACGGTAGTCTTTTCTCTTCTGCGGGCCGTACACAGCTTCGTCATGGTCTTCTGACTTTTGCAGGCGTTTTCCTTCGAAGTAGCGTTGCAAGAGCTGGGTGAAGTCGTCCGTGCCGTCGAGCGGATACAGCCGCTTGACATCTACCCGCGAGGAACTGACGTAGGCAATCTTTCCGCTCCATGCAGGGAGTAGGCATTCTATCACCAAGTAGTGAGTGAAGAGGTTTAACGCCCGGAATGCCGGATGATAATAGTAGACTTCTTCATCGAGAACTTCCCAAAGAGCTTCGTCGGATATGCATGTATTATAATACAAACTTCTCTTATAATTTGTATATACAGCGTTGACATTCATGAGCACATCATACAAAAAAGCGAAATCGACAGATCTTTTGTTGCATGCTTTGGGCTCTTCTTTTTGTTTCTGTAAAGACGATAAGGGGACACTTTTAAGAATTATGTGCCCATTTTCATCTATTGAGTCAAATGCTGGTACAAATTTGTTTGGATCAGGAAAAGTGTAATGCTTTTGTGCCTCAAATTCTGTATCATTCGGTACGGACGGATAGTTTTCTCTACCGAAAAGAAGGTGTTCCTCAAGTGCATGCGAGGAGAGATGGCCTTTCACAGCTTCCTCCAAGAAGTCGTTTTCTTTTTGCTTGAAATATTCCTCGAATGTGGCATAGTCTGAACTCACAAAGTCTGCGATGACTTCGTCTAACGCCTCTTGCAGAGAAGCATTCAACGCCTTGCCCACCAATATTTCATCGGTCAATTTCGCCTTTATGTTTTCCTTGGTAGCATCTTTCAGGGCTTCCACCAATGGAATATAGAAGAAAGAAGCATGGTCTTTCGTCCACTCCAAGATTTGAGGATCACACTTTAGTTCATTGATAATATATTCTTTATTGTTGGTGTTCCGCAAATATCGAAGTATATCTTGGAGTCTGTCAACGCCTATCATATTAACGAATTCATTGAGACTTTCTTTTTGCTTTTGAAAATCTTTATCAGATATGTTGTTATCAACATACACACTGGAAGATTTCTTGATATGCATCTCTGTTAATATGTACTCCACAGCCTCCTCCTTTATCAGGTTCAGGTTGCAAGTGCAGCCTTTGGGGTTCTTGCCGGAGAAATAGATGACGCCTTCCTCGCATGAGAGGGTCAGGCTTTCGAGATAGCCGTTGTTCAGTTCATCGTTCTGGTCGGCGCAGAACACGAGCTTGACTTCCACGTCCTTTGACAGCATGAGCGAGTGCACCGTGTAGGCGAAGGTGATTCGCTTGTCTTCCGAACGGCTGTTCACAATCTTGTCATATCGGCCCAGCAGATTGTTGGGATAGGTGCTGAAGTCGAGCTTATAGGCACTCAGCCTGATAGGGTCGCCGTTCTCGTGGTCTTTCCTGATTTGCTTCAAGAAAGAGTCCAGCAGGAGCACCGATTTCACGATGGAGCTTTTGCCGGAACTGTTGCAACCGGTGAGGATGGTGAGCGGCGACAGTTTCACGTCTACGCCATTCTCGTCAAATACGCGGAAATTCTTTATCGTCAGTGTGGTATTCATGATATTTTGTGTTTTTCGTTTATTGATGTTGCAAAGGTAAAGGCCGGTGGCGAACTCTATTTTCGTCACAACAAATAATTTGCTTTCAGCCTTAAAATTTTTTGTTGAATGTCTTTTTTGAGAGATGAGGGAGAGAGTACCACCAGTTCATCGGCATAAGCCATGACGGCTTGCGTCAGTTCTACATTGACCATGCAGCGCATCCGTAAGAAGCTGCCGCCTTGCAAGTGTGGGTATTCCCGCCGCAGCCGTGTGTCTTCCTCGGCATCCACTTCTGTCAGAGACGGATGTATCGGTTTGCTTGTCAGGTAAGGCAGTCCGTTTGGAGATGCCCAGAGGACGATGTCTTCCACCGGGCTTCCATTGTTATAAGTCACTCCCACGATGTGTTCGAAACGCACTTGCAAGTCCTCCGTACATTCGCGGTACGTGTTGGCAGGGCAAGGCTCGAAGCCGTCTATCCGGTCGAGCGCGAACGTGAGGATGAAGCCGTCACTGTCAGCTGCGCAAATCAGGAACCAGCGGCCGTTGTATTGCTTTAGCAGGTAAGGGTGTACTTTGACATGCTTCTGTGTTTCTTCAAACCGATGATAGGACAGGTCGATTACCTGACGGGCTGATATGGCCGTGAACAGCCGGCCCAGCAGGTTGGAGTCTTTCAGTCTCACGGAGGCAAAGCTGATGACAGGTGGTCGGCTGCCGGCACCGAGCATGGCTTTCAGCCCGTCCAGCCAAGTGAAGTTGTCCAGTCCGTCAAACTGTCCCACCGTGTCGAGCACTTCGCGCAACAATGCGATTTCGTCTTCGGTAAGTTTTTTAGTGAAAATGGAGTAGCCCGGCTCTTTGTAGCGGATGATGCACTTGCCCTCATACGTGAATCGTTCCAGCTCGGCCCGAAAAGGAGCGTCTTCCAGAAAATTCAAGTCTTTTTCCACGCTCCGTTGGCACACGGGCAGATAGCCGTCGCGTTCCAGTCGGGCGTTGCACTTGGCTGTCAGTTCGTGTATGTCATAGTAATGGTGCTTGTCCGACAGCAATTCGTCCAGATATTTGTAGCGGATTACCGCATTTTTGTTGGCTGGCATAATGGCTTTTCATTTTAGGACATGCAAATAAACAAAAAAAGTTCCGAAAGTAAATCTTTCAGAACTTTTTTTGTGTTGGACTACCAGGATTCGAACCTAGACAAACAGAACCAAAACCTGTTGTGCTGCCATTACACCATAGTCCAATCATCAGGTGCTTTCTTTTGAAAAGCGTTGCAAAGATAGAGCTTTCTCTGACATCTTCCAAACCTTGAGGCTACTTTTTTCAATGAAAAGCCGCCTGCGGCTTTCGTAGGCGGCTTTTCTTGTATATTATGTATGGCGATTGCTTATCGTGCAATCACCAGGTAGTAATTCTTCTTGCCGCGTTGCACGACTAGGTATTTGTCGGCCACGAGGTCGGACGTGGTGATGACCTGGTCGAAGGCTGCCAGTTTCTCCTTGTTGAGCGACACGCCTCCGCCTTGCACCAGCTTGCGCATCTCGCCCTTGGAGGCGAACACGGCGGCATGTTCGGCGAGCAGGTCGACGGCTTTCACGCCTCCGGCGAGCAGGTCGCGCGACACTTCAAACTGCGGCACGCCTTCAAACACGGCCAGCAGCGTGGCCTCGTCGAGCTTGTGGAGCGCTTCGGAGGTGGCGTTTCCGAAGAGGATGCCCGATGCCTCGACGGCGGCGTTGTAGTCTTCCTCGGAGTGGACCATGATGGTCACTTCCTTGGCCAGACGTTTTTGGAGCACGCGCAAGTGGGGGGCTTCAGCATGCTCGGCGATGAGGGCTTCGATTTCTTCGCGGCTGAGCGAGGTGAATATCTTGATGTAGCGTGCGGCGTCGTCATCGCTTACGTTGAGCCAGAACTGGTAGAACTTGTAGGGCGAAGTGTAGCGCGGGTCGAGCCATACGTTGCCGCTCTCCGTCTTGCCGAACTTGCCTCCGTCGGCCTTGGTGATGAGCGGGCAGGTCAGGGCGTAGGCTTCGGCCCCTGTGGTACGGCGGATAAGCTCCGTGCCGGTCGTCATGTTGCCCCATTGGTCCGAACCGCCCATCTGCAACTTGCAGTTCTTGTGCGTGTTCAGGTATAGGAAGTCGTAGCCTTGAATCAGTTGATAGGTGAATTCCGTGAACGACAGTCCGTCGCGTGCTTCGCCGTTGAGGCGTTTCTGCACGGAGTCTTTTGCCATCATGTAGTTCACGGTGATGCGTTTGCCCACCTCGCGTGCAAAGTCGAGGAAGGTGAAGTCTTTCATCCAGTCGTAGTTGTTGACCAGTTCGGCTTTGTTCGGTTCGTTTGAATCAAAGTCCAGGAACTTGGCCAGTTGCTTTTTGATACATTCCTGGTTATGGCGCAGAGTCTCTTCGTCGAGCAGGTTGCGTTCGGCAGATTTGCCCGAAGGGTCTCCGATCATGCCGGTCGCTCCGCCCACCAAAGCCAGGGGTTTGTGGCCGCAACGTTGCAAATGGCGGAGCATCATCACGCCACACAAGTGCCCGATGTGAAGGGAATCGGCCGTCGGGTCAATACCCAGATAAGCTGTCACTTGTTCTTTAGCCAATAACTCTTCTGTGCCGGGCATCATGGTGTGAAGCATCCCGCGCCATCTTAATTCTTCTACAAAATTCATCGAATGATTCTTTAATGTTTTTGTTTATAAATGTTTTGTCTTGTAACGTTCTGGGCAAAAGTACGACACTTTATCTGAAAAGCCAATAAAAAGAGGCAAACTTTGTGGTTTGACCCGAGAAACTAATCCGCGCGGGACGTGATGTAGACATAGTGGGGCATGTCCATGCCGCAATAGTGTTTCGTGAACGTGCCGCGGTGTGTCATGCCGTTGCGCAGGGCGACGGCCTGTGAGGGACGGTTGATGTCGCGGATGATGGAACACACTTCGCTGATGCCGGGGAGGCTGAAGGCATGGCGTTTGCAGGCGATGGCCGCTTCGGTCGCGTAGCCCCGGTGCCAGTAGGCTTTCCGGAAGAGGTAGCCCACTTCGACCATCGTGCGCCCGTCGCAGGGTTGCAGGGTCAATCCGCATTGGCCGATCATCGTGCCGCTTTCTTTCAGCACGGCGGCCCAGAGGCCGAAGCCGTCGCGGGCATAGCGTTCCTGCTGGCGGTGCAGCCAGAGGCGCACTTCCTCGTCGGTGAAGGCGTGGGCGTAAGCATACATCACTTCCGGGTCTTGCAGGATGAGGCAGAGGGCTTCGTAGTCGCCTTCGTCCATCGTGCGGAGCAGGAGGCGTTCGGTTTCAAGTATTTTCATGGAGGAATACGTTTTTATAGTTGGTCTGTAGTTGTTGTGCAAATTCTTCGGGCGTCAGGCCGCGGTCGTGTGCCACGCCGGCCAGGATGGCGCTTGCCGGCCGGAGGCTTTCGTCGGTCTCGACAAAAAGCCGGTCGGCGGGGACGGCACGCAGGGCTTCCGCCTGGTAGCGTTCGCCGAAGGAGAGATGACACCCTGCATCCAGCAGCGCGGCGGCCACTTGCCGGTTGCCGCGGAAGCCGTGGACCACCCATGCCTGTCGTGCACGATGTCTGCGCCGGAGCGCCACAAGCTCATTGTAGGCCCGTACGCAGTGGATGATGAGCGGCTTGCCGCACGCCTCGCTCAGGCGCACGTGGGCCTCGAACACTTCCTCCTGAAGGGCAAAGGCCGCCCCGCGCTCTGTCGGAAGCAGTGTCTTCAGGCAGGCCTTGTCAAGTCCGCATTCGCCCAGCGCGACCATCTGCGGGCTGGCGGCAAGGCGGGCGAGGGTGTCCATCTGTGTCTGCCATCCCCCGGTGATGTGCCAGGGATGGATGCCCACGGAGCAGGGCGACGACGGCAAGGCGAGACCCTCTCCGGCCTCCAGGCTGACGACGGCTGTGCCCGGCTCGTCGGGCAGACGGTGGGTATGTATGTCCAAAGGTATCATGGGGCGGATGTTTACGGGACGGGGTCATAGCCCGAACCTCCCCACGGGTGGCAGCGCAGCAGGCGGCGGATGGCCAGGTAAAGCCCCTTGAAAGGCCCGTGTTTGCGGATGGCCTCGATGGCATACTGCGAGCAGGTGGGCGTGAAGCGGCACGAAGGGGGCGTCAGCGGGGAAATGCAGTTGCGGTAGAAATAGATGGGCAGCAGGAGCATTTCGGCCAACAGATGGTTCAGGCGGTTCAATACGTTGTGCAGGTTCATAGGCGGCCGGAATGGGGGTTACAGACGTTCGGCCAATCGCTGGAGCAGGTTGACAAGGCGTTTTTCCACTTCGGCGGAGGGTGACAGCTCGTTGTCCAGCCAGATGACGCCCATGATGAGATGGAGGCCTTTCGCCTCGACCGTGTCGAGCAGGATGTGTTTGTTCTTGCGGTAGGCTTCGCGTATCTGCCGCTTGACGCGGTTGCGCTTCACCGCCCGGCGAAACCGTTTCTTCGGCACACTGATGAGCAGCGTGACGGGCGCATTGGCCTCGCTTGCTTCCACGGGCAGGTAGACCAGGCGCATCGGAAAAGCCGACATGGACTTGCTTCCCCCTGCAAACAGGCGGTCGATAAGAAGCTGGCGGCACAGGCGCTCTTCTTTGCGGAATGTTTGTGGTCGGCGGGTTGCTTCGTTTGTTTCCATAAATCGGTGTTTCGGGACGATGAGTTCAGGTTGCAAAGTTACACTTTATTCGGCAAAACAGTTTTTGTTTGCTGCGATTTTTGTGTTTTGCGGTCGGGCCGGACTGCGTTCGCGGAGGCCTTCCTTTCCGTCCGTCCACGGAAAGAAGGGTAGCCGACCACGGAGTTAAGGGCGTGGTCGGCCACCCTTAACAGCTTGGTTTTGCCCACATCGGGCCGCGTCCGTTCACGCTGTCGCATGCTCGGCCTGCAGCTTCCGGTTGTTGCGGCGCAGGTACCAGAGGCAGATCAGCAGCGAGACCAGCGTCGACAGGGGAGGAGCGTAGCCCATGAGCTGCAGGTCCGTAGGGTCCCATTGGCCGAAGAGGTAGGACAGCGGGATGCGAAACAGGAAGGTGGCTATCAGGCTGTGTATCATCGGGAAGAGCGAATTGCCCTGTCCGCTGAAGTAGGAATTGAAGCAAAACACGAAGCTCACCATCACGCAGTCGATGCTGTAGCCGCGCAGGTAGCCGGCTGCCATGTCGACCACGGCGGCATCGTTTGTGAAGACGTCCGTCAGCGTCGCCGGTAGGAATTGCGCGTAGACACACACGGCCAGGCCGAACGTCAGGGCCATCCCGATGCCCGACCAGAGGCAGCGCGTCATGCGTCCGATGAGCCCCGCGCCGTAGTTTTGTGCCGTCATGGTGGCCACGGCTGCGGCGATGGCCGTGGGCGGAAGCATGGCAAATACGATGATTTTCTCCACGACGCCCAGTGCGGCTGAGGCCACGACGCCCATCTGGTTGACAATGACCGTAATCAGGAGGAACGAGACGTTGACCAGCGCATCCTGCAGGGCGATGGGTGCGCCGAGCTTCGTGATTTGCCCGGAGAAGAAGCGGTTCGGCCGGATGTCGCGCCGGCTGAACGCGAAGTGGAATCCCCGGCGGTGGAGAAACCACAGGGCCGTCAGGAAGCTGATGCCTTGCGACAGCACCGTGGCGATGGCGGCACCGGCCGCACGCAGCCCGAATCCCCCGACCAGCAGGAAGTCGACCCCGATGTTGATGATGCAGGCGATGAGCACGAAGTAGAGCGGCGACTTCGAGTCGCCCAGCCCGCGCACAAGGCTGCGGGCATCCGTCATTCCTCCCCGACGAGTTCGCTGATGCTGTCGGCAGCCATTTCGCGTTGCAAAGAAGGGTCAACTTTCGGAAGAATGCAAATATCCGGGGCCCGAACATGCATAATCAGAAGCTGTTTTGAATTTATCGTGTGATGATTTGGGATGAGTTTTTGAGTCATTTTTGCTTCCGTGATGAGGAAGATGGCGGGCCATCTGACAAAGAACAGAAGCGAAAAGGGCCAAAAAATCGCCCAAAACGCACACGAAAACGGATACATCAAGCCGAGAAAAAACTTTTTGTAGAAATTCAAAACAGCTTCTTAATTCTTCATTATATTAAGTATGAAACTGAAGACATTTATCGAACGGCCGGTGCTCTCCATCGTCATCTCGGTGGCCATCGTGCTGTTGGGGTGCATCGCGCTGGTGACGCTGCCAGTCGAGCAGTTCCCCAGCATCGTTCCGCCCACGGTGGAGGTCATGACCAGCTATCCCGGCGCGAACGCCGAGACGGTGCAGAAGTCGGTAATCGTCCCCCTGGAAGAGGCCATCAACGGTGTGGAAAACATGACCTACATCCACTCCACGGCCTCCAACGCGGGCGACGCCATCCAGGCCATCCGCGAAGTGGCAGCCGAGAGCCTGCCGCGCGGCTACGGGTTCGAGTTTGCCGGCATCTCGCGCGAGGAGAGCCAGACGACGAACAACACAGGTGTCATCTTCCTCATCTGCACCGTCTTCGTCTACCTCATCCTGTGCGGCCTCTACGAGAGCTTCTTCGTGCCCTTTGCCGTCATCCTGGCCGTGCCCTTCGGGCTGATGGGCAGCTTCCTCTTCGCCAAGCTCATGGGGCTGGAGAACAACATTTACATGCAGACGGGTCTTATCATGCTTATCGGCCTGCTGGCCAAGACGGCCATCCTGCTCACCGAGTATGCAGCCGACCGCCGGCGTGCGGGCATGTCGCTTGTGCAGGCGGCCCTTGCCGCGTCCCGCGTCCGCTTCCGTCCCATCCTGATGACCGTGCTCGCGATGATTTTCGGCTTGCTGCCGTTGATGTTCGCCAGCGGTGCGGGGGCTAACGGCAACTCTTCGCTGGGCTCAGGCGTGGTGGGAGGCATGGTGTTCGGCATCCTGGCCATCCTGTTCCTCGTGCCTGTGTTCTTCGTCATGTTCCAATACATACAGGAACGTGTGAAGCCCGTGGAGTTCCTCCCTCATCCCGACTGGGAAATCCAGAGCGAGATGGAGGACATCCGGAAACGGAAAGAAGAGAAAGTGAAAAAGAACGATAAATAGTGTCAGGCAAAGAGTATAGAACACGCTGCGAGAAGAGTATCGAAAGTGTTGTTGAAAGAGTATGGATGCTCTTCACCGCAGCGTTTGTGTATGCTTTGCCTTCATCCAACTTTGTAAAGAGATTCCCTATGACATACGGAACAATGAGAAAGACAAGAAACATACTGACAATCATGCTCGCCCTCGCGCTCGCTTCCTGCGGCACGTACAAGCGTTACGAACGCCCCGCACAGGCCGTCGAGGGACTGAGCGACTCTACGGCCCGGACACGACGGCGACCGACACGGCGTCTATCGCCTCCCTGCCCTGGACCGAACTGTTTACCGACCCGGCCCTCCAGGCGCTCATCCGCGAAGGGCTGGCCAACAATACCGACCTGGGCATCGCCCGCCTGCGTGTCGAGGAGGCTGAAGCCACGCTGTTCACTTCGCGCCTGGCCTATCTTCCTTCGCTTACGCTCGCCCCACAAGGCCAGTTGGGCAACTATGACGGCGCGAAGCCCGACAAGACTTACAGCATCGCCGCTTCCGCCGAGTGGGAAGTCGACCTCTTCGGACGTCTGACCAATGCCAAGCGCGGGGCGCGTGCCGCCCTGGAGCAGAGCGAAGCCTACCGGCAGGCTGTGCAGACGCAGCTCGTCGCCACCATCGCCAACAGCTACTACAACCAGCTGACGCTCGACCGCCAGCTGGACATCAGCCTCCGCACGCTCGACTCGTGGACGGAAATCGTCCGCACCTACGAGGTGCGCAAGCGGGTGGGCGAAGCCAATGAAGCTGCCGTGGCGCAGGCCCTCGCAAACAAGCTCTCGGTGGAAGGCTCCGTGCTGACCCTCCGCAAGCAGATACGTGCACAGGAGAACTCGCTCTCGGCCCTGCTGGGACGTGTGCCGGGCCCTGTCAGCCGCACGACGCTCGGGGAGCAGCGTTTCCCGGAGAAGCTGGCCGTGGGTGTCCCTCTGCAACTGCTCGAACGCCGTCCCGACGTGCGCCAGGCCGAAGCCGCCCTCGCACAGGCGTTCTATAACACGAATGCCGCCCGCTCGGCTTTCTATCCGCGCATCACGCTGAGCGGTTCGGCGGGATGGACGAACAACAGCGGCTCGGCCATCATCAACCCGGGCAACTGGCTGCTCAGCGCTCTCGGCTCGCTCACGCAGCCCTCTTCCAGCGCGGGCAGAACATCGCCAACCTGCGTATCGCCAAGGCACGCCAGGAAGAGGCCTTGCTCTCCTTCCGCCAAAGCCTGCTCCGGGCAGGCAACGAGGTGAACGATGCCCTCGCGCAGTGGCAGACCGCCCGCAGCCGCCTTGTCATCGACGCGGAACAGCTCGACGCCCTGCACAAGGCTGTCCGCAGCACGCAGCAGTTGATGGAGCACAGCACTTCGGCTTCCTACCTCGAAGTGCTCACGGCCCGCCAGGCCTTGCTCCAGGCTGAACTGACAGAGACCAACGACCGATTTGACCAAATACAGGGCATCATTAACCTCTATCACGCCCTGGGCGGAGGCCGCGAATGACCCTCCCGCCTTCTTGCCGTCCGTCCGGCTATGGAAACACACACAGAAAAAGGATGCCTGCTCATGCGAGCGGGCATCCTTTCTTCATATATAATATAGATTGTTAGTGAGACTTCCTTGTCGCTGTGTGTTTCTTCTCTTATTTCAAGTCTTTGAGAAACATCTCCAATGCGCCCGTCATGGACGGGGCAGCGGGCGTGGGGGCTTCCACGTCGAGGCGCAGGCCCGCGTCGCGTGCAGCCTTGGCCGTCGCCGGACCGAAGCAGCCGATGGCGATGTCTTCCTGCTTGAAGTCGGGGAAGTTTTTCTGAAGGGCGGCCACTCCGACGGGGCTGAAGAAGATGAGCATGTCATAGTCAAACGGCTCGTCGGGGGCAAAATCGTTGCTCACCGTGCGGTACATGACGACTTCCGTATGTTGCAGCTTGGCCTTGTCGAGGAGGTTTTTCACTTCGTCGTTGTGCACGTCAGACATGGGCACGAGATAGCGTTCGGCCTTGTGCTTGACCATCGAGGGGATGAGGTCCTCGATTTTTCCCGTAGCGCCGAAGAACACTTTGCGCTTGCGGTATTGCACGTATTTTTGGATATAGAGGGCGATGGATTCCGTGACGCAGAAATACTTCATCGTCTCGGGGATGCTCACGCGCAGTTCTTCACACAGGTGGAAGAAGTGGTCGATGGCGTGGCGCGAGGTGAACACGATAGCCGTATAGTCGAGTATCGATACTTTCTGCTGCCTGAACTCTTTAGCAGATACACTTTCAACTTTGATGAAAGGGCGGAACACGATGTCGACCCCATACTTGTTGGCTATGTCGTAGTAAGGCGATTTCTCAGATGTCGGTTTAGGCTGAGACACCAAGATCTTTTTTATTTTCAAAGTCCTAATATTTTATTATGTAAACTACTAATGGTGATTATCGTTCGGCCAAGGACGAAGCATGGCACTATTTCCAAGGCGCAAAAGTACACAATTAAATAGAAAGCACGCTGTTTTTTTCCAAAAAAGATGCTGGCGCATTTACAAAACAACAATATTTTCCCCAAAATGATAACCAGGCCGGCAAAAATGAGTTTTTTGTCAACCGGCAAATCGAAATAGACCAACAACAGGAGCACGGGAAACAGCAGGATGCCTTCCACGCCGAAGATGAGGGAGTAGGCGTGCTGCCAGGGCTTTTGTTTGCTTTTATTGAAAAATACCCAGTTCGTGAAGCTGTACGTGGCGAACTTCAGCACGTAGTATGACAGGCATACGCCGACGTAGACGGCCAGCCCCCACAGGCGGCCGGGGGCGTGCGGGGCGAACTGTTCGAAGAGCAACAGGCCGGCGATCAGGCAGGTGTTGAGCACCAGCAGGATGCGGTAGCGGAAGTCGACATTGGTCTCCTCGTCGAAGAAGCTCGGCCGCTCGCGTGTGGAGAAGAACTCCTTGGCTTGCTGGGCCAGGAAGTATTTGCCCTTTGACAGCACGTAGGCCAGGATGAAGAAAGACAGCAGGACGAGGGTCGTGATGCCGTCGTCCGTGCGCAGCTGGTAGGGGACGGGGACGCCTTCCCGCCCGGGCACTTCCGTGTAGGTCAGCAGGCGGGCGAGCAGCGAGTCCTGCGCTTGCAGGTAGAGGGTCGTGTCAGGGGTCAGGGTCTCGTTCATAGGGCGGCAAACTTACGCAGGTTCTTGTCCCACAGGGGCGTGGTGTAGAGCAGGCCGACGGCTTCGGCGGGCGTGCGGGCGACGCTCCAGAGGGCGCTGTGCTCGGGGCGCATGAAGCGCTCGTCGACGGCATGGCGCAGCATGGACAGCAGCGGGTCGAAAAAACCGTTCACGTTGAGGATGACCACGGGCTTCACGTAAAGCCCGAGCTGTTTCCACGTGATGATTTCAAGCAGTTCCTCCAGGGTACCCACTCCTCCGGGCAGGGCTATCACGCCGTCAGACAGGGAGGCCATCGTCTGCTTGCGCTCGTGCATGTCGGCCGTCACGACGAGTTCGGTCAGGCCCCGGTGACACCATCCCTGCTCGACCATGAAGCGCGGGATGACGCCCGTCACCTCGCCTCCTGCCGCCAGCGCGGCGTCGGAACAGGCGGCCATCAGCCCCATCGAGCCTGCGCCGTTTATCAAACGAATGTGCCGCTCCGCCAGGAGTCGTCCCAGCTCGGCAGCACATTCGAAATAGCTGTTGTCTATCTTCGTACTTGATGCGCTGTAGACGCATACGCTGTGTACTGTGTTCATTGTTTAAAAATGAAGAATGAAGAATTAAAAATGAAGAATGATGAATGAAGGATGAAGAATGGCCTTGCAGACAGAGCTATATGCACTCTTCATTCATCATTCATCATTCTTCATTTCTCAGATTCCGAATGCCGCTTTCACCTTGTCCACGTAGTCGAGCTTCTCCCACGTGAAGAGTTCGACGGTCACGTCCTTGTCGCCTTCATAGCGCGACTCGAAGTGCTTCGTCACGATGCGCGGCTCGCGTCCCATGTGTCCGTAGGCTGCCGTCTCGGAGTAGATGGGGTTGCGCAGCTTCAGGCGTTCCTCGATGGCCTTGGGGCGGAGGTCAAACAGTTCGTCGATTTTGCGGGCTATCTCGCCGTCGGTCATGGCCACGTGGCTGCGTCCGAAGGTGTTGACGTAGATGTTGATGGGGCGTGCGACGCCGATGGCGTAGGACACTTGCACGAGCATCTCGTCGGCCACGCCGGCTGCGACGAGGTTCTTGGCGATGTGGCGTGCGGCGTAGGCAGCCGAGCGGTCGACCTTGCTGGGGTCTTTGCCGGAGAATGCGCCGCCTCCGTGGGCGCCCTTGCCGCCGTAGGTGTCGACGATGATCTTGCGGCCTGTCAGGCCGGTGTCGCCGTGGGGGCCTCCGATGACGAACTTGCCCGTCGGGTTGACGTGGTAGGTGATGTGGTCGTCGAAGAGGGCGAGGACGGCTTCGTTGTGGATGCTGGCGATGACGCGCGGCATGAGCGTCTCGATGACGTCCTTGCGGATTTGGGCGAGCATCTCGGCGTCGGCGCGGAGCTGTGCCTCGCGGCTGTCGTCGGCCGGGAGGATGAACTCGTCGTGCTGGGTGGAGACGACGATGGTGTCGATGCGCACGGGGCGGCCCTCGTCGTCATACTCGATGGTCACCTGGCTCTTGGCGTCCGGGCGCAGGTAGGTCATCACCTTGCCTTCGCGGCGGATGTCAGCCAGCACCATGAGTATCTTGTGTGCCAGGTCGAGCGACAGCGGCATGTAGTTTTCCGTCTCGTTCGTGGCATAGCCGAACATCATGCCCTGGTCGCCTGCGCCTTGGTCCATCGGGTTTTCGCGTTCGACGCCGCGGTTGATGTCGGGGCTTTGTTCGTGGATGGCCGAGAGCACGCCGCAGGAGTTGCCCTCGAACATGTATTCGCTTTTCGTATAGCCGATTTTGTTGATGACTTCGCGGGCGATGCGTTGGAGGTCAACGTATGCCTTTGTCTTGATTTCACCCGCCAGCACCACCTGTCCGGTGGTCACCAGAGTTTCGCAAGCTACTTTCGAACTAGGGTCGTAGGCCAATAGTTTGTCAAGCACAGCGTCGGATATTTGGTCCGCCACTTTGTCGGGGTGTCCTTCAGACACCGATTCGGATGTAAACAGGTATCCCATTGTGTAGATGTGTAAGATAATAAGTTAAAAAATAGGTGGGAAAATCTTTGGGGAGGAGGAATCATCGATGCACGCGCGCCTTCGGAAGGCGGTTTTATTTAGCATTTTTTTCTGTGGTTGCAAGCTGCCCAAATCTTTCCACATTGGTTTGTCGGCCGCAAAGGTACGCATTTCGTCCCGAACGTGTGCATCCGGGCCTTACTTTTTTCGACTTTTTAGAAATGCCGGTCCGCGGATGGAGGAAACCTGCCGCGGGCGGGCCGGGCCGTACGCCCGAATCGCAACCTCCGGCTGTCCACCCGTCGTCCCTGTCCGGACGCGCGGACCGTGCGTCCCTACGTTTTTGAGGGAAACCCGGTGGGATGGGAGCTTCCTCGTGCGCCCTCCTCTCCGCCCGGGGACGGACTCCTTTCCGCCCGGGCGCGGATTCCTTTCCGTCGTCGGGCGGAAAGGAGGGTAAGGTTCGGACACGGAAAAGCCCGCCGTGGAGGGGCTTCGGGGCCTCTCTGCCGGCGGGCTCAAGTTTGCACTATATAGAAAAAAAGAGACGAAAATGCTTATTGTGCCTGGCGCTGCATGTCTTCATACTCGACGGAGGCCATGATGAATGTGCCGATGGCCTTGCCTTCGTTTTCCACCACGGTCACGTCCTTGCCGCAGAGGTAGTAGTTCGTCGTGCCCGTGCGCGAGGGGTTTTTCGCCGGGCCGAGTCCGGCCGAGGCGCACACCTGGATGATGTCTGTCCGTCCCTCACGCTCGCGGATGAACGTCTTCAGCAGTCCCTGGTAGGCTTTTTCAGCCACGGGCATGTAGGTGGCCTTGTCGAGCAGGCCGAGGCGCATGCCCTTGAGGAAGGCGTAGGTGAAGATGCTCGAGGCGGAGGCTTCGAGGTAGTTGGGGTTGGTGCCGACGTTGTAGGTCTTGCCGTCGACGGTGTCGCCCTGTCCGTCACCCTTCATCGTGGCGTCATACTGCATGAGCTGGTACCACACGCCGCTCTCCTTGTCCTGCCAGCGTGCCACGCCTGCGGCCACTTGCTGGAGGATGCTGTCGACGGCTGCGCGGTCGGGGTGTTCGCGGGGCATGAATTCGAGGACGTCGACCAGGGCGGCGAAATACCATCCCATGCCGCGTGCCCAGAACTCCTTGCTGCATCCCTTGAAGGGCTCTTCCTGGTTGGCCCAGAAGGAGTCGGGCGCGTCGGGCGTGGCTGACCACGCGTGGTAGTTCAGCTGCTTTTCGGGGTTGTAGGTGTACTTGTGGATGGTCTTGAACTGGAGGGCGATGTCGCTCCAGCTCTGCGCGTCGTTCTCCAGGCTGTCAGCCCCGAACGTGTGTTGCCACTGTGCGTAGATGGGCGAGCCCATGAAGAGTCCGTCGAGCCACATCTGGTTCGGGTAGGTCGCCTTGTGGTAGAACCCGCCTGTCCCGGGCAGCCCTTCGGGAATGCGCTGGTGGTTGTACTTGAGCGTGTTGCGGATGAGCGTGGCCGCGCGGCGGTAGCGTTCGGCGTCGGCCGTGTTGCCCTTGCGCATCTCTTCCTTGTAGAGGGTGAAGTAGATGTTGCCCGCGGGCAGGTCGTCGATGTTGCTCGGGCGGAGGGCCGACTTGCCCTTCTTGTTGAGTATCATCGAGCCGTCGGCGTTCGTGTTGTGGTCGGCAAAGGCCTTGACGGCGTCATAGTATTCCGTCTTCTCGGGATACATCGTCCATGCCTTCAGGACGGCGTTGGCGACGAGCCCCGACACATAGTCCCAGCCCGTGGTGTCGAGCTTGGCCTGGTAGTGGCGGTTGCAGTAGAAGTCGGCCAGGCCGTGTGATTCGACCATGCGCTGCGAATAGGGCGCGGGGGTCTCCTGCTTCTGCGTGGCGCATGCGCCGAGCAGCAGGGTGACGAGGAGTAAGTAAACGTACTTTTTCATAGTGTTATGGGGTTTTAAGTGTTCAGTATCTGAGCTTGTCCTTGGCCAGTTCCATCTCGTATTCCAGGAAGAAGCGGTAGGCGTTGACCGAGAGGGCATAGACGACGAAGGCCGAGATGAAGCCTGCGATGGCGTCGATGAGGTAGTGTGCCTGGATGTAGACCGTGGCGCAGCAGAGCAGCACGTAGAACGGCAGCAGGACGAGGGGCAGGACGCGGTTGCGCGTGCGCACGGCCAGAATCATGAGTATGGTCGATATGCCCACGTGCGAGCTGGGGAAGGCGGCCGTGGGCCGTTCGCCGGCCTGCTGCGACATCTCCACCAGGTTGTAGAAGAGGCCGTGGCTGTCGCCCGGTGCGGGGAGCAGGGTGGGGTTGTGGTAGAAATAGTCGCCCACGCGGTGGAAGTTGCCCAGGGCGACGTCGTCAAGCCCGATGGCGGGGAAGTAGTATTGCGGCCCGGCCACGGGTATGAATATATATATAAGGTAATAGATGAAGAACGAGGTGAGGACGATGAACGCCGCGCGGTGGAATTCGGCATAGCGGGCGAAGAAGTAGAAGAGCACGACGGCGATAATCATGGGGTAGTAAGCGAAGTAGCCCATGTTGAACGCCTCGCTGAACCACACGGACGGGCACAGGCGGCTGAACTCGAGTGCCGGCTGGCAACCGAAGAGCACCTGTTCGGTGTGGGCGAAGAGGTGGTCGAGGTTGGGGAAGAGGCGGTTGAACTCATAGGTGTCGGGATACCAGTAGGCGAGCAGCGCCAGTTGGAACAGCACGCGCAGGAAGCTGGTCAGCTTGCAGGAGCGTCGTTGGTAGAGATACATCAGCAGGAGCGTCCCTCCGGCGATGCCGATGCGTTGGCACAACATCGTAAAGGGGTGGTCCATGCGTTCGTTGAGAATGAAAATCATGACGGTGGTCAGCAGGTTGTAGGTCAGGCTGACCACTTCGATGGGAAACAGGCCTTGGCGTGTCTCCGTGCGTTTTAAGAGTTCTAAAGCCATCCTTCTTTTTTATACCAGGCGATGCTTTCCCTCACGCCGCGTTCGAGGTCATATTCGGGTTGGTAGCCCAGTTCGTCGACCAGCGGGCGGATGTCACATCGCCAATTACGTTGTTTCATTATGTTATATTTGTCTCTGTTCAGTGTACTGCTCCTCCCTGCCCATCCGGCCACGGTCTCGGCCATTGCCGAGACGCAGCGCACCAGTCCCAGGGGCAGCGTGAGGTGGGCGACGGCGTGCCGTCCCAGTTCGCGCTGGATGTAGTCCGAGAAGGTGCGGCTGGCATAGACGTTCCCGTCGCTCACGAAGTAGGCCCGTCGCGTCACTCCGCGGTCGATGGCGCGGAAGACGGCCTGCACCAGGTCTTTCACGAAGACGAACGTGAGGTCCTGCCGCCGGAAGCCGACGGCGACATCCACGTGGCGGTCGATGCTCTTGGCCATGAGGAAATAGTCGCGTTCGCGCGGACCATATACGCCCGTCGGGCGGAAGATGACGTAGGGAAAGTCGGCAGGGGATGCCTGGAGGAATTGTTCGGCCCGGAGCTTGCTCTTGCCGTAGGCCGTGTCGGGGCGGGGTGTGTCGTGGTCGCTGATGGGGGCATAGTCCTGCTCGTGGACAGGCCCGTAGACGCTCAGCGAGCTGATGAAGATAAACTGGCGCGGCATCATGCCCGTGGAGGCCAGCAGGCGGACGAGGTGGCAGGTGCCTTCGTAGTTGATGCGGTCGAAGTCCTCCGTGCGGCGACACTTGGTCGCGCCGGCGCAGTGGATGACATAGTCCCACGGGCCGGCCTCGTCGCGTTGGCGGAGCAGCTGCTTTTCCAGCACGTCCGCACGGCCCAGGTCAAGCTCGGCGAAGCGGATGCGGCTGTCGCGCAAGTAGGCACGGCTGCTCGACGCGCGAACGCCTGCCCACGTGTCCATTCCCCGGTGGAGGGCTTCCTCCACCATGAAGCTGCCGATAAAGCCGCTGGCTCCGGTGACGAGTATCTTCATCCTTCACTTTTCTGTTACAAAATCGCTGCAAAGATACTACATCTTCCTGAAATATGCGGATTTTATACTTGAACTATCGTCAGAAATCGTTTACTTTGTACAGAAACTCTCTTTATTTTTAAAAACTGAATGTTATGGGAAAGAAAGACAAAAAAGAGAAGAAAGAAAAAAAGGCCGGCAAGCGAATGACCAAGAAACAGCTCGTCGAGAAACTGACTGACCTGTTCCAGCTCAAGGCCGACGAGAGCATCAGCATGAAGCGTATCTGCACCGAACTGAAGCTGAATACGCACCCCTTGAAGATGCTTTGCACGGACATCCTCCAGGAAATGGTGGAGGACGATTTCCTCTGCGAACCGCAGAAAGGACATTTCCAACTGAAGAATCCGGACCAAATCGTGACCGGCACGTTCCAGCGCAAGAGCAACGGCAAGAATTCCCTGTTGCCCGACGACGGCAGCACGCCCATCTTCGTCGCTGAACGCAACTCGGCCCACGCCATGAACAATGACACCGTGCGTGTCGCCCTCTTCGCACGGCGAAAGAACCGCGAGCGCGAGGGCGAAGTCATCGAGATACTCAAACGCGCCAACGACACCTTCGTCGGCAAGCTGAAGGTCGACAAGAACTACGCCTTCCTGCTCACCGAAAGCCGCACGCTGGCCAACGACATCTTCATCCCCAAGGAGCGGCTGAAGAACGCCAAGAACGGCGACAAGGTCGTCGTGAAGGTCGTCGAGTGGCCCGAGACGGCCAAGAACCCCATCGGCCAAGTGGTCGACGTCCTGGGACGGGCCGGGGAAAACACGGCCGAAATGCACGCCATCCTGGCCGAATACGGCCTGCCCTACACCTATCCGGAGAATGTGGAGAAGGCTGCCGAACAGATTCAGCTCGAACTCACTCCGGAGGCCATCGCCGAGCGCGAGGACTTCCGCGACGTGCTCACTTTCACCATCGACCCCAAGGACGCCAAGGACTTCGACGACGCGCTCTCCATCCGCCGCGCGGAAGGCGGGCTCTGGGAAGTGGGTGTGCACATCGCCGACGTGAGCCACTATGTCAAGGAGGGCAGCATCATCGACAAGGAAGCCTACCGCCGTGCCACGTCCGTCTACCTCGTCGACCGCACCGTCCCGATGCTTCCCGAACGGCTCTGCAACTTCATCTGCTCCCTCCGTCCCGACGAGGAGAAAATGACCTACTCCGTCATCTTCCTCATCGACGAGCAAGGCGAGGTGAAGAAGTCGCACATCGCGCACACCGTCATCCGCAGCAACCGCCGTTTCACCTACGAGGAAGTGCAGGAAATCCTGGAGACCGGGCAGGGCGAATATGTCACCGAACTCCAGACGCTCAACACCATGGCCAAGGCCCTGCGCGCCAAGCGTATGGCTGCGGGAGCCATCAACTTCGACCGCATCGAGGTGAAGTTTGAAATCGAAGAAGCCACCGGACGCCCCCTGAGCATCTATTTCAAGGAACAGAAGGACGCCCACAAGCTCATCGAGGAATTCATGCTGCTGGCCAACCGCACCGTGGCCGAGCGCATCGGCAAGCCCAAGGCGGGGACGAAACCCAAGGTGTTCCCCTACCGCATCCACGACCTGCCCGACCCCGACAAGCTGGAGGACCTGAAAAACTTCATCGTCAAGTTCGGCTACAAGCTGAAGACGGCCGGCTCGAAGGGCGACGTCTCACGCTCGCTCAACCGCCTGCTCGACGACGTCCACGGCAAGAAGGAGCAGAACCTCATCGAGACCGTCTCGCTCCGCGCCATGCAGAAGGCACGCTACAGCACGTTCAACATCGGCCACTACGGCCTGGCCTTCGACTACTACACCCACTTCACGTCGCCCATCCGCCGCTATCCCGACCTGATGGTCCACCGCCTGCTCACGCGCTACCTCGCCGGCGGGCGCACCGTCTCGCAAAACAAGTATGAGGACATGTGCAAGCACTGTTCGGAGATGGAGCAGACGGCAGCCTCCGCCGAACGCGCCAGCATCAAGTACAAGCAGGTCGAGTTCATGGCCGAACGCATCGGACAGGTCTACGACGGCACCATCAGCGGCATCACCGAGTGGGGCATCTACGTGGAAATCAACGAAAACAAGTGCGAAGGCATGATTCCCATGCGCGACCTGGGCGAGGACTTCTACGAGTTCGACGAGAAGAACTACTGCCTCATCGGCCGCAAACGGCACAAGAAATATTCGCTCGGCGACGCCGTACGCGTCCAAGTCGTGCGAGCCAGCCTGGAGAAGAAGCAGCTTGACTTCACACTGGCCTGACCCTCCCTCCCGGAGAAGATGTGCCGGGATGGGAAAAACATGCGACAAGCCTGGACGCACCGCCTGAAGGGATTTGTCAGATACGGATGACGCAGCAGACGCGGATGGGGAATGCCTGTCCGCCGCTTCTGCGTCATCCGCGTTAATGACCGTTTCGGATTAGAGATCCAGATCCGAAATGTGAGTGGGCAAAATGGAGATGTTCATAAGTAAAAAAACATCTCTTTTCCGGTACACCGTCTGCCGATAATCGCTATCTTTACGTCATCTCTACCGAAATAGCTGACCGGATGAACAGATACGTGAAACTTCTATTTTTAGCATTGATTATGATGACGAACATCCATTCCGCATTTTCCCAAAACGAGAATGCCAGACGCGAGCCGGCTGTGGCCGGCAGTTTCTATCCTGCCGATGCCGACACGCTGCGGGCGGAAGTCGACGGGTTTCTGGACGCGGCGCAGGCGGAGGGGACGGACGGCGTGCAAGCCGTCATCGTGCCTCACGCAGGCTATGTGTTTTCCGGCGCGACGGCAGCCGAGGCTTTCGCACGGATAGACCCCGCGACGCGCTACAAGCGTGTGTTCCTGCTGGGACCCAGCCACCGGGCGTCGTTCGACGGGGCATCGGTCGATGTCGCCTGCGGCCGCTATGCGACCCCCTTGGGCGAACTGGAAGTCGACCTTGCGGCCTGCCGCGCCCTGATGGAGGCCGACAGCGTGTTTGCCCATGTCCCCCGGGCCCATGAGCAGGAACACTGCCTGGAGGTGGAGCTGCCCTTCCTGCAGGAACGCCTGCGCGAGGTGCCTCCTCTCGTGCCTGTCATCATCGGGACGACGGACTATGCCAAGCTGCGCCGCATAGCTGCGGCCCTGCGGCCCTATTTCACGCCTGACAACCTCTTTGTCGTCAGCAGCGACTTTTCCCACTATCCGTCCTACGAGGATGCCGTGGAGGCCGACCGCGCGACGGGCGACGCCATCCTGTCTGCTTCGCCCGACGCCTTCCTGGAGGCCATCGCGGACAATGCTTCCCGCCGTGTGCCCCGCCTGCTGACCAGTGCGTGCGGCCAGGCGCCGATTGCCGTGTTGCTCATGCTGGTGCAGCAGGCCGGAGGTTTGCAGGTGGAACATCTGGCATACTGCAACTCCGGCGATTCGCCCTATGGCGGACGCGACCGGGTGGTGGGCTATCATGCCTTTGCCGTGACGCGCGTTGCCGGACAGGCTTTCACGCTGAGCGACGAGGAAAAAGCGTTCTTGTTGCAGACGGCCCGCAGGAGCATCGAGGGCGCATTGTCCGGCGACTCCGTGTCCTGCGACACGTCGCGGCTGACGGACAAGCTGCGCATGGACTGCGGCGCTTTCGTGACGCTCCACAAGCACGGGAAATTGCGTGGCTGCATCGGTCGCCTGGTGGGCGTGCGCCCGCTCTATCTCACGGTGGCCGAGATGGCGCGTGCCGCAGCTTTCGAGGACCCGCGTTTCCGTCCCGTCAGGGCTGAGGAGCTGCCCGACATACGCATCGACATCTCGGTGCTCTCGCCGCTGAAGCGGATACACTCGGCCGACGAGTTGCAGTTGGGCCGTCACGGCATTTTCATCATGAAGGGCGTGCATCAGGGGACATTCCTCCCGCAGGTGGCCCGCGAGACGCACTGGACGAAAGAAGAGTTCTTGGGGCATTGCGCCCGCGACAAGGCCGGACTGTCATGGGACGGATGGCACGATGCGGAGTTGTACGTCTACGAAGCGGAGGTGTTTGATGAAGACGAGGACCGATGAACCGCCGTTCCCGCTGCACGAAGCCGGCTATTGCGAGTGTCTGCCCGGCGGGGAAGTCGTGTGCCGCCTCTGCCCGCACGAGTGCCATGTCGCCGAGGGAAAGCACGGACGTTGCCGCAGCCGGGTGAACCGCGGCGGGCGTTTGTGGACGGAGGCATACGGCCGGGTGTGTGCCTTGCAGGTGGACCCGGTGGAGAAAAAGCCCCTGCTTCATTTCCATCCGGGCAGCCGCTGCCTGTCTGTGGCAGCCGCGGGTTGCAATCTCTCGTGTCTCAACTGTCAGAATGCTTCCATCTCCCAAGCCTCGCCGTCCGAAGTGCCCGGTCGGGAACTGTCTCCCGGGGATGTCGCGCGGCTGGCCGTGCAGACCGGCAGCCCGCTGGTGGCCTACACCTACACGGAGCCGCTCACCTATCTGGAGTATGTGTGCGACTGTGCCCGCGCCTGCCGGGAAGCCGGTGTGAAGAACGTGCTCGTCACGGCCGGTTATGTCAATCCCCGTCCGCTTGCCGACCTGCTTCCGCATCTCGATGCGGCCAATGTCGACTTGAAGTCATTCTCTGACGAAGTGTACCGGGCAGTCAGCCATGCCCGCCTGTCTCCCGTGCTGGCCACGCTGGAGCAGTTGCGCGACGCCGGCGTGTGGGTCGAAGTGACCAATCTGGTCATCCCCGGACTGAACGACTCGGAGCCGATGATACGCGCGGTGTGCACCTGGCTCGCCGGTCACGGCTTTGCCGACAGTCCGCTCCATTTCAGCCGTTTCTTTCCCCACCACCGCATGCAGGACGTTCCCCCGACGCCTGTCGGGACTTTGCTCCGTGCCCGTGCGACGGCCAGGGGCTGCGGCCTCCGCCACGTCTATATCGGCAATGTCGACCTTCCCGGTGCGGAAGACATCTGTTGCCCCTCCTGCGGCACAGTCCTCCTGCGCCGGAGCGGCTACCACGTCGAGCCGCAGTGCCACTTTTCCGGCCGATGTCCCGCGTGCGGCGAACTGATAGCCGGTGTGTGGGGATTGCCATAACTATTTTTTCTTATATAAATGAATGGCGGAGTTACCTTACCAAAGCAGACTAAAGAAAATACGAACATAATAGCTTATGAATATGGATAAAGACATTATCACAGAAGAAGTCAATGCCGAATATCTGAAAGGATTCATATACTATTATCCGGGGAGTTCGAGTAATGCTTGATATGGATTTGGCCAAAATCTACGGATATAGTACCAAGGATTTTAACCGCCAGGTAAAGAACAACATTGAGAAGTTTGAGCAAGACTTCATGTTTCAGTTGACCGATGAGGAGTGCGAAATCTTGAGGTGCAAAAATTCCACCTCAAGTTGGGGAGGTCGCAGATACAATCCATACGCCTTTACGGAGCAAGGAATATATATGCTTATGACCGTCTTGAAAGGAGAATTGGCAACCAAGCAAAGTAAAGCCTTGATTCGCATCTTCAAGCAGATGAAGGACTACATTGTTGACAACCAGCCGTTGTTGGGACAGAGGGAATACCTCCAGCTCTGTCGGGAATATCCCGATGTTTCTGTTTCGTTGCAGACATTCGGCGGTATATTCCATGACAGATATATTGTCATTGATTACCAAACAGCCGATGAGCAGATTTATCATTGTGGTGCTTCATCCAAAGACGGAGGGAATAAAGTTACGACCATTACAGCCGTTACCGATGGATGCATTTATCATCCCGTGATAGACCAACTTCTGAATATCCAGTATTAGTGTTGCGGTAATGTCTTATTGAAGGGGAAATGAGGATAATTATTTCAGTTTCTGTTAGATGGCAAAGTCTCTGAAATAAATGTTGTAGAGTGGCTTGCTGGAATAGTCTTGTTTGTTAATTAGATTTAATGCATATTTTGATTGTGTAAATATGTAAATTAATGATTGTCATATGTTTATATGTTGTTTTCTGAAGTATATACTATATAGGGGTATAAACCACAGTGAACCGTCTGAAAGATAAGCATATATTCACATTGGTTAATAGTAGACCGTTCTTCTGTTAATTTGAAAATTGTTTAAAAAGTCAAGCGTTTGCATGACAGGCGCTTAGATCATATCTTTGTACAAAATAAAATGTGAATTTAAATGCCCTTATCTGATACTTGATTTGCAAAATAATCTTGGCGGGATAATGAAAAATATGATGAATGTTGCATCCTGTCTAATTTTGAAAACAATTACCATTGGAGGTATTACGATAAAGAGTGATACCGCAAAATGTTACAAAGGAAAGTTGTTTGTCCTGACAGATGATTTGACATCATCCGGTGCTGAGTCGTTAACAGCTATACTGAAAGAGCAATCTAATGCTGTCGTTATAGGTCAGTGTACTGCTGGAGACTGTGGTAGTAGAGGATGTAATTTCAAAACCTCGCATGGCATTGAATTCAAGCTGGCAACGCAGCCGCCTTACTTATTGCCGGATGGTGAAACTTGGAGTGAAGGACAGGGGGTGGCACCAGATATAGAAGTGGAAAAATGTTTGCCATGGGAAAGAAGGAAAAAGGCTTTTGGAGCTGCTATTGAGTTAATTAGACAAGATAAACTAAAGAATAGTGCATATGAACTTAAATGATTTAAACCAGTTATTGGACCTGCTCCTTATACATGAAGGAGCTATAATTTCTTTTTCTGAAGAAAATGTAGAATATCTGAAAAAAGAAACGGAGATTAAAGTGTACACAGCAGAAACAGATGATGTATCGCTTGATAGAATACAGAAGATTAAGGATGAGCTTAACCGGCAAATCGACCTTTCCGCAGGCGACTTCCGGCATCGTTTGTTCCTTATAGAAATAAACCCTGAGCATCAGCTTCTAATCAAAGAACTTCAAGATTTCTTTGAAGGGGAACATGATCAAACGCTTAGATGGGGAGCAAGGAAAAACTCTCAAATCGCATCCTTAAAAATCACCGTTGTTTTTAGCAGGTAGAGCCATTGTCAAAGGACTGAACGAGCGCAGGTTTCGTGAGTTCCGGCGGTTGTACCTCGTTTATCCGCAACTGAAAGAGCCTATCGCACAATACATATTGGCAGGAAGCGAAATTCGGCACACACTGTCCGCCGAATTTGCAGAACCAATTCGGCGGTCGCCAACCGCCGAATCTTCTCAATATATTCAATCGGCTCAAAACAGATGGATAACCCCACCTGAAAAGTTGTTTAGTCGTCTATCGTCCACTCATTTGAATGCGATTTCTCCCATTGACAACCCCATTAAACGTGCTTTCTACGAAATGGAAGCCATTCGGGGCTGTTGGTCAGTAAAGGAATTGGAGCGGCAAATCAATTCCCTCTATTACGAGCGCAGCGGATTGTCCAAGAACAAAGAAGCCTTGTCTGCCTTGGTGCAGCGGCAAGCCACGCAATTACAGCCCAAAGACATTATTAACACGCCCGTTACGTTGGAGTTCTTGGGATTGAACGACCGTGCTTTGGTGACGGAAAACGACTTGGAGCAATCCATTCTCGACAACCTGCAACGCTTCCTGTTGGAAATGGGGCATGGGTTCTGCTTCGAAGCACGCCAAAAGAGAATCCTGATAGACGGGGATTATTTCTTTGCCGACCTCGTGTTTTACCACCGCATTTTGAAATGCCATGTCATCGTGGAATTGAAGATAGACAAGTTCCGCCATGAGTACGCTTCGCAACTGAACCTATACCTTAACTACTTCAAGGCGGAAGTGATGCAACCCGACGACAATCCGCCTGTCGGCATCCTGCTTTGCACCGAGAAGGGCGACACGTTGGTAAAATACGCCACTGCCGGATTAGACCCGAACATCTTCGTGCAAAAGTATATGATAGAACTTCCCACTGAAGAGGAAATTAAGAAGTTCATTTCAACTGCAAACTATTAGCAATAAAAAACACTACTGGCGAAAAGAAGGAAAGCCATTCTTTCTCTTTTCGCCAGCACGTTTATTACTGCCAACAAGAATAGGTTTAGGTTAGTTTGGATGTATATACAAAAGACAGAACTAAACCGTAAATGCAGACGATAATTATAGCAAGTCACTTATGATACATTCTGTTCTTCCAAGACTATATTAGCATCATTATCGCATTTTTCAGGCTTAATCCGCTCTATACGACGAATATGTTTTGCCCTATTAGCTATAATTAACGGTACACGCTCGACAACAACAACCGATGTGTCAAGCCCCAACGCACTCGGTTCTCCAATGCCTATCTTTCTAATTAAGGCATAAAGGCTCATCAGCAAATTTTGTCGGCGGTTACGGGAATCTTCAGGATAATATATCCGGTGGATAATAATAAAGCGAAAATCACCCGGTATGCCATTCTTATGCAATGAAGGATAAGAGCTTGTTAGTTCTACTTCACCATCCGCAACAAGGTCATCAACTACTTGTCGTAAATAAAGGCTCACGCGCGGTTCTATACGAAAACCTATACGCATGGTTATACTAAACAATGTCCCTTTTATTAATGTGGAACAATTATATTCAAGTGTGTCTGGTGTATCCACAAATTCAAGGTTAATAAGCCAATAATGATCTGCCCGTTTAGGCTGCTTATTAATTATGGAATACAACAATTTATCGTCCACACAACCTTCTTTGTCTGCATGATTCACATAGACAAGATTAGAAGCATATTTGGATATGCTTTCGTCCGCCTTAATATCAGAAATAATGTTGTAGTATTCACTTAACCGTTTGGAAGACATATGTTTTCGACGAATTTTGTTGGCACTTACCCATACAAACATGATAAAACATAATAATCCACCTATTAACAGCGTAAACCAACCTCCGACCATAAATTTGGACAGGTTTGCAGCAAGGAAAATACCTTCAATAACACAATATCCGCCGACAAACAGTATTGATAGAATGCGTGGAATGTTATGCATATGCAAATAGAATCCCAACAACAATGTTGTCATCAACATTGTAATAGTTATGGCAAGTCCATAAGCGGCTTCCATGTGGGTGGAATCTCGAAACAACAATATAGTAAATATTACTCCAATATACATTACAAGGTTTACCATTGGAATAAATGACTGACCTTTTACGTTGGTAGGGTGCTTAATACGCATACGAGGCCAGAAATTCAAGTTCATAGCTTCACTCAATATGGAAAATGAACCGCTTATTAGAGCTTGGCTCGCAACAATAGCTGCCCCGGTAGCCATTGCTATGGAAAACAACAGTATTTCTTGTGGCATGATTGAATAAAATGGGTTCACTGTACCTTCTGCACTTTCCGGATGATGCAATACCCACGCTCCTTGCCCCAAATAATTTAGAATAAGCATCACCTTTACAAATATCCAACTGACCGTAATATTTCGTCTGCCACAGTGCCCTAAATCAGAGTATAAGGCTTCTGCACCAGTGGTACACAAGAAAACGGCACCCAATATCAGAAACCAGTGGGGGGATTCCACTAATAACCGTATGGCATAGTAAGGATTGAATGCCTTGAATACTTGAGGATAGGAAGTCAGACTGATAGCTCCGGCGATTCCAAGAAGCAGGAACCAAAGTAGCATAAATATGCCAAATGACCGTCCTATATTTTCTGTACCAAAACGCTGAACGAAAAATATAATGGTAATAATGGTCAGTGTAATAGGAATCACAGGCAGATGCGGACTGATACTTTCAAGTCCTTCTATGGCAGTTGTGACCGTAATGGCTGGAGTGATAATACCATCAGCAAGCAAAGTGCTCGCACCGATAATGGCAATGATGTAAATCCACCTTCTTCTGTGGCGGCGTAAAAGGGCATAAAGCGCAAGTATGCCACCCTCCCCGTTATTGTCGGCACGGAGAGCCACCAGCACATATTTCACCGTAGTCTGAAGAGTAAGCGTCCATATGATACAAGACAATGCGCCTAAAACATAATTTTCATCAAGAGCTTCTCCAGTATGAATGATGGCTTTCATAACATAGAGTGGCGATGTTCCAATGTCACCAAAAACAATACCCAATGTGATGAGTAACCCGGCAAATCCAAGTTTATGTTGAATATTGCCTTCTTTTGATAGGTTTGCCATAAAAAGTAGTTTTTTGTTCTACATATATTTGTTTTCCTTTCAAGCGGCGCAAATATAAAATAAAATCTTAACAATAAGATTTCACTTTTCTTTTTTCGTGAAAAATATCATATAAACCTTGACGATGGTCAAGGCTTGTCTAAAAAAAAATAGTCTGTTTGAATTACGTATAACTATTAAACTCAAAAGCCGAAGTTATGGGACTTATCCTTCACCTCGGCTTTTTGCTATTTACTGATTTCCTAACCTATCAGCTTCCTTTTTCAACTGCTCAGCCTGCTCATTAAGCAGCTTTGCCCGTTCCAAGGCTTCCGCCTGCCTGCGGCAACGTTCCTCAAAATCCCGTCTGCTTGTCCTTGCATCCTGTTTCAGGATTGACCCCTTACAAAAGCAGAAAGTCCTTATAAATCAGTGATCTATAAGGACTTTGTTGTACCCAGACCCGGGGTCGAACCGGGATGGATTTTACTCCACTGGTGTTTGAGACCAGCGCGTCTACCGATTCCGCCATCTGGGCATTTGTTTTTTCAAATGTGCTGCAAAGGTAGTGCTTATTTTTGATTGTGCAAACTCCTGGTGCGTTTTTTTGCAAAAAGATTACGTTCGGGAAGGCTCGGAGGCCTTTTGCCGGACGGATGATGGTTACTTTTTGGCCTGTTCTTTGAGCAAATCCCGGATTTCGGTCAGCAGGAGTTCTTCCTTGGACGGCTGGGGCGGCTGCGGGGGTGCCGGGGCAGCCTCTTTCTTCCGCATGAGGCGGCCGGCCAGGCGAATCATGACGAAGATGGACAGGGCGATAATCAGGAAGTCGACCACGTTTTGGAGGAACGTGCCGTAGTTGAGCATGACGGCCGCGGCCGTTTCCTCACCGTTTTCCACGACGGCCGGTTTCAGTTCCACGGCCAGCTCCTTGAAGTTCACTCCGCCCAGCAGGATGCCCAGCGGCGGCATGATGATGTCGGCGACCAGCGAACTGACGATCTTGCCGAAAGCGCCGCCGATGATGACGCCGACGGCCATGTCGATGACATTGCCCTTCAGGGCAAATGACTTGAAATCATTTAAAAATCCGTTTTTCATATCTTTCACTTACTTTGGGTTTGACATGTGTGGCGGATGCCTTGCCGGGCACGCGCCATGTGCCTGCAAAGGAAGGGGAAATCTGAGAACTTCGCAAATAAGTGAGAGGGAAAAATCCGCCGGCCACTGTCCTGTTTCTCACCATTGTAAGGCTTCCTAACTTTGTTTTGCAGAAATACTTTGTTTCGGTTTCCGAATCCTTGTATCTTTGCTACACGCTCATTATAACCTTAAAAACAGAAATAGTCATGATTACGAATGGTAAAAACAACTATTGCGTGATAATGGCCGGAGGCATCGGCAGCCGATTCTGGCCCCGTAGCAACAAGAGATTGCCCAAGCAGTTCCTTGATTTCCTGGGCACGGGGCGCACGCTGTTGCAGACCACCTATGACCGGTTTTCCAAGATAATCCCCAGTGAACATATTTTTGTCGTGACCAACGCCGGCTATGGCGACATTGTCAGCCAGCAGTTGCCCGGGCTGCCGCCGGAGAACATCCTGAAGGAGCCGGCCAACCGCAACACGGCGCCTGCCGTGGCCTGGGCCGCGTACCACCTGCGGGCGCTCAATCCCGAGGCTTGCATGGTCGTCACCCCGACCGACCAGTATATCCTGAAGGAGGATGAGTTTGCCGAGGCCATCCTGCGCGGGCTGGACTACGTGTCGCATGTCAACCACCTGCTCACCGTGGGCATACGGGCCACTTATCCGGAGACGAACTACGGGTATATCCAGGTGGACGAAGAGCTGGAGGGGAACATCTACCGTGTGAAGAGTTTCACGGAGAAGCCCGAGCTGGACTTTGCGGAGTTCTTTGTCGAGAGCGGCGAGTTCTACTGGAATTCGGGGCTCTTCCTATGGAACGTGAACGCCATCCTGGAAGCCATGATGCACCTGGTGCCTGACATCGCGCAACTGATTGCCGAGGCCGACGCGGCGCCTTCCTTCCTGAAGAACGAACGGGAGTATGTGGAGCGGATTTACGCCTCCTCGCCCAACATTTCGTTGGACTACGGCGTCTTGGAGAAGTCGGAACACGTGGACGTGTTGATTGGCGATTTCGGGTGGCGCGACATCGGAGGATGGAGCACGCTCTACGAGATGGCGCCCAAGGACCATGCGCAGAATGTGGTGCTGGAGACCCGTGCCCTGATGTACAACTGCAAGAACAACCTCGTCTCGCTGCCCGGCAACCGTGTCGTGGCGATGAAGGACCTGGACGGCTACCTGGTGGTCGAGGAAAACGGCGTGTTGCTCATCTGCCGCCGCGACGACGTGGCCGCCGTCCGGCAGTTTCGCAATGATGTGCAGATGAAGATGGGCGACGAATACCTGTAAGCAGGGGGACTGTCCTGCATGCGGAAAAGAGTTGTTTCAGCCGGGACTGGCCGGCGGGGGCAACTCTTTTTTTTTGCATTCAGATGATTACTTCTATGCTCAGTCGTCCGCCCAGGCCACGCTCCACGATGTCATACAGAGTTTTCAGCGTGATGTTCTCTCCGTCGTTTTCCACTTTGGAGATAAAAGTGCGTTTCTTATTTATCCGGCTGGCCAGTTCTGCTTGTGTCATTTCCTTTTTTTCTCTTGCGCTCCTGATCTTGAACCCGATGCGTAATGCTTCAAGTTCTCTTTCTATCCGGTCACGTTCCGGCGTGCCGACTTGGCCGTAATAGTCATTTTTAATTTGGTCTAATGTCTTTGTTTTCATAGGTTTGTCTCCTTCCTTTTTTCTTCGTAGTATTCATTCATCAGCCTTATGGCGCGGTCGATTTCTGTTGGCGGCGTTTTTTGTGTCTTTTTCTGAAAACCTGTGAGTAAGATTACAAATTTGTTTCCATCGAAGAAGCAGAAAATGCGGAATATATTGTTGCCAAGTTGAACACGAACTTCAAAAAGTCCGTTTGTGCCTTCGATATACTTCAAGTATGTAGAAGGAATCCGTTCCACTTGTTCGATAAGGTCTAATATTTTAATGATTTTATCCCGGACTTTTTGTGTTTGGGCTTTGAAGAAATCATCGAAATAGTCCTTATATGTGATAACTTCTCGTGCTTTCATGCTGCAAAGGTAATTTATATGTTACTCTATAACAAGATTTTTAGCAAATATTGATTCTTCTGAAGCCCTTGATTCTCTCTTTTCTATGAGGGAAAGAGGCACACACGGCGAGGCCGCGTCCCTTCGTCAGGGGGCGCGGCCTCGGGCATATATGGATTAAGGAAAAAGATTACTTGTCGGCGGACTCCCATTCGTGGCGGATGGCGTCGGCGATGGCGGTAAACTCTTCGGCTGAGAGCTGGAGTTTCGGGTTGGAGAAGAGCATGTCAGACTCTTGCTGCATGGGGATGAGGTGGATGTGTGCGTGGGGCACTTCCAGGCCGATGACCGCTTCGCCCACCTTGCGGCAGGGGAAGGCACGCTGGATGGCCAGGGCGACGCGCTTGGCGAAGAGGTGGATGCCGGCCAGTTCGTCGTCGGTGAGGTCGAAGATGTAGTCCACTTCACGTTTGGGGATGACCAGCGTGTGGCCTTTCACCAGGGGGTTGATGTCCAGGAAGGCATAGAAGCGTTCGTCTTCCGCCACTTTGTAGCTGGGGATTTCGCCCGCTACGATTTTGCTGAAAATTGTTGCCATATGCGGATAGTTTTAAGGATGATATGAGGTCATTTTGCAAAAAAAACCGTTCGCTGTGGCTGTACACCACAGGAGCGGCTCTTTGCTTTTAGAATGAAATGTTCAGTACTTCCAGACTGATTTTTCCCTGCGGGATGGTGATTTCGGCCACGTCGCCCACCTTCTTGCCCAGCAGGCCTTGTGCGATGGGGGTGTTGACCGAGATTTTGCCTTCCTTCAGGTTCGCTTCGCTCTCCGACACGATGGTGTAGGCCATCTTCATGCCGTTTTTCACGTTCTTGAGCTCCACGTGGCTGAGGATTTGCACCGAGTCGGTCTTCAGCTTCGAGGTGTCGATGATTTTGGCGTCGCCGATGATGGCTTTCAGTTGGTTGATTTTCATCTCGAGCAGTCCTTGCGCCTCCTTGGCGGCGTCATACTCGGCGTTTTCCGACAAGTCGCCCTTGTCGCGGGCCTCGGCGATGGCTGCCGAGATTTTGGGGCGTTGCACTGTTTCCAGTTCTTTAAGTTCGGCCACGAGTTTCTTGTAGCCTTCTTCTGACATGTAAGCCATTTGTAATTCCTCCTTTTTTATTTATGTTTTTGATTTGAGTTTTTTTCAGACAAAATAAAAAAGAATTCCGACATCAACATATAATCGAATGCCGGAACTCTCGGTTTGCTATCTTGGTCTTGTTATATTTACGGCAAAGATAACCTTTTATTGCATACGTGTCAAGCTTTAGGGTATGTTATGTAACATCTTTTAATAATGAAGAATGAATAATGAGGAATGAAGAATTGCCTGCGGCGCAAAAAACTATATGCACTCTTCATTCCTCATTTTTCATTCAATCAGTTTTTTTACCTCGGCCTCCAGGTCCTGGATGTTTTCCTGCCGCGCCTTCAGCTCGTTGGCACGGTTGATGAGGAAGTAGGTCGGCACGCGCGTGACGTTATACAGCCGCAGGTAGTTCGAATACGCCCCGGCCCCGTCGCGCACGCAGATCCAGGGCAGGTTGTCGGCCGACGTCTTCCAGTAGTGTTCGTTCTCGTCGAGGGCGATTTGGTAGATTTCCAGCCCCTGTCCCTTATACTTGTCGTAGAGCCCGCGCAGCGTCATGTTGCGTGCCGGCGACTCCTTCGCGCCGTAGACGGTGAAGTCCAGCAGGACGACCTTCCCTTTCAGGTCCGACAGCCGGCGTTCGCGCCCGTTCTGGTCCTTGAGGGCGATGTCGATGAGTCCCGCTTCGCTCACCTTGTCGGCCGGGAGGGCGATTTCCTTCTGCCGCGGCGTGCGGGTGTTTTTCATTCCCTTGACGGCGAGGTTGTGCAGGTTGGTCGTGCGTGTCGAGTGGGGGTAGAGGTTGTCGAAGCTCGTGGCGACAGCCCCGAAGCAGCGGACGTCGGCCGCGTCGTGGAGCGGGTCGAAGAGGCTGGCGCCGTTCACGCGCTGGAAGAGGGCGAAGTAGGCATACAGCGTGTTGGGCGCCTTGAAGATGTAGTTCATCTTCGCGTCCTCCTTGTAGCGGCTGACCATTCCCTCCACGCTGTCCTCCTTCTGGTAGGGGGCCAGCGTGCGCGAGGCATACACGCGGTTGATGTCGGCCTGGAGCTGGATTTGCTTGACGGCCAGTTCCTTGATTTTCAGGTTGGTCTCGCCCTCGACGGTGTAGCCCGTCGACATGTCGTCGAGGCGGGCCTCGACGCGGATGGTCTCCGTCGAGTCGACGGCGAGGTTGATGATGTTGTCGTCGATGCGCAGGCGGTAGAACTCCGGATATTGCGGCTGCTTGCCTTCGAGGGTGAACGTGCCCGAGGAGCCCAGCTCGACGGAGTCGACGGGGGTGATGGCCGTGATGCCGGAAGCTTCCAGGTAGAGCATCTTGTCGGCAGCGCCCTCGATGGTGCCCGTTATGGTGAAATGCGGTTCTTTCTCACAGGCCGCGAGCCCGGCCAGGATGACTCCCGCGAGAAGAATGCTTTTGTTTTTCATATCTTTAAGTAATTTACGGCTGCAAATATAATACATTATTATAATAATGCGTATCTTTGCGCGACTTTCTGAATCTCTTTCAGCTTCAAGCCGGGGAGGACATGTGCGCGGGCAGGCTCTGTACTCCGCCCGCGGTTGCCTTGGACTCCGTCCCCGGACGGAATGGATTCCGCCCGCGGCTACCCTTAAGGGTGTCCCCGGGAGGAGAGGAGGCAGGCGTCGTCGCGGTACGCGCGTCTCGGCGGGCCGGCATTCCTGGTAAGGGGAAGCCCCATGTGCCGGAGCCGATAAAATGATTTACATACAGATTTAATAACTTTATATGATTAACCCTATTGTTAAGACTATCGAGCTGCCTGATGGAAGAACCATCACGCTCGAAACGGGAAAGCTTGCAAAGCAGGCCGACGGTGCGGTGATGCTCCGCATGGGAAATACGATGTTGTTGGCCACTGTTTGTGCAGCAAAAGATGCAGTTCCCGGTACAGATTTCATGCCTCTTCAGGTAGAGTACAAAGAGAAATATTCGGCATTCGGCCGCTTCCCCGGTGGATTCACCAAGAGAGAAGGAAAGGCTTCGGACTACGAGATTCTGACATGCCGTCTGGTCGACCGTGCTCTGCGTCCCCTGTTCCCGGACAACTACCATGCTGAGGTCTACGTGAACATCATACTTTATTCGGCAGACGGTGTGGACATGCCCGACGCGCTGGCCGGTCTGGCAGCCTCTGCAGCCCTTGCCGTTTCGGATATACCGTTCGGAGGCCCCATTTCCGAAGTCCGTGTGGCACGCGTCGACGGTGAGTTTGTCATCGACCCCACCTTCCAGCAACTGGAGAAGGCCGACATGGACATCATGGTCGCTGCCACGTATGAAAACATCATGATGGTCGAAGGCGAGATGAACGAAGTCTCGGAAGCCGACCTGCTCGAGGCCATGCGCGTCGCCCACGAGGCCATCAAGAGCCACTGCAAGGTGCAGATGGAGCTGATGGAAGAAGTCGGCACGACCGTCAAGCGCGAGTATTGCCACGAGGAGAACGACGAAGACCTCCGCAAGGCCGTCCACGACGCCTGCTACGACAAGGCTTACGCCGTCGCCGCCAGCGGAAACACCAACAAGCATGCCCGCCAGGATGCCTTCGACGCCATCTGCGAGGAGTTCAAGGCCCAGTACACCGAGGAAGAGCTCGAAGAGAAAGCTCCCCTCATCGACCGCTACTACCACGACGTGGAGAAAGAGGCCATGCGCCGCTGCATCCTCGACGAGGGCAAGCGTCTCGACGGCCGCAAGACAAACGAGATACGCCCCATCTGGTGCGAAGTCAGCCCCCTGCCCGGCCCCCACGGCTCGTCCATCTTCACCCGCGGCGAGACCCAGTCGCTGAGCACCGTCACGCTGGGCACGAAGTCTGACGAGAAAATCATCGACGACGTGCTCAACCAGGGCAAGGAACGCTTCCTGCTCCACTATAACTTCCCCCCGTTCTCCACGGGCGAGGCCAAGGCACAGCGCGGCGTCGGCCGTCGTGAAATCGGCCACGGCCACCTGGCATGGCGTGCCCTCAAGCGCATGATTCCCCAGGACTATCCCTACTGCATCCGCGTCGTCTCCGACATCCTCGAGTCAAACGGCTCGTCGTCGATGGCCACAGTCTGCGCCGGTACGCTGGCCCTGATGGATGCAGGTGTGCCCATCAAGAAGCCTGTGTCAGGCATCGCGATGGGACTCATCAAGAACGCCGGTGAAGACAAGTATGCCGTCCTCTCCGACATCCTCGGCGACGAGGACCACTTGGGCGACATGGACTTCAAGGTGACCGGCACGAAAGACGGCATCACGGCCACGCAGATGGACATCAAGGTCGACGGACTCTCGTTCGACATCCTCGAGCGTGCGCTCAACCAAGCCAAGGAAGGCCGCCTCTACATCCTCGACAAGCTCACCGACTGCATCGCCGAGCCGCGTCCTGAACTCAAGCCGCACGCTCCGCGCATCGAGACGATGATTATCCCCAAAGAGTTCATCGGAGCTGTCATCGGCCCGGGCGGAAAGATCATCCAGGGCATGCAGGAAGAGACCGGCGCGACCATCAACATCGAGGAGACCGACGGCGTCGGCCGCATCGAGATTGCCGGCACGAACAAGGCTTGCATCGACAGCGCCATCGCCAAGATCAAGGCTATCGTGGCCATCCCCGAAGTGGGCGAGGTCTACCGTGGCAAGGTGCGCTCCATCATGCCTTACGGCGCCTTCGTGGAATTCCTGCCCGGCAAGGACGGCTTGCTCCACATCTCCGAGATGGACTGGCGCCGTCTCGACACCGTCGAGGAGACCGGCCTGAAGGAAGGCGACGAAATCGAAGTGAAGTTGCTCGACATCGACCAGAAGACGGGCAAGTTCAAGCTCTCGCACAAGGTGCTCATCCCGAAGCCGGAAGGCTACACCGAGCGTCCGGCCCGTGCGCAGCGTCCCGAACGTCGTCCGCGTCGCGAAGAGAAATAAGCTGGACTTTTAATATATACATGAGAAAAGGCATCCCCCGGGACATATCCGGGCGGGATGCCTTTTTTTCTTATGGACATCCTCCGCCAGACGGCGTGCATGCCGGCAAATAGCAATTATTCCACTTTGCTCAGTACGACGTTGCCGTCATATTTCTTATCCACGATAATCAGCAGCAATGGTTTGGTCGTATAAGTGCGCTTTTGACCTTGTATCTCTTGATAGCAGAGGACTATTTCTCCCTTTTGATTTGTTTCCAGTGACTTCGGAACAAGCCTCGTTTCTATGTCTGTCTCGGGTCTTGTCAGTGAAATCACATATTGCGTCGAAAAGTTTATGTCTGTAGGATTCCCATTCTCACCCATTACAGCTGCCGTTCCAAAATAGGAATCAAAATCTTTTTGATTGGTTATCTTTTGGGGTGGCAACGTTTCAACCCCGTTTTTTAAGAAATAACGGTTGGCTACAATATAGGGTATTGCTTTCTTTTTTTAAGTTTGCTTTTCCTATAAAAATGTAGGGACACATGGACCGTGCGTCCGGAATGCACGAAGCCCATTCCCAATCCGGATGTGAGCTCGGACACACGAGCCGTGTGTCCCTACACAGGCATCCATAAAATATTTTGGAAGCATTTTCCATAAAAATAGTGCCGCTCCCGTGTGGATGCTGCGGCAAGTTTTCGTATATTTGCCTTTGTAGAAATGAGACGACTGCGGACGTCCGACGGGGGACGCCGCGATGCGTTGCAGGTTCGAGTCCTGCCCGCAGTCCATAGGGGACAGGCCAAGGCAGGCTTACTTCTTTGGGTACGCTAACTTCAATTAAAGCTTGCCGATTGCCTTCCCCTTTCCCATCCGCCTTCCTTGAAATGTCCATATAAAGCGAAAAGATACGATGAAAGCAAGACTCCTCAACACCGTGGCCCTCCGCTACCAATCCCTCTATCTCGACATCGACCGTGCGCAGATCGACCGTTCGGCCGCTCCCACGCCCGCCGTGCTCATCTTCTGCAAGTTTCTGAACGACTGCGGCTACGGGGCAGGCGAAGAGTTGCTCCGCGCGTTGCCCCTGGCCGGCGACGACGAACTGGACATGCTGACCGGGCTGCTGGGCGACACGCTGGGCCTCGGGCTGAACTGGGCGGCGCTGGTGAAGGGCTGGCTGACCCCGACGGGCGAACTGGCTGTCGACCATGTGCTGACGTGGCTGGCCAATGTCTTCGGCGAGGAGGGGGACTGTCCCGGCACGACGTTGCCCTGCGGGCACTTCATCCCCGATGGCACTTTCCCGCTGGAACGCTACACGGGATGTCCCTTTTGCGGCCGTCCGTTCGTCACCGACGGGCATCCGTTCGTGGGGCAGGGCAGTCGCCTGAAGGAGCTGAAGCTCATGACCGACGCTGACATGCGCCACCTGTTTCACGGCTTGTTGTCTTCCGTCGTCCCGCTCGATGCCACGCAGCAAGACTCCCTGCGCCTGCTGCTCGGCTGCTACCCCTTGCCCGAGGGCGTGCAGATGGGGATGAAGGAGACCGTCGCGCTCGTCGTGCACCAGCTTGTCAGCGAGGGGCGCGAGGCCGAGGCTTCCACACTGTTTCAGACACCCACCGACATCTTGCGCTACCTCTGGTATGAGAAGACCGGGCAGGCGCAGCTCGTGGAGCCGGGGACGCTTGTCGCCAATGCCCGTCGCCACGGAAGGCATCTGTGGAGTCCTGCCGACCAGAGCCTGAGCGCGGCTGTGGATATGGAGGAACGCCTGCGGCTGAAATACGGGCGCAAGGAATGCCGCCGCGTGGCTTCGTGGCTCGACGCGCTCCCGCTCGCGCCGGACACGGCTGCCGGGCTGATGAACGCGAAGCGGGAGATGTGGGTGCGCATGATTCGGGCCCTGCGTCTGGGCGAGTATGCCCGCCGCCCCGGTTTCGAGCGGTTGGCCGCCCTGCTCGACGTGTTCTATCGCGGCGACTACACCACGTGGCAGGGCCTTGTCGACGAAGCTGCCCGTGCCGGCGATTCCGCCCGCGAGCTGGCCTTGTTGCAGCAGCGTCCGGGAGCGTTTGCCCGCTGCCTCTTCTCCACGATGCTCCGCCTGGGCACGGAGCGGACGCTGTCCGCCTTTCTCGAGGTGTCGGACAGCCTGCCGCCGCGTCTGCTCTATTCGTTGGGCAATGCGGCTGAGACCTATTTCGACATATCCCTGCCGCGCCAGGTGCGGACCATCACCGGGATACACGTCTTCCTGAAGCCCCACCGGCTTCTGGCTGCCTGCACGCCCGGCGGACGGCTCCGGATGGCCGAGGCCGTGAAGTCTGTCTACAAGGAGGCACTGGCCCGGCATTATGCGCGTCTCCCCCAGGCCGGAAAGACGATGTATGTCGACCCCCGGCTTGACGACATCCCTGTGGCCGTGGCCGACCGCACGGCGACTGTCCAGGACACGTCGTGTGCGCTTCCCGGCACGATGTTTCCCGTCGAGGGCGATGCCGTGAGGCTCTTCATGCAGTGGGGCGAAGGCTTGCCTGCGCAACACCTCGACATGGACCTGAGCTGCCGCATCTGCTTTGGCGACGGGAAGGCCGAGGCGTGTGCCTTCTACCGCCTGCAGGCCACCGGTGCCCGCCATTCGGGCGACATCCGCGAGATTCCCGACCGTGTGGGCACGGCTGAATACATCGAGTTGCAGTTGTCCGAATTGCAGGCGGCAAAGGCCCGTTATGTCGTTTTCACGTGCAATGCCTATTCGTGTGGCAACCTTTCTCCCCGCCTTGTGGTGGGCTGGATGGACGCGGACAAACCCATGCGTGTGTCCGAGCGCAATGGCGTGGCCTATGACCCTTCCTGCGTCCGGCATCGGGTGCGCATCAGCGAGTCCAACCTTTCCAAGGGGCTGGTGTTCGGCATCCTGTTTGTGGAAAGCCGCGAAATCATGTGGCTCGAAATGCCCATAGAGGGGCAGACGGTCCTTTCGCTGCGCGACGGGGCGGTGGAAACGTTCGTCGAGCATTTCCGCCGGAAGATAAAGGTGGGCGAGATGCTCCGTCTCAAGGCGCAGGCCCAGGGTATGACCCTCGTGGAGCGTCCCGACGAGGCCGATGAACGTTATGATTACGCCTGGGCGGCAGACCCTGTTGCCGTGGCAGCCGTCTTGTTGGGAAATTAACTTGCGCGGGAATCGTCGGGCAAAGGGAAACTTTGTCTAACTTTACTGCCTCGGAAAAACATACAATTTACATATACGATGAAAAGAAAGTATAAGAAATCACTGTTGATGCCCCTCATCCTGTTTGTCTACACGACCGTCATGGCCATTTACTTCCTGCCCCGCAACACGGAGGTGGGCGTCGCCGAAAAATGGCTCACGCTCGCCGGGTCGTATGTCATCATCCTGCTCCTCTGGTACGTGCTCCGCAAGAAAGAGCAGCTGGAGGACAAACGTCGCCGGGAGCTGGAGGACATGAAACGGACGGACCGGGAGGAACGGGAGCGATGAGGACGCGTCGCGTCGTGGCCGGATGGCTGCTCGTTCTGCTGGCCGCCCACGTCGGTGTGGGCCGCGGTGAACAGCATCCGTGCGCCCAAGACCGTGCGCATCACGCCCGCTTCGGCCCACTGGAGTTTCCCTGCGCTCAGGCGTGAGGCGTTGGCATGGATGAAGGAGCAATGCTCAGAAACTGCCGGGGATTCTTGTTTCTCAGTTGCAGGCCATCGACGACACGGAGCGGAGCAGGACATAGCGGGCGCAGAGGTAGGCGCACAATGAGCCGACCAGGAACAGGCCGCCGGCGGTGACTGTCATCTCGCCCAGGCTGACGAGGGGCGACACAGCTCCCCCGACGACGTAGCACACGGCGCCCAGCAGGGCCGAGGCGATGCCGGCATTGTCGCGCTCGACGTTCATGGCCAGCGTGTTCGAGGCCGTGAAGCTCATGCCCACCATCGAAAGCAGCCCGAACAGCAATGTCTCATACACCCAGAAGTCGCATCCCGTGCAGAGGGCGGCAAAGATGAGTCCGGCACAGACGACCATCCCGCGGCTGCCGACGCGCAAGGCACGCTCCATCGACAGCTTGACCGACAGCGTCGAGGCCAGCAGCATGGCGACGGAATTGGCCCCGAAGCAGACGCTGAACATCATCGGCGTGAGCCCGTAGTGTTCCTGCATGATGAAGGGAGCGGAGGCGATGTTGACAAACAGCACGCCCATCGTGAAGCCGTACTGGAGGACGTAGCCCACATAGAGACGGTTGCGCAGGACCTCGGCGAAGCGGCGTCCCATGTCGGTCCAGCTTGCAGCCTGGCGGCGTTCGCGGGGCAACGTCTCGCCCATGCGCAGGGCGCCCGCCAGCAGCAATGTGCCAAAGAGGAACAGCAGCCAGAAGATGCCTTGCCATCCCCCCACGTGGGCCATCATGCCTCCGCCCACGGGAGCTGCCACGGTGGCGATGCCGTTCACCGCGCCGATGAGGGCCATCGTGCGGGCCAGTTCGTGGGACGGGCATTTGTCAGTGGCAATCGAACGCGACAGCACCACGCCTCCCGCGCCGGCAATGCCCTGCACCAGCCGCAGGGCGACAAACTGCATGATGTCGCGGGCGAAGATGCAGCCCAGCGTGGAGAGCAGGAAGAGCGCCATGGCGGCAACCAGCGGGCGGTGGCGTCCGTAACGGTCGCTCAGCGGGCCGAAGATGAGCTGCCCCACAGCCAGCCCGATCATGCTGGAGGTCAGCCCCAGCTGCACCATCGACGGCGAAGTGTGGAAGAAGTCTGACATCGCAGGCAGGGTGGGAAGATACATGTCCATCACGAAAGGGCCGAACGCACTCAGCATGCCCAGGTATAAAAGTACGAATACGCTTGATTTCATAAGTCTGTTAAAGTTTTTGTTACAGGCGTCCAGGCGAAGGCCTCCGGTCGCAGAATCTCGTGCCGACACCCTTGCCGAACGGGCTGCAAAATTACGCCGAATCTGTTCCGCTGACGTTTCTCAAATCGTACAAAGCATTTCAAATTCGGAACAAATCAAAGTCGTGTGCGTAGACATTCGTATCTTTGCAGGACAAAAGGGAACTTTATGGAAACGATTCAGAACAAGACACTCCCCTCGGACACCGACGTGATACGCTACATGGAGACCGACCTCTCGCCCTTGCGCCAGTCACCGTGTCATTTCGAGTGTGGCATCTATCTCGTCTGCGTCCGGGGGACGGCCCTCGTCTCCACGGGTGCAGAGCAATACACCTTCGACGAGCAGACGGAACTCATCTTCCTGACCGGTAGCCTGATTCATGTCCTGAACGCTTCGGATGACTTCCGGGCGCGGGTGTTGCTCTTTCCCAAGGCCGTCTTCCTCACGGCCATGCTGCCCATCGACACCCCTTATTTCAACTACACGCACGAGCATCCCTGCTACCGCCACACGCCCGACGACCGCAGCCAGAAGACGTGGCGCGAAATCAACCTCTGGATGGACGTCGCGCAGATGCTCTTCGCCGGGACGAAGCCGCAGTTCCGCCAGTTGCAGGAAGCCAACTTCATGCAGAGCCTGCTCCTCTGGCTCTTCGGCACCATCCCCGAAAAAGTCTCCGCGGGCAAGTCCTACAGCCGCAAGCAGATGGTGTGCTACCGCTTCATGCAGCTCGTGCGCGAATACGGCACACGCGAGCACCGCGTGGAGTTCTATGCCGACCGCCTCTGCATCACGCCGCGCTACCTCCACCGTGCGATGGTCGAACATTGGGGCGGGAAAAGCCCGAAGCTGCTCATCGACGAACAGCTCGTCGCCGAGGTGAAAGTGTTGCTCGCCGACCCCGCCCTCTCGGTCACGGAGATTGCCCAGCGGCTCAATTTCGTCGACCAGTCCTACCTGAGCCGTTTCTTCAAGAAATACACCGGCCTCTCTCCGAAGGAATACCGTGCACAGGGATTTGTCTTTTTTTGAAAAAACGCGGCGACTTCATGTTATGATTCAATGCCCGCCGGGCCTCCTTTCCGTCCCCGGCTACCTTCCTTTCCGCCCGTGCCCGCCCTTAATACCCTTCGGGCCATGCAGATAAATTGCCGCGGCGGCGTAGGACTCTGTCTGAAAATTCGTATCTTTGCCCTATGTCAATAGGATAAAAAACAAACGGATATGGCACAGTTTATCAACCCCTTCACCGACGTGGGCTTCAAACGCATCTTCGGTCAGGAAATCAACAAGGACCTGCTCATCGATTTTCTCAACGCCCTGCTCGAAGGCGAAAAGCGCGTGAAGGACATCCGCTTCCTCGACAAGGAGCTTCTGCCAGCCTACCGCAGGGACCGCGGCGTGATTTATGACGTCTACTGTACGGACGAGAGCGGAGAGCAGTTCATCGTCGAGATGCAGAACCGCGAGCAGGCCAACTTCCGCGAACGTGCCCTCTACTACCTCTCACGCACCGTTGCGGCGCAGGGCGAACGCGGAGTCAGTTGGCAGTTTGACCTGAAAGCCGTCTACGGCGTGTTTTTCATGAACTTCCGTCTGGCGGGCGCCACGCACAAGCTCCGCACGGATGTCGTGCTCGCCGACCGCGACACGCACGAGACGTTTACAGACAAGATGCGTTACATCTTTCTCGAGCTCCCCTCGTTCGATAAGGAAGAAAACGAATGTGAGACAGATTTTGAACGTTGGATATATGTATTAAAGAATATGGAGACACTACAACGATTACCCTTCAAGGCCCGCAATGCCGTCTTTCAGAAGCTGGAGCAAATCGTCGACATCGCCGCCCTGAGCAAGGAGGACCGCATGAAGTACGACGAGAGCATCAAGGTCTATCGCGACCAGTTGGCCGTGATGACCTTCGAGCGCCAGCAGGGCCGCGCCGAAGGCAAGGCCGAAGGCTTGGAACAGGGCCGTGCTGAAGGCAAGGCTGAAGGTTTGGAACAGGGCCGTGCCGAAGGCTTGGAGCAGGGCCGTGCTGAAGGCGAACACTTGGCGCAGTTGAGGATGGTCCGCCGGATGAAGGAAGCAGGTCTGTCAGCAGAGCAGATAATGCAGATGACGGGGCTTACGATGGACGAAGTGGAGGCCTTGGACTGAGCTCTTCCCTTTTCTTGCAGGCTTGTCAGCGGCGCACGACCCAGATGCTCACTTCGTAGAGCAGGCAGATGGGGAGGGCGACGAGGCAGAGCGTGAACACGTCGCTCGTCGGGGTGATGATGGCGGCGATGAGGAGGATGACGACGAAGGCGTGTTTTCTGTAACGCCGCATGAATGTGGCCGAGAGTACGCCCAGACGACCCAGCACCCAGCACAGGATGGGAAGCTCGAAGAGCACGCCCAGGAGGAAACTCATCACCAGGAGCGTGTCCATGTAAGATTGCAGGGTGATGAGGTTGACCACGTCCGCGCTCACCTGGTAGGTTCCCAGGAAGCGGAAGGTGAGGGGGAAGATGAGGAAATAGCACAACGCCACGCCCAGCATGAACATCACGTAGCCTGCGGCCATGGCCCAGCGCGAGTATTTCCGTTCGCGGGCGTAGAGGCCCGGCGAGATGAAGTGGAAAAGTTCGTAGATGCAGTAGGGAGAGGCCAGGAGCAGGCCGACGAAGAGCGACGTCTTGACGTGTATCTTGAACTGCTCGGCCAGCCCCGTGTTGATGAGGCTGACCGAGAAGCTCGTGTCCGAGGGTGTGGAAAACCAGGCCCCCACCTGTTCGAAGAGCCGGTAGATGGGAAACGTGTCACTTTTCGGTGCGAGGATGACGGCGAAGATTTCGTCCTTGAAGACGAAGGCCGCCAGGCCGCATGCCACGACGGCGACGCCCATCTTGATGAGCGTGCCGCGCAGCACGTCGAGGTGTTCCCAGAACGTCATCCCGCCTTCGTCGTGCGTGGTGTCGGTCTCAGGCTTTGTCGTCATCTTTCTTTGCGGCTTCTTGCGTCGTCGCGGCTTTCTTTTCGTCCGCGTCGGTTTCCAGTCCGTTCATGCCCTCCTTGAAAGAGCGCACGCCTTTGCCCAGGCCCTTCATCATTTCGGGTATCTTCTTGCCTCCGAACAGCAGCAGGATGATGAGGGCTATGAATATCAGTTCGGGAGCGCCTAATCCAAACATAATCATTTCCGTATTAAGTATTTAATGAACAGATAGCCGCCTACGACCTGCAACAGCATGCCCGGGATGCCGATGCGGAAGTCCTGTGCGGCGAGATAGAAGTCGCCTTTCATGGCCCATTCGCCCAGCGTGCCGAGCACCTGGTAGGCCAGCACGACGCCCAGCATGAGCGGCAGGCTCACTCTGCCGTAGCGGCGGGCGGCCAGTCCGGCCACGGCGGCCAGCAGGCACGACTTGAGCAGGATGGCGGGCAGGGCGGCGACGGCCGGCATGCCGAACAGCAGCGAGTTGACCAGCGGCGAAAGGATGGCCGTCAGCAGGCCCACGCGCCAACCGTATTTGTAGGCGCCGATGAGGGTGAAGAAGTAGATGGGAAGCCACGTCACGCCTCCTTGGGGGACGAGGTGGAAGAGTTGGGGCAGGACGATGTTGCCTGCGACAAACAGCAGGGCTGCCGCATAAGTCCGGATACTGCGTGCGGGCAGCGAGTAGAGTTTGACGGTTGTTGTTTCCATAATGCTTGTGTATGTTTATTGTTGTTTCATGTTGTTTACGAATGCGCGGATGGCGTCGGTCATCGCGTCGACGGACTCCAGTCCGTGGCAGAGGCGTTCGACGGGACACCAGTCCGTCCCCGCGCGGTTGACGATGTGGGGGACGAGGCGGTCGTAGGCCGTGTCGATGCCCGTGCTTTGCAGCAGCTCCAGGGCCGGACGGCTGACGACGTCGGTGTGGAGCCGGCTGACTCCGCCTTTGGCCATCAGGGCGGCTGCGCCTTTTCCCACGACCTTGTCGGCCACGGAGGCCCCGTCGAGGAACGCGGGGTCATGGTCGATGAGGTCGAGCAGGTCGGCCACGCCCCGCCGGGTGAAGGTGCGTGTGGTCGCGCCCTGGCGGACGACGAGCGTGTATCCGCCCTCGTGGAGGAGGCTGGTGAGTTCGTTCATCGTGTCGCTCATAGGGTCTCCTGTTTCAGTTGTTCGACATAGTGGTCTATGCGGTGCAGCTCGGCGGGGATGTCGATGGACTGCGGGCAGTGTTCGACACACTGGCGGCAGCCGATGCAGTGGCTGGCCTGGCGCAGGCGGGGGACACTCCGGTCATAGCCGACGAGGAAGGCACGCCGCGCCTGCCGGTAGTCGGCCGTGGCCGAGGTGGTGGGCAGGTTGCCTTCGTTCACGCACTTGTTGTAGTGGAGCAGGATGGCGGGGATGTCGATGCCGTAGGGGCAGGGCATGCAGTACTGGCAGTCGTTGCACGGGATGGTGGGGTATTGCTTCATCAGGTCGGCCGTCTGCTGGAGGAAGTCAAACTCCTCGTCCGTGATGGGCACGAGGGGTGAATACGTGCGCAGGTTGTCCTGCAGGTGTTCCATGTAGGTCATGCCGCTGAGCACCGTGAGCACGCCGGGGAAGGTGCCCGCGAAGCGGAATGCCCACGAGGCCACGCTTGCCTCCGGTGCACGCTGCTTGAGCCGCGTGACGATGTGTTCGGGCACTTTCGAGAGCCGTCCGCCCAGGAGCGGTTCCATGATGACGGCGGGGATATGGCGTTTCTCCAGTTCGCCGTAGAGGTAGTCGGCATTGACGTTCTTGCTCGATGCGCCGTAGCGCCAGTCGAGGTAGTTGAGCTGGATTTGCACGAAGTCCCAGTGGACCGTCTCGTGCATGGCGAGCACTTCGTCAAACGTCTCCTTGCTGCCGTGGTAGGAGAAGCCCAGGTTGCGGATGCGTCCGGCCTCGCGTTCCTTCATGAGGAAGTCAATCATGCCGTTGTCGACGTAGCGTGCGCGGAAGGTGTCGCTCCCGCCGTTGCCCACGGAGTGGAGCAGGTAGTAGTCGATGTAGTCGACCTGCAGTTCCTCGAACGAGCGGCGGTACATCGCGATGGAGTTCTCCCGTGTGTAGTTGGAGAAGTTCGACAGCTTTGTGGCGACGAAGAACTTGTTGCGCGGGTGGCGTTTGAGGGCGATGCCCGTCGAGCGTTCCGACCATCCCTGCACGTAGACGGGCGACGTGTCGTAGTAGTTCACGCCGTGGGCCATGGCGTAGTCGATAAGTTCGTTGACGGCATCCTGGTCGATGACGTTGCCGCCCTTCTCCGGGGCGGGCAGGGTCGGCCAGCGCATGCAGCCGTAGCCCAGCAGGGAGACGTTCTCGCCTGTCTTGGGATTGGTGCGCAGGGTCATTTTGCCGGTGGGCACATCACCCTGCGCGTCGTGTGCCGAGGCTCCCGTTCCCTTCGGTCCGCATCCGGCCAGTCCGGCTGTGGCTGCCGTGCTGATGCCCACGATTTTCAGGAAGTCGCGGCGCGATATGTCTTTTTTCTTAGCGTCCATAAGTCCGTTGTTAATTGTCAATTATCCATTATCCATTGTCAATCGTTTCAAATCACCCTGTGCCGTTCGTGCCCTTCGACGTAGATGGCGCTGAAGGGGCGTGCCGGGCAGAGATTCTCGCAGGCGCCGCAGCCGATACACCGCTCCGTGTCGATGGCCGGGATTTTCGGCGCGTCGGGACGGTCGGGGTCGGAGGGTATCATCTGGATGGCTCCCGTGGGGCAATGGCGGGCACAGTTGCCGCAGTCCACACCGTCGGTCAGGGGGACGCAGTTGGCACGCACCCACACGGCGTGGCCGATTTGCGTGGCGCTCTTGTCAGCCGTCGTGAGAGGCTTGATGGCCCCTGCCGGGCATACGTCGGCACACTTCGTGCACTCCGGACGGCAGTAGCCGCGTTCGTAGCTCATCTCGGGCTGCATCAGCGTCTGTAGCCCGGTCGACGGGCGGAGCACCTCGTTGGGACACACGGAGACACAGAGCTGGCAGGCCGTGCAGTGCTGGTAGAAGTGGTTGACGCCCTGCGCTCCGGCCGGGACGATGGGTGTCTGCCGGTGGGGGATTTTCTTCTCCTCGATGACCGCCAGTCCGCCGTCGACCTTCATCTCCTGCGCTTTCAGTGTGGCGGCCGTGAGGGCCATGCCGGAGACGGCGAGGAAGGTGCGGCGGGAGGAAGCCACAGCCCCCTCAACTCCCCCCGAGGGGGAGCTTTTGGTTTTTGAAGCCCCTCCTTCGGGAGGGGTTTGGGGAGGCTTTATTGTATAGCTGATGGCATGGTGGCGGCAGGCGTCGATGCAGTCCATGCAGGCGACGCAGCGGCTGTAGTCTATCCGGTGGTTCTTGAAGTCGATGCAGGCGGCTTTGCACTGGCGGCTGCACAGGCTGCACGAGTTGCATTTCTCCGTGTCGATGCGCACCCGCAGGAGCGAGAAGCGCGAGAGGAAGCTCAGCACCGTGCCCACGGGGCAGATGGTGTTGCAATAGGTGCGCCCGCCCCTCCAGGCCAGGACGGCGATGATGACCAGCGTGGCCGCGGCGATGAGAAACGTCGGCAGGCTCTTCATCCACACGCTCGTCTCATAGAACGCATAGCTGTCGGCCCGTTCGGCCAGGTAGGCCAGGACGTTGTTTCCCCAGCCGTAGAGCGGGGCGAAGAGGTTTTGCGCGATGCGCCCGTAGGAACTGTAGGGGGCCAGCAGGGCGACCAGCGAGCCGATGCCGGCCACGAGGGCGACGACGAAGACCGCGAGCACGCCGTAGCGCAGCCAGCGCTTCTCGGGCGAATAACTGAAGCGGTAGCGGCGCTTCTTCGAGCGTCCGCTCAGCCAGGAGATGACGTCCTGCATCACGCCCATCGGGCAGATGACCGAACAGTAGACACGCCCGAAGACGAGCGTCAGGACGACGAGGAACACGACGACTCCCACATTCAGCGCCAGCACCGAAGGCAGGAATTGTATGCGGGCCATCCAGCCGAGCCACGCGTGGACCGTCCCCGTGAAGTCGAGGAAGAGCAGCGTGATGCAGGCGAAAAACACGATGGCCAAGGTTAGTCTGATCTTACGCAACATAGTTCTTAAAACAGTTTCTTTTATTATAGGTGTGGAAAGCTTGAGTAATGTTCCCGTTTATTTTTTTCCGCTACAAAGTTAGACAGAAAAAACAAGCGGAAGTTAGACAGATTACTGATAAGCCTACCTATATTACAGAATTTTAAAAAGCCGTTTTTGGGGAATCTGTAGAAATTGAAGACAGTTCCCGAGAACCACTGCGCATGACTTCCCTCCGCCGCTCATCCCTCCGCGCCCAATTCCCTCAGGCAGAGGCGGCACGCGTCCATGAACTCCTCGTCGATGCCCATGCGGCAGATGGCCGCATAGTTCCTCCGCATGCCCTCGTCGGACAGGACGGAAGGGTCGCTCTCGACACGCCGCTTGAGCTGGTGGAACTGGTGCCAGCGGATGAAGCGGTTGGAGATGAACTGGAGCAGCCACAGCGGCGTGTCCTCGTCGATGGTGTCGCCGAGCAGGCCCGAAAACTCTTGTTGCACGCCGCGGAAGCCTTCCGCGAACGCATCCTCGTCAATGCTCCCTTCGGCCCACCGGCGTATCAGGCCGACGGCCTTTGCCTCCACGTCGGAGAAGCGCGTCGTCCGCTGCCCGCGGGCCTTCCCGAAGAGGTCGTCCAGATAGTCGTAACTCATGGCGTCTTGTTTTTTTTGGTGAGAAAATCCGTTTGTCAACAGGCAAATATACGGAAAAATCCCCTCCCGTCCTCACTTCAGGCTCAGCAAATATTTCCCCGGCAACTTGATTTTCCCGCCGCTGTCGCGCAGCGTGCAGAAGCCCCGCCAGACGCTGTGTCCGATGGCCCCGTAGTCGCTCCGCCGGATGATGGCATACTGTTCGTCGGGCGGGATGCGGAAGAGGCGCAGGTTGTCCCTCAGTCCGTCGAAGTTGCGCTTCTTCCCGTCTGCCGGAGGGCGCAGCGCGTCGATGTCGGTCTGTGTCCACGTCCGTCGTCCCTTGTCGGCGCAGCCCTTGCCGTCCTCCCCGTCGGGAGTCCCCTTTGCCCCGCCGCCGTCCGGCGGGGACTGAAGAGGGGGATTTTCTATGCTTTGCTGTGCTGTGCTTTGCTTTTCTATGCTATGTGTACCAATTTCGGGCGATTTTGCCGTTTTCGTGTCCCGATTTTCCGCGATTCCTTCTTTATTCTCTTCCTCAGTCTTGTCTTTACCGGCCGGTAGCAGACGCAAGTCTGGATTCAAAAGCTTGTCCTTCGACTGTTTTTTTGAGAATACATACTGCTGCTGGATGTGTGCCGATGTGAGCACATGCTCGCGCTCATACAGTCCCGCGTCGAAGAGTCCGCCCTCGACGGCCGCCTCCACGATGCGCTTGATGTCGTCGACTGTCAGGTCGTAGAAATACGCCGCGATGTCGTCCAGACATTGCCCGTCGAGCCGCAGGAAGTAGCCCTCGTCGGAGTAGATGTAGGAGAAGATGGTCACGAGCACGGCCAGTGCCCGGTCGCCCTCGCGCTTCATGATGCGCCTCACCACGCGGTGGTGCATGAAGTCCGTGTCCAATGGAAAATATTCCAGTCCTTTCTTTTTGATGCGTGCCATAGTCTTTCGGAATTAAGTATTAAGAATGAAGAATGAAGAGTGGCCGTGCGGTGTGTTGTCATCCGGATGGAGATTCTTCATTCTTCGTTCATCATTCATCATTCATCATTTATCATTCTTCATTCTTCATTTTTAAAACTCTCTTTTTCTCCTCCACCGTCCGCAGTGCGCGTCGTATGAGGGCCATGCGCAGGACGGGGTCGGCTGTTTCGGTGATGACAGGGTAGCGTCGTCGTCCCGTCGTCCGGCAGTCCATCACGTCCTTCGTGCGTTGGCGTCGGCTGCTCTCGCGCCGGCACTCCTTGCAGCGCGAGTCATGCCGTCCGGTCCGTGCGTTGACGTAGAACTCCGTGAGCGGCAGCGTCCTCCCGCAGCACGTGCATTGGTGTCGTGCGTCTCTCTCAATCTCTCTGTCAGCAGGCGCAGCGCATGCGCCCTGTGTGTTTTTCGTCTGTCTCATAACGGTAATGATTTTAAAACTACGCAGCAAAGGTAGTTTGCAATATGTGAAACATGCAAACTTTCTGCAAAATTAATTTTTCGATTTGTGTATGACACGCACGTTGTCAGCCGCTTGCATCCTTCGCTTCCCCGCACGCCCTCCTTTCCGCCCGTCCGCCGGAAGGAGTCCGCTGCCGGATGGCTTCCTTTCCGTGCGGAGGGGAGGGGATTTCCTGGGTGAAATGAATGTGTGATAGCATAAGGCATCCGGCGGGCATGGTGGCTGAAAGTCGTGAGTAGATGTCCCCCTCTCGATTTGCTCTTATTGCATGAGAATTCGTATCTTTGTCTGTTGAATGATAATGAAAACTATGCAAGAATGACAAACGATGAGTTTTTTTATCTCCTGTCAGAAGAAGTGAAGACTTATAAATCCTATCTTGAAACAGATAGTCAAGATTGGATTGTAAAAGGATTTATTGATGTCAATAAAAATGTCTATACAATCTCGAATGACACAAAAGTGATTTCTAAAATTATAGAAATACTACTCATCCCGAAGTTAGATAAATTTGCTCGTGATAATGATTTGAAAATGGAATTGGCATCCAAGCAAAATTTCTATCCTGACTTGACTTTCAAGGACAATGCAGGAAATCTTTTTGCCGTCGATTTTAAGTCGAGCTATTATTCGGGTGACAGTGTCAATGGTTTGACCCTAGGTTCTTATTGGGGCTATTTTCGCGACAGAGACGTTGTCAAGAATATGGATTACACCTACAATTCGTATGCTTCTCACACTGTTTTAGGAATCTTATATAAACAATGTGTCGTTGACAATCATGAAAAGGAAGTGTTTTCTGTTGATGAATTGTCTGCCATTCATTCAGTTATCGAGAAGTTTATATTTTTTGTCCAGCCTAAATGGAAAATAGCCAGTGACATACCGGGTAGTGGTAATACGAGAAATATTGGTGGCATAACTAGTATCCAGGATTTGATAAATGGGCGAGGTCCATTTTCATCATTGGGTGAGGATGTCTTCAATGATTATTGGATGGGCTATTTCAATAAGACTGATGCAAAAAATGCAGGTATTGGAACTCCTCATTATCACAACTTAAAGACCTATCAAGCCTATCTTGAATCTCAAGTAGCCAAGTTGGACAAACTAAAAAAATGATTATGCCTACCATTATACCTCCGATAAAGTCGCAAGGAATAAAGACCAAGCTCGTGCCTTGGATTAATGACATCATATTTCGTTCCGGGATAGACACTTCAAGGGCTAATTGGATTGAGCCCTTCTTTGGGACGGGTGTTGTCGGCTTTAATGCTCCACTTGAAGGAAAATTTATAGTTGGAGATACGAATCCGCATATTATAAACTTTTACAAAGGTATATTGAGTGGAGAGATAACCTCGGCGAATATGCGTACCTATCTAGAACAGGAAGCCAAGGTGCTTTCCATTTCAGAAGAAGAAGGATATGCTTATTATCGGGAAGTTAAGAATCGGTTTAATAGCTTTCATAGTCCATTTGATTTTATATTCTTGTCGAGAGCGGGCTTTAATGGCATGATGCGATTTAATCGTAAGGGAGAATGGAATATTCCCTTTTGTAAGAAGCCCAATAGGTTTTCACCGGCTTATGTAACGAAAATCTGCAATCAGGTGAATGCTGTGCAACGCATTATCAGAAAGAAAAAGTGGGAGTTTCTAAATCAAGGATTTATTGAAACGATAAAAAGGGCTGAAAAAGGAGACTTGATATACTGTGACCCTCCTTACTTCGGACGATATGTGGACTATTACAATGGATGGACGGAGAGTGACGAAGACGCGTTGTTCCGGGCTTTGTCTGACACGAAGGCATTTTTTATCCTATCAACTTGGCATCATAATGAATTTCGTGAAAATGAGATGATTGCACGTTATTGGAACAGATTTAACATATTGACGCAAGAGCATTTTTATCACAGCGGGGGACATATTGAAAACAGGCATCGTATGATTGAGGCGCTGGTGTTCAATTTTGATTTGAAGGAGGTTGCTCACTCCGTGACTCAAGGCAATGTTCAATATGATTTGTTTGGTAATCAATTGCAGGATGTTTGTGTCCCGTTGTCTGTATATTGATTTCATGATTTTGTTTGTTTTTTGATTTTTTCATGCTGTTGTTTATAGGATCGCATTAAAAAAGTGGTCCTTCTTATCTTTGTATTTCTGTACTTTATTATCGGTGATTAACGCTTTGTGAACGCAAGATGCCCGAAATGTTTGCACGGTGTTGACTGGCGGTGTATCTTTGCAATGTGATTCGACGACGGGGCGGACGCGACCCGGGACGACGCCAGGCGGCGAATCGCACGGAAATAAACAAATGTCTAACTAATCAATTAAAACAACTATGACAGTACTTTATGAATCTTTCCAATCGGTGTTGAAGACTAAGGAACAAAAGCGACTCTTCCACCCGCGCGTGGTGTTGGTGGGCAATGTGACGACTGACCAGGTGGCGCGTGAGATTGCGGCCTACTCCTCGCTCAGCTCGGGCGATGTGAAAAACGTGATTGACAACCTCGTCACCGTGATGACCCAGCACTTGCAGGCTTCGCAGAGCGTGACGCTCGACGGGCTGGGCTCCTTCCGCCTGACGATGCGCTCGAGCGGGCGCGGCGTGGAGACGGCTGACGAGGTGTCGGCTTCGCAGGCGACGCTCCAGGTGTGTTTCAAGCCCGCGGCACGCAAGAATCCTGACGGCACGACGGCGACCCGCTCGCTCGTGACGGGCGCGAAGTGCAAGCGTTTCGACCGCGTGAACGACCCTTCGGCTCCTGAAGAGCCGCTGGAACCGGGCGGCGGCACGGATGACGGCAACGACGACGGAGAACTTTAATCAATGGACAATTGATAATTGACAATGGACAATTACGATGCCTCAAGGGGCTGGTTCATTGTCGATTGGGAAAGGCTTTCAGACGCGGGCGGCGTGATGGCAAAACACTGCATCCTGCTAAAATTGTATAAGTGGTGACAGGTTATAAAGCTGCGCCCGTCTGCGTCTGAAAAATAATAACCGGATGTATTGACTTTCTTAGATAGATGAATGTGTTATGAGTGAGAAAAAGAAGAACGTGTGGAGCACCATCCTGAAGGTGGTGATAGCGGTGGCTTCGGCCATCGCCGGCGCACTGGGCATCAGCTCGTGCATGTAGTGTCTCCCTTCGTGGAGCGTGAGGCCGTCGGGGACGCAGTCAGTTCGTCCCCGACGGTTGCTTTTTTAGTATTCAATTTGAAAATAGATGGTCTTATGAATGTGTTTTTGCATACTTATTGGCTAAAGGCTGCCGTGCTGCTGCTCGGTTGCTGCCTGATGAGTGCAGGGGCAGGGCGGTTTCAGGATGCGGAGAGTCAGTCCTCGCCGTCGTCCCACTCGTCGTCGCCCTCGTCGAAGTGGTCTTCTCCGTCGTCATGGAGGTGGCGCACGGGGCGTCGGTGAGAATGGTCGTTCCACTCGTCGTCGCCTTCGTCGAAGTGGTCTTCTCCGTCGTCACGGAGGTGGTAGCGGCGGAGCACTTCGTCGTCATTGTCGTTGCGGAAGGAGCGCACCACGTGCCCGCCTGAGGTGACGATGAAGATGCGGTCGTCGTCGCCCCGTTCGGCTATCACGGCATAGTGCATCCCGTCTCTGTCTTCAAACGCCTTGCAGTCGTTGTCGTCGATGGTGCGGAAGGGGAATCCCTTGCGGGCCACGGCTGACACCACGGCTTTGGGCAGGCGTTCGCGGCGCAGTTCCCACTCGGTGCAGAGCCAGCGTCCGGCGCGGGTGAAGTAGACGATTTTCTCCTTTCCCTCGTGGCGTATTTTCACCTCGATGCGTCCGTCGTCGGTGTCGCGGTCGAGGATGCGTGCGCCGGGATAGTGGCGTCTGACGAAGGTGGTCACGTCGCCCCTGCGTTGCATCGTGACTGAGGGCGTGCATGGGGTGGCCGGGAGCGGGGAGGCCCCGCCCGTGAGGACGGCCGCAAGGAGGAATAGTCCGAGGATGGTTTTCATGGGTCGTATGTGTTTTTTTATGGTTGATGAGTCTTGTCGCCCGTCGCCACCAGCTTGTAGAGCTTGTCGCTGGGGCGTATCTTGGCGGGCACTTTGAACGACACGTGCGTGCCTTTCTCCACGTGGTCCACCGACTTGAGGTCGACGCGCGGGTCGTCGAGCTTCAGGAAGAGGGCGCCCGTGGTCGGGCCGGTGATGAGCAGGTCGTCGCCCGCGCGGAGGTCGGAGGCCTCGATGAGGAATTCGGCCACGCCGAGCTGGGAGAAATACTTGACGCCGCGGCCGACGTAGACTTTCTTCTGCGTGGCTTCCGAACCGTAGTTGCGGCTCCATTCGCCGAGGCGCTGGCCGAGGTAGTAGCCGTTCCAGAAGCCGCGGTTGAACACGGTCTTCAGGCGTTCGTCCCAGGCGGCCACGCGTTCGGGGGTGAAGGTGCCGTCGAGGCAGGCCTGGATGGCCTGCTTGTAACATTCGGCCACGATGCGGACGTATTCGGGCCCGCGGGCGCGTCCTTCGATCTTGAACACGCGCACGCCGGCGTCGATCATCTGGTCCATGAAGTGGATGGTCTTGAGGTCTTTGGGCGACATGATGTATTTGTTGTCCACTTCCAGCTCGATGTCGCTGTCGCGGTCGCGCACGGTGTAGGCGCGGCGGCACACCTGCATGCAGGCGCCGCGGTTGGCCGAGGCGCCGAGTTCGTGGAGGCTCAGGTAGCATTTGCCGGAGACGGCCATGCAGAGGGCGCCGTGGCAGAACATCTCGATGCGCACCAGTTGTCCGCCGGGGCCGCAGATGTGTTCGTCGACGATGTGGCGGTGGATTTCCTTCACCTGTTCCAGGTTGAGCTCGCGTGCCAGGACGACGACGTCGGCGAAGCGGGCGTAGAAGCGCAGGGCCTCGACATTGGAGATGTTGAGCTGCGTGGAGAGGTGGACTTCCTGTCCGATGCGGTTGCAGTAGTCCATGACGGCGACGTCGGCGGCGATGACGGCCGAGATGCCCGCCTCGCGTGCGGCGTCGCAGATGTGGCGCATGAGGGGGATGTCTTCGTCGTAGATGATGGTGTTGACGGTGAGGTAGCTCTTCATGCCGTGCGCGTCGCAGGTGGCGGCTATCTCGCGCAGGTCGTCGATGGTGAACGTGTTGGCCGAGCGGGCACGCATGTTGAGGTTCTCGATGCCGAAGTAGATGGAGTCTGCCCCGGCCTGTATGGCGGCGGCCAGCGATTCGCGCGAGCCGACGGGGGCCATGATTTCAAAGTCGTGTATGGAGTAGCTCATGATGTCTGTCTCAAAATGGTTTCCGGAGTGCAAAGGTAAGAAACTGTTTTGAATTTCTACAAAACGTTTATCTCGGCTTGATGCTTTCAAAACAGTCTCTTCTATGCTTTTCCTGCCCCGGGCAAAGGACTGGCGGGCATCACGTCAGCGGTGCAGGTTCGTGCCGACGGCCTGGCGCACCGCCTCTGTCCGGCGGACTTGCCGCTGCCGCTTCACGAAGCGGGCGACGGCGCCCATGCCCGTGAAGGCGATGCCGGCGACGACGGAGAGCATGATGAGCCAGCCGTCGTCCTTCGTGTAGCGCACGTCGCGCGGGTTGTGCCGGTTGTAGTGGACGGTGATGTGCCGTCCGGGCATCATCTCGGAAGTGCCCGTGTCGAGGCGTTCGACGTAGCGGCGTCCGTCGGCGAAGTATTCGACGAGCGGCGTTCCCGGGCGTCCGTCTCCGGCGCTGTGCATGGTGAGTATGACGGCTTCGGCCGGTGCTGCGGAGGCCATGAACACGTGGCTGTTGATGCTCAGGAAGAAGCCTACGCCCAGGAGCACGATGCCGACGAAGGTGAACAGTCCTTCAAAGAGGTATCCCGGCACCGCTCCTCTGCGGATGCCGAAATGCAGTGTCGTTTTGGTATTCATAATGTGGTTGAGGTCGTTGGTTTGCCGACGAAGGTAGTCGCCCTGTGTTTCATCTTGGTGACAACGGTGTGTGCATGCTGTCACAAATTGGGCGTTTCCGGCGTGCGTTTGCGGTACATCCGCATCTGTATGCCGTCGTCGCCGCACACGGGGCAGAGGTATTCCCATCCGTAGCGTTCGTAGAAGGCTGTGTGTTCCGTGATGAGGTAGAGTGTGTCCGTCTTTCGGGCGGCCATGTCGGTGCAGATGTGTGCCAGCAGTTCTCCGGCGATGCCCCGGTCGCGGCGTTCCGGCTCGACGTACAGGGCACATACGTTCGGTGCGAGGTCCTTGCGGTCGTGGAAATCGTTTTCGATTACGCCGGCTCCGGCGATGATTTTTTCTCCCTCCACGGCCACGTACCACTGCGGGACGGCGGAGGCGCCCCGGATGCATTCGTCGATGCTTGTCAGGTATTCTTCCATCGGGATGTCCCATTTCTCGTGAAACCACCGTGCGGCGGGAATGCGCCATTGCGGGTTTTCGCGAAGGGGGATGATGTCGTAAGTGTGCATAATCTGTCGTGTTGTATATAGGTGTATCACAGGTGGCTTGGACAGCCACTTGCCAAAGGTACGAAATTCTTTATAAAACAAGATGCCTGAATGAGGACATACGCTTTTATCGGTATCATGCTTGTGGGCGTGTTGGTTCAAGCGCAAGTGCTGTTGCTTTGCTCTATAACCAGGAAAACTGCATGGCGGGAAAAGAACAAGTGTTTCACATTTTCCCTACCTTTGCAGCCTAAATCCCTGCAATATGAAGATAAGAGACATTGACCTGGGCGAGAAGCCCGTGTTCCTGGCGCCGATGGAGGACGTGACCGATCCGGCCTTCCGCCTGATGTGCAAACGATTCGGCGCCGACCTGGTGTACACGGAGTTCGTGTCGAGCGACGCGCTGGTGCGCTCGGTGAACAAGACGATGCAGAAGCTCGCCATCTGTGACGAGGAACGTCCTGTGGCCATTCAGATCTACGGGAAAGACCCCGGTGCGATGGCCGACGCGGCGCGTATCGTGGAGGAAGCACGGCCCGACATCCTCGACCTCAACTTCGGCTGCCCCGTCAAGCGCGTGGCCGGCAAGGGGGCCGGAGCGGGCTTGTTGCAGGACGTGCCCCGTATGCTCGAAATCACCCGTGCCGTGGTCGACGCCGTGAAGCTGCCCGTCACGGTGAAGACGCGCCTGGGCTGGGACGACAGTCATAAAATCATCGTCACGCTGGCCGAGCAGTTGCAGGATTGCGGCATCGAGGCCCTTACCATCCACGGCCGCACACGCGCCCAGATGTACACCGGCGAGGCCGACTGGACGCTCATCGGCGAGGTGAAGCGCAATCCGCGCATGCGCATTCCCGTCATCGGCAATGGCGACGTGACCACGCCCGAGCGGGTTGCCGAGTGTTTCGCGCGCTACGGCGTGGATGCCGTCATGGTGGGCCGCGCCAGCTTTGGGCGTCCGTGGATTTTCAAGGAAATGAAACATTATCTGACGACGGGCGAGCTGCTCCCGCCCCTGTCGTTCGACTGGCAGATGGATGTCCTGCGCGAACAGGTGCGCCAGAGTGTGGCCCGCCTCGACGAACGCCGCGGCATCCTGCACATACGCCGCCACCTGGCTGCGACGCCCCTCTTCAAGGGCCTGCCCAACTTCCGCGAGCTGCGCATTGCCATGCTCCGTGCCGACACGGTCGACGAGCTTTTCGCCCTCTTCGACCGCATCCGGACGACCTACGGTTCCGAAGCGTGAGCTGCATGTTTTCTCCTGTATGAAAAATCGGTATATATGGGAAAATGAGTATATTTGCAGACGTAGTCAGAAACAAATAGAAACGACGCAGCTTTATGGCAAGATTCATCAATCCCTTCACCGACATGGGCTTCAAGCGCATCTTCGGGCAGGAAATCAACAAGGACTTGCTGATAGATTTCCTCAATGCCTTACTCAAGGGCGAACGCCGAGTGAAAGACATCCGTTTTCTGGATAAGGAACTGCTGCCTGA
>OIWT01000119.1_pt1 | contig 109098 bp, 98 predicted proteins | sample 1587701 | NCBI WGS metagenome assembly OIWT01 (sample SAMEA3888904, study PRJEB22519) | human gut metagenome | biome: human gut; feature: human-associated habitat; material: faeces | place: Denmark | collected 2009
GTCCGGGATAAAACTTTCGCTCGAGGAATTCAATTCCTGCGCGAAGTAATTTGTGACGCCCGACGCGAGAAGATGCTCGTAAACTCTCCGATATTCCGCCGCGGTTATCGGACGCTTCAGTTCGGGAAATTTGTCCTGTTCGCCGAAGGGAGTATATTGCGCCATCAAGGAAAAATACGCTCCGTTTTTGTTGTTTTCGGCAAACCATTCGACGATTTTTTTACTGTCCGGCACACAGAGCGGCATAATCATATGCCTCACGACGACACCCGATTTCATCATTCCGTTTTCGTCGAACGTAGTTTTTTTGGAGTTCATCATAAACTTCACGGCGTTCTCCGCAACTTCGAAATAATCTTTCCTCCCCGTGTATCTCGCGGAGATGTCCGGCGAAAAAAACTTCAGGTCGGGGAGGTAAATATCGACGAACGGGTCTATCAGATCGAGCGTTTTCTGCGTTTCGTAGGAATGAGTGTTGTAAACTACGGGTATTTTCGGGCGGTAAATTTCAAACGCTTTAACGATTTCCTTAACGAAATGCGTCGGCGTTACGAGATTTATATTGTGAACGCCCGTATTCTCGAGAATTTTAAAGATATCCGCAAGTTCCGCCGGCGAGATTTCTTTTCCGCGTTCGGAACGCGAAAGAGTGAAATTCTGGCAGAATACGCATCGGAGCGAACACCCCGTGAAGAAGATCGTCCCCGAGCCGTTTTTTCCGCTTATCGGCGGCTCTTCGAACATATGGGGATAGTATTTGGCGATGCGCATAACCGATTTTTCGCCGCACGCCCCGGGCGTTTTATCTCTGTCCGCAACGCAGTTTTTCGGGCATAACCCGCAAGTTTCTTTCATTTTTTCCTCGAATAGTCCGTCGGACGTTAAAACATTTCTCTCAGTTTTTTTACGGAAGCATACAGTTCTTTAACGCCGTTGAAAACGCTTTCCCGGTCGGCATAGCCTCGAGAAGAGAGATAAGACGACGCTTCTAAGGTAAGGTCGCCTTTATAGTCGATTTTCTTTAAGGCGTTAACGACCTTTGCAAAGTCGATATTCATCGAAAACGGAATCTGGTGACTGTCGTGTATCAGGTCGTTATCGTGAATATGCAGACACTGAACCTTATCGCCGAGCGCGACGAGCATTTTTTCCGCGCTCGTGTCAAGCCCCGCCATTTCGGCGTGACCTATATCCACGCAGGCTACGAAGTAGTCGTCGTTTACCGCGTCGAGATGCTCTTTGAAACTTACTTCGTCCGAGCAGGCGGCGGGCGACGTTTTGCCGCCGATAAAATTCCACATGTTTTCCGCGGCTATTTTCACGCCGTGTTGTTTTGCGAACGGCAATAATTCCGCGTATATTTCCGCATTTTCCGCCGCGGATTTGTAATTGTCCGGATGAATTACGCAGATTTTTCCGCCGGCAATCGCCGTCAGTTCTATCGATTTTTTGTATAAATCGCGTATTTCCTTGCAACGGGTGGGGAACGGCGCGTGCGACTGATTGCAGTAAATACCGTTGTCCTCGCCGATTTTTCTTAAGGTTTTCGCAAAGTCGGCGGCGTCGTCTTTTGAAAGCGGATGTCCGTTATTAACGTTCGCCGTGTTCGTTTGCCAATTGTAATCCACCATTCTGAACATGGTAAAGTCCCACGCGTCGAAACCCGCTTCCGCCACGAATTCAACCGCCTTTTCTTCTCCTGTAATTTCGGATATCGAACCGATTTCCGTCGATGTTTTATACATAAATCGCCTCCGGGTGACGTTTAACATATATATTGTAACACATATGATTAAATTTGACAAACGTTTAAAAAAGTGATATATTTATCGTGACCACAGTCAATGACCACAAATACATTGAAAGAGGTTTTATCATGAAGAAATTTTTTACCAGCGAAAGCGTTACCGAAGGGCATCCCGATAAGATCTGCGACCAGATTTCCGACGCGGTTCTCGACGCTATCTTAGAAAAAGATCCTATGGCAAGAGTTGCCTGCGAAACTTCCGCAACCACGGGGCTTGTTCTCGTAATGGGCGAAATATCCACGCATTGCTACGTCGATATTCAGCAGATTGCGAGAGATACAATCCGCGAAATAGGTTACGACAGAGCGAAATACGGATTCGATTGCGATACTTGCGCGGTGCTCACCGCCATTCACGATCAGAGCGCGGATATCGCTCTCGGAGTCGATAATTCGCTCGAACACAGAAAAACCGGCGACGAAGCCGATCGGTTCGGCGCGGGCGATCAGGGAATGATGTTCGGTTACGCCACGAACGAAACGGAAGAATATATGCCCATGGCGCTTACGCTTGCGCATAAACTCACGAGAAAACTCACCGAAGTGAGAAAGAGCGGTTTGCTGCCGTATCTTCGTCCCGACGGGAAAAGTCAGGTTACGGTTGAATACGAAAACGGCAAAGTGAAGAGGGTGGAGGCGGTCGTCGTTTCCTCTCAGCACAGCGAGCGCGTTTCCTGCGAGGAACTCAGAAGAGATATAAAGAAATACGTCATCGAAACGAGTATTCCGGGCGAATTGCTCGATGAAAACACAAAGTATTTTATCAACCCCACGGGCAGATTCGAGATCGGCGGCCCGCACGGCGACAGCGGACTTACCGGCAGAAAAATAATCGTAGACACTTACGGCGGAAGTTGCCCGCACGGCGGCGGCGCGTTCTCCGGAAAAGACCCGACGAAGGTTGACAGAAGCGCGGCTTATATGGCGAGATATATCTGCAAAAACGTTGTTGCGGCAGGGCTTGCGGACGAATGTACGCTCGAAGTTGCTTACGCGATCGGCGTTGCAAAGCCCGTTTCGCTCTTCGTCAACACGAAAGGCACGGGCAAACTCCCGGATGAGAAGATTGCGGATATTATTTCCAAAGAATTCGATCTGCGTCCCGCGGCGATAATAAAAACGCTTGATTTAAGGCGTCCTATTTACAAAGCGACCGCCGCTTACGGCCATTTCGGCAGACCGGAATTCCCCTGGGAAAAGTTGGACAGAGCAGACGATCTTAAAAAGTATTTATAATTTGGTTGTAATTTTTTATGCGGCGAGCCGTTCGGCTCGCCGCATTTTGCAATAAAAGTTTACGTTGTTTAATATGAATTGCCTTTTTCTTTGTTGCACCGCCTGCATAGTGTTTGCAAATTATCGTAAGTGCTTTTCCCGCCCTTGGAAATCGGCTTGATATGGTCGATTTCGAGGTCGGCGAATCGCCCGCTTCTTCCGCAATAACGGCATCTGTAGCCACAGGTGATTGCGTTCGAACTCGGTCCTGCCTTGTGTTTTTGACTAATACTTCGTTGCGTTCGCGTGTTATACGTACAGTATTAACGCGCTCACGCGTCTTGTCTTAGCCTAAAAACGCAAGGTAAGACTTGCCGACAACCAAAACGCCGATATTTTCGATGAATTTTGGCGAAGGCGAACGCAGACGTACTATACGTACTTCAAGCGAGAATTTGACAAAAGGCGCGTAAATATCGGCGTTTTGGCGGGTTCTAACGCAATCACCTGTGGCTAACCATCGCGTTGATAAATTGAAAAGCGCATCTTGTTCGAAACTTTGCCTCTTTCCACTCGGCAAAGAGAGTCCCATATCTCCCTATCGTTATAAAACGAGCCGTGTTTGTTTGCTAATTTTCCGAGTTTCAATTCAATTTCTGCCTGATTGAACGTTTGGGTTTTGCTTGCGTAAACTTTGTCGTTAATCGTCGAACATTGCAGAGTAATTTTAAATTCGATTTCCGTCACGGGTTTCAGAATCGCTTTATCGAAAAGTTTTCTCTCGATTGAACGGAGCAGGTTTTTGTTTTTATATTTCTCGTTATCAAATGCGTCGAAACTTTTTATTTTTGAAACCTCGCGACAATATAATTCGTTTTTACCTCTGTTAAAACTTGCTTTCGAGCATTGATCGAACATTTCGTTGCGTAAAAACTGTAATTGATAGATCAGATAATCTCTGCACGATATATTATTGTAAAAGTCCTCGTTATCGTAAACGTGAGTTTCCCTAAATGGTTTTACTTCGGTGAACGGGTATTTTTCGTTGAGGTTGTGAAGTTCTTTCAGCGCGAGGCTGTTTCGTTTCACGTATTCCGTGTAATCCGCGTTGCGTTTTTTTATGTATATGAAAACGAATAATCCGATCAGAAGAACGGCAAGTATGACGATAAAAGCAACCATAAATTTCTCCTTGTAATATCCTTATAATATATATCCTTATAATATATTATTTATCTGAATTGAGTCTGATTTTGTTGCGGAAAGCGGTCGGCGTGCAACCGTATTTTTGCCTGAACAGATTGTTGAAGTACGCAATCGAACTGTAACCGAGTTCCATACACACCGAAAGGACGGAATCCTTTGAATAAGCGAGTTTGTCGGCGGCGATAAACATTCGCCTGTCGTTTAAATATTCCGTGAGAGTTTTCCCCGTTTTGTTTTTGAAAACGCGGCATATATGCTCCCTCGAATAAAAGAAAGGCGACAAAATGTTTTCCCAACTCTGCGATACGATGGTCGGGTCGTTAAGGCGGGATAAAAGCAGATTGAGCCAGTCCGGGTTGTTCTTTTCGTCGGCCTCCTTTCCGAAAACGAGCATGCCGAGAAGGTAAGCACAGTAAACCCGGGCAAGCGACAATGCGTCGTACGGGTGTTTGTTTAAAGCGAGCATGCCGTCTATTCTGATAAAGTTTTCTTCAAGTTCGTAAATTTTGCTTTCGGACAGAAAAAATTTTATCTGCGTTTTTCCGTTTAAAAAGTTTTCGTAAAGTTCTGGCGAAATAAAATCGCAGACGTCTTTGAAAAATCCGACGCGCATTATCACGTCGCGATGGCGGCAGGTATTGTCTTTTTCGCGAAGAAAAATATGTCTGTCCTCGGGACGTAAAAAAACGATATCTCCCGCGCGGAGTTGCATCACCGCGCCGTTCAGTTCGTGAGATATGTTTCCTTCGAGAATGTAGAAAATCTCGAAAAAAGTATGATCGTGCAAAACGTCGTCGCCGCCGTTAGTCAATTTAGAGTAAAACGGCATTTCGGGCGTCGTCAGCCAGTCGTCCAGATGGTAAGGAATATTGCTCATGTTTTCAGTTTATCATAACGACTTGAAAATGTCAATATAGATTTAAAATCACTCTCTTATTTTATAATGTTTTAAGAAAAAAACGACGTAAAACGAGATAAAAGCAAACGGACAGTTAAAAAACAATATCAACAGAGAGTAAGATTTATATCAAAAATAATATAGATTTGACGGCTTTGCGGTGCTATACTGAATCCATAATCGATAGTAATATCCGTAACTTTTCGAGGCGTGTTGTGGAATTGATTTTAAAATGTAACAATTTAACGGATCCGGGTTTTGTTTTGGGGGATCTCACCTTTACGGTCGGGATTTCGGACGGATACGCCGAAAAGTTGGAATTTACCGTTTCCGACGGGGAAAACGTCGTTTATGAAAACGTTCTGAGCGGCGGAAAAGTTTCGCCGTTAAAACTTTCGGGCGGGCTTTTTACACCTGATAACGAGTATTTATGGACGGTGAAAGGTTACGTCGCAGGCAAACTCGCGGCTGTTAAATCGCTCGTTATAAAAACAGGGTTTCTGCCGGAAAACGCAAAGTGGGTTACTATCGGGAAAAGCCTTAAAAACGTTTTGCGTTTCGAACGCGGTTTTGAAATCCCCGTCGCAACGCCTGACGAGATAAAGAACGCGAAACTATTTATCTGCGGGCTCGGTTTTTTCGATTCGTATTTAAACGGGACAAAGACCGACGATTCGTATTTCAAACCGCTTTTCAGCGATTACCGTCAGCGCGACAGGCTTAAAAACCCGTCGATACCCCTCACGGATAAACATTCCGTCGGCGCGATCGTTTACGACGTTAAAAATTTGATAAAAGCAGGGGAAAACGTCCTTTCGGTAACCGTGGGAAACGGTTATTTCAAAAACGAAGATAAAATCGAAGAGCCTTACGTTTCGTTCGGCGGGCGCAGGCTTATTTACGAATTGCGTATAGCGTTAAAAAACGGAAAAACGCTAAGAGTATTTTCGGACGGAACTGAAAACGTATACGAAACGCCTGTTCGTTCGGATTTGTTTTTCGGCGATAAAATCGATTTCCGCGCCGAAGAAAAGTTTATTTCGTCCGCAAAAATCTGCGACGAAAATATGGGCGAGTGGCAGTTTTATTCCGCGGCTTGCGACAGGGTTGCCGAAATTCTCGCTCCGATAAAATCGCCTGAAAAAACCGCAAACGGCTTGCTTTACGACTTCGGGAAAAACCACACGGGCGGGCTCAGATTTAAAATCCGCGGCAGGCGCGGACAGAAAATCACGCTGAGATACGCGGAAAAACTGTTCGACGACGGCTCGCTTAATACGTTGACGTCCGACTGGTCGGATTACAACGTCGAAAAAAGAGAGAAAGTTACCATAGAACAAACCGCCGAATACGTTTTGAGCGGAAATACGGACGAAATTTCGCCGCTCTTTTGTTGGCGGTGTTACAGATACGTCGAGATCAGCGGCGCGGACGGCGCGGAGATTTCGGACTTATCTTCGCTGTTCATTCACTCCGATATCGCGTTCGATTGCGAATTCAGGTGTTCCAACGAGTTATTCAACCGCATATTCGACGCGACCGTTCTGACGTTTAAAGACAATCTTCATTCGGGCGTTATCAGCGATTGCCCTCACAGAGAAAAGCGTCCTTACACGGGTGACGCGGGTATAATCGAAAAGGCGATGCTCGTTACGGCTGATGCGGTCGGTCTGTACGAAAAGTTTCTTGACGACGTTCTGTCCGTTCAGAGAGCGGACGGATTCGTGGGATATTCCGCGCCGTATATGGGCGGCGGAGGCGGTTATGCCTGGAGCGTTGCCGTGGCGACCGTCCCGGACGCGCTATATTCGTTTACGGGTAACGTTTCTTACGTTGAAAAAACTTACCCCGCGATTAAAAAGTGGATAAATTATTGCAAGAATAAATCGAGAAATTATATCGTCGAAGGTAACGGCGAAAAATGGTTGCTCGGCGATTGGCTCGCGCCGGAAATAACGGTGTTCGACGTCAGGCTTATGAATTCGCTTTGTTTTTACGAGTCGGTAAAAACGGCGGGGCGTTTCGCGGCGATTCTTAAAAAAGACGATGAAGAAAAAGAGTTCGCTTTGCTGCTGAAACGTATAAAAGACGCGATAAACGCCGAATTTCTGAACAGCGACGAGTGTAATTACGCGGCAGGCGTTCAGGGAGAAAACGTATATCCTCTCTTTCTCGGAGTGCTTCCGGATAATCTGCGTGAAAAAATGCTCGGCAAAATCCGCGATTTTTACGTAAGCGAGCGAAAATTTCATATAGATACGGGGTTCGTCGCAACGCCCGCGCTTCTGGACGCGCTCGCGAAAAACGGCATGGCGGATATCGCGTATAAAATTCTCGATTGCAAGGATTACCCGTCGTATGCGAGTATGCTGGAGGGCGAAACCACTCTTTGCGAGCATTGGTCCAAAAAGTGGCCGGACTATAAAACGGGTTCGGATGGCAGGGTAGTGAAGGGCGGCGGCGAACTTTCGCATTGTCACCCGATGTTCGGCAGCGTTGCCGAAATACTTTTTAAATATGCCGCGGGGATAGATTTGTTCTCTTTAAGCGAAAACAAAATCGTAATCCGTCCGGAGTTTGCGCCCTATCTCGATTTTGCAGACGCGAAAAAAACGACGACTTACGGCGAGGTAAAAATAAGCCTGAAAAAAGACGGTAAAAAATTAAAGGCGCGGTTCAACGTTCCGTCGGGGCTTTTTGCGGAATTTTATCCGTCGGGAATTTGCGGCGGACTGAAAATCAACGGCAATGCCGCAAGCGTCGAAACGGACGAAAACGGAAACGTTCTGCCGCTCACTCTGCCTTGCGGCGAGTATGAAGCGGAGTACGTTTTAAAATAATCACGTTTTAAAAGAAAATTACGAACGAATACGATTTAAAACGAAAAATAAGATAACAAGGAGTTAAACGATGAAGAAAAAGATATTAGGCATGCTGATGGCTTGTTCGATGTTGTTCGCCGCAGGTTGCGGAGGAGGCTCGGGTTCCGACGGAAATTCCGGCGGTCAGGGAAAAACGTTGAATCCCGAAGATTACGTTTCGACGGAAAAGTTTATAACCATAGCCGACGTTCCGCCGCACCCCGTAAACGAACTCGAAGATTACGTCAATCTCGGCTTTTCGGGCTATATTTTAACCGAAGATCACGTTAAATTTACCGAAAACGGGAAGATTACGAACGGATACAAAGCCGCGCTCGAAAGCCTTAAAAACAAAGGGCTGGACGTTTATATCCGCAATCAGTATAACGATCCCGATTATTTCGTGAACAGCGATACGAGTCCGCGCACGCAGTTCAACGCGGGCGGAACGAGCGATCCTTACGTTATCCCCGAAAGAAACATTACGACGGAATTCAAAGATTATCCGCAGGTCAAAGGCTTTTATATGTCCGACGAGCCGGACTATAACAAACTCACCCGGTACGGAAAAATAATCGACTGGTACAATACCTATTATTCCGATACTTATTTCCATATGAACTTGCTCCCGAGTTACGCGAATCAGCAGAATTTTGCTGGATACGGATATTCGGGATACGTTAAGCAGTTCGTTTCCGAAATAGTCGAAAAAGTGAAAGGCAAAAAGAGCATATGTCTTGACAATTATCCTTATACGCTCGAGCAACCCGGCGCGGTCCGTTCGTCATACCTCAGCGACATCCTTCTCATCGCGAACACGGCGAAAGCGTATAACGACGCTGCGGCGGATGCCGACAAAGCGTATATGGGAATTTGTATTCAGACGTTCAAAAGTTCCACGCTTGCCGACATAACCTGTCCCGCGCAGGTTTCATTCCAACTCCTTACGGGAATGGCGGTGGGATCGAAAATGTACGAATATTTCCTTTACGGTTCGGGTATGGGAATGTACGGAATAATGACCAACGGCGAAAAGCGTATTTACGACCACGTAAAAACAGCGAACGATAAGTATCTCGGCTTTGAAAAAGTCCTTAATTCGTTCGATTGGCAGGGGCTTACCGCGATAGGCGCGGAAAACGCGTCCGACAGCGAAAACGCCGAAACGTTCGAGGCGATTTCGGACATAACCTTGAAAAACACGGGCGTTTTATCTCTCAAAAAATCGTCGTCAAGGCTCGATATGATTGTCGGGGCGTTCAAAAAGGGCGAAACGGACGGATATCTCGCCGTGAACTATTCTTACCCCGGCGCGGGCAAGACGAACACCGCGAAACTTTATTTTGAAAATTGTTCGTCCGCTCTCGTTTACACGGGTACGGAAGAAGGAATGAAAGTGGAAAAAGTCAAACTCGTCGACGGAATTTTAAGGCTTAATCTCGGCGCGGGCGAAGGCGCGTTCGTTATCCCCGCATAACTCTCCGTGAAAACGCTTTAACGACTATAAATGCCGCTATAAGTCGATTAACGGCAGGATTTTCCGTCAATCGGCGGGTGAAACAGCAGTCAAATCCACGGTTAAACCGGCGATAAAACAAAGCGATAAACTTCTATCCGACGTGTTCGGAGAATAACGAGGCTTTTTAAAACGAGGTTTTTAAAAACGAGGCTTTTTAAAATATGGAAAAGCAAATAAAGAAAAAACGCAAAATGTCCAAGGCGAGAAAAGTCGTTCTGATATTTTGCTATACAATGCTCATACCGGCGGCATGGGAAATGATCCGTTATCTTATAGTGAATATCGGCTCGATTCTGATGGCGTTCACGCTGGGAGATATCGGCTCGTCGCCGCTCACGCTGAGCAACTTCGAAAGGTTGTTCACCGAACTTTCAAGCCCGGACAGCGTTTTGTATTCGGCGTTTTTCAACACGATGAAGTATTTCCTGCTGGGGATTGCCAAAATATTTATATCCTATCTCATCGCGTTTTTCCTTTTCAAAAAATGCGCGGGGTATAAGTTTTTCAGGTTTTTCTTCTTTCTGCCGAGCGTGATAGCCCCCGTGATATCGGTCACGATATTTATGGGTATGGTCGAAAAATACGGACCGCTCTGGGAGATAATGAAACTTGTTTTCAACGTCGAATACGAAGAGTTTTCAACAAACCCCGCCACGGCTACGAATCTTATTTTAACCTACGTCGCTTTGTCGGGGTTCGGGATGAATTACCTTATAATGCTCGGCGCGATGAACAGGATTCCCGAAGAGTATTTCGAGGCGGCGGCTCTGGATGGATGCAGCCCGGTAAGAGAATTTTTCAGCATAATATCCCCGCTTGTGTGGGAAACGTTATCCACGCTTCTTATTCTGCATTTCACGCAGATTTTTATGGCGAGCGGACCTATACTTTATTTCACCGAGGGCGCGTATAACACGTTCACCCTTTCGTTCTGGATTTTCAACGAAGTAAGAGGCGACGCTTATAATTATTCTTCGGCGGTGGGGTTGTTCTTCACGGTTGTGGCGCTGCCGATCGTGTTCGGAATAAGATATCTGATGAACAAAATAAACCCGGAGGTGTCCTACTGATGATAAAGACTAAAAGGCATTTCCGTACAAATCCTTTAAGAGTTGCGGTTTTCGTTATATTCTGCGTTTACGCGGTCGTGATTGCCGTACCTTACTTATGGGCGATAATATGTTCTTTGAAAACGCGGTACGAATATAACGAATCTCCGATTTTCGCTCTTCCGCAACACCCGATGTTCGTCAACTACGTTAAAGCCTGGACGGAACTCGCCGCCGAGGATACGAGCGTTCTCAGCATGCTTTTCAACAGTATCTGGTACGCCGTCGGCAGAAGCGTTCTCGGCGTAATGTTTTCGGCGATGGCGGCGTACGTCGTTGCAAGATACAGTTTTCCGGGCAGAAGATTCGTTTACGGCTTCGCAATCGTCACGATGATGCTCCCCGTTATGGGAACGATGGCGAGCGGACTTAAATTCGCCCGCGCGATAGGCACTTACGATTCGCCTTTGTTCGTCGTTTTGAACGCGACGACGTTAAGCGGCGCTTTCATTATTCTGTACAGTACGTTCAAAACGCTCAGTTGGGGATACGCCGAGGCGGCTTTTATAGACGGCGCGGGGCATTTCAGAACGTTTTTCACCATTATGCTTCCGCAGATAGTCTCTCCGCTTTGCGCGTTGATTTTGTCGGAATTCATAACGATGTGGACGGACGCGGACACGCCGCTTATTTTCTTCCCGCATTTGCCCACTCTCGCTTACGGATTGTATCTGTATCAGGACGTGGTGAAAAAGACGTTGCAGTATCCGATATTTTACGCCGGGCTTATAACGTGTATGGTTCCCACGCTCGTTCTGTATATAATCTTTCAGAAAAGCCTTATGGACATACAGATGGGCGGCGGACTTAAAGGCTGAAACGCCCGGGGCTTCCCGAAAAACAGGTTTCGGCTTGTAAATTTCCGATAAAAAAAGCCGTTCTCGGCTTGTAAATAAAAAATAAGGAGAAAAATCATGAAAAAGTTTTTTGCGGCAATCTTATCCGTTGTTCTCGGAGTCGGGTTTATGACTTCCTGCGGCGGAAAGGAAAGTCAGAGCAGCGCGGACGGAAAAGATTACGCGTCGCGTCCCGTTCAGTTCGAGTTCAGTTATTACAAAGGGGGCTACGGTTCGGAATATCTCAAAGCCGTCACCGAGGACTATATGGATAACGTCGCGCCGGACGTTTACATCAAACTGCGCGCAAGTTCGAGCAATATTACGACGAAGGCGAATATTTCTTCCGGCGTCGGCGCGAGCGACCTGCATCAGATAGAATACGGAATGTTCGATATGGCTTCGAGCCTCGAGGATATTTCGGACGTTTACGAAATGCAGGTTTACGGCGAGGAAGTGAAAGTCAAGGATAAAGTAAACCCCGAAATGCTCGATTTCTATAACGAAAACGGAAAATATTATCAGTTCGACTTCAACAAAAAATCGGGCTGGAACTGGGTTTATAACGATTCCGTTTTAAAGGCCGCGCTCGGCGAGAATTACGTTCTGCCCAAAACCACGGACGAGTTCTTTAAAATGGGCGACGAACTTTATAACAAAGGCGTTTATCTGACGGCGGGCGCGCTCAGAGATACGCAGGGCGGCGAATATCTGCAATACGTTTTCAGCGGCTGGTTCGCGCAGATGCTTGGCGCGGAAACCAACGAAAAATATTTCAACGGTTACACCAAAAACGCCGGCGGCGAATGGGTTTTCTGCAAGGATAATCCGCAGATGATAACGGATAACAAATCTTCCATAGAAGCCGTTTACGCCGTCGCCGAAAAACTTCTCAAAAGGCAGGCTTCGGGGCAGTATCTTCACAAAGAAAGCGCTTCGTTCGAGTATAAAGACCTCGACAAGGTTTTCTACGGCGGAAAATTCAACCGTCAGACGGTGGCTCGTTTCGCATTCGCGTATATCGGCGAATGGCTCGAACGCGAAGTTTCCGAATTCTTCGAGGACGGCTCGCTCAAGGAAAAAGATCAGGGCATCAAGGCTATGAAACTTCCCGTTATCAGCGCGATAATCAGCCGTACTCCCACGATAAACGACGACGCTACGTTATCGAAAGTGGTTGACTTTGTCGACGGAAACGCGACGGCTCTTCCCGACGGCGTAAGCGAAGCCGACGCGGAGATTGTCAGAGAAGCGAGGAATATGGTCGTCAAAAATATATGCAATCAGTTGGTAATTCCGAAATCGGCAAAGAATAAAGACGCGATAAAGCAATTCATCGCTTACCTTTGTTCCGACCGCGCGCAGAAAATCGCCGCGAAAGCCGCTTCCGGCACGGCGATGCTTCCTTACGGTTACGTTCCCGCGGACGAAGATATGGGCTTTACGATTTCCGATTATATCAGGAGCGTGGCGGCGGTTTCCGACGTAAACGCTATGGTGTCCGTCGATTCCGCTCATCTTAATTCCGCGCTTGTCAGAATTTCATATCTGACCTGGTATTACGACAAGAAGAATCCTTCCAGAACGATAGCGAAGGATATTTACGGCGGTTCGTATACCCCCGTTTCGGAGATTTACGACAGCACTTACGAAAACTTCAATCGCAGTTGGGCTAATTTCATCAGGTCCTACGAAGAAAAAACGAAATAATTTTGTTTTTGCGTTTTGTAAAAACGGGAGGAAAATTTATGAGTATAAGGAAATTCAAACTATCAAAACTTGTCATCGCCGTTTTATGTATGGCGGCGGCTATTTTCGCTTCGTTTGCGATGGTCGCGTGCGGGACGGACAACGGCTCGTCCGAGGACAAGAAGTACGAAGCGGGCTATAAAATAGTCCTCGATGAACCGCTTGAATTCGGCGCGGAAATCGATTACGCGGCGGAAATTTCGTTGCCGGGCGCGGTGGTGAAAGACAAAAAAGGCGAGATCGTTTCTTACGATATCGAGTACAGAATTACCGATTCCGAAAATAAGACGATATCGAGCGAATACAGTTCGTTCGCGCTTAAACCGGGCGAATATACCGTTACTTATTATTATAGTTCGATGCTCAGCCTCGATATAAAATTTAAGGTTGTGGACAGAGTCGCCCCGGCGATATCTTTCAGAAACGTTCCCAACGATCTGTTCGTCGGCGCGGATAAAAACGGATTTTTGCCGCTTGTCGATATCGACGACGCTTCGGCGGTGGAAACCGAAGTGAAACTTGAATTCGCCACGTTCGGCGGTGAAAAACACGAAGTGGAATATTCTAAAATGGCGGACAGTTTCGCCGTTACCGAACCGGGCGTGTTCACGTTTACGGTTACGGCGACGGACGCGAGCGGAAACAAGACCACGGAGAGCGTAACCTGGCTTGCCAAAGATCCCGGCTGGACGGATTCCGCGCTCGAAGACGGGCTTTATTCCGATTTCGGCGAAGAGGCTTACCTCAACACCGTTAAAGCGGGCGAAGTCAACAAATACTGGACGGTTTCCGATTACACGCAAGGCTGGCTTGAAAATTACGAAGGCGCGAGCGGCGTTTTAAAACTCGGGCTTTCTTTCACCGACACGCAGAACACGTCCGTTGCGGTGAAACTCGCAAAGCCTATAAAATGGAGCGACTTAAAAGGCAAATATATACTCGCAAGAGTTTACGTGGAGGGCGACGGGCTTGAAAATTACTTCGGATTCGCGGGTAATCAAAAAATTCAGTTTGCCGACGAATTATCCGCCGCTACCGAGAAAAAATCGCCGCTTGTAACGGGCAAATGGATTACTTACGCGCTCGATTGCGACAGGGCTGTCGCTCTGAGAATGTACAGCGACGAAAACGACGATAAGGATAATCCCTCGTCCGACATAAAGCAGATTCAGTTCTGTTTTACGAGAAGCGATAAATCGCTTGCAAGAATGTATCTGTATCTCGACGGCATTTCCGTCGCAGAAAAACTTCCCGCCGCAGAGAACGTAAAAGTCGAAAACGGAGTTCTCGCTTGGAACGCGGTTGAAAACGCGAGCGGATACAGAGTAAACGTGAACGGAACGGAAACCGTAACCGACAAAACGCAGATTGCGTTGACCGAAACGAAGGGTTACGCTTTCGTGACCGCGCTCGGCAACGAAAAAACTTATACGGAATCCGATAAATCGTTCACCGTGTTCGGGCTTGAGGCGAAAGACGGCGAATACGCCTCGTTCGACGATCCGCTCTACGAGTATTTTGTCGGCGACGACGTGAAAGTCGGAAGCGAAACCGCGGGTTACAAGCCGACGAGCGTGAGCGTGAAGTACGACGAAACGAACCGAAAACTTACGGCGACGGTCGGCAAGGGCAGTTGGGGAATCTGTACGGCTCTCGCAATGAGATTCCCACGGAAAGTCGACGTTTCCGAAGTGAAAACGATTGCGTTGGGAATGACTGCGGACGTTGCGGGTATGTGCAACGAAATTGCGGTTTACGATTACGATTATACGAAGCAACTCGGCAAAATCGTCGTCGAAGAGGGCGTTACGCGTTATTTTATCGACGTTTCGGAAATGGACGAACTCGGTGGTCTGCAGTTCGTTTATCAGAATAAAATTGACGGAAACCTGCAGGATATGGGCGAAAATAAACTTACGTTAACGTTCGATTACGTCGCTCCCGTTATCACGCTCCCGACGCCCGTCATCGCGGTGGACGACGAAAGCGGAACGGTAACGTGGGACGCGGTTGAAAACGCGACGGGTTACAACGTCACCGTAAACGGCGAAGTTCATTTTGCGGAAACCACGTCGTACGCGCTCCCCGAGGGCAGCGGAACGGTTAAAGTCCGCGCCGTGGGCGACGATAAGACCTATTTCGATTCCGGCGAAGCCTTCGCGATTTTCGGACTTAAAGCCAAAGACGGAGAATACGCGTCGTTCGACAACGAACTTTACGGCTATCTCGTTACGGGCGACGTGAAAGTCGGCGACGAAACTATCGGATATATTCCTGCTTCCGTGGTCAATAAATACGAAGACGGCAGATTTACTACGGTTGTCGGTAGGGGTAACTGGGGTATATGCACCGCCGTTGCGGTGAGATTCCCGCATAAGGTGAACCTTACGGGCGTTAAATATTTAGTACTCGGCATGAGCGCGACAATCGAAAGCGAAAACCAGACTCTGAGAGTATGGTCGCTTGAAAACCGTTTCAGCCTCGGCGAAATCACCGTAGAAAACGGTAAAAAGAGATACGTTCTCGATATAACGGGTAACGAAGTCGGCGAAATAACGGGTATCGAATTCATTTATCTCAACAGCGCGGATATGGGCGACAGAAAAATCACTTTTGATTTCGACTTTATCGCTCCCGCCGTCGAACTCGGCACGCCGGAAGTAACCGTCGATAACGCGAACAAAACAATTTCCTGGAACGCGGTCGAAAACGCCGTTTCTTACGCGATCGTAAAGGACGGAGAAACGATAGGCAGAACCACCGAACTTTCGTACGATTGCTCCGATACGGGCGAGTTTACGACGCTCGGAGTTATGGCGGAAGGAACGGGCAGATTCTTAAGCGGAGCGGTCGGATATGCCGAAATAACGCTCGACGGAACGGACTGGATAGAAATCAAAGGTATGCTCACGATTGCAAAAATCGCATGGGCGACTAAGGATCTTATTCAACTCGAATTTTCTTCGGAAACGGAGTACGCCGCGAACGCCGCGCTTAAAGCCGATAGATTCGCGCTTACGATAAACGGCAAAGAGTTTACCGTTACGGGAGTCGTGACGACGGACGTGAGTACGAAAATCGTTGTCAACGGCGACTTTTCCGCTCTGAAGAAAGGCGACGTTCTCGTTGTCGGAGCAAAGACCACGTTGAGCGCGAACGGCGTTGTTTACGGCTTAACGGAATCCTACACGGCGATTTTTGCCGGCGAAGCGGGCGACGGATACGGAACGTATAACTGGTGCGCGTTTGCGGGCGAACTTTCGCTCGCAAAGACCGACTGGTCTTCCGCGGGAGTGATTCAGATCGTGTTCAACACTATAAAAGAAGCGGATCAGACTGTTTTCGACGCGAGCGGAATCACGGCTTACGCGAACGGCTCCGCAATGTCGTTCACCGAAATAAGATGGTATCAGTCGGTTAATAAACTCGCTTTGTCGTTCGGTCAGCCGGGAGCGGACGCGACTTACGGCGTTCCCGTAATCACGATCAAGGGCGGCTCGGTTATAACGGCGGCGGGCAGAGCGTACGTCTTTGACAAGGACTATATGTTTGCGTATAGTTCCGTTCACGACAGATGGAGTCTGGTTTCCTCGCCGGAAACGGTAAGCCTTTCGTGGCCTGAAAATTCTTCGTCTTTGCAACTTAAATTCGACCGCGATTTGTGGGATGGAGAAATGACCGTGGACGCAAGCCGTATGAACGTTTTGTCCAACGGCGTTAAGGTCGACGTCACGGCGTTAAAGGATTCGCCCGCGCACATTCGCGTTCAGGGCGCGTTCTCGACGCAAACCGCCGAGGGGTACGACGTTCCCACGCTCGTAATAAAAGCGGGTTCTCTGGCTATGCTTCACAACACGTCCGTGCTTTTCGCGGAGGACGTAACTTTCGTCTGGAACGGAACGGCGTGGACGATGGCGTAAAACGCAATAACCCGATATAAATCGCTGAAACGCGGAATTTATTCCTGTCCGGCATAAATTCCGCGTTTTTTTGTTTGCAGGGATTTCTATCGCTGAAAAATTATTTCGACGGCGAAAATCGCTTGACAACCGAGCGCGGTCAATGGTAATATAAATCCATCGGAAAGAAAAACCTTTTCCGAAATCTTTAAGGAGCGACGATTTGTCGGCAAACGCTATGAAAACTCGTTTTGTAATTTCTATGCGAATGTTTTCGTCCCGGGCATTTATGCGCGGGCTTGTTGCCGACCGCTTTTTCGACGCTTCGGATAAATAAGCCTTAAACGCAGATTTATGCCCGGGACTTTTTGTTAAGTTCCGGTTTTTTTATGTTTAAAAATACTCACAGGAGAAATTTTGATGATTGAACTAATAAATCTCAGCAAGGTTTACCCCTCGAAATCGGGCGGATTCGCCGCGCTCGGCAACGTAAACCTTAAAATCGACGACGGCGACGTTTTCGGAATAATCGGATTGTCCGGCGCGGGGAAAAGCACCCTCGTGCGATGTATAAATCTTCTGGAAAAACCCACTTCGGGCAGCGTGATTATAGACGGCGAGGACCTTACCAAGGCGAGCAACGCAAGGCTTCGCGCCGTTCGGCGAAAGGTCTCCATGATTTTTCAGCAATTCAACCTTCTGCAGCAAAGGAGCGTTCTGAAAAACGTGGAACTTGCGGGCGAAATAGGCGAAGATACGGACAAAAAAGAAAAGAAAGCAAACGGAAAAGAAAGGAACGCCGACAGAAAACGCAAGGCGATTAAACTTCTTGAAACGGTGGGGCTCGGCGATAAACTCAACGCATACCCTTCGGAACTTTCCGGCGGACAACAGCAAAGGGTAGCGATCGCCCGCGCTCTTATGACCGACCCGAAAGTGCTTTTGTGCGACGAAGCGACTTCCGCGCTCGATCCCGAAACCACGAAGTCCATTCTCGAACTTCTGAAAGAACTGAACAGGTCGCTCGGGCTTACGGTGGTGATAATTTCGCATCAGATGTCCGTGATAGAGGCGATTTGCAACAAGGTGGCGATAATAGATAAGTCCGAAATCGTCACGCAAGGCTATTTGCAGGACGTGTTTCTTTCGCCCAAGGAAAAAATCGCGAAAAAACTTATTTATTCGGGCAAAGTAAACGCGGGAATAAAGGGCGAAAAACTCGTAAAACTTATGTTCGACGGCTCTGCGGACAAGCCGATAATAACAAACATCATTCAGGAGTGTAACATTCTTCTTTCTGTGTTTTACGCGGAAACGAAGGTGATAAACGGCGTAACTTACGGACAGATTATTTTCAGACTTCCGTATTATGACGAGGATATTAAAAAACTGTGCGATTATCTCGATAAAAAAGGAGTCAATTACGAGGAGGTGGACAGCGATGACTTTTGCTGAAATAGCGACGATGACGGGCGAAACGCTCGCAATGACGGCGATTGCTACGTTGCTTGCTTACGTTTTCGGGTTGCCTTGCGGCGTACTTTTGAGCGTGACGGGCAAAAACGGGCTGAAGCCGTGCAAATGGATAAATTTCACGGTGGGGCTGATTGTAAATATTCTGCGTTCCGTGCCGTGCCTTATAATCATAGTGTTGTGTATTCCGTGGACGAGAGCGTGGTTCGGGAAGGGGACGGGCGAATGGTTTACCATAATCATACCGATGACGGTGTGCGCGTTCGGGTTCGTTTCGCGAATGGTGGAGCAGTCGCTTGCGGAAGTTCCCGCAGGTGAAACCGAAGCGATAAGGTCGCTCGGCGCGACCGACTTTCAACTCATAACGAAAGTTCTTTTGCCGGAAGCGAAAGTTTCGCTTGTCACGGGCGTTGCGGTGGTTGCCGTCAACGTGCTCGGGTACACTTCGTTCGCTTACAATATAGGCGCGGGCGGACTTATTTCGGGAATTTATACGTTTTACTCGCGAAACACGGGCGATTATCTCTCTTCCGTTTCGTTCTGGCTACTCATAGCCGTAGTGGTGCTAATAGTTCAGTTAATTCAGGAAGCGGGACTTAAAATAGCAAAATTAATCGATAAAAGGAGATTGTTGAAATGAAAAAATTGTTTAAATCTTTATGCGCCGTCGCCGCTTGTCTGATAAGCGTTTTCACGGCGTGTTTGGCGGGCGGTTGCGCCGGCGGTTCTTCAAAGGTAATCAGCGTTTGCGCTTCGGATACTCCGCACGCGGAAGTTTTGAACGGAGTGGTGAAAAGCGAACTTGCCGGGCGTGGTTACACGCTCAAAGTGACCGTTCTCGACTGGACGATGCAGAACGACGCGGTTGCGAACGGCGACTATGACGCCAACTATTTCCAGCACGTTCCTTATCTCGAAACGTATACGGGCAAAACCGAACTTTTCGCCTCGTGCAAAGTGCATTACGAGCCGCTCGGAATTTATTACGGAAAAGCGGCGGCGGGCAGCGCGGTAACCGACGGCAAAACTTTTGAAATCTGCGACGACGTTTCAAACGCGATAAGAGCCTTTCAACTTCTCGAACGGAAAGGCATCATAAGTAAAGCGACCGAGGGTGAAAATTATCCCGTAAACGACGCGGGCGACGGGCTTAATATGGGCTCGGCGAGCAAAACGTGGACGAGCGTAAACGGTAACGTTAAGGTAACGCTCGTTGCCGAAAATCTCCTCGTTTCGTCCATGGGCGATTATGATTTCGCGTTGCTTCCGTGCAACACCGCGTACACGGGCAAAATTTCGTCGGATAAACGCGCCGCCGTTGAGGACGATCCCGAGCAGGTTGCCGGCAAGGCTAACGTTATCGCGGCAAGGCTGAACGATTACAAAAACAACGCCGATTACAAAGCGAAGATAGACGCGCTTACCGACGTTATGCTTTCCGAAGAGGTTGCCGATTTCTTTGCGAAAAAATACCTCGGCGCGATGACTTGCGACTCCTCCACGCAGATTGATTTAAGAGGCAAAATAGTCTGAAATATTTTGTGTGTAAAGCGGATGCTTTGAAGTCAAAATTTTCAAATCGAACGACAAACAAGCGTCTATAAGTCGATTAACTTGTAATATTTATAAATAACCGCCCGTGGTTTTTATGCCCGGGCGGTTGTATTATGGGGATATGTATAAAATTGATGACGAACGGAATTATTAATTTTCTTTTTTCCATATAACGGGCGTAATTCCGTCTGAATCGTAATGCCAATAGTTTCCGTCATAAGCCGTGCCATCGGAATTGAGCGCAGGCTCGTTCTCGCTGTAATAATACCGCGTCGCGTCTGATAAATTATAGTTGTTTTTTGAACTAATTGATATTTTATTCCATTGTTCAACTGTTCCGGTATAGAATACTGTTTTAAGTTTATCACAATAATTGAACGCCCAATTACCGATAGAAGTAACGCCGTTGCCTATTGTCACGCTTGTAAGACCGCTACAGAAACTGAATGCAGAATCACCGATAGAAGTAACACTGTTTGGTATTGTTATGCTTGTAAGACCGCTACAATCACTGAACACCAAATCGCCGATAGAAGTAACGCCGTTGCCTATTGTTACCACTGCAAGTTCGCTACAATACTCAAACGCATAATCTCCGATAGAAGTTACGCTGTCGGGTATTGTAACGTTTACAAGTCTGTTACATTCATAGAACGCAAAGGCATATATTTCATATGGTTTACCATTATAGTTGGTGGGTAAAGTCAATTCCTTATCTGCACCTGAATAACCGAGAAGATAATTGATGTTATCGTATGTGTAGAATAAATAGTTGTCTTCATCCATAATATCACTTTCGCCGTCTGTTTTAACGTTAAGCGCATAATATGCAATCTGTCCGTAATCATAACTTCCTTTTGATATATTTAGGCTACTTTTATTTATTACTTCCACAAGTTTGTCACAGCCGATGAACGCCCGATCACCGATAGAAGTTACGCTGTTTGGTATTGTTATGCTTGTAAGCCCGCTACAGCTTCTGAATACAGAATCACCGATAGAAGTAATACTGTCGGGGATTGTTATACTTGAAAGACTTTTACAACCATTGAATGCAGAATCACCGATAGAAGTAACACTGTCGGGAATTGTTATACTTGAAAGACTTTCACAACTACCGAATGCAGAATTACCGATTGATTTTACACTATTGCCTATTGTTACACTTGAAAGACTTTCACAACTACCGAATGCATAATTACCGATTGATTCTACACTATTGCCTATTGTTACACTCGTAAGACTTTCACAACAAGCGAATGCAGTATCACCGATAGAGGTTACATTGTTTGGAATTGTTATGTCTGTAAGTTTACACAATTTGAATGCAAAATCTCCGATTGATGCTACACTACTGCCTATTGCTATACTTGTAAGGTGATTACAATTGAAGAATGCAAAATCTCCGATTGATGCCACGCTATTGCCCAATGTTACACTCGTTAGACTACTGCAATTATAGAATGCGCCATACAGTATATTGTTGCCTGTAATTGTTACATTTTTTAATGAGGATGGTATATAATATGTGCTATCTGTTTTTGAACTTGTGGAATCACTGTAATAATATTGTGACGTTGCAATTCCGCCGTCATAACTATCTGTACCAAATATATATCCAAACGGATATTGATATGTGTCTTCGCTTGTCAATCCTGCTTTGTTGCCGACAAAAGGTAAAGTCATACTTTCTAAAGCCGAACACCCACTGAACGCGGAAGAACCGATAGAGGTTACACTGTCGGGAATTGTAATACTTGTGATTTGACTACAATTTTTAAACGCATTATCAGTTATTGACGTTACTTTTTTGCCTTTATATGAAGGTTTTATTTCAATGTCCGTTTTGTTTGTGTTTAAACCGATTACAGTATAACAATCGCCATTTTCTTGCAATTTTACGTCGTATTCATCCCAAACTGCAGTCAACGTTACGTCACCGATAGAGCCTTTTGTGATTTCGGATATTTTAACACTGTTTTGTTGCCATTCAACAAAATCGGCGTTTATGTAATAAGCGTCATTTAGAATAATGGTTTCGCTTTCGATTGTATATTCGAGCGGATTAAGCGTATTGTTTACGCCTTTTCCGCATTTGTAAGTAATTTTATAAACTATCGGTGTATACGTAGCGCTAAACGTTTTATCTCCGATACTGCCTTTTGCTATTTTTCCGTCGTTGTCCCAATTCGCAAAATCGTAACCGCGTTTTGTGGGGTTTATGAGCGTTATTTCGTCTTCGATAGTATAGGTGGTTGGGTTTTCGCCGTCTATTGCACCGCCATTTAGGTTGTATGAGATTTTATAAACTACGGCTTCCCAATTTGCATTAAAGGTTTTATCTCCGATACTGCCTTTTGATATTTTGCCGCCGTTATCCCAATTTGCATTATAACCGCGTTTTGTAGGCTTAATGAGCGTTATTTCGTCTTCGACGGTGTAAGTAGTCGGGTTTTTGCCGTCAATTGTTCCGCCATTTAAATTATAGGAAATATTGTAAGTGATAATATTCCATTTTGCGTTAATAATTGTATCTTTTGTGATGGGCGTGGAAAAATCATAATTCCATTTATCAAAAGTATAACCTCTTCTTTCGGGAGATTTCGGCATTGTAGCGCAAGAATCTTCTTCGACTTGTTGGTCAAAGATTCTTGTTCCGTTATTTGTGTAAAAAGAAACTTTATATATAAGCCTGCGGCGAATCGTTACTTCATAGATTGCCTGAGGTTCATCGTCTAACATTTCTATAACGTAAACGGTATTATCTCCCTCGTTTAAGGGTATAGTTTTCGTTGCAACCTTCTGATTGCCATAAATATCCAAAGACACAATGTATTTAGTGAGTCCTTCCGTTTTGATTTCATTGATAAACGAAAATGTATCTGTTCCGTTGCTCACTTTGCCATAGACTTTATCTTTATTTACAGACAGAGTATTGAATAATAAACTCCCAATATTTTCTGATGCCTCGTCGGTTGAATCTGTAGCCGAGTCGCTTTTGTCGGTATTGTCCGAATGCTCGGGGTTTTGAGTGGACGATTGCGTCGGTTCGGAAGTAGGGTTGTTTTTAGAGCAACCGGTCAAGCCGAATGTTGTCGTTATGCAAACGGCAACGACAAAAACGACTGCTAAGAATAAAACGATGTTTTTTTTCATCTTTAATCTCCTTAAATACATTTTAATTCGCTTTGTTGTTATAAACTCATTCTTCGAGATATCCGTCGGAAAAAAATTACTTTCAAGGTAAAGACTGATATGTCATTTTAAATATCTTCAAAGAGGCTGTAAATTATAATTGCATTATATGACATCGTTATTATAGTACTTTATTGTTATTTTCGCAAGTCTTTTATATTGTAACCGATTAAAAATTGCCTTTTAGTTGTTTAATCAGTCGTTTAAGCCTGTTTTCGGAGAAGTAATCGAGAACGCCGCTCAGGTTTGAAGCGAAAGTGTATTGTGCCGTCTGAGTGTATTCATCAGGCAGTCCATAAGCGATTGTATATCGAATTGCCCTTGAAAATTCCGCTTTATTGTTCAGTTTGTAAAAAGCCCCTTCATAACCGCGCATTACATTAAATGACGAAAGCCATATAATGATTGAACGAGTTATAAAAGGACTGTATTTTTTGTTGTAATTCATTATCGACGAAAGCAGTTCCAGGGCAGAGGAAAAATTCGGGTTTCCTTGCGGTCTCAAAGGTTCAAACGGGGATAAGATTTTCGCTTTATCGTTGAATCCGATAATATGCAGTTGAACGCTCGGCTCTGTCTGGCAGGCTCGGTTTGCTTTGATGATGAATTGTTGCATTTGCTTTGTGAATCTCGCCGAACCGTATGAAAGGTCGGCGAGGATATATATGTTAGTTGTTCTCATTGTAAAAATTCCTTTTTGTCTTGTTTTAGTCCCGCCCACCCCCGAAAAGAAGTTTTGCGCGGAACTTCAACCGCCCCCTTTCGGGGCAAAACGGGAAGAACCCCGAAACGGTTTTTATCCGAATCGGGGAAAACGGGCGGCGATTGATTGTCGCCGATTTAGTAAAAATCGCGACGAAACAGCCCTTAATATACAGGCTAAGTGGCATTTTTTGCGAAAAATCGCGAAATCGGACTTATGCTTGATGTCAAGGGTCGGGCGAAAATCGGGAGTTTTCCCGTTTTCTCCCCGATTCCCCGATTTTGTTTCGGGGAGAATATGATATACTGAAAGAGTATATGCAAAACCCCGACTTTGCGGATATGCGAAAAGTCGGGGTGATATGGATAAACCTCTGAACGTTCAGGGCTTCGGTGTAGACGACAAGGGCGGATAAACAGCATTAAAGAGCATAGAAAAAACGCGTCTGTTCCTGAAATTCAGGAACGGACGCGCCTCGTGTTGGTGACCCCTTTGAAGTTAAAGACGAACTATTTACTTGTTCAAACGTAACGGTTTTGCTTTGTCCTTTATAATTGAAGGTGATAAGAAAGCGGTCGTCGTAAAGGAAAATGCTGTTCACGAAACCGTCAATCAGTTGTTGTTTTCCTTCTTGCGAAGATAAATCGAGTTTGCGATAACTATACAAGGCAAATTGAATCTGTTCTTTCGTTAGTACGGGGTGATTGATTTGCGTTTTAAATAATTCCACCTCGAGATTGCTTTTTTGTTCTTCCAAATCGTCGAGCAGTTTTTTCGTTGTCGAAGAAAACACGCCCTGAGCAATTGCTTCGGCAAGGTTATTTAATTTCTTTTCGACTTCCGACAGTTGATTTTTCACGACCGCTACCGCCGCATTTTCTTCCGTCTGCATTTCATATATGCGGTCGGAAAGTTCTTCGATAACCTCATCGTTGGAAATCAGGGAAAGGATTTCTTCGATAACCAAATCTTCTATCCAATCTTTTTTTACGGCTTTTTTATCGCATTTATGCTTTTTTGCCTGATTGCACTTATAATAACGGTATTTCGATTGCGTATGACTCGTACCGATTTCACCGACCATCATTGCGCCGCATTTACCGCAAAATAACCGAGTAGTCAGCAGATAATCGTCCTCGCTTCTGTGCATTGCGGGGGCTTTTTTGTTTTTTTTAAGCCTTTGCTGGACGTCCTCGAATGCATCTTTATCAATAATCGCGGGAATAGCGTCGGGGAGAAGGATATCGCCGAATTTATATTCGCCGATATATTTTCGGTTTGTAAGTATGCGAAATACCGAATTGTAATTCATATCGTAGCCGCGATTTTTTATTCCGCGGGCGTTCATCAACTTCGCAATGTCTTTTACGCGTTTTCCTTCAAGGTAAAGCGAATAAATTTCTTTTACGATAGGTGCGAGAGTTTCGTCTATTTGATATTTATCGTCGCCGTCGATATAATAACCGAACGGGGCGCGGACGCCGTTTGCTTTGGCTTTTAACGCATTTTCGGTCATGCCGCGTCTGACTTTTACAGCAAGTTCGGCAGAGTAGTATTCGGCACAGCCCTCAAGCAGCGATTCAAGCAAAATTCCTTCCGGACTTTCGGATATAGCTTCCGTCGCCGAGATGACGCGCACGCCGTTCTTTTTTAATATTCGCTTATAATGAGCGGAATCGTAACGGTCGCGCGAAAATCTATCTAATTTCCACACAAGAACGATATCGAACAGATTTTTATAACTGTCCTTAATCATGTGCTGAAATTCGGGGCGGTGATCTGTTTTAGCAGAAAATGCGCGATCTATGTAATTGCCGATGACTTGCATGCCGTTATATTCGGCATACTGCATACACTCGCGAAGCTGACCTTCGATACTTGCTTCGTTCTGCTTGTCCGAACTAAACCGCGCATATATTACCGCTTTCATCGATATTCTCCTATATTATTAACAATTCAAAACTTTGTATTAAGCGTTTGTATTGTATGTCATAAAATAATTGATAAAAGTAATGGAATAATTATAAGGCTAATAACGCTCCACCCTAAACCTCTATATTTTTTTGCGTTATTTATTCCTATATCGATTTCAGTAATAGGGAAAAATTTTTTAACAAATATTTTTATAAACCAACCGATAAAAAACGGAATTGGAATTAACGATGCCGAAAGAATCGTTTTGTCATTAAAAGAAACATCCGCTTTCCAAACCGATAAAAGAAAAGCTATTGCAATAACTAGACCGTAAAATAAAGACGCGATCCAACTGTTGCAAAACACTCGCAAGAAACGCTTGTCTTCCGTTTTGTGAAGCCAATCACTAATATCTTTTTCTATTAAAGTGTGTTTATCTTTTTCTGTATGACTAAATTTAATTTCATAAAAATCGTCAAAATTTTTTTCTATCGAATAACGCGACTCAAAGTCTTTATCTTGACCGGAAACTTCTATCGTTTCTAGTTTTGCATTTTTAAAATCATAATTTTTAAATGTATCCATCGACAAGTCATCAATAATCAACCCGTTTTTATAAGAAACTTTGATTTTGTGTTCGCCGTAGTATTTTGATAACGTAGAAATAAGATCACATATGTTTTCCTTTGTTATCACAACGCCTATAAGTTTCAGTTTTTGCGAAAAAATTGGATTCATTGACATGATTATCTATCTCCTTTTTGTCAATCATTGATTAGTTTGTTTTATTAAAAATTGTTGTATTATTTCTACGCACACTGTATTTCCCGCTTGTTTGTATTGTTCTTTCTCGGGAACGATAAGGGGAAAAGAGAAGTTTTTCGGGAAACCTTGCAAAGCAAGACATTCCGCCGGCGTGATATTTCGTATGCCGAAATTATCCTTTATAATCGGTACACGGTCATAATACGTTCCCATATTCGCTTTGAGCGTAAACGATATGCCGTCTTTACTCGATTGAATACCGTAATCCGCAAATCGATACAACTGCTTTTCGTCGGCAATATATCGACCTAAACGTTGATACTTTGCCGAAACGGGCGAATAGTAATATTTATCGTCAGCTTTTACGGTTACGTCGATAATATCTGTTATTCGTTTTTCGAGCGGAACTTTTTCCGGAAACGCAAATATTTCACAGGCGGTTCTGTCCGAAAATGCAACGATATAGGTTCTCGTTCTATGTTGGGGAATGCCGTAATCGCAAGCGTCTGCAATCAGGTAGCGAATAAAATATCCGCGCCCCGCAAGTTCGTTATGAATAACGTTGAATGTTTTACCGTGATCGTGTTCGGTAAGATTTGCCACATTCTCCAAAAATACGATGGACGGGTGTTTCGCATCGATTACTTTTCCGATTTCAAAGAACAAATTTCCGCGTTCGTCCGAAAATCCTTTTTGTTTTCCGCAAACCGAAAACGGTTGGCAAGGAAAGCCTGCCGCAAGTATATCGAAATCGGGAATATCGCGTTTATCGATTGCGCGAATATCGCCTTCGACCAAAACCGCATCGGGGAAATTGTGCCGATAGGTCATACAAGCGTATTTATCTATATCGTTAGCCCATACAATTTCATGCCCGGCTTGCGTAAAGGCAAGGTCTATTCCGCCGATCCCGCAAAATAAACTGCATACTCGCATTATCTTGTTTTTGAGTTGAATCTGACCGACACGTTAAGCGGTAAATAATATTCTCCGCCGATTTTCTGAATTCGACTCCACGCGTATTTGTCGGCGCTAACATATTCAAAAAATGTGTTTCTGTACAAATAATCTCTGAAAGATTCTCTGTCGTTAGAGTGATAGCAGAGAATGTCGCCGTCGTCCATTACGACTATGTATCCGCCGTTGACTTGTTCTTTTCCGTCCCAAACTTTTCCCGCGGTCATTCCCGTAAAGCCTGCGATTAAAAAGTCTTTTAACGCCTTTTCGTAATAAACTTGCGGGTTCGTAACGTTAAGCGGATTTTCTTCCGCCATTCTTTCTACCGTTTCTTTTACGTTATGGTTGTCGTTGGCGGAAAGCAATCTGTCTTTTACGCACCAAGCCATAATTTTAGCCATCGATTCTCTGATAAGAAATAAATTGTTTGCATAAATGGGATTTTGCGTTTTTGCGAACTCGGTCGATACTAAATGACTTGATAAATATTCCTTGCATTTTGACCAACCGCGACCGTCTTTTTCCGATATCGCGTTAAATTCTTCCATCATTGCGTCGTTGCAACCGGTAAGTTTATAAAGATATTGAGAAGAAGAACCGGCATTAAAAAGAGTAGGGTTTTGTCCGAATTTCGATTTAATCGAAAAGCCCAATATGGACACGATGGCGGTTTGTCCGTCTCTTACTTCGATAAATATATCATTTTTGCCGCCAAATTGTTTTTTCAATGCCTGAACGGCGGGTGCTTTCGGTTTGCTTACATATATTACGCTTGCAAAATCGCATACCGAATCGGGAGCGGGAACGGAATTGCCGCGTGCTTTTTTGATATTATCGAATAAAGTTGTGGCATTTTCGTTAAATTCGCTTGTGGGAATAACGGCAAATACTTCTTTGGAATCTTGCGGTTTAATTGTAACCGTAGATTTTTCTTCGTCGATGATATATTCTAAAACTTGACTCGCGCATTCTTGGCGAATTACTTTTAAAATATCGAGATAACTCTTATAATTTTTTTGCAGTAACTTGTCTGCGGTATATAATTTGCCTTCGCCAAGCAATTTCAACATAACGTAAAATTCCGCCCATTCGCCTTTATTCAGTTTCTTTCCCTTTATCGATTCAGTCATTTTTATCGAGTACCTCTTTGATTTTTTCCGCTATTGTTTGTATTACGGGAACCGTTACGCTGTTTCCGAATTGTTTGTAAAGGTGAACGTCCGCCAAAACGAATTTGTAATCGTCCGGAAAACCTTGCAGTCTTGCCCATTCTCTCGGAGTCATTTTTCGGATGCCGTCTTTGTTGATTTCTCCCTTAATGTGGGTGGTAGGCGTTAAATTCGTCTGTCTTTTATCTATGATCAAATTTCTTTCTCTGCCCATACCGCCGCAAACGATTGCACCCGATACGTCGTCGAGATCTCGAATTTCGTATCCGAATCCGTGACCTTTCGCCGCATGACGTTCTTTATGTCTGATAAGCGTATCCATATAGCAGGTGCTGAGATAATATTTCGCGGGAACGGGGTTTTCTTCCATAATATCGCGAATACGTTTAGTATCGTCGGTTTTAGTCGGGAAGGTAAATTCTTTCGGCGCAATATCGTTTCTGAACGCAACGATATAAATACGTTCTCTGTTTTGCGGAACGCCGAAATTGCGACTATTTAATATTTGTTCGAACGGAGTGTAGCCGATTTCTTTGAGTGTTTCGGTAATAATTTCAAATGTTCTTCCTTTGTCGTGTATCGTCAATCCCTTTACGTTTTCGCAGAAAATTACTTTCGGTTTTTTCTCGGCGCAAATCCTCGCGACATCGAAAAACAACGTGCCGCGCGACATTCCTTTATAATCGTCTTTAAATCCCTTGCGTTGTCCTGCCAAACTGAACGCTTGACAAGGGAATCCCGCAAGACATATATCGAAGTCGGGAATATCCGTTTCCTTTATTTTAGTTATATCGCCGGCGATTTCGAAATCGTCGTGAAAATTCGCCTTATATGTTTTTTGAGCGTATTCGTCCCATTCGCTGACGAATACCGTTTTCAATTCGTCGCCGAAAGCTTTTTCGAACCCGAGCCGAATGCCGCCGATACCTGCGAATAAATCAATACTTTTTAACATTTTTTATTCTCCGTTTTTTTGTAAGTTGAGTCAACCGTTTTTTCTGTTGTTATAAGCACGTTCGATTTTATCTGCGCATTCTTGAAGATTCTTTTTGATTTCGAAATCCCAAAAGCGCATTACGAGCCAATCAAGGGAAATAAGTTCCTGCGTGACCTCGTAGTCATGTTCGATATTACGCTCGATTTTAGGAATCCAATAATCGCGACGACTTTTAAAATCATCTTTTTGGTGTTCCCAATCATAACCGTGCCACATTTTCCCGTCAACGAAAACAGCAATTCTTGCTCCAAGGAATACAATATCGGGTTTGCCGTACAACTCTTTATAGTTTTTACGGTAGCGAAGTCCGCGCCGCCACAATTCCTTTCTAAGCAACAATTCGGGTTTAGTGTCTTTGCCTTTGTTGCTTTTCATGTTTCGGGAAATCTGTTCTTTCGTGTTAGCCATTATTTTTGCCGAAAGTTAAGCCTTTCCGTTCGCATAAATCGCGAAAAGCCTTTTTTGCTTTTATGCTCGGCTCGGTTTTGCCGGTCTCCCATCTACAAACGGTAATGGGTGTAACGCCGAGTTCTGCGGCAATTTCTTCTTGCGTCATCAATAAATTTTCTCTTGCCGACTTGATTTTTTCTGAATAAGTCATACTTGCACTCCGTCTAACATTTGCTTATCTTTATTTTAACATTTTCTTGCCTTTCAGTCAAGAAGAAACTATTGCTTTAGCGAAAATAAAAATAAGAACATTTGTTCGCATTTGCTTGACAACGGGTTTGATTCCCGGTATAATACTAAATACGAGAGTTTGGTGTTTGACATCGTTTAATCTCTCGTTGTATCGGGCGTGGAGAAATTGCCCGACCGTTCGTTCCCCTTTGCCGAAGGAACGAACGCGGATAGGTGTTTTGCTATCGCTTGTCCGAGAGAAGAATTACCGTCGTTTGCCATAGGGTTGCTAAAAAACATAGCAACTACCGCGACGGGCGTTGAAATCGTTAAAAAAGAGAGATTTCGACGTGGGTTTTGTTGTTGTACGATTTTTTAGATAAAATCGCCTAAAAATTTAATAATTAGGATTGAAATCCGTGCGAAGAACGAGCCTGAAAAGGCAACCGAAACCGCACGGATTTTTTTATCCATAAATACAAAATCGGAGGTGCATTATGTAACGAAAATTAAAATTTAATACTTGTGTTTTAAGTCGGTGATAGAAAAAATATCAGCGGCTTTTTGTCGTCTTTAAGGAGGTAGAACAATGACAAATTACAATCAATATCGCCCGCCGTGAGCCATATAAAATTTTCACGACAAAAATATTTTCAAAGGAGAGAACAGTTATAAAAACTACATTAAAAACATTTCAATTCTCGTTCGTTTTGCAACGGCGAAGCCGTTATTTTTTCAACGGACGCAAGCTCCCTGCAAGGGCGAACGGAACCAAACGCGAAGCGGTTTGGTATAGTGAGTTATACCTACCGTTTTTCGGTAGGCATGCGAACTATCCAAAAAGACAAGGGCTCCCGCAAAAAGACGAAGTATTTTTGCGGGAAGAGGAGCCGCAACGGCGAATACCGTCAACGGCAAAAGCGGTTGACGAAAAGCAAAGTTTGCGGCGACGAAGTGAGTTATACCTTTTTAGAAAAGGTATCGAAAACAGAGTCCACGGAGGTGATGAATTACGTCGTATTTAGTATGCCACATGGAGAAATATAAACATGCCGACGTTGTCGGAATTGAACGGGAAAACGAACGCGACGAGAATTATAAGTCCACGCGAAATCCGCAAATCGACAAATCGAGAACGCACCTGAATTATCATACTTTACCTCATGAGAAGAAGTATCTTGCATTCATCGACGAGCGCATAAAAGAACTTGCTCCGAAACGTAAAATTAAAGACGATGCGGTGCTTATAACGTCGTTTATTTTAGGTTCAGATAAAGAATTTTTCGACCGGATTACGGCAGAACAACAGAAACAATTTTTTGCCGATTACACGGATTTTTTCTCTGAACGGTACGGCAAAGAAAACGTTGTATCGGCAGTCGTTCATTTGGACGAAAGCACGCCGCATTTACATTTAAATCTTATGCCCGTAACGGACGGCAGATTATGCGCGAAAAAACTTTTCGACCGAACCGCATTACGCGATTTGCAGACGGATTTTTACGAAACCGTCGGAAAGAAATACGGTTTGGAGCGCGGTAAAGAAGGAAGCACGGCGAAACACTTGGATACGGTTGCTTACAAGACTAAAAAGATGACCGAAGCCGCCGAAGCGAAGATTCAAGAAGCGGAAGAAACGCAAGCCGCCGCGAAACTGGCAAAGGAACTGCTTGAAAGTTACGAATCGGCAAAGTCTGAAAAGATTCCGTTTTCCGGAAAGAAAAAAGAAACGGAAATTATTGCGTTACGCACGAAAAACGGAGAATTACAACGCAAAAACGATATTCTCGCAAAAGATAACAGCGATTTATATGCGGAACTTAAAAAACACGAAAAAACGGCAACAACAAACGACGGCGCGGTAAGGCTGTTAAAAACATTGCTCGAATACGCGCCCGAAGAACTCGCTACGGCAAAGCAGGCGGCAAATCGTCGCCAAGAACAAGAGCGGGAGAAAAATCGCTCTCGCGGAAATTCAAACAACAAATTTAAAGGCAAGTAAGTGAATCTTGCCGAACGGAAACATAAGTGTCGGCATTTTAAGAGAAGGTATGATACCGAGATGAAAGTAAGTAAAAAGTAAGCCCGACCTGTTTTCAAATCGCATTCATGCGAGGCTGAGAAAAAATTTAGAAAAAGGAGCCATAAAAATGAAAAGAAAACTGAATATGAAATTTAACGAATAACTCTATCGGAGGGGAAAAGCACGAGAAAGCGAAAGAACACTACGGGTATGACGGAAAGCGACTTTAATAATGTTTCGCGAACATTGTTAAACGCGATCCGCAAATTTTATGAAAAGGAAGAGAATATAAAAGCGTTTAAAATATGGCAAGCCGAAAGGCAAAAATTACAACTTAATAATAAAAAATTACTAATGAATAATTCTTTTGACGAACAAAAGGATGTCGCTAATACATAGGCGACAAAATCGCCGTATTTGAAAAACGGTGGTAACAAAACAAAAACGGCGTGTGAGGTAAATTCTCGCACGCCGCTTTTCGTTTAATAAGTCTTTTTAAAGTGTATGATAAAGGCGAATCCGTCTCCTAATGGAAACGGGTTCGCCTTTAACTTGTTTGGTGACCCCTACGGGATTCGAACCCATGATACCGCCGTGAAAGGGCGATGTCTTAACCGCTTGACCAAGGGGCCTTATTCAGTTGTATATCGCAATGCGCTTTAAAAAAAAGAGCAGTTGTTATCATCTGGTAGCGGCGGTCAGATTCGAACCAACGACCTGCCGGGTATGAACCGGCCGCTATAACCAACTAAGCTACGCCGCCATAAAAATTCGTAAGCAAGCAAACATGTCGCTTGCTTACTACAGTGGTTGCGGAGACAGGATTCGAACCTATGACCTCCGGGTTATGAGCCCGACGAGCTACCAAGCTGCTCTACTCCGCGCCGTCAAATTGCTTGTTAATAATACTATATAAAAAAACATTTGTCAAGGGTTTTAAAGGGATTTTTTTAAAAAATATTTTTTTCTTTTTTGCTTGTTTTCTTGTTTAAAAAACGCATTATTGTTATAATGTTAATATGACGGTCGATTACGGCTGAACGTTTTAAAATTCAGCCTGTATTACAAAAAAACGTGGCAGAGGAGCGTATTAATCGATGTTGAATTCCGATTTATTCATAAAAGGAGAAACGATTGCGGTCGCATTGTCGGGCGGGAAAGATTCCGTCTGTCTTTTCGATTTGCTGCTTTCGAAGTGCGAAGAATTCGGAATAACCGTCAAAGCAATCAACGTCGACCACGGAATACGCGGCGAAACTTCCGGGAGGGACAGTTTGTTTGTGAAGAATCTTTGCGAGAAGAAGGGTATTCCGCTTTTTTTCCGCAAAGTAGATTGTCCCGGATATTCCGCGGCAAACGGTTTGTCGGCGGAAGAGGGGGCGCGCGCGTTAAGATATAAGGTGTTTAACGAAGCGATTGACGGCGGTTTTTGCGATAGGGTGGCGACCGCGCATCATGCGGGCGACCGCGCCGAAACCGTTCTTTTCAATTTATTTCGCGGTACGTCGCCGCTCGGTATCGTCGGAATAAACGACGTCACGCCGGACGGAAGAATAATCCGCCCCATTCTCGGTGTCGGGCGGGAACAGATAGACGCTTACGTAAAAGAGCGTAAACTCGATTACGTGGTCGATGAAACGAATTTTATGACCGATTACACGCGTAATTTCGTCAGGCTTGAAGTTCTGCCGCTTATAAAACAGAGGTTTCCGGAGGCCGAGAAGAGTATTCTGCGTTTCGCCGACACCGTAAAGGACGACGAAAACTACCTGCGAAGTCTTGCCGAAAAATCGTTGACGGAGAAAAACGGGGAAGTGTCTTTTCCGATTGATTTGCCAAAGCCGATTTTTATGCGTTCCGCCACGCTCGCCATGAAAAAACTCGGGATAAAAAAGGATTACGAAAAAATTCATCTCGAATCGGCGTATTCGCTGAAAAACGCCGAGAACGGAAAGTCGGTAACGCTTCCGAAAGGCGTCGTTGCGGTGAGGGATTACGGAAAGATAACTTTTTATAAAAAAGAGGAAAAACAAGATTTCGAAAAGCCGTTTTCGCTCGGTGATTTTGATTTTCAAGGCAAGACGTACCGGTTTGAAATTGTTGACGATTGCAATGCAAAAAGGGTTGATAATCGACTTATAGCCGACTTTGTTAAGATTCCGCAGGGCGCGGTTTTAAGAACGAGAAAGCCCGGCGATACGTTTGAAAAGTTCGGCGGCGGCGCGAAAAAACTGAAAGAGTACTTTATCGATAAGAAGATACCGGAAAGGGAGAGAGATAAAATTTTACTCCTTGCGAAAGACAAAAAGGTATTTATTATTTGCGGAATTGAAATTTCCGACGCTATTAAAGTAGACAAAGCCACAAAAAATGTGTTACAATGTAGCATATACGACAACAGGCACTAAGGAGAAGCAAGAGAGATGTACAACGAAGTTTTGGAAAAAACGCTTATCACCGAAGAACAGATACAAAAGAGAGTGACCGAACTCGCTAAACAGATTGAAAATGATTATGCCGGCAAAGCGCCGGTGATCGTCGGTGTTCTTAAGGGCAGCGTTCTGTTTTATACCGATCTTATAAGACAAATCGATTTGCCGTTGACCGTTGATTTTATGTCCATTTCCAGTTACGGCGCGGGCGTGAATTCTTCGGGCGAAGTTAAGATTATCAAGGATATCGACGGAAAAATCGGCGGAAAAGACGTAATAATCGTCGAGGATATCGTTGACAGCGGCTATTCCATGAACTGTCTTTTGAAACTTTTCGGAACACGCTCGCCTAAAAGCGTTAAGGTGTGCGCGCTTTTAGATAAGCCGTCGAGAAGAGAAATCCCCGTGAAAATCGATTATACGGGATTCCAGGTCGCAAACGAATTCGTTGTCGGTTACGGTCTTGACTACGACGGGCTTTATCGCAACATTCCGTTTATCGGTGTGCTTAAAAAAGAAGTTTACGAAAAGTAAAAGATCGGGCTTGTCCTGCTTTGAATATTGTTTTATCGCCGCCCGCGGAAATCCGCGGGCGGTTTTTCTGCTTTAATACTGTCGAAAAATGGCGAATAATCGACTTATAGGCTTGTTTTTCATCGCGTGAGCATATGTTTGCGCATATGTTTAGTTGTTAAAAACGTTATTCGTGTTTGTCGATGAATTGTTGTTGCAATTATAAGCCGTGGAGGATAAAAGCGCGAGAAGAAGCAAAACCTGCGTAAGGTTGATATATCCGTCCGCATACAAAAGATAAAGCAAACCTAAAAGAACTATGTTGGAATTCATAATACCTCCGAAAAAACAAAATTCTCTTTTATTATACCTTATGCGACAAAATTCGATTTTATGTTCCGTTGACTGTAACGATCGTTAAATAGTATAATTAAGACAATAAAACGCGGGCGATAAATGATGAATAGTTTATATGAACGCTCCTGCATAATATGGCAAAAAAAATTGAGAGGTGGAAAAATGGGTTGCGCAACGCTTGTAATTGATAAAAAGACGTTCGACATGGTGGGAGATTATCTTCCTTGCGAAGAAGTTTTAGACGATCTCGTCGGGTTCTTTTCGCTGTTTTCGGATAAAACGCGGCTGAAAATTCTTTGCGCGCTGGCGATTTCGGAAATGTGCGTGACCGATCTCGCGCTCACGATCGGGCTGAACCAGACCACGCTCAGCCATCAACTCAGAATTTTGCGTTCGGTCGGCGCGGTGAGCGTGAGAAGAGAGGGGAAAATCATCTATTACGGAATAAAAGACGAAGTGATAAACGACGTCGTTTTTAAAGGTATGGATTTTTTAAGCAGATAAAATTTCACACGATAATTCACAACGACGATACAACAAGAAAAATCAATAAAAACGACAATAAAAAAAGCGTTTGTTCAACGCTTTTTTTAATATGTGGACTTATTGAATTATCTGCATTCGTCCGCTTTTCCCGCGCAGCCGAGAACGTCGACGAGTTTGTGTTCTACGATCTTCTGAACGTTCGTTCTCGCGTCGCCGAGGTATTGTCTGGGATCGAAATGGTCGGGATGTTCAACCATATGCTGACGAACAGCCGCAGTGCAAGCCATACGAAGGTCCGAATCGATGTTGATTTTGCAGACAGCCATCGTAGCGGCTTTGCGAAGCATTTCTTCGGGGATACCGATCGCGTCGGGCATTTTGCCGCCGAATTCGTTAATCGTTTTGACAAATTCCTGCGGAACGGACGATGCTCCGTGCAGAACGATGGGGAAGCCGGGCAGGCGTTTGCCGACTTCTTCGAGAATATCGAAACGAAGTTGCGGTTTCTGACCGGGTTTGAACTTATACGCGCCGTGCGAAGTTCCGATGGCGATTGCAAGCGAGTCGATACCCGTTTTGGTCGCAAATTCGTAAACTTCGTCGGGATCGGTGAACATGGCGTCGTCGGAATGAACTTTAACGTCGTCCTCGATGCCTGCAAGTTTGCCGAGTTCCGCTTCTACGGTAACGTTTCTGTCGTGAGCGTAAGCGACCACTTCTTTGGTTATCTCGATATTCTTCGCGAATTCGTATTTGGAAGCGTCGATCATAACGGAAGTGAAACCGTTGTCGATACAACTCTTGCAAAGGTCGAAGCAGTCGCCGTGGTCGAGGTGAAGCACGATGGGAAGACCGGAGTCTTCTTCCGCGGCGAGAACGAGGTGTTTAAGATAAATGGGATTAGCGTATTTTCTCGCGCCGGATGAAACCTGAAGAATAAGCGGAGCGTTCTGCGCCTTACCGGCGTTTACTATTCCCTGAATGGTTTCCATGTTGTTTACGTTGAATGCGCCTATGGCGTAACCGCCTTTATAAGCCATTTCAAACATTTTCTTAGAGTTGACAAGTGGCATGATTCGTCCTCCGTGAATAATTTTTTTCGGTATCATTATACACTTTTTTTTTGTCGTCTGCAATCGATTGAGGGGAGTTGCCGTCCGATTTTTTAAATTTTGGACAACAAACGCCAAAACGTCGCCTTTTTCGCGGAAAAAAGTTTACAAACACGCGAAAATCATATATAATGATATACGTAAAGTTATACGCTTGACGATTTTTCGGCGCGTAACGCGATTAATCCCGCGCTTGACGATTTTCGGCGCGTAACGCGATTAATCCCGCGCCCGATATTTTCGGCGCGGAACGGAGAAAACGGAAATGTCCGAAAAAATTTATAAACTATACCCCGAGTGCAAGGATTATCTCTGGGGCGGAGAAAGACTGAAAACCGAATACGGAAAAATTACCGACAAAACGCCTTGCGCCGAAAGTTGGGAACTTTCTTATCACAAAGACGGACCGACGAAAATCGTCGACGGAAGATATCTCAAAGACGTTCTCACCGAAGAGGATCTCGGAGCGAACTGCAAAAAGTTTGAGTTTTTCCCCGTACTTATTAAACTCATCGATGCAAAGCAGAATTTGTCCGTGCAGGTTCACCCGTCCGACGAATACGCTTTGAAGAACGAAAATTCTTACGGCAAAACGGAAATGTGGTATATTGCGGACGCGGCGGAGGGCGCGGGAATTTATTGCGGATTCAGACGCGATACCTCGAAAGAGGAGTTTTTGCGTTATCTCGACGAGGGAAAAGTCGAAGAGTTGCTCAATTTTATCCCGGTGAAAAAGGGGGAGAGTTATTTCATTGCGTCGGGAACGGTGCATGCGATCGGCGCGGGGTGCCTTATCTGCGAAATTCAGCAGAACAGCAATTTAACTTACAGGGTTTACGATTACAATCGCCGCGGCGCGGACGGAAAACCGAGAGAACTTCACGTTGATAAGGCGGTTAACGTAATAAACTTCGGCAAGTATTCGCCCGCGGTTTTCGACGATAAAAATAAAAGCGGCGAACACGACGACAATAAAGACGAAAAAATTATTGCGGAATGTAAATATTTCCGAGTGAGAGAGATTAAACTCCACGGCGAAACGAAGATAGATAACGACAGGAGTTTCACCGCGATAACGGTCGTTTCGGGCGAGGGAAAAATCTCGGGCGAAAATTTTGAGGAAAACTTCGGAAAGGGCGACAGTTATTTCATATCCTGCGCCGCGACGGCGACTTTAACGGGAAAAGCAACCGTTATAGCAACGGATATACCCGAATAGGCGGCTGTCGCAACGGATATACCGGAGTAGCCGGGCATACCGGAGCAGCCGGTTGCGCCGGAAAAGTTTTTCACTGATTTTTTCGGTTTATATCTCGCAATTTTTAATTAACCGATATATAATAATTCACAAACAGAGGAATGCGGGTAGGGGATATCCGCGAAACAAGGAGTTATATTATGGACTCGTATAAAGAATTAAGGGACGACGGACTCGTAAATCCGGAAAATATCATAGTCAGTCCCGAAATAAAAACCATACCGATGGTCGCGCTTCGCGGTAAGGTTATTTTGCCGAACGTTTTCACGTCGTTCGACGTGGGCAGGCTCAAATCGCTCGCCGCGATAAACGCTTCGGTAGATACGGACGAAGCGTTGATTTTTGTTTCCGCTCAGCGCGATGCCAAGGTGGAAGAACCTTCCGAAAAAGACGTTTGCAACGTCGGCACGGTTTGCAGAATAAAACACATAACCCGCATGCCGGGCGACAACATAAAAGTCAACGTAAACGCGCTTTTCGCCGCGGAGATAGTTTCTTTCGAGCCGAACGACAATTATTTTCTCGTAACGGTCAAGGAGAGAATCCCGGACGACTGCGACGACGCCGAAACGGAGGCTTATTTCCGCGTGGTGAGAACCGAACTCGCGGAATTTCTGAATATGCCCGAAGTTAAGGTCAACAAGGACGTTTTCGCGAACGTGCTTGCGCTCGAAAAACCCGAGGAGTTCGTCAACGCCGCTTCATATAATATGAATTTCAAAGAGGGCGACAAACAGCAGATTCTCGAGTATTCTGCCATTAAGGAGAAACTCTACGCTTTTTTCAATTTCCTCGTTCACGAAAAGGAGATAATCAAAACCGAAAAAGAAATTTCGGATAAAGTTAAGTCGAGCGTTGAAAAAAGCCAGCGCGAGTATTATCTCAGAGAACGCCTGAAAGCGATTCATAGCGAACTCGGCGACGATGAGAACGAAAAAGACGAACTCAAAGAGCGTATTCTGGCTAAAAAGATGCCGAAAGAGGTGGAGGAGAAGGCTCTCAAAGAGTTTTCGAGAATGGATAAAATGAATCCGTCCTCGCCCGATTACACAGTGCTTTCCACTTATCTCGACTGGCTTTTAGATCTTCCTTTCAATGAGGCGAGCAAGGACAGAGAGAGTATTGCGGAGGCTAAAAAGATTCTCGAAGCCGACCATTACGGGCTTGAAAAAATCAAAGAGAGAATTATCGAATATCTTGCCGTGCTTAAACTCACCGGCAAAACGGGCGGTTCTATTCTTTGCCTTTACGGTCCTCCGGGCGTGGGCAAAACGTCAATCGCCAAATCGGTGGCGCGGGCGCTTGACAGAAAATTCGTGAGAATGAGTCTCGGCGGCGTTAAGGACGAAGCCGAAATTCGCGGTCACAGAAAAACTTACGTCGGCGCGATGCCCGGCAGAATTATGTACGCGATGAAAGAGGCGGGAACGGTCAACCCCGTTATTCTGCTCGACGAAATAGATAAACTTTCCAGCGACCTTCGCGGCGATCCCGCGAGCGCGCTTCTCGAGGTTTTAGACCCCGAACAAAACGTCGCTTTCCGCGACCGTTATCTCGAAATACCTTACGATTTGTCCAAGGTTATTTTCATCACCACGGCAAACTCGCTCGAAACTATCCCATCGCCCCTTCTCGACAGAATGGAGGTTCTGGAACTGAGCGGTTACACGAGAAACGAAAAATGCGAGATCGCAAAACGTTATCTCGTGCCGAAAGAAACGGTTAAAAATGGGCTTGACGTTAAACGCGTTAAGTTTGAAGAAAGCGCCGTTTATCGACTTATAGACGGGTTTACGCGTGAAGCGGGCGTGAGAAATCTCGAAAGGGAGATAGGCTCGGTGTGCAGAAAAATCGCAACGGAAGTGGCGAGCGGAAAGACGAAAAAGAAATTCGATATCGACGATAAATCGATTGAAAAATATCTCGGCGCGGACAGATTCTCCTATACGGACGAACTGAGAAACGACGAAGTGGGTTGCGCAACGGGACTTGCCTGGACGCAGGTCGGCGGAACGACGCTCCCCGTAGAAGTCGCTCTTTTCAAGGGAAAGGGCAACCTTTATCTCACCGGAAAACTCGGCGAAGTGATGCAGGAAAGCGCGAAAATCGCTTTGACTTACGTTAAACTTCACGCCGAAGAAATAGGCGTTGACGGAAAGAAATTCGAGGACTACGACGTTCATATCCACGTTCCCGAGGGCGCGACGCCCAAGGACGGACCGAGCGCGGGCGTAACGCTCGCAACGGCGATAACTTCGGCGTTCACGGGCAAAAAAGTTCGCGGCGACGTGGCGATGACGGGCGAAATTACCTTGCGCGGAAAAGTTCTGCCTATCGGCGGGCTTAAAGAAAAGGCGCTCGCGGCGTTCAGACTGGGGATAAGAAACGTGATTATTCCCGACCGCAACAAAAAAGACCTCGAGGAAATACCCGACAACATAAGAAACGAAATGAATTTCATTCCCGTTTCGTCCGTAGGCGAAGTCCTTAAAGTCGCCGTCCGCGAATTCTAAACGGATTACGGGCGTGGTTCAAGCGGTTTTCCAACAAAGTAAAAAGCAGTAATCGGGGGATTTCAACGATGATTATCAAAAACGCAACGTTCATAACGTCAGCGGCGTCGCCGTCGCAGTTCATAAAGCCGGACAAACCGATAATAGCGGTGGTAGGCAAATCGAACGTGGGCAAAAGTTCGTTCATAAATATGCTCGCGAATCAGAAAAAACTCGCGAAAACGTCCGACACGCCGGGCAGAACGCGGCTCGTCAATTATTTCGACTTCGGCGAATTCGTTCTCGCCGACCTGCCGGGTTACGGCTATGCGAAGGTTTCCAAAGCGGAAAAAGAGAAGTGGGGCGTTACGATGCAGAAGTTTTTTGCGGACAAATCGAACGCGAATTACGTTTTTTCGCTCGTCGATATTCGCCACAAACCCACGGCGGACGACGTAACGATGGTTAATTTTCTTCATTCGTGCGCGTTTTCGTTCAGTTTCATCGCTACAAAAGCGGATAAACTTTCGAGAATGCAGGTTAAAAAGAACGTGGAGGATATCGCCCGCTTTTTCGCGGTGACGAAGCAGAACGTGATTGCCGTTTCGTCGGAAACCCGTCAGGGGAAGGACGAAGTGCTTGCCAGACTCGACGAAATTCTCGAAAACGTCGCTCTTTACGGCCCGGGCAGCGGTCGGAATGAGGACGATGAAGAGGACGAGGAGGAAGAAAATGCAGAATAAATCGACGTTATTCAGAGTTATTTCGATAGTTTTTTACGTGCTTGCGGCTCTGTTGTTTTTTATGCGAACCGAAGAGAACGGTTATATGACCTTCGCCGTGATTTCGCTTGCGATCGGCGCGGTTTTCAGTTCGGTTTCCGCCGCGATAACGTTAAAGAATAAGGATAAAAACGACGCGGACGACAACACGGACGAACAAACAAACGATAATCCCGAAAAAAAATAAAATCGGAAAACGGCGTTAAAACGCTTGCGTTTTTCGGGATAATGTATTACAATCGAACCAACTTAACAGTAGAGATAGAGGCGCAGGGCTTAAAAGTAACCTCGTTCATAACCCGTCGAAGGGGAACGATGCGAAAGGAAGTCTTGCCGAAACCGTTGCGCGTTCGCACCGCGCGGCAGGTTGGGCGTCGATAAAACATATCGGCGACTGTCGCTTTTTGCGGAGGGCTATCGTGATATCAGCGGATTTTCCCGTGAGTATTGCTATGCGGCTCTACTCACGGGTTTTTATTTTCTTTCAGGAGGAGCATAAATGAAAAACAGACGCTCGATATTTTTAGTACTGATAAGCGTTTTTCTTATTTTTGCCTGCAGCGGTTGCGGCGGAAGAAATAACGCGAAACTCACTTACGTCGACCTTGTAAACAACGACACGGGGTTTGCCGCCACCGACGCGGACGTCGCCATAGCCATAGGGCTTAAGAAAGGCGACGCGTATAAAGACAAAATGAATCAGTTTCTCGATAAACTCACCGCCGAAAAGCAGGAAGAGATCATGGGCGGGATTATCGGGATTTTAAACGACGAAACCGCGACTTTCACGCCGCGTTACGATTTTTCGTCCGTTACGGGCGGAGTTCTGAAAGTCGGAATGGAGTGCGCTTACGAACCGTATAACTGGACTCAGGACGACGACAGAAACGGCGCGCTCCCGATAAAAAACCTGAGCGGAAAATACGCCAACGGTTACGACGTTCAGATAGCCGCTATGGTCGCCGCTTCGATGAATATGACAATCGAAATTTATCAATACGAGTGGGAGAGCCTTATCCCGGCGGTTCAGAGCGGAAAACTCGACGCTATCGTCGCGGGTATGAGCCCCACGGAAGAGCGAAAAAAGGAAGTCGATTTCACCACGCCTTATTATCGTTCCACGCTCGTCGTTGTGACGAGAGAAGGTTCGGTTATCGCCGACGCGAAGAGTCTTGAGGAAATCGATAAAGAGGGGGTTAAAGTCGCGGGGCAACCGGGAACTTTCCACCTTTCCGCGCTTAAATCTCAGACGAGCAATCTTACCGTTATAGACAGCCTTGCGAACTTCGTCGATATGAGAATCGCGCTCGAAGCGGGAACTATAGACGGTTACGTCGCCGAACGCCCCACCGCGAACGCCGTATGCAACGCAAAAAACGGCGAAGAAGAAGGTTTTTTCGTTTCGGTCGGAAACATTCTGAAAACGTATTGGAAAGACTTTCTGAAAGGTATAGGTTACACCCTTTCGATAGCGTTGATATCCACGGTCGCGGGGCTTTTAATCGGCTTGATTATAGGCATCGTGAGAACGATTCCGCGCTCGAAAAAGAAGTGGGTGGCGGTTATTCAGAAAGTCGTTGACGTGATATTGTCCGTTTATATCGAAGTGTTCAGAGGCACGCCGATGATGGTGCAGTCGATGGTTATTTACTGGGGTTACGCATTCGCTACGGGCGGCAACACGCTCAATCTGTTTTTCTCTGCGCTCGTCATAGTTTCGATTAACACCGGCGCGTATATCGCGGAAATCGTGAGAGGCGGAATAATTTCGATAGACAAAGGTCAGTTCGAAGGCGCGAGGGCGCTCGGAATGGGGCATGTTCAGACGATGATTCACGTTATTCTGCCGCAGGTTATAAGGAATATTCTCCCCGCCGTTTCCAACGAATTCGTCATCAATATCAAAGATACTTCCGTCCTTAACGTGATAGGCGTAACCGAACTTTATTTCTTCACGAACGTGATAGTGAAGCAGACGTATAAAAACTTCCCGATTTACTTCATATGTTGTGTGATTTACTTCATAATGACGTTCACGATCACGAGAATTTTAAGGCTCGTGGAAAAACTTCTCGCCGGTAAGGATAATTACACGATCTGCGGTTCGCAGACGGACGCCGCCGCGATGATAAAAGTTACCAAGGAGGGAATTCCCAATGACTGAGAATATCATAAGCATCAAAAATCTTAAAAAATCGTTCGGAGAACACGAAGTTTTAAAAGGCGTCGATCTCGACGTAAAAAAAGGCGAAGTCGTTTCCGTAATAGGCGCGTCCGGCTCGGGCAAAAGCACCATGCTTCGCTGCATAAATCTGCTCGAAACGCCGTCGGACGGGGAGATACTTTATAACGGACGGAATATTCAATCCGCCGATTTCGACGTTGCGGAATACAGAGCGAAAGTGGGAATGGTCTTTCAGCAGTTCAATCTGTTCAACAACATGGATGTGATGAAAAACTGCGTAATAGGGCAAATGAAGGTTTTAAAGAGAAGCAGGGAAGAAGCGGAAAAAATCGCGTTGGAATATCTCGGAAAAGTGGGAATGAGCGCGTTTATCAAAGCCCGCCCCGCTCAACTTTCGGGAGGTCAGAAGCAAAGAGTCGCCATCGCCCGCGCGCTGGCTATGAATCCCGACGTTCTTTTGTTCGACGAACCGACTTCGGCGCTGGACCCGGAAATGGTCGGCGAAGTTCTTTCCGTAATGAAAGCCCTTGCAAACACCGGACTTACGATGATAGTCGTAACTCACGAAATGCAGTTTGCCAAAGACGTTTCTTCGAGAGTGGTGTTTATGGATGGAGGGTTTATCGCCGAGGACGACGCGCCCGAAGTTATTTTCGGAGAGCCGAAAAATCCGAGAACGAAGGAATTTCTGTTCAGGGTTTTGAACAAGGATATTTAATGCGTAGGGATTTCATTCGTTATCACTAACATTCGTAATATTGACGGCGCGGCTCGCCCTTTGTTTAAGCAAAGGGCGAGCCGCGTGTTTTAACGATATTTTTTCTCGCAGAATTCTTCGGGTTTTATAACGATTCCCTTTATGTTTTTGAAGGCGAGGTCGGGTTTCCGTTTCGCCTTTTTCCTCGGCTTTTTCGGGGCGGCGGGCTTGCAGTCGGCGTTGCGGATATAGTAAATTTTAGGGTCGGGTTCATAGGCGGGCGCGGGAATATCGTCCTTTTTCCGTCCGGCGTCGCTCATTTTTTCTTTAACGTAGTTTCCGCCGAATTTAATAAGACAGGCGAATCCGAACGCCGCGCCGAACACCGTGACGAAAAGCAAGATTATCTGATATGCTTCGGGCATAAATTTATTCCTCTTTTTGTTTTACTTTCCGTCGGAATTGTGGTAAAATATAGTTGCCGGCGGCTGAATATAGTATAGCGCGTCGGGATGAAGTTAAAAAGACAATTATTGTCGGAAATCGTCGGAATGTGTCGCATTGATTCCGCAGGCGTATAAAACCGATAATAAAAGTGGATAATTATTATAAATTAAAAGCGAGGTTGTGATTATGAAAGGTAAAGAATTGAAGATCCGGGAAAAAACCGCGGACGTAAAAACCACAGACGTAAAAACCACAGACGTTAAAAATCCCGAAAACGTCGCCCCGGACACGGGAGCATCTCCGGTTGTAGTGGTCGAAAAAGAAAATCATAACGAAACGGTTTATACCGACGCGGCGCAGGCTTACGATACCAAGTCGACGGAAAAAGACGACGTTCGTTCCGATGATTTTTCGTATTCGTCAAAAAACAATGCGAACGCGTATGAAGAATTTAAAAATCCCGGCAACGGAAACAAAAACGACGACGAAACGTTTTCGCAGGAGCCGCGTTTCGGCAATGATACAACCGATAAGGCGTCGGTTATCTTCGGGCAGAGCGAAGATGAAATGCGCCGCGAGTTCAAGGCGTTCAAAGCCGCGAAACTCTTCAAAAAATTCGATTGCGATCTCACCGATATCGTCAGTCCCGAAGTTCTCGATCAGAAACTTATCGAGGTAAAAAATTACGGATTCGGCGGAGTCGTCATAACCCCGCAGAAAATAAAAATCGCCAAAGAAAAACTTGCAGGCACGGGCATCGAAATCGTTGCGGCAGTTTGTTTTCCGCTCGGCGAGGAAGCGTTCGGGGTAAAGAAGTACGCCATTAAAAAGGCTTTTGAAAAAGGCGCGGACAGAGTTTACGTTCCCGTCGGAATTTCCACGGTTAAATTCAACGCGACGGACGTTATGAAACGCGAATTTAAGAAAATTATCAGAGCCGCCAAAAAGAGAAAGGTTTCCGCCGTTCTCGAAAGCGGAATAATGACTTCTGCGGAAATCGAAAAAGCGGTTAAGGTTCTTAACGTCGCGGGCGTAAGGTCGTTTGTTTCGTCTTCGGGCTTTTTCGGCTCGGGCGAGAGCGTTTCGGCTGTCAAGAGTATAAGATATTATCTTGCCGGCGGAAGCGAAATCTGCGGATTCACCGCGAGCAGAAAAAGCGACGAAGCGGTGGGGCTTATGTCCGTTGCCGACAGACTTTTCGTCAAAAACGCCGCCGAACTCGCCGCAGACATAAAAGCCAACCTGAAATATTAAACATTACCGCGTTGCTTGATTTTTTTGAGTCTGATACGCTTGACAAGCTGCGGGATAAGTTGTAGAATGTAGCCGAAATCTTTGGGGCGGAGTGAAAATCTCCACCGGCAGTGAAGTTCCCTTTTTTCGGCGGCGGACAACGGTTTTGTCTGCAACCTAGCCACAGGTGATTGTGTTCGGACTCGGTCTTGCCATGTGTTTTTGACTAATACATCGTTGCGTTTCGCGTGTTATACGTATAGTATTAACGCGCTCACGCGCCTTGTCTTAGCCTAAAAACGCAAGGCAAGACTTGCTGGCAACCAAAACGGTCGGGCTGAAAACACGCGCTTTGACGGGGTGAAATTCCCCGACCGACGGTAAACCGTATGTCGGCAACGACGAATCTCTACGGTAAAGTCCGGATAAGAAAAGATTCATAAACTGCGAATCAAAGAAGTTTATTATTTGCCCCGTCCGATTTCGGACGGGGCTTTTCGGAGGTTAAAATTATCATGGAGCAAAAAAAAGAGCAAACAACGGAACGGGAAGTCGCAGAAGAAAGCGTTGCCGACGAAAAAAAAGATGAAGCGGCAAGCGAAAAAAAAGAGGAAACGGCAAGCGAAAAAAAAGAGGAAACGGCAAGCGAAAAAAAATCAGGCCCGTTCACGGCGAAAAAACTTGCGCTTATAGCGGCATTCACCGCGCTCGCGTTCGGCGCGTCTTTTCTTGATTTTCCCGTTTTCCCCGCCGCGCCATTTTTAAAACTCGATTTTTCGTTCGCGATTATGCTTATCGGCGCTTACATGCTCGGCGCGTTGCCGGGCGAAATAACGGTTATCGCGTTCACGCTGTTCCGTCTGCCGCCCAGTCAGACGGGAATGATAGGCGAACTCGCAAACTTCATAATGGCGCAGTTTTTCGTGGTTGTTCCGTCGCTTATTTACGAGCGTAAAAGAAAATTTTCGGTCGTGGCGATAACTCTCACCGCCGCAACTCTGATTATTTCCGCGGTGTCGCTTCTCATAAACAGATATCTCCTTTTTCCGTTTTATATGCAGGACGGAGCGGCGGCTTTTTTTGCCGACGTGTGGTATCTGATCATTCTTTTCAACTTGATAAAAGGCGCGTCAAACGCCGTCATAACCGTGTTATTATATAAAAGACTGAAAAAAATACTTCACAAATTCCTGTAAATGGTATATAATCGGTATATGGTAAAAATTACGAAATCACGCGAAGAAACGATAAAATTCGCCGAAGAATACGGCAAAACTCTGCGCGGCGGCGACGTGCTTCTGCTTGACGGGGAAATGGGAGCGGGCAAAACCGTTTTCACAAAGGGGATAGCCCTCGCTCTCGGAATCAATGCGGAAATAACAAGCCCCACTTACGCTTATCTCAACGATTACGACGGAAAACTTTATCATTACGATTGCTACAGGCTTTCGTCCGGCGAGGACGCCGAGGCTTTGGGGCTTACGGAGTATTTTTACGGCAACGGCGTTTGCGTGGTGGAATGGAGCGAGAACATCGCCGACGTTCTGCCGGATAATTGCAAAAGAGTGAAAATAGAAAAAATCGACTTAAATACACGAAAAATTACTTATTAAAGAGGATGAAATGAACTATCTTGCCATAGATACGAGCAGAAGCAGCCTTACGGTTGCCGTTGGCGGAAAAAACAAAGCGGTGAAATTTTTGCCCGATTGCGCGCTTACGCATTCGGTCGTTCTGATGGGCGAAATCGAAAACGCGCTCGCCGAAGCGGAAATCGACAAAAAGGATATCGACGTTTTCGCGTGCGCCGTAGGTCCGGGATCTTTCACGGGGATAAGAATAGGCGTTGCCACGGTCAAGGCACTCGCTTACGCGCTCGGGAAAAAGGTTCTCGGCGTAACCTCTTTCGATTCTCTTGCGTATAATGTATCAGACGGGCGTAAAAAACTCGCCGTAATAGACGCAAGGCACGGTAATTTTTACGCGTGCGGATACGCCGCCGACGGGCAAATCGACCTTTCGCCGCGGTTTATCGATACCGCCGCGCTTTGCGGGCTGGCTCGGGAATACGAGATAATTTCGGACGAAAAAATCGAAAATTCCGACGGGTTTTCTTATTCGGTTGCCGACGTCAAAGACGGATTTATAAAAGCCGTGGAGGCGAATCTCGGCAAGGCGTCGGAGGACGCGGAAACGCTTGTTCCGCTTTACGTCAAGAAAAGTCAGGCGGAGGAAGAAGCGTGATAGGGGGCGCGAACGGTAACGCGAACGCCGACAAACGCGAAAACCGAAGCGGACACAAAAACGTAAGCGAGAACGCCGACAAGCGCGAAAACCGAAGCGGACACAAAAACGTAAGCGAGAAAGGAGAAGAAATAACCGTCCGCAAGTGGGTAAGAGAGGACTGTTTCGCGGTTTCGGAGATCGAAAAACATTGTTTTTCCGATCCGTGGACGGAAGAAATGGTTATCGGTTCTTTTTCGGACGACTATTTTCTCGGCTACGTTGCCGAAACCGAGGGGAAAATTATCGGCTACATCGGTTTGTCGGTCGTTTTCGACACCGCCGACGTTCTTCTCGTCGCCGTGATTGAGAAATATCGCAGGCGCGGCGTTGCGAAAACTCTTCTCGCACGCGCTTTCGAAGAAGCGAGGGAAAACGGCGCGGAACGCGCGATGCTCGAAGTGGACGTTAAAAACGCGGCGGCAATCGGGTGTTATCTTTGTTCCGGGTTTAAAAAAGTAGCCGAAAGAAAGAACTATTACGGAGCGGGGAAAGACGCTTTTATTATGGAGAAAATGTTATTAAACGACTTATAGGCGGACTTTCCGCTATCGTTGAGGGGCGTGGCGAAGTCCTTTTGGCGCTTCACGGCTACCTGGCAAGCAAGGAGAGTTTTTTAAAACAGATACGATTTTTTTCGGCGTTTTATAAGGTCGTCGCCGTCGATATGACGGGATTCGGCGAGTCGCCGGGAATGGAAAAACCTTATTCCGTGGACGATTATAAAAACGAAATCAGACGCGTCGTCGACGAACTCGGGGTTGAAAAGTATAATATTCTCGCTCATTCTTTCGGGGCGAGGGTGGCGATTAAACTCGCCGCCGAAGATAAACGGATAAACAGAATAATTTTTACGGGCGCTGCCGGCTTGAAGCCGAGAAGAAGTTTGAAATACTTTTTCAATAGGGCGTCTTTTTTAATGCTCAGAAGGCTTGTCCGAAAAGAAAAACTCGAGAGATTTTATTCGTCCGATTATCGCGCCTTGTCGCCCGTGATGAAAGAGAGTTTTAAAAAGATCGTTTCGGAAAATCTGGAGTCTTACGCAAAAAAAATAACTGCAAGAACGCTTATTTTAAGCGGAAAAAAAGATACGGAAACGCCGCCTTATTCGCAAAAAAAGCTTCACAGGCTGATAAAGGGGTCGCGCCTTGTTTTTATCGGCGGGGGACATTTCTGTTTTGCGGATAATTCGTCAAAGTTCAACGCTGCGGCGTTTTCGTTTTTAGCGGAGGGGTGAAATTGCGGAAATGATTTATTTTTTTGTCGCCGCCTGTCTTTCGGCGGTATGCGTTTACGTCTGCTTCGGCAGAAAATTCTTCGCCGTTTTTCAGCAATGCGCTTATCGATGCGGTGAATTTTTCGGCGCGCTTAAAAAGGAGTGTAAAAACGAAATCGAGTATTTATCGACTTATAGCCTGACTTTTTTCGTTTATTCGCTTGTTTTTTCGCCGCTTTTCGCGCTTGACGACGTTTTGTTTTCAACGGTGTTTTTTCTCGGAACGTTTGCGTTCGCGCTCGGCGTTTTCCTGAAAAACCGTCCGGTGAAAAAGGTGAGAATAACCGCAAGATTCGCAAGGATGACTTTTGTTTCGGTTTTGCTCTTTGTTTTGTCGACAGTCGGCTTTTGTTACGTCGGTTATCTTGTCGTCGGTTATGATATTCCGCTTTGCCTTATCCTTTCGGCGTCGATAACGGTCGACGCGCTGACGTTGCCGTTTTTTATCTGCGCGGGGTGCGGCGCGTGGCTGCCGTACGACAGGTTAACGTTTGCAAAATCCGTAAAAAGGTGCAAGCGTAAACTCGACGGTTTACCGGGTCTTATCAGAATCGGCATAACGGGCAGTTACGGTAAAACTTCCGTCAAAAACATTCTCGAAAAGATGCTTTCGGTAAAATATCGGGTAGTGGCGACGCCACTTTCTTACAACACTCCGCTCGGGATTTGTAAAGCCGCGGAGAAAATAAACGCCGAAACGGAAATTTTTATTGCGGAAATGGGCGCGAGAAAGCCGGGCGACATAAAGGAACTTTGCAATATCGTCCGCCCGGACGTGGGGATTATAACGGGAATTTGCGGTCAGCATCTGGAAACTTTTTTATCTGTCGAAAACGTAAAATCGACCAAAAACGAACTTATAGCCGCGCTTCCGCTCGACGGCTATGCGTTTTTCTCCGCCGACAGCGCGGGCAGCCGCGAACTTTTTGAAAAGTGCGGTTTAAGCAAGTGTCTTGCCGGGGCGAGCGGCGGCGAAGTGTTCGTCGAATCGGTCGAAGAGCGGGAAGACGGGACGCATATCGCGATGAATATCGGCGGCAAAGCGTATTCGTTCACGACCGAACTTCGGGGACGGGCTAACGCGGGGAATATATGCCTTGCGGCGGCAGTCGCTCTCAAAACCGGAGTTTCGCCCGAAAGGATCGTCGTTGCGGCGGAAAGACTGAAACCATCGCCGCACAGGCTCGAAGTTATCAGAGCGAACGGCGTGATCATAATCGACGACAGTTACAATGCCAACGTGGAGAGCGTGAAAGCCGCCGCGGAAGTACTCGGGTGTTTCAAAGGAAAAAAATACGTCGTCACGCCGGGTGTCGTCGAAGGGGGAGCGTCGGCGGAAAAAATCAACGCGGACGTTGGGGAAATTCTTTCGCGCGTGGCGGACGAAATAATCGCCGTCGGGTTTAATTCTGCCGACATCGCGGAGGGAGCGGATAAGGGAGCGGATAAGGGAACGCATAAGAGAACGGCGGTCGTCGAGGCGAACAATATCGAAGAGGCGAAAACGATTCTCAACGCGAAACTGAAAAAAGGAGACGCGGTACTGTTTCTTAACGATATTCCCGACAGATACGGCGCGTGAATTACGGCGTATCGGAATCGATAAATAAACAAGATACGGCGCGTGAATTACGGCGTATCGGAATCGATAAACAAACAAGATACGGCGCGTAAACCGACGTAAAAATTCCGAATCTTGTCGCGACTTTCAAAAAAACATATTAAGGAGGGTTAAATGAAGAACGTTCTTGTATTTTTCGGAGGGGTTTCCTGCGAACACGAAGTTTCGGTTATCACGGGCGTTATGACGGCGAATTGCCTTTCGGGCGAGGCGAACGTTTATCCCGTTTACATCGACACCGAGGGTAAATGGCATACGGGTGAGAAATTGAAGGATCTTTCCTGGTATAAAACCCGCGATTTTTCCGAGGTCACGCCTGTGAGCGTTTTCGCGGGAGATAATCGCCTTTACGCAATAAAGAAAAATAAAATCAAAGAAATATGTCGTGCAGACGCGGCGATAAACTGCACCCACGGGCTTAACGGCGAGGACGGAACGCTCGCGGGAGTTATGAGACTGAGCAAAATCGCGTTCGCTTCGCCCGGTTTGTTCCCGTCGAGCGCGGCAATGGATAAGTATTTTACAAAACTCACGCTTAAAGGAATAGGCGTTGAAACTCTGCCTTACGTAAAAATGAACAGGATAAATTACGTAAAAAAACGCGAGTTCGCCGCGAAGTACGTTTCAAAACGGCTGAGTTATCCCGTAATCGTTAAGCCCGCCAATCTCGGGAGCAGCATAGGAATAAGCATGGCGAAAAACGGTTTAACGCTCAACGCCGCGCTCGATAACGCGTTCAGATACGACGATAAGGTGATCGTGGAGAAGGCTCTCACAGACTTTCGGGAGATTAACTGCGCGTGCATAAAACTCGGCGACAAATACCTCGTTTCGGAATGCGAAGAGCCGATGACGAGCGGCGAAATTCTCAGTTTTTCCGATAAGTATTCCGGCGAAAGAAAGGCTGTTTTCCCCGCCGAACTCGACGGCAAAACCGCATCGAAGATAAAGGACCTCACCTCTTATATATATCGTAAACTTGAATTTTCGGGCGCGGTGAGAATAGATTATCTTCTCGACGGCGAAAAAATTTACGTAAACGAAATAAATTCCGTGCCGGGTTCGCTTGCCTACTATCTTTTCGTGGATTCGATAGGCGAGTTCCGCGAACTGCTTCTCCGTTCGATTGAACTCGCCGAGGAAGAGGAGTCCGACAGAGAAAACAACGTTTACACTTATTCGAGCAACGTTTTAAGCCTCGATTCGGAAAAACTGAGAAAATAGAGAATAGTTTGCGGTTTACGATGCTTATTTTGTTCTTGGTTAGATAGTGACGCAAATCGTTCCTGCGGCATAAAATAGTATCAGGGCAGGCAACGCGGGTGTTTTCCGCAAGGCTTGTGACAATCAACGAATTTTATGCCGCTTGTTTTAACAAAGGAGAAAAGATGGGGAACGCTTTTGCCGTAATTTTCGGCTTGTCTTTTATTTTCGCAATGACGGTGATCGGGGCTTTGCTCGCGTGTTTTATTCCGGAAAACAGTTTCGGAAAATGTTTTCCGTATCTCAACGGTTTTTCGGGCGGGGTAATGGTGGCGGCGTCGCTCTGGTCGCTCGTTTTGCCCGCGCTCGGTTCGGCAGGGGAACACGCCGCGCTTAAAGTCGCGCTCGGCATAGCCTTAGGCGGCGCGTTTATTTTCGTTTTCGCGTTTATTTTTCCCGAGGACGAAAAAGCAGAATTCAATCGGCTTTTCGTTGCGATGACGGCGCACAATATCCCCGAGGGGATAGCCGTCGGGTTTGCTCTCGGCAGCGGAATTCTCTCCGGCGCAGGCGTGATTGCGGGTATTTCCGTCGCGCTCGGAATAGGTTTGCAGAATCTCCCCGAGGGCGCGGCTATAACTCTTCCCGCGAGGAAAATTTACAGCAAAAAGACGGCTTTTTTCAAGGGTGTAATAAGCGGCGCGGTCGAGCCGATAAGCGGCGCGATCGGCTTTATTGCTGTCGGGTTTATATCGGTCCTTATGCCATATCTCATGGCGTTCGCCGCGGGGGCGATGCTCTTCGTGGTATTCTCCGAACTGAACGCCGACGAGAAAAACGACGGACCGAAACTCGCCGTCGGAGGGATAGCAGGATTTATTCTTATGATGATTATGGACGTGGTTTTAGGGTAAAACGTTGCTTTTTTCGCAAGTGTGTGCTAAAATATATTCAGGTCTGTTCGCGGGTAAACCGCGACTAAAAGCGAGCGAAAAAATGTTTGTCGTGATATTAAGCGAAAAAAATACGAGCGGCGTTTACGTTGCTTTTGAAAACGGAATTCCGAGCGGTTTTTCGGGGTATGATTTTTTTGAGATCGCAGATTGTTCGCCCGATTGTGCGGAGGCGTTTGCCGCAAGCGAAAAAATATACGATGAGGTTTATCCGCCGCAAAGAGCGGAAGAGATAGAAAAAACGGGGAGCGAAAAGGTAAGGCAGGAAAAACTCGCCGTGTGGAAACTTCTGTTTGTCGCCATAGAGAGAAAATTCGGTTATAAGCCCGAAGAATTGAAGTTTTCAAAAACGGAAAACGGGAAGTGGATTTGCGATAAATTATGGTTTTCGCTCAGTCATTCTCACGGCGCGTCGGCGGTGATCGTGTCCGACAAACCTTGCGGGATAGACGTTGAATATAAGGTCGATTTTTTAAAAAAGTCCGCCGATAAGTCGTTTATCGAGGCTTTTTTGAATCGAATAGGCGAATCGGCGAGCGATTTCGGGACGATTTCCGCCGAAGAGATTTTGTCGCTCTGGACAAAAAAGGAAAGCCTTTATAAAATGACGGGCGAGGGGGTTTTTTCACCGAAAAAAATAACGCCGGGAAACGAAACGAAAAGTTTCGTCGTCGGCGATTACGTGTTCTCCGTCACGGAGTAAGTTAATGAAAAATCATAGGGATTCCATTCGTCATCACTAATTACCGAAAAGGCGTCTTTTTCGCCATTTTCCGCGACCGTTCGGGCGCAGTACGTCAAGTACAGCAACCCTCACGCTCGCAAAAAATCATCAAAAAATGCGCTCTTTTCGGTGCGAAGCATTTTTGCGGATGAGAAACCGACCGCATCGCGGCTCGTTTAGGCAAGGCATCCGCATAAATCGGTTTATCACCGCAAAAATAGTTAGTGATAACGAATGGAATCCCTACCGAAAAAAAGACCGCGGAGATCGTTCCGCGGCTTTTTAATTTTACGTTTTTACGCTTCCTCTTTTGCGAGTTCGGTTTTGTAGGCTTCCATAATAGCCTTCAGCATTTCGGCGCGCGCTTCGTTGTTTATGGGGTGAACGATATCCTTATATTCGCCCTTGCTGTTCTTTTTTGCCGGCATGGATACGAAATATCCGTCGTTGCCGTCGATGATTTTAATGTCGTGAATCGCAATACATTCGTCGATGGTTACGGACGCGACCGCCCTGAGTTTTGAATCGTCTTTCGCGACGAGTCTGATTCTTACGTCTGTGATGTTCATAAATTTTCCGCCTGTCGTATTTTTTGTGAAACTACGTTGTTTTTTTATAAAACCTTGTTTCGTATCGGATTATACCATATTTTAACATGATTTTCAACAAAAAAATAAAAATTTCATAAATTTTGCCGTTTTTTGTCCGAAAAATAAATATACCCACGATTTTCGGCATATATTTTGGTATGAAAACGGATAAAAAAACGGACAAAAAAAATTTAAACGTGCATTTTATCGGCGTGGGCGGGGTGAGCATGAGTTCGCTCGCCCGTTATCTTTTGTCGGTAGGGTTCAACGTGAGCGGAAGCGATATCGCGCCGGGCGAAAATCTTGAAAAACTCGCCGAAGAGGGCGTTACGATTTATATCGGGCAATCGGCGGAAAACGTCGAGGGGAAAGACGTCGTTGTGTATAGCGACGCGATAAAAGAGGAAAATCCCGAACTGAAAAGAGCCGTCGAAAATAAGTCTTACGTTCTGAAACGCGCCGAACTTCTGAAAATAGTTTCCGAAAATTTCTCCAAAAAGATAGGCGTGTGCGGTTGCCACGGAAAAACGACCGTCACGTGTATGCTTGCTCACGTGTTCGACGAAGCAAACGAGCGTTTCACGGCGCATATAGGCGGATTCGATCTGAAATACGGCAACTGCGCGGTGAAAGGAGCGAAATATTTCATAAGCGAAGTGTGCGAGTATAAAAAGAATCTCAATTTTTTCGACGCGGATTACGCCGTGTGTCTGAACGCCGAAGCCGATCATCTGGACTGTTATAAGGATCGCGACGAACTTAAAACAACCTATTTCGATTATCTTAAAAGGGCGTTCAAAGCGATTGTCAACGCGGACGACGGTTCTCTCGCGACTTACGACGGAAGTAACGCCGTGACTTTCGGCTTGAGCGACAAATGCGATTTTTACGCCGCCGACGTAACGCAAAGGGGAGGAAAATATTCTTTCGACCTTTATATTTACGGAGCGAAAAGCGAAAGAATTACGCTGAAAACGTTCGGCGGGCATAACGTTTATAACGCTCTGGCGGCAGCCGCGTGCGCTTTTTTGTGCGGAATAAACCCTAAGAAAATAAAGAAAGGACTTGAAAGTTTCAGGGGCGTCGAAAGGCGGTTCGAGCATATCGGCAATCTTGCCGGCGCGGAGGTTTTCGCCGATTACGCGCACCACCCGACGGAAATCGCCGAATCGATAAAAACGATGAAAGAGGCGAAAAAAGGGAAGATTTACACCGTTTTTCAGCCGCACACGTTCAGCAGGACGATTTTTTTAAAGGATAAGTTCGTCAAAGTGCTTTCCGGAACGGAAAATCTCGTTTTATTCAAAACTTATCCGGCGAGGGAAGAATATATGAAAGGAGGGAGCGCGAAGGAACTTGCTTCGCTTTTGCCTGACGCGGAATACTTCGAGGACGTGAGAGGGTTGCTTGCGTATATTTACGCAAAGGTAAAGCGCGGCGACGTCGTTCTCGTTCTCGGAGCGGGCGATCTGGAAGAAAAAATGAAGAAATATCTTGAAAGGTGAAAGGCTTTTCGATGAACGTTAAAGGCGGCGGAGCCGCCGCCGATTTACGTCGTTTAAATTCACGTAACTGTCAGTGGGCGTTTCTTCTGTCCTTGAAAATCGGGTTTGAAGTAAGCCTGATGCCGAGTTTTCTGTAAAACTTCTCGTCGTTATGCGCGAGCAGAACGGTCGTATGCACTTCGCAGTCGCGCAGTTTCGGCAACTGTTTTATTGCAAGCGCGGCGTTTTCGTCGTGTTCGGCGGAAGAGGAAAGCGCGATGAGCATTTCGTCCACGTGGAGTCTCGGGTTTTTACTGCCGAGATATTTTATTTTCAGATCCTGAATGGGAATAATCGAATTTTTCGATATAAGATCAACGTCGTCGCTTATTCCCGCAAGATGTTTAAGCGCGTTGAGAATCATACTCGAAGAACAGCCGAAAAGATCGTTTGTTTTGCCTGTGATTATCGTTCCGTCGTCAAGTTCCATCGCGGCGACGGGACAGTCGCGTTCGAGTGAAATGCGGTTGGCGATTTCATACACCTTGCGTTCGTTAACGTCTATGTTGTTGCCCTTCATAATCAGCGCGATTTTATCCGATTCCGAAGAGTCGAGGTCGTTTCTTCTTTCGCGCGCGAGAGCGTTGAAATATCTTCTTATTATTTCCTGTTTTGCGGCTTCAACGCAAACTTCGTCGTCCGAAATTGCGTAGCCCGCCATATTCACGCCCATATCCGTGGGAGATTTATAGGGCGATTTGCCCATAATCTGCTCGAAAATCGCGTTTAACACAGGGAAAATTTCAACGTCGCGGTTATAGTTCACGGCTTGTTTTCCGTAAGCGGCGAGGTGCCACGGGTCGATCATGTTCACGTCGTTAAGGTCGGCGGTCGCCGCCTCGTAGGCGAGATTTACCATGTGGTTAAGCGGCAGATTCCAGATCGGGAATGTTTCGTATTTCGCGTAACCGACCTTATGTCCGCGTTTGTGTTCCTGATAAAGTTGGGAAAGGCAGGTCGCCATTTTTCCCGAACCCGGACCGGGCGCGGTTATTATCACGAGATCTTTCGTCGTTTCGATAAAGTCGTTCTTTCCGTAACCATCTTCGCTGACGATGAGCGGAATGTTGTTCGGGTAGCCCTTTATCGGATAATGCCGATAAGTTTTTATGCCGAGAGAGGCGAGTTTTGCTTCAAAAGCCTTCGCCGGATCGTTTTCCTCGGTGAACTGAGCGAGAACTACGCTTCCCACGTAAAGTCCGTAACTCTTGAAAACGTCTATGAGCCTTAAAACGTCGAGATCGTAAGTGATGCCGAGGTCGGCTCTCACTTTATTTCTCTCTATATCGTGGCTGTTGATGACGATTACGATTTCGGCTCTGTCTTTCAGTTTGCCGAGCATTTTTATCTTATTGTCGGGCGCGAAACCCGGGAGAACTCTCGCCGCGTGGAAATCGTCGAAGAGTTTGCCGCCGAATTCTATGTAGAGTTTACCGCCGAACTCGTCGATTCTTTCAAGTATTTTTTCGGATTGTAGGGTAAGGTATTTTTCGCTGTCGAAGCCGATTTTTTTCATAAGTGTAAATTTCTCCCGTGGCTTACCGCAAGGCGTTCGATCGCCTGTCGGCCGCATATAATCAATTATAACAAATCGAAACGATAAAAGCAAACGAAAGGTAAAATATTCTTTGATTTTTTTGCGTTGATTTTCTTTTCTTTTTTTGCGGCTGATGATATAATTGAAATATAGTCCGCAAGGAGAAAAAGGAAACATATGAAAACGGAAATTATTGATTTGTACGAATATTTTAACGTGAAAAAGCCCGAAGGTGCGAGGGGATATCTCGCGACTTACGTTGCCGCGCTTTCCCCAGAGATAGATCCCGGAAGGAAATTGCCCGCAATGCTCGTTATTCCGGGCGGGGCTTATTATATGGTGAGCGACAGAGAAGCCGAACCCGTCGCGTTAAAGTTTTTTGCCGCGGGGTTCAACGCGTTCGTTCTGAATTACTCCGTCGCGGGCGATTCGGCGGTGAAATATCCTTATCAGATCGCGGAAGCGGAAATGGCGGTCGCTTATCTCAGGTTGAACACCGAAAAATTGCATATCGACGCGGAAAAAATAGCCGCCGTCGGCTTTTCTGCCGGCGGGCATCTCTGCGCGATGCTCGGCAGTTGCCACAATTGTCCGTCGGTCGGCGAAGTTTTCAAACCGCCGGTATGCGTAAAGCCCAACGCCGTAGTGCTGAGTTATCCCGTCATCACGTGCAATCCGGAATGCGGACATCTCGACAGTTTCAAATTCCTTTGCGGAGAGGGTAGAAAGGACTTGTATGATAAGGTGGATATTCTCAATCTTATCGACGAAAATTCCGCGCCGGCGTTCATATGGTCAACCTTCAACGACGGGGCCGTGCCGTGCGATAACGCCTTGCTCGCCGCTCTTAAATATAAGGAACGCAAAGTTCCCGTGTCCGTTCACGTTTTCGGGAAAGGTCAGCACGGCTTGTCCGTTGCCGACGCCACCGTTTATAAAAATTCCGACGCCGTTGACAATATGTCGGTTTCCGCGCCGGAATGGGTAAGACTTGCTCTCGAATGGCTCGAAGAGCAGGGAATTTATACCAAATTATATTAAGTCGTAATGAATTTTGATTTAAGAAATTTAAAACGCGGGCTTCGGCGGCGAATTTTCGCCGCCGAAGCCCGCGTCGTTTTATCTGTTTATCGATTATCTTATGTCTGGCGTACCGTTGAATTTCTGACGGCGACACCACACTTTCATAACGAGTTTGTGCGGCAGAATCTTCGTTAAAAAACGCTGAAAGTTGTTCGTTCCGCCGTAAACGGAAACGTCTTTACCTTTCATCGCGTCGTTAAAAGCCTTGAGAACGACTTTTTTCGGGTCGTACATAACGCCGTAATTTATGATAACCGTTTTTTCGTCTTTAACCACGGCGCGGTCGAAAAATTCCGTTTTCGTCCAGTAGGGGCAAACCGCCGTCGCGGTGATGTTTTTGTATTTAAGTTCTACGTTCAAAGCCCTCGTATAACTTAAAACGAACGCTTTCGTCGCCGCGTAAATATTGATATAGGGAATAGGCTGAAACGCCGCGCAACTCGCGATGTTGATTATTTTGCCGCCCTTTTCCATATGCGGCAAGGTCGCGTCGGTCATCGCGACGACGGCTTTTACGTTAAGGTCTATCATATTCTGATTTACTTCGGGCGAAATGTTCTCGTAATGATTGAACTTTCCGTAGCCCGAGCAATTCACGAGCATTTTCACGTTCGCCTCTTCCGCTTCGAGCATGTCCTTATATATTTTAACGTTGGAAACGTCGGAAAGGTCGAGAGAAACGGGCTTTACCGGCGTTTTTAAAATGTTGCCGAGTTCTTCGAGTTTTTCTTTTCTGCGCGCGATCGCCCAGATTTCGTCCGCGCTTATTTTCTTGTCAAGAAGTTCCGCAAACTCCTTGCCGATACCGCTGCTTGCGCCCGTGATTACTATAACGTTTTTCATTTTATCAACCTCTTATATATTTTTGTTTAAGTATTTTCGATTTTTGTTTAAATGTTTTCGATTTTCCCGTCGGGAAGAATTCTGACGTGGCGATCGGCTTTTCCGTTCCAGCAGAGCGCGGCGAGCGTTATTCCGTCGTTTTTGAAAAATCCGCGCAGGTTTTCCGCGATTTTTTCGTTTCCGCCGCAGTACCACGCGAGCAGTTCGTCGAGTGAATTAAAATCCGCCCCTGCGACCGTTCTCGAGCCGCCGAAAAGTCTTTTTCCGCCGAGAAAAAATTCTGCCGCGCACAGTTCGTTTTTCAAAAATTTCTCCGCGTGGGCGATAAGTCCGTCGAGGTCGCTTGCGGCGAATCTCGCCGTCTGATAGGTGAATTCCATAACGTTTTCCTCGTTGCCGAACGTTATTGCCATATTGTTATCCGAATAAGGGTTTTTTATTCCTATAAATTTCACGCCGCGATATTCGTAAATTTCCGCGCCGTATTTTTTCAACTTGTTTTCAACGTATTCTATATTGTTCATAATTATATTTTAGCACATCGCGAGAGAAAAGTAAAACGAACGACAAAAATATTTTGCAAATAAAGTTATATAAAACGCTTGACAAATTACAAAGCGTGTGTTACAATATTGTCGAAAATAAACGCAGAGGACGAACGCAGATGGAAAAATCGATGTACAGCGTGATTTTAAGGGACGACCTTGTCGGAGAACTCGATAGGCTTGCTTTTAAAAACGGAGTGAGCCGTTCGGTCATGCTCAACAAAATTCTCTCGGAGTATCTCGACGTGGAAACGCCCGAGGCGCAAATGGAGAGAATGTTTCTTAAAATGGAACAGTTCATCGGCGCGGTGAGCGGGCTGAGATTTATCAACAACGCGTCGCTTGCGATGGCGCAGGTACAGAGCGCGTTGCATTACAGATATAATCCCACGCTTCGTTATCAGGTTGAGTTGTTTCCCGCGGGCGATCTCGGGCAACTGAAAATTTCGCTCCGCTCGCAAAGCAAGGAACTTTTCCGCGCGATGGAAGGGTTTTATTCGTTGTTTATTTCTCTCGAAAAGAAGTATATCGGCGAGCGCGCGTATTTTTATCAGGACGGCAGGTTCGTAAGAGTGTTCGTCCGCCCCGAGAATGCCGGCGCGGAAGAACTCGGCGAGGCTATAGGCGAATTCGTTAGAGAATTCGACGAATATCTGAATTGCTATTTATCCTGCGACGAAGCGGTTGCCGCCGCGGTTGTCGAAAAGGCGTTTGTGAAAAACTTAAAAACAAAGAAGGTGATATTATGAATATGCAGAACTTAACTCAAAAATCTGCCGAAGCGATCAACGAGGCGGTTAACGTCGCCAAGGAATACGGCTCGGCGGAGGTTTCCGAGGAACATGTTCTTTCGGCTCTTTTAAACGATGCCGACGGGTTGATTCCGCAGATTTTCAAACGGATGAATGTTTCCGTTGAAGGGTTGAAAGATGATGTTAATCGGCTTATAGGCGGACTTAACAGGTCGTCTAAGGCGGGTGAAACGCTTTCTGCAACTCTTTCGGACGCGTTTTCCGTCGCCGAGAGAAAGGCGAAAGAAATGCGCGACGATTTCATTTCCGTCGAACATATTCTTTACGGTATTATAGAAAAGCCGTCCGACGGACTTAAATCTCTTTTCCGCAGTTACGGGATAACGTCAAACGATTATCTTAAGGTTCTCGCGGAGGTGAGAGGCAGTTCGAGAGTGACGAGCGACAACCCCGAGGAAACTTACGACGTGCTTAACAAATACGGCACGGAACTCGTGGAAAAGGCGCGTAGCGGAAAACTCGATCCCGTTATCGGCAGAGACGACGAAATAAGAAACGTCATCCGTATCCTTTCGAGAAAAACGAAGAACAATCCCGTGCTTATCGGTGAGGCGGGCGTCGGTAAAACGGCAATCGCCGAGGGACTTGCCATAAGAATAATGAAAGGCGACGTTCCGGAAAACCTTAAGGACAGAAAATTGTTCTCGCTGGATATCGGCGCGCTTATCGCCGGCGCGAAATTCCGCGGCGAGTTCGAGGAAAGGCTCAAAGCCGTGCTTAACGAAGTGAGGAAAAGCGAAGGCAAAATCATTTTGTTCATCGACGAACTCCACACCATAGTCGGCGCGGGCAAATCGGACGGCGCTATGGACGCGGGCAACCTCTTGAAGCCTATGCTTGCGAGGGGCGAACTGCATTGCATCGGCGCGACCACGCTCGACGAGTACAGAAAATATATCGAAAAAGATCCCGCTCTGGAGCGTCGTTTTCAGCCGGTTATGGTCAACGAGCCGACGGTCGAAGATACGATCGCGATTTTGAGAGGTCTTAAGGAAAGATACGAAGTTTTCCACGGCGTTAAAATTCAGGATAACGCGCTCGTTTCGGCGGCTGTTTTATCCAACAGATATATCACTGACAGATTTTTGCCCGATAAGGCTATCGACCTTGTGGACGAAGCCTGCGCGATGATAAAAACCGAAATGAACTCGATGCCGTCCGAAATGGAGGACGTTTCGAGAAAGATAATGAAACTCGAAATCGAGGAAACTTCGCTCAAAAAAGAAACGGACGAACTCTCCAAAAAGCGTCTTTCGGATATAAGAGAAGAGTTGACTTCGCTCAGAGAAAAATATTCCGCGATGAACGCAAAACTCATCAACGAAAAGGCGAATATCAACAAAGTGCAGAAACTGAGAGAAGAGATAGAATCGCTCGGAGCGGAAATCGACAAAGCCGAAAGGTCGTATGACCTTAATAAGGCTGCGGAACTGCGTTACGGCAAACTTCCCGAACTCAAAAAGGAACTTGCGGAAGCGGAAAACAAAACCCGCGGCGACGAAAACGAACTTTTGCACGACAAAGTAACCGAAGAGGACGTTGCGAGAATCATTTGCAGATGGACGGGAATACCCGTCGCAAAACTTATGGAAGGCGAGCGTGAAAAACTTTTAAGACTCGAAGATATTCTGCACGAAAGAGTTATCGGACAGGACGAAGCGGTGAGAAGCGTGGCCGAGGCAATTCTTCGTTCGAGAGCGGGAATTTCTGACGTTAATCGACCTATAGGCTCGTTTTTGTTCCTCGGTCCTACAGGCGTCGGCAAGACGGAACTTGCAAAAACTCTTGCGAGAGCGCTTTTCGACGACGAGAAAAATATGATCAGAATCGATATGAGCGAGTATATGGAAAAGTTCTCGGTTTCAAGGCTCATCGGCGCTCCCCCGGGATACGTCGGATTCGAGGACGGCGGACAACTTACCGAAGCGGTGAGAAGAAAACCTTACTCCGTGGTTTTGTTCGATGAAATCGAAAAGGCTCATCCGGACGTTTTCAACATTCTTTTGCAGGTGCTTGACGACGGCAGAATTACCGACTCGCAAGGCAGAACGGTCGACTTTAAAAACACGGTCATTATCCTCACGTCCAACCTCGGTTCGTCGATTATTCTCGACGGTATCGACGAAAAAGGCGAGATAACCGAGGATGCGAAAAACGAGGTGAACGCCCTTCTTAAAAAGTCGTTCCGCCCCGAATTTTTAAACAGACTCGACGAGATAGTATTCTACAAGCCGCTCACGAGAGAGGAAATAGGCAAGATTATCGATTTGTTCCTTAAAGGACTTTCGGGCAGACTTGCCGAGAAAAATATTTCGCTCACCGTAACCGAAGCGGCAAAGGATTATATCGTTAAGAGCGGTTACGATCCCGTTTACGGCGCGCGTCCGCTCAAGAGATTTATTTCGCACACGGTTGAAACGCTCATCGCGAAAAAGATTATCGGCGGATTCTTCGAACCGGGAGATACGGCTGTCGTCGATTACGACGGAGAAGAACTTACAGTTTACAAGCAGAAATAATTTACTCATAATTTGTTTTATTCATTGCGCCCCGCGGTTGTCAGAAACAACCGCGGGGCGCTTTACTGTTACGCGCGACTTATCCGTTTGCCGCACTGATACGCGCGAAGCGTCTTATCGTATATAATTATTTTATATTATATTACAATACGATTGCAAAAAATGCGGATAAATGGTATAATAAAAAAGATATTTAGTATATTTGCGGGTTTTTGCGTATGTATAAGCATTTTTTGAAAAGACTTTTTGATTTTTTGATTTCGTTCGTCGCGATAATCGTTCTTATTCCGGTGTGGATAATTTTAACGATAGCGATTTTCGTCACCGATCCGGGGACGATTGTTTTCAAGCAAAACCGTGTGGGCAAAAATAAAAAAATTTTCAAAATTCTTAAGTTCAGAACAATGAAAATGTCAACGCCGAGGGACGTTCCCACTCATATGCTCGAAAATCCCGATCAATATTTCACGCCGATAGGGAAGTTTCTGAGAAAGACGAGCCTCGACGAGTTGCCGCAACTTTTCAACATTTTGTTCGGACAGATGGCGATTATCGGACCTCGCCCCGCTCTCTGGAATCAGGACGATCTCATTGCCGAACGCGACAAATACGGCGCGAATTCTATACGCCCCGGGCTTACCGGCTGGGCGCAGATAAACGGCAGGGACGAACTCGAAATCCCGGTAAAGGCTAAACTGGACGGCGAATACGTCGAGAAACTGAGTTTCGCGTTCGACGTAAAGTGCTTTTTCGGAACGATAAAATCCGTTCTTAAACACGACGGGGTTGTCGAGGGCGGCACGGGTGAACTTCACAAAGAGAAAGCCGAAAAAGAAAAAGCCGAAAGCGAAAATGCGAAAGCCGAAAAAGAGAAAGCCGAAAGCGAAAATGCGAAAGCCGAAAGCGAAAATGAAAAAGCCGGGAACGTCGCGGAGGAAAAATGAAGAAGATTTTAATAACGGGCGCGAACAGTTATATAGGCGTTTCGTTTGAAAAATATATGGAAAAATTCGGCGACGAATATTCGGTGGACACGGCGGATATGATCGGCGACGAATGGAAAAACAAAGATTTTTCGACTTATAGCGTGGTTTTTCACGTTGCGGCGGTCGTTCACAAAAAAGAAACGAAAGACCTTGTTTCGCAGTATTACGCAGTAAACAGGGATCTGGCGGCAGAAGTTGCCGAAAAAGCGAAATCGGACGGTGTGAAGCAATTCATTTTTCTCAGTTCGATGAGCGTTTACGGAATCGTTACGGGAAAAATCGCGGCTGTTACCGAGCCGAAGCCGAAGAGCCATTACGGAAAATCGAAATTGCAGGCGGAACAGAAACTTTTACCGATGAACGACGACGCTTTTAAGGTATGCGTGTTGCGCCCGCCGATGATTTACGGAAAAGGTTGCAAAGGAAATTATCGGGCTTTGGAGAAGTTTGCGGGGAAATTGCATTTCTTCCCGTACGTCGCCAACGAAAGATCGATGCTTTACGTCGACAATCTTGCGGCTTTCGTAAAACTCATGATAGACAAAGACGAATCAGGCGTGTTCTTCCCGCAAAACGACGAATACACGAACACTTCTCTTATGGTTAAGAGCATCGCCGCCGCGCGCGGCAGAAAAATGCGGCTCGTTAAAGGTTTCACGCCGCTCATCAGATTTCTCGGCTTGTTTACGGGGCTTGTAAACAAAGCGTTCGGCAACCTTACTTACGACAAATCGCTTTCTTATCCCGATTTCAAACCGGAGTTCGGGCTTGAAGAATCGATAGTCCTTTCGGAAACGTGATATGAAAAAAATAATGCTTATCTGCGGCGCGTCGCACACCGTGTTGAATTTCAGAAGCAGCCTTGTTTCCGCGCTCATAGAGAATAATTGCGAGGTCGCGGTGGTTGCGCTCGATTCCGAAAAAAAAGACGAAATCGAAAAACTCGGCGTTAAGGTTTTCGTTTGCGGCGAAAACAAAAACAGGGACGTTTCGCCCTTTAAACTTTTAAAATTGAAGAAGAATTATCTTCGGATAATAAGAGAATTCCGCCCCGATACGGTTTTCACCTTTATGATAAAACCCAACACTTTCGGCGCGCTTGCGGCGAAAAAAGCGGGGGTTAAAAATATCTTTTCGATGGTCGAGGGGCTTGGCGACGTCTTTATCAACAACGGATTGAAATGGAAATTGATTCGCCGCGCCGCGTGTTTTCTTTACAAAAAATCCTTTAAAAATTGTCGTAAAGTTTTCTTTCTGAACGGCGACGACAAAGCGGAGTTTATAAAGCGGAAACTCGTTCGCGAAGAGCAGTGCGAAATTATTTTCGGGATAGGCGTAGACCTTGAAAAGTTCGCCTATAAGCCGATTAAAGCGAAAAAATCGTTTTTAATGGTCGCAAGAATGATCAGGAACAAAGGCGTTTTCGAGTTCTGCGAGTGCGCGAGAAAAGTTAAAGAAAAACACCCCGACGCCGTGTTTGATTATCTCGGCTGGGAGGGCAACGTAAAGGTTGCGGATATAAAAGAATATCTCGACGACGGAAGCGTTAATTATCTCGGCGTGACGAGCGACGCGCGCCCCTATTACGAGGAATGTACGGCTCTTATTCTGCCGTCTTACCGCGAGGGAATGCCTGTTTCCGTTATGGAAGCGCAGGCGACGGGCAGAGCGGTTATCGTTACAAACGTTGCGGGGTGCAGGGAAACCGCGCGCGACGGTTATAACGGCTTTATCGTGCCCGCGGCGAACGCCGACGCTTTGGCGGAAAAGGCGATATTTATGATAGAACACCCCGAAGAAACGAGGAAAATGGGCGAAAACGCGAGGTTGTTCGCCGAAGAAAACTTCGACCGGAAAAAAATCAACGAAAGAGTGTTGGCGATATCGGAGAAAATATCAGAGGAACAGGCATGAAGAAAATACTTTTTATGACAAACCATTTGCAATATTCCAACGGGGTTGCAACCGTTTTGAAAGGCTACGCAAACGAACTTGTTCGCCGCGGCTTCGAGGTCGATATCGTCTGTCTTTTTTTGTGCGAGGACGAATGGGTGAAAAACGAACTCGACGAGAGGGTGAAAGTGAAACGCGTTTTCAAAAAATACTTCAGAGGGTTTGCCCGTCTGGTCGATATGATTCCCGATTCGGTTCTTTATCGTAAGATAGTCAAAGAGAAATACGACGTCGAGGTTGCTTTCCAATTCGGTATGCCGACGAAAATTCTGAGCGCGAGTAAAAATCCGAACAAGGTTGCCTGGATACATACTTATGACGAATACCATTTAAAGCAACACGAAAAATTTGCTAAGATAGTCACCTGCGCGGCTGATGCTGCGGAGAGATATAAAAAAGCGTTCAGATACCCCGAAAGAGTTACTTATCTGTATAATCCGGTAGACGAGAAAATCGTTATCGAAAAAAGCGAAAGAGAGTGCGCCGTCAAAAAGGAAAACGGAAAATTTATTTTCGGCTCGGTCGGTCGCCTTTCTCCGGAAAAGGGTTACGACAGATTGATAAAAATTTACGCGAAGATAGCCGATAAAGTCGAAAATTCGGAACTCTGGATTATAGGAAACGGCCCGGAAGAAGAAAAACTGAAATCGCTCGTAAAGGAAACGGGAACGGACGGACGGGTAAAACTGTTCGGGCGGCAGACCAATCCTTATAATTTTATGAAACAATTCGACGTGTTCGTCTGCTCGTCGTACAGCGAGGGGATGAGTACGGTTTGCACCGAAGCGTTGATGCTCGGAGTGCCTTGCGTTTCCACACTTGTCGGCGGGAGCGAGGAACTTATAGAAAAATACGGTTGCGGCGTTGTCGCGCGGAGCGACGAAGAATTTGAAAAAAGTTTGCTGAACGTTTATGAAAACAGCGATCTCTTAGAGAATTATAAATCTCATATCGGAGATAACGACGAGTTGCTTTACGATTCAAGAGTGAATAAAATCGTCGGTTTTTTTGAAACGTCGGAATAAAACGTAGGGATAAGATATGAAATTTTCGGTTATTGTACCTGTTTATAACGTGGAACGATTTTTAAGGCAGTGCGTGGAAAGCGTGCTGAATCAGAGTTGCGGGGATTTTGAACTTATTCTCGTAGACGACGGTTCGCCGGATAATTGTCCGCGGATATGCGACGAGTATGCGCTAAAAGACGGAAGAGTGAAAGTTATCCATAAAACGAACGGCGGCTTGGTCTCTGCAAGAAAAGCGGGCTGCGTGGTTGCTGTCGGGGAATACGTCGTTTGTCTCGACGGGGACGATTATATCGCTCCGAATTGTTTGGATTCTTTTGCAAAAGCAATCGACGCGTATTCTCCTGATATTTGTCTTTGCGGCTTTTATAAAGCGTATTCGGAAAACGAAGTCAAGTGTCTGCCCTTTGAAAATGCGGGGTTTTACGATAAGGAAACAATCGAGAAACATATTTACCCTTATCTTATAGAAAATAAATACGGCAGATATTTTTCTGCGTCGATCTGGGCGAAAGCCTTCAGACGGGAAATCTATACGGAATATCAGACGAGTGTGGATTCAAGGATAAAAATCGGAGAAGATCAGTGCGTGGTTAAGCCGTGCGTGTTCCGCGCCGAAAGCCTTTACGTCATCGACGAATGTCTGTATTATTACAGGCAAAACGACGAATCGATGACGAAGAGCAAAGGCGTTTTCGATTTGTCCGTTCCTAAACTCATCGCGAATCACTTCGAAAAAGAAATCGACGTTTCGTCGTTCGATTTTCAGGCGCAGATATATCGTCACGCCGTTCACGATTTGTTCAACGCCGTTGCTTCGCAGTTCAACGCAAAGCGCGACGAAAAAGAAATCAGACGAATCATCAGGCAAACGTTAAGCGACGAGTACTATAAAAAAGCGTTGAAAGAAAGCAGGTTTGCTTTTTTATCGAAAGGCTGGCTCGCCCGAAAAGCATTGAAAAACAAAATGTTTTGCCTTATAAAAGCATATAACGATCGGAGATAAAAATGATTAAGTTTCTGACTTGCGCAAGTTATTACGGAACAGGTTCTTCGGCTGTGACCGATCTTATCAGCGAATACGACGGCGTAGACAATTTAACGGATTACGAATTCAGATTTTTGCACGACCCGTACGGCGTGAGAGATTTGCAGTACTATCTTATAGACAATCCGAACAGGCATAATTCGGGGTTCGGGCTGAAAAAATTTATAAAATATACAAAGTTTCTGGAAGGAAACGCGTTGTTCAAACGCTATCGCCATTTTCTCGGCGACGCGTTCGCGACCGAAACGAAAAAATACGTCGATTCGCTTATAACGACTTCGTTCAACGCGTATTGGCAGTATGATCTTCTGGAACGCGGGAAAACATATTATTTTTTCTCGAGGTTGTTTTATAAAATTTTCCGTAAGGATTTGTTCGTGAAGAATATAAAAACTTACGTCTGCAACGTAGATAAGGACTATTTTATCGAACGGACAAAGGAATACGCGGAGGGGATTTTTAAAAACGCGCTGACTTCACCGGATAATTTTCTGATGGTAGATCAGATCGTTCCGTCCTCCAATATCGAGGATTTCCTGCCGTATTTCAACGATATCAAGATTTTTCTTGTGGACAGAGATCCGCGCGATCTGTACTTGTCCGAAAAATACGTCTGGCGCGAGGGGGTTGTTCCCGCGTCGCCCGAAGAATTTGTCGAATGGTATAAATATTGCCGTAAAGATCAGAAACGGTATATCGAAAACGAAAACGTGTGTTTTTTGCGTTTCGAGGATATGATTTACGATTACGAAAACACGAAACGCAAAATCGTCCGGTTTGCGGGGATAGACGAAGAACGTCATGTAAATCCGCTTTCAAAATTCAATCCGGAAATTTCAAAAAAGAACACTAAGTTATATTTGAAATATCCTCAGGAAAAAGAGAACATAAAAATAATCGAAGAGCGGTTATCGGAGTATTTGTACAATTCGTAAAACGGACTTTGCAAAAAAATTGTCGGGATTTTAGAAATGATAACGATAGATACGAGCAGAATAAACAATACAAGAAAATTAGTCGGCATATTGTGTTACGTCACGACAACGTTTGTTATAACTTTGTTATGCCGGATTTTATGCGATCTGATTCCCGACACGGATAAAGTTCGTGTTTTAGGGTTGCTCGGCTGGTTTGTATTGTTTGTTTTTTTCGCGGCTTATAAATACGTTACCGGAAAATTCATTACGCTCGCGTCTGTTTTCGTGTTGTCGATGTTCGCTTTCGGTTACGGACAGTATCTTTTGTACGGCTTAGGGGCGAAGTATGATTACTATTTTCTGAATTCTTATTATGCCGGGTTATACAATAACAACAAGGCTCTCCTGACGGCGTCGGTTCAATATACGCTTATCGGGCTGGAATTGTTTTGCCTTGCGATAATGGCGGCGGTCAGAAAAAATCGACCTTGGCAAACCGCGGAAAAACCCGGACCGTCCGTGTTCCGCGTCGACGACGACGCGATGAGGAAGGTTTTTATCGTTCTGTTTTGTCTGTCTGCCGTCCCGACGATAGCGTTCAACGCTTATCTTGCCGTTTATTCGCTTGCCGCAGGATACGCGAACGCAAGGTTGATTCCTACTCCCGCAATCGTCAGATATCTCGGAACGTTCTTTATACCGTCCGCGATAGGTTCGTTTATATGCAACAAAAACAAACCCCGCGCAAGGTTAGTCGTCGCGGCTTGCTCGGCCGCATACTGCGCGATGAGTTTTATCGTTGGCGGAAGATCGCTTGCGATGGGGCTTTTGTTCGGGCTTGCGGTAGTTTTTCTGAGCGAAAGGAAAAATTCCGTTTCCGCTATAGTCGTCATATTGCTCGGCGGATATCTGTTCATTGTGCTGAGTTCGGTCATATCGGAAGCAAGAAACAACAACGGCGGCGGTTTTATCAGGATATTTATGGAAAACGCGTTCGGCGGCAAGGCGTTTTCGCTCTTTCTGGGCGAAACCGGTTTCAGCGGATCGTCGCTCACCTGGATGATGCACGCCATGGAATCGCGAGGGGTGAATCCGATAAACGGCAAAACGTATATCGGCGCGGTTATCGGTATTCTTCCGAGCAGTCTGGACGTGTTACATATTCAGGATTACTGGAACGAGTTTACTCAGTTGGAGGATTTTCTGACGAATTACTATTCCTTCGATTTCGGTGTGGGTTACAGTCTGTTTGCGGAATCTTATTACAATTTCAGATGGTTCGGGCTTGTCGTTTTGTTTCTCGAAGGTTTGCTTTTCGGCAAACTTTTCAATCTTGACTCCGCTTGTACCGGCAGTTGGAAAAAATACGTTCCCATAGCGTTGTTTTCAATGCTTATAACCATTCCGAGAAGAGATATCGTATTTTTGTCGAACTATATCGCCCTTTGCGTTATCGCGCCGTATATATTGATTGTTTTGTACGCGACGATAAAAAACAGCGTACTCTTAAACGCCGCGCGCGCCAAGAAAAAATAATGAAAGAAAGATCGAGAACATTCAACTCAATAGCCAACAGTTTTTACGGCATTATTTCGGCGCTGATATCCGTCGCGCTCAATTTTGCGGTAAGAATCGTTATTATACGCGCTCTCGGCGAGGAAATCAACGGGCTTCATAACCTCTTTCAAAGCACGATAAACGCTATGGCGGTTATCGAAACGAGCATAGGTTCCGCGCTTATAATACACCTTTACGCGCCCGTGAAAGAACGCGACGAGGCTCGCATAACCGCGCTCATGTCGTTTTACAGGCGGGTATATCTCGTTATTGCGCTTGTTTTCCTTCTGCTCGGGATAATAATCGACGTTTTCTTTATAAATCTGATCGTACATTCCTCGATCCCGGCTTCGTCGGTCAGATTGTATTTCGGGGTGTTTGCGGCGTCTTTCTTCTTTAATTATCTGACGTATTACAAAAGAAGTATCCTGTTTGCCGAACAAAGAAACAGAATCAGCATGGCGGCGACAACCGTCAGCGAGATTGTATTCCGCGGACTTGCGGTGCTGTTCGCTTGTCTTACGAAAGAATATCTTTATTTTCTGTTGTTTATCGTTGCGGAAAAACTGTTCGGCAATCTGCTTTGTATTCTCAGCGTAAACAAACGATATCCGTTTTTGAAGAAAATACGCGGAAATCCGATAGACAAGGAAACAAAAAAGAGTATTTACGCGACCATGCGCCCTCTTTTCGTCAATCAGTTTTCGTCAACCATACAAACGTCCGCGAACAGCATAATCATAAGTATTTTGCTCGGCAACGTGGCGATCGTCGGTTATTACGGCAACTATCAACTTGTCGTAAGCACCATTCAACTTATTTTCAGTCAGTTCGGAAGCGCGTTTACGACGAGTTTTGCGAACCTTGCCGTCGAAAAAGACAAGGAAAGAATGTACGAAACGTACAGATTTTTCGATTATCTGGCTTGTTGCGTGTCGATAGTCTGCTGCGCGGGATTTTTATCCTGCGTTCAGAGTTTTATAGCGTTGTGTTTCGGAAACGGCTTTTTGCTGAGCATGGGTTCCGTTATCGCGATCGTTTGTTCGCTGGCGTTTTATCTGTTCGGCGTACCCGTTATATCCGTGCAGAATGCGATGGGCTTACACAAAAAAGACGATATTCTAATGGTGATTCAGGCTGTTTTAGCCATTGCTTTCGGATTTATCGGCGGCATTTTGTGGGGAATGGAAGGAATCGTCGCCGGCTTGACGTTGCCGGTTCTGGTTTTCACTTTGATTTTCAAGGGCGTTATCATTTGCAGGGAAGCGTTCGGCGTTTCGGCGCGCGGTTATCTGCCGGCGATGTTGGCGAAGATGCTTCTGACGGCTGTCGTCTGCGCGGTTTCGTTCTTCGTCTGCAATCTGATATCTGTCGGCGGCGCGTGGGATTTTATCGTTAAAGGCGTCGTTTCCGTAGCGATTTCCTGCGCTATGATAGCGTTGTTTACTTTCAGAAGCAAATATTTCAAAAAGAGCATCGAATTGATAAAAAGAAAAAGAGTATCTCAAACAGAAAAGGAGAAAACAAAATGTTGAATTTCTGCGTCGGACCGGTGCAGTCCGATAATTACGTAAGGGAAATAGGCTCTTGCCAGGTGCCTTATTTCAGAACTCCGGAGTTTTCCGAAGTAATGTTTGAAAACGAAAAACTCGTTTTAAAATTCGCCAAAGCCCCGAAAGGCTCGCGGGCGGTTTTCATAACCGGTTCCGGCACGGCGTCGATGGAGGCTTCCGTTATCAACACTCTCACGAAAAACGATAAAGCGATAGTCGTAAACGGCGGTTCGTTCGGACATCGTTTTGCGGAAATACTCGATATTCACAAAATTTCTCACGACGATATCGTTCTCGAAACGGGTAAAGCATTGACGAAAGAGCATCTTCTGCCGTTTGAAAACAAGGGTTACACCGCGTTTCTCGTCAACGTTTGCGAAACTTCTACGGGCGTTCGTTACGATATGGATCTCATCGGCGAGTTCTGCAAAAGGAACGGCATTTTCCTCATTGCCGACGCGGTGAGCGCGTTTCTTGCGGACGAGTCGGACATGGAGAAGATCGGCGCGGACGTTCTGATGACGGGTTCGCAAAAGGCTCTCGCATGCCCGCCGGGCGTTTCGATAATCGTTTTGTCGCCGAGGGCTTTGAAGAGGGTGGAAAACACCGATTCGGGTTGTATGTATCTCGATCTGAAGCGCGCGCTTGAAAACGGCGAAAGAGGTCAGACTCCTTTCACTCCCGCCGTCGGAACGCTTTTGCAAATAAACGCGAGATTGCGCAAGATAGACGAAACGGGCGGAGCGGACGCGGAAGTTAAGCGCGTCGGCGAACTCGCCGCTTATTTCAGAGAAAAAATCAAAGCGTTTCCGTTTAAAACGGTTTCGGAATCTCCGTCGAACGCGGTCACCTCGCTCGCGCCGGAAGGCAACTTAAGCGCATATACGATTTTCACCGTTCTGAAGGACGAGTACGGCATCTGGATTTGTCCGAACGGCGGCGAACTGAAAGACAAGATTTTCAGAGTCGGGCATATCGGCGCGCTTACGAAAGCCGATTACGACACGCTTCTCAACGCGCTCGAAGATATGCGCGCAAGAAAAATATTTTAACAAAGGTCATCGGATGATAAAAGTTATCACTTACGGAACGTTCGACGTTCTTCATTACGGACATATCAGACTTCTCGAAAGGGCAAAAGCGCTCGGCGACGAACTGATCGTCGGCGTAACGAGCGACGATTACGACCGCACGAGGGGCAAAATAAACAATCAGCAAACGCTCGGCGAAAGAATCAAGGCGGTTCGTTCGCTCGGCATTGCAGACGAAGTTATCGTCGAGGAATACGACGGGCAGAAAATAGACGATATCAGAAAATACGGCGTGGATATTTTCGCCGTCGGTTCGGATTGGGAGGGTAAATTCGATTATCTGAACAATTTTTGCAAGGTCGTTTATCTGCCGCGGACGACGGGCGTTTCGAGTACGGACATAAGAACGGAAAGCAGAATGATACGGCTCGGCGTGGTGGGAGAAATTCCGCTGCTCCGAAAATTCGTTAACGAAAGCAGATTCGTTAACGGCTGCAAAATTTCGGGTTTATGCTCGCAAAACAAAAAGGACGCCGAAGAATACGGCGACCTTGAACTCATAACGGACGATTTCGATAAAATTCTGGAAGCGTCGGACGCGCTCTATATCGCGTCGCATCCGACTTTGCACTATAAGCAGATAAAAAAGGCTTTGAAAAACGGCAAGCACGTTATTTGCGAAAGCCCCGTCGCGCTGAGCGGCGAGGAGTGCGACGAACTTTACGAAATAGCCGGGAAGAGCGGGCTTATCCTTATGGACGCGATCAAAACGGCGTATTCCACCGCATATGCGAGAATGCTTCTTTTGATCGAAAGCGGCGCGATCGGCAAGGTCGTTTCCGTCGACGCAACCTGTACGAGTTTGCGCGTGAACGAGAACGGCGATCCCGATTATTACAAAACGAATTGGAACAGCAGTTGCGATTGGGGGCCTAACGCCATTCTTCCCGTGTTTCAACTTCTCGGTACGAAATATAAAGATATACGCATAATTTCCTCTTTTGCGGACGAGGATAAGGATTATGATTTGTTCTCGAAATTCGATTTCACTTACGATTCCGCCGTCGCGACGGTAAAGGTCGGCAAGGGCGTCAAGTCGGAGGGCGAACTCGTGGTTTCGGGCACTAAAGGCTACGTTTACGTTCCCGCGCCCTGGTGGAAAACCGATTATTTCGAGATCCGTTACGAGAACCCCGCCGACAAAAAAAGATACTTTTATCAACTCAACGGCGAGGGGATAAGATACGAAATCGTCGCGTTCATCAAGGCGATAGAGAGCGGCAGAGTGATCGATATGATTCCCCGCGAGGTGTCGCGCGCGATTTGCGAAGTGGTGTCGAGTAAAAACAGGGTAGAGATATAAATCGGTCTATAAGTCGATTAATGCCGATTTTTGTCGATAATCGGCTGAATTTCGCGAGGACTACATAAGTCGCTTTGGCGAGATTTAGTGGAGATATTCCGAAAGGCTTTCGGAAACGTCTTCTGGCATAATATCTTTAACCGGCGTGAAATACGCGGCGTTTACGTCGGCGGCTTCGGAAGATTTTTCTTCCGAAGCCGCCTTTTTTTCTTCATCGGCTTTACTTTGAGAAGAAAGCAACCCTATAAGCGCGGGCAGTATGCTTTTAAGATCGGCGGAGTCGTTATCGAATACCGCGGAAAGCGCGGCGGCGAATTTTTCCGATGTCAGAAACGACACGGTTTTATCGTTTAAACCGAGAATTTTAAAAAGCGGCGCGAAGGACGGCAAATCGAGCCGCGGCAACACGTTTTTCAGCCACGACGGGTTGTTTTTCCAAAAATAGAGCAATATCAGAAGCAGGGGCGCAAAATTCATTTTGTTTTCCTCGTTAACATTTTTTTCCGTTATAATCATAAAATGATTTTGACGGAGGATTTTTTATGAAAGATTTCAACGACTTCAATAAAGGCGACGTCCCGGGCGGGCAAACGGCAGGCGGAGAGCAGGCGGGGCAGAAGAATAACCGGAACACGGCTGATATCGCCGGACAATTCTCGGCGCTTGCGTCGGAGTACGAAGGGAAGAACGCGGATGAAATTATGAGAGCCATTCTTAAAGAGGCCGAAAAGGGCAGAAAAAACGGCACGCTGTCCGACAAGGATATCGACGATTTTTCGGATATGATTTCGCCGATGCTGACGGACGGTCAACGCAAAACGCTCGACAAAGTCGTGAAGCGTTTGAAATCATAACGCAAAGCCGCGGAGTTGAAAGCGGGGCGGGCGGATAAAAACAAACCGATTAAACCGATTGCGAAATTTCGCCCAGGGCGAACAGAAAAGCGTTCATTTCCTTTCTCGTGTTCTGCGGGCTTAAACTTACCCGCACAAGACCGAGTTTTTCGGTTTTTAAAAACCTGTGCATAAGCGGCGCGCAGTGAAAACCGCCGCGCGTCGCGATGTCGTACCTTTCGGAGAGAATTTCGGAAAGGGTTTGCGAAGAAACGTCGTTATGCGAAAACGCGACTATTCCGCTTCTGTTCGGAATGGAGTATAACTTCACGTAAGGTCTTACGGAGAGTTCCGATATCAGGTATTCGGTCATATTTTTCAGTTGATTTGAAACGTAATTTACGTTGTCGGAAAGATAGTCCGCGCCTTCTTTCATCGAAAGGCAGGCGGGGAGATTCAAAGTTCCCGCTTCGAGCGATTCGGGCAGATCTTCGGGCATGGTTTTTGAAAAAGTGTCGAAACCCGTTCCGCCGAAAGCGAACGGACGAATCCGCGCTTTGTTGCTGAGAATAAGCGCGCCCGCGCCGACAATGCCGAGCATGCCTTTGTGCGACGGAACGCAGAGCGCGTCGATAGCCTGCTTTTCAACGTTTATCGGCGCGTGACCGGACATCTGCGCGCCGTCCACAAGGAAAAGAGCGTTAGTCTTTTTGAGCAATCTGCCTATGCCGTCGATATCGTTTTCAGTACCGGTTACGTTTGAAACGCCGTTCACGCACACGAGGCAAACGTCGTCCGAAAGATTTTTCTCGATGTCCGCCGCGGTCACGGCGGAAGATTCGGGCGTAACGATCGTCAGGGTTATTTCGCCCCGCCGTTCCAGCTCGTAAAGCGGGCGGAGAACGGAATTGTGTTCGGTTACCGTCGCGATGACTCTGCCGCCCTTTTTATAAAGCCCGAAAATCGCGGCGTTGAGAGCGTAAGTGCAGGACGGCGTGAAAACCACGCGCTCGGGCGACGTCGCTCCGAAAAACTTCGCGAGAGATTTGCGCGCCGCAAAAAGAGCGGAAGAAGCCGCCAGAGATAATCTGTGTCCGCTTCTTCCGGGGTTGGCGTTCAGGTTTTTAAGCGCGTTTATCGCCGCTTCGTAACATCCGGAAGGTTTAAAGCCGCCGGTTGCGGCATTGTCGAAATAAATCATAAATCTCCGTTCGCCGAAGTTCGGAATCGAAAACTACGAACTTGCGACGTATTGCAGTTTTTGTTAAATATATATTAAAAATATCAGCATATAATGCCAACGAAGGAGAAAACGAATGACGTTTTGTATAGCGGTGTTCCGTTCGAGAACTCAGGTGATGGAATTTATCGAATATATGCAATCGCGCGGGATAGACAGTTCGGCGATAAATACTCCCGCGGAGGCTCACGTCGGTTGCGGAATATCGGCTAAATTCCCTAAAATTTACCTTAATTACGCAAAAGAAATCGTCCGAAGGTTGTCGCTTGTTTCGTTCACGGGGTTTTACGAACTGAAAATAAACGGCGGCAGGACGAGCGTGAGAAGAATTTGAGTAAAAAATAAACGAAATCCCACGGATTTGATTGTAAAAAACACTTTTTTGTGCTATCATATAAGCGGCAAGCGGAAATTAAGCGGCAAGCAGATTTTTCGCTTGCCGCTTTAAGATTGCGTTATGACCAAGAAAATTGCGCTCGAGGTTTCGGAACGACTGATAGAAGAATATCCGAATCCGAAACCCGCGTTAAAATTCAATACGCCTTACGAATTGCTCGTGGCGGTAATTCTTTCGGCTCAATGTACGGACGAGCGGGTGAATAAAGTCACCGCCGAACTTTTCAAGGTTGCCGACACGCCCGAAAAGATGGTCGCGCTCGGAGCGGAAGAGTTGGAAAAATATATTTTTTCCTGCGGACTTTACCATTCCAAAGCCGAGCATATCATCTCCGCGTCGGAGTCGATAGTCCGCGATTACGGCGGAAAAGTTCCCGAAAACATCGAGGATTTAAGGAAACTCGGCGGCGTGGGCAGAAAAACGGCTAACGTCGTTGCGAGCGTCGCGTTCGGGCAGGACGCGATAGCGGTGGACACGCACGTTTTCAGAGTTTCGGCGAGAATCGGGCTTGCAAAAGGAAAAACTCCGCTCGAAACGGAGTTGAAACTGATGAAAATTCTGCCGAAAAATCTGTGGAGCAGAATGCACCACGCGCTTATTTATCACGGCAGGCAAACGTGCAAGGCACGTAATCCCGAATGTGAAAGGTGCGTTATAAAAGATATTTGCGAAGCGGCGAAACGCGAAAACAAAAAGGAAAACGCGAAAATCGGAACCGTTGAATAACGGCGGAACGCAACAATAAAAGGGAAGAATAAAGGTAAAATTATGTTTGTAGATAAAGAGAGTTTGTTTTTAAAATCGGGCGACGGCGGCGACGGGATGACCTCGTTTCTGAGGTATAAAGGCGTTTCCAACGGCGGTCCGGACGGCGGTGACGGCGGAAAAGGCGGGAGCATTTATTTTGTGGGCGATCGCCACAAGAGCAGTCTTATAGACTTTATGTATAAGAGAAAATTCGTCGCGGAAAACGGCGGCAAGGGCGAACCCAACAACTGCCACGGCAAAAACGGCGAGGACGTTTACATTGGCGTTCCGCTCGGAACGGTCGTCAAGGACAGAGAAACGGGCAGAATAATCTGCGATATTTATTACGACGGGCAGAAGCATATGGTTCTGGAGGGCGGCAACGGCGGCAAGGGCAACGTGCATTTCTGCACGAGCAGACGCCGCGCTCCGCATTTTTCTCAGACGGGCGAAAAAACCGAGATGAGAAAAGTGATTCTCGAACTCAAAACGATTGCCGACGTAGGGCTTATAGGTTTTCCCAACGTGGGAAAATCCACGATATTATCGAAGATTTCTGCTGCTAAACCGAAGATTGCCAACTATCATTTCACAACCCTTACGCCCAATCTCGGCGTGGTTAAGTATTATGACGACAACTTCGTCTGCGCGGATATTCCCGGGCTTATCGAGGGCGCGTCCGAGGGGACGGGGCTTGGTACGGAATTTTTAAGGCATATCGAAAGAACCCGCGTTCTCGTCCACGTTGTGGATATATCCGGAAGCGAGGGGAGAGATCCTTACGAGGATTATAAAAAAATCAACGTCGAACTCAGAAAATACAGCAAGGAACTTGCCAAACGTCCGCAGATCGTGCTTCTGAACAAGTGCGACGTTTACGGCGCGGAAGAGAACATAAAGGCGTTCAAAAAGAAACTCAATTATCGTCGCGAGGTTTTCCCCGTAACGGCGGTGACGGGAGAAGGGCTTAAAGAAGTCGTTAAAAGAATAGTGGAAATTCTTTCGGAATTGCCCGCGCCCAAACCCCTCGAATTCGAGGAGTTCAGTTACGAAAAGGACGATCCGAGAAAGTTCACCGTCACTTACGACGCGGAGGACAACGTTTACGCCATAGAAGGGCCTATCGTTAAACTTCTCGAGAGAAACGTCGTTTTAGACGATATGGATTCGATAGCGTACATGCAGAAAACCCTGCGCAGATACGGCGTTATAGACGCGCTCCGCAAAAAAGGCGCGAAGGACGGCGACACGGTGCTTATAGGCGACATCGCGTTCGATTATATAGATTAAAGGAGAAACAATGACAACAAAACAGAGAAGTAAACTCAGATCGCTCGCGCAGAACATAGAGCCGGTAGGACAGGTCGGCAAGGGCGGATTGAGCGAAAATATGATAAGCGGTCTTTCGGACGCGCTCGAAAAAAGAGAACTCGTAAAAATAACCGTTCTCAACAATGCCGAGGACGATATTTCGGATATCGCGGCGGAACTCGCCGAAAAACTCGGCGCGGAAGTCGTGTGCGTTATCGGGCATAAAGTGGTGCTTTACAGATTAAGCCATAAGGAAAACGTTAAACACATCGAGTTCTGATAGTGGATTATACTACCGTGAGTGTCTTTTAAATGTTTCCGCCGGACGTTTTCGGCGCGAAAATTATCAGAATAACGGCAAAGAGCAGTAAAAGACAGCCCGCGATGGTGTAATAGATTTTAAACACCGCGAATCTGCCGAGAATAAGCGTGAGCGCGCCGTAAAAGGCGAACTTTTTTGCCTTTTTCCGGTCGAAAGCGGAAATTAAAATCGCGGGAATTTTCGGTTTGTATTCGCTCGGTCCGGCAAGATCGTCGTCCGGCGGGAGAAGCGCGCAGTTGTTTTCTTTCAGCAGGGGAAAAAGACTCGGAAAATCGACGAGAGTAATTCTCATGCCGAGATTTTTAGCGAAACCGACGGCTTTTTCGTCAAAAGAAACGGCGTAAAAAATTATCGAACAGCCTTTCGGCGAAAATTTATAGGCTTCGATTATTTCGTCCGCGCCGATCGGTCTTGACGAGAATTTATAAAAAGCGCGCGTGTTGTCGGGCAAAGCGAATCCGTGTTTCGTCGCCTGAGCCTGATTTTTTGTTTTCTTCAGAAAACGAAGCATCGTCTGTTCCACGATTTTGTCGTCCGAGAGCAGAAACGCGTTTTTGCATTTCATATATTCTTCCTCTTCGCTTTTTTTAACGGCGAGCGCGCCTGTTTTCTTTCCTGAAACGAAGATAAAAACGGTCAGCGCGATAATTGCCCCGAAAAACGAAGCGATAAGCGAGGGGATTCGTCTTTTGAGAAGATACGAAAGCGGCGCGTAAAACAGAATGAAAGACAAAAAGAACACGAAAACACAATCGGATATATAGGATATTTTGAATTTACTCATATTACTATTATCGACAGAAAATCAAACGATGATAACGCGATATATATGAAAAAACTGATTTTTTTCGGCGGAACGTTCGATCCGCCGCATAACGAGCATATAGCCGAACTGAAAGCGGCGATAGAAGAAACGGGCGCGGAAAAAGCGATTATCATGCCCACGTCCTCGCCGCCGCACAAGGAAACGTTTTTCAAGGCGACCGACGCGGACAGGCTCGAGATGTGCCGCCTCGCTTTCGGCGATATCAACGGCGCCGAGGTTTCGGATTTTGAAATTAACGCCGGCGGGAAGAGTTATTCTTACGTCACGCTCGATTATTTGAAGAAAAAATATCCGGATTATAAAATCCTGTTTTTAATGGGAACGGATATGCTCGCATCGTTCGATAAGTGGAAATATCCCGAAAAAATACTCTCGCTTGCCACGCCGCTGCTTTGCGAAAGAACGGGCGACGGGGAAACGAAAGAGATGACGTTGCGGCGGTTCAAAGAGAAATTCGGCGTTGAAGCATGCTCTTTAAGTTACGTCGGAAAAGAGGTTTCGAGCAGCGAAATCAAGTTCGGAATTATGCTTGGTCTGCCGACCGATGGTATGCTGAAAAATGCCGTTAACGAATATATAGGCAGACATTCGGTGTATAAAGCGGACAAGTTTTTCGCTTTCGTCAAAGAGAACGAAAAGCCGAAAAGGGTTGAGCATACGCTCGGCGTTATGCTCATGGCAAAGGAAATCGCCGCGCGCGAGGGCGTTTCGCAAAGCAAGGCTCTTCTCGCCGCTCTTCTGCACGATTGCGGCAAATATTTAAGTCCCGAAGATTATCCCGGATGCGAGATTCCCGACGGTACGCCCGAACCTGTGATTCATCAATATCTCGGCGCGTATATCGCGGAAAAAGTTCTCGGCGTGGAGGACGAAGAGATTATCGACGCAATTCGTTACCACACGACGGGCAAACCGGATATGACGCTTTTGGGAAAGATAATTTTCACCGCCGATATGATCGAACGCGGCAGAAATTATGACGGCGTGGAAAATTTAAGACAAGCAACAAAAGAGAATTTTGAAAACGGTTTTAAAGCGGCTCTTCGCCGCTCGCTCGAATTCGTCACCGAATCGGGCAGACCGGTTTGCGGGCTTACGAAAGAGGCCTATGACTATTATTTCAAACAGGAGAAACAAAATGGAAGCAATTGAAAAAGCAAAAATAATCTGCGACGTACTTTCGTCGAAAAAGGCTTACGACATAATCAGGTTGGACGTTAAGGAAAAAACCGTTCTTGCCGATTATTTCGTTATCTGTAGCGGAAAATCTTCAACGCAGGTGCGCGCTTTGGCTGATTACGCTATCGACGAGGTCGAAAAGAACGGCGGCGAAGTCCGCAGAAAAGAAGGTATGGACGAGGGCAGGTGGGTAGTCGTCGATTTCGGCGACGTTATTCTGCACGTTTTCAACGACGAAACTCGTCTTTTCTATCATCTTGAAAGGCTTTGGTCTGACGGAAAGAACGAAGAGAAAATCGATTCCTGAAAATTTTATCGTAAAAAGGACAGGCGAGGTTCTGCGACGGATATTTTACGGCGGAATTTAACGGCAAAAAAACGGGGCGGAGTTATCGCTCTTCCCATAGAGATTTTATTAAACTCGACTTTTTAAAGTCGAGTTTCTTTTTTTATATATAACAATTTGATTTTTTATTTGATATTTGATATAATAATTTAAATAAAAGATAAATAGTTACGGGGAAAATATGTCTTATCAGTCTACATTGAACGAATATCTTCAAGTAATCGTTGGAAAAAAATTAGAAAAGTTGAACCTTGCTTGTGAAATGATGATGTTCTCATTTGAAGACTATGCTTTTCACGCATTAGGCTTAACAAGAATTATTCAAGATAATGATATCCTTGTAACGACTCTTGATTATCAAAATTGGGATAGGGAAAATGATGAGAATAACGACGAATCGTATTTTGTAAAAAAACACCGCGATAAGATTGAAGGTGGTGTTGTAATTTCGGTAAGTGTTCCCCCTTTATACGACGTTGAAATTGTTATGGATAATGGTATAAAAATCGAATTGTTTGTTAAAAATGGTTATAACCATTTTGATGATGAAAATGAACAATGGGTATTTTTTAGACAAGATGACCATGCTCACCCTTTTATTAGTGTGTGGAGCAAATCTGTGGATATAGAAACAAACTGGTAATCTTTTAATTACAAACCTATATTTCTTTTATGGATAATTTTTTATAAAGTGTAGCACGCTATACTTTGCAAGCAAAGTTGTGTGTTTTTCAAAGCAAAAATGAAAAGACTAACGAAAATTTTCGTTAGTCTTTTATAATGCTCTAAAAAATCCCTATGGGAACTGCGTTTTTACGTTGTTTGTTATTTGTCGGTTTTAACGTCTATAGGCATGCCGCAATAAGGGCATGTCGGGTTGGCTTCGTCGGAAAAATAATCGACCGGAGCGCCGCAACTCGGGCATTTCGCGCGGAGCGCGGTTCTGGCGGCTTTGGCGTTGTTGTTGTAAAACAACTTTTCGCCGTCGAACAACAAACCCGTTATATATCTTTTTTCGATTGCCGTCCGGATATCGTTTCTGACGATTTCTTCGTTCTTACCGGTCTGAACGGCGATGTCCTTAACGCTATAAATATGTTCGGACATAACGCATTGAACGGTGTGATTCAGCGATACCGCCGAGCCGTAAAGGGAAAAGATAATCGGGCAAGCGTAAAAATCGAACGCGGTGAAAACGATTCCCATAACGAGAATAAGCGTGTTTTTCCCCGCGCCGATAATAATCATCGGTATGCCGCCGACCAGAAGGATGGCGGAAAGTATTCCAAAAAACAATAACGTACGGATTTTCTTTTTCATAGTTGATATTATATACCGAAATGTTTTTTATGTCAACCATTATTCTTTGATTGCATGCCAGACAAGAATAATACGAACCGTGGTCTGACGGCGAGTTTTTGACTAATACGTCGTTACGCTCGCGGCTTATACGTCAAGTATTAACCCGTTCGCGTGCCTCGTCTTAGCCTAAAAACTCACCGTCAGACTCGCAACCGACCAAAGCGCCGATATTTTCGATGATTTTTGACAAAGGCGAACGCAGACGTACTTGCCGTACTTCAAGCGAGAATTTGGCAAAAAGTGCGAAAATTGCGGCGTTTTGGCAAGGTTCGTTTTAATCTTGTCTGGCATAGTCGCGGCATAAAAAATTATAAAGAGAAAACCTGCCGTTAAACAACTTATAGACGACTTTTTGCGGATTGATTATAAAAAATCTTCTGCTTATAAAAATTTCTTCAAACGGTCCTCGTAAGTTTCTTCGAGGTCGGTAAGTTCTCTTGCGAAATCTTTAACCGTATCCGAAACGGGATCGTTGTTGTTTAAAATTTCGTGAAGTTCGGTTATACCCATAACGGTGCCTTTTATCATAAGTTCGGCAACGTGCGAAGCCGAATCGTCCGTAAGCGTGTTCATTTTAACCGATGCGAACATAACCGCCTTTTTAAGCGGGTTGATGTCCTTCGTTTCGGTGGACGTTTCTTTCATATAGGATGAAAGTCTGCCGATATATTTTTCGTAGCCGTCGTATTCGTCGGCGAGTTCCTTGCGCATATTTTCGTCGCTCACTTCGTTCACTATATCCGAAATCGTCTGCAACGCTATGTGCGCGTTTTTATAAAGCGAAACGAGAACCTCTTTGTCGATGTTGATTTGTTCCATAAATAACTCCTTTGGAATAACTCCTTTTTGCCGGCAGATTTGTCCGAACGCAATCTCTTTCGGCTAAAAACAGTATGGTTTAAATGAAAAAAACAATGCAAAAACAATTGACAAAAAGATTTTTATGATATATAATCGTAAAGAACCGCTCGGAAAGGGAAGAAAGCTGCGTTTTAACGCCCCCGCGCTCCGGCGAGATTAGACAGGAGGTCTATTTTTCAATGTACGCAATCATCGAAAACGGAAGCAAACAGTACAGAGTTTCTGACGGCGACGTTGTTAACTTCGAAAAACTCGACGCTAACGTCGGCGATAAAGTCGAATTCAACGTTTTGCTTGTATCGGATGAAAACGGAATCAAGGTCGCGAAAGACGCGGCAGGATTCAAGGCAGTTGGCGAAGTAACCGCTCAGGCGAAGGACAAAAAGGTCATCGTCTTTAAGTACAAAGCCAAGAAGAATGAGAGAAAAAAGCAGGGTCACAGACAGCCGTTCACTTCGGTGAAGATTGTCGGGATCGTTGCGAAGTAATAAAGGGAGGCGGTAATATGTTGTTTTTCAGATTATTTGCGCACCACAAAGGAATGGGAAGCACGAAGAACGGACGTGACAGCAACGCTAAACGTCTCGGAGCAAAACGTGCCGACGGTCAGGAAGTTCTTGCGGGAAATATTCTCGTAAGACAGAGAGGAACTAAAATCCATCCCGGTAACAACGTCGGAATCGGAAGCGACGATACTTTGTACGCTCTTGTCGACGGAGTCGTCAGATTTGAAAGAGTCGGAAAAGACAAGAAACAGGTCAGCGTTTACGCTGCCGAATAATTATTCGACGGAAAGGCAAACTCGTTTTCGGGTTTGCTTTTTTTTGCCCGAAAAGCAGAATCGGACGGCAACGGACTTAATATTTTTTGTCCGAAAAGCGGAATCGTACGGCAACGGACTTAACGTCTTTCGCCCGAAAAGCGGAATCGTACGGCAACGGACTTAATGTTTTCGTCCGGAAACGGCGACGATAAGCCGGGTGTCGGCGGGACAAGCGCCGAAGTTAAAATACGAAAGGAAAAATTATGTCATTGATAAAAATTGAAACCGACGGCGAATTTTTCAACGCTAAGGATACGCTCGAATGTGGGCAAATCTTTCGCTATAAGCCGATTAACGACGGTTTTTTAGTTCAATCGGGCGATAAATGCTGCGTGGTTGAAAACAAAGGGAGCGTTGCCGGAATTTTATGCGAAGCGAGCGACGAAGATTATTTCAGAAATTACTTCGATCTGGACACCGATTATTCGGCGATAGTCCGCCGCGCGGAAAACAGCGGTTACGCGGTTGTGAGGGAGGCGGCGAGGCGCGCCCGCGGCGTGAGGATTTTGCGCCAGAACACGGAAGAAATGCTGTTTTCCTTTATCATTTCACAAAATAATATGATACCGAGGATCAAAGCGATAATCGAACGCACCGCGAACGCTCTCGGAGAAAAACATATTTTCAACGGTGAAGAATATCACGCCTTTCCGACGGCGAAAACGCTTTCCGCAAAGGACAGAGATTTCTATTCCGGACTCGGTTACGGTTACAGAGCCGACTACATACCGTCCGTCGCGAAGGCTATAACGACCGGCGAAACGAATTTGTCGGCAGACGGGCTTTCCACGGCGGAACTCAGAAAAAAACTCATCGCGCTGAAGGGCGTCGGGCCGAAAGTCGCCGATTGCGTCGCGCTTTTCGGTTATCACCGCACGGACAGTTTCCCCGTCGATACCTGGATTGAAAAACTTTACAAAGAAGATTTCGGCGGAACGCTCACCGACCGCAAAAAAATAGCCGACTTTTTCCTTTCGATTTTCGGCGAGGATTCGGGTTACGTTCAGCAGTACGTATTCTACTATAAACGCAGTCTTGAAAAAGCGTGACGGACGTTTGGCGAATTGAAAATAAGCGTATACGAATTGAAAATAAGCATATACGATTTGAAATTAAGTATATACGAATAATCAAAATAAACGAATTAAAACGCAAGAATTTTATTGCGTTTTTTTTCATTTAATGGTATAATTTTTATGATGGAGGAGTAGGCAAAATGCCGTTGCCGCGAAAGACGCAACCAACGCGGAAAGGCGCGAAAAAATTGCAAATTCCCTGTCGGCAACCATTAAAATACCAAAAGGTGAACAATGAAAAATATAACCGAAAGATTAAAGGGTGATCTCAGAGATTACAGACCGATTCCGTTCTGGAGTTGGAACGACGACCTTCAGCCCGAAGAACTCGTGCGTCAGATAGGCGTAATGCGCGATAAAGGCATAGGGGGGTTCTTTATGCACGCGAGAGGCGGGCTGAAAACCGAATATCTCAGCGAAAGATGGTTCGAGTGCATCAAGGCTTGCGTTGACGAAAGCAAAAAAGTCAACATGAACGCCTGGAGTTACGACGAAAACGGCTGGCCGAGCGGGTTTGCCGGAATGAAACTTCTTGAAGATAAGGCTAATCACGAGAAATATCTCGAAAAAAAAGTGAACGATTCTTTCGACGCTTCCGCAACCGCGGTTTATTTTCTCGGCGCGGACGATAAACTCGTCAGGACGGAAAAGCCGCTCGGCGAGGGAAAATACGTCAACGTTTATCTTAAAACGAACCCGTCCGTCGTCGATATTCTCGATAAAACGATAGTCAGGAAGTTTATCGACCTCACTCACGAAAGATACAAAAAAGAATGCGGCGAAGATTTCGGCAAATATATGCTCGGATTTTTTACGGACGAACCGCAATATTACAGGTGGTCCACTCCATATTCGCCCGTTCTCATTCCTTATTTCAAGGAAAAATACGGCGTGGATTTGTGGTCGGAACTCGGAAAACTCTTCGTCGATTGCGACGGCGCGTATGCGTTCAGATACAGATACTGGAGCGCGATGCACGAGTTTTTCATCAACAGTTTCGTCAAGCAGATTTACGACTGGTGTAACGAAAACGGCTGTCAACTTACGGGGCATGCCGTCGAAGAATCGTGCTTGTGCACGCAGATGTGGTGTTGCGCGGGCGTGATGGATTTTTACGAATACGAGCATATTCCGGGAATCGACTGGCTCGGCAGATATATCGGTACCGAACTCGAACCCAAGCAGATCGGCTCGGTTGCGGAACAACTCGGCAAAAAGCACGTTTTAACCGAAACGTTCGCGTGTTGCGGGTGGGACGTTACGCCGCAGGAACTCAAACGCATCGCCGAATGGCAGTACGTGAACGGCGTAAATCTTATGTGTCAGCATCTTTCCGCTTATTCTATAAGAGGGCAGAGAAAGAGAGATTACCCGAACACCTATTCCGAACATATGGCGTGGTTCGACAAATTCAGGGAATTCAACGACTATTTCGCCTCGCTCGGATACATGCTTTCGGAAAGCAAAAACAGAGTGAACGTTCTCGTTCTTCATCCGATAAAGTCCGCGTATCTTACGTATGACAGGGACGTGGATTATCTTTCGATAAAGGACGTCGAAGATTCGTTCACCCGCACGGTGGAGAAATTCGGTTCGGAAAACATCCCGCACCACTACGGCGACGAAAATATAATCAGACGTCACGGAAAAGTCGAAAACGGCAAATTCATCGTCGGTGATTACGCTTATGATTACGTTTATATTCCCGAGATGAAATCTATGGATAAGTCCACGCTCGACCTTCTGACAAGGTTCACCGCGCAGGGCGGAAAACTCGCCGTCGAAAACGGACTTCCGCAATATCTCGAGGGTGAAAAGTACGCGTTTGACGAACTTAAACCGAATTGCAGTTTTGCGGATATCGAAAAATCGGTCGAATATAAAATCGATACGAACGGCGGCAATATCAGGTCGGCTTACAGGGACGGCGAATTCGGCAGATTTCTTTACGTGGTAAACATCGGCGAAAAGGACGCGGAAATAGAGGTGAAACTCAACTCGAAATATCCTTACGGTTACGACCTTGAAAAACTCGAAAAATATCCGCTCGTTTTGAAGAACGGGAAAGTCTGCCTCAAACTCGAAGAGGGCGGTTCGGCGATTATCTTTGAAAGCGACGAGCCTTACGCCCCCGTGAAGTTCTACGACGGCAAGTATATCGATATGTCAGGCGAATGGAAGATAGCGGAAACGCCTTTGAATTCGCTCACGATAGACAAGGCGCAACTTTCTTTCGACGGGGTGAATTACGGTAAAAAAGCGTATATCCCGGCGATATTCAACGACCTTATTTCCAAAAAATACGTCGGAAAAATTTACCTTAAATACGTTTTCGAGGTAAAAGAAAAAACCGATAAAATGTTCCTCGAATGCGAGAGAATGGACATTAAAGAGTGTTTGGTCAACGGCAACGCGATCAAACTCGAAAAAAAAGGTTTGCTCGACAGAAGTTTTCTCACCGGCGATATCGCAAACAAAGTCGTCGTCGGCGAAAACGTCGTGATTTTTACTATCGATTTTTATGAGAGCGAGCACGTTTATTTCGTTCTTTCGGACGTTACGCCCGAAAAAGAATCGCTCAAAAATTGTCTTTCTTACGATACGGAACTCGAAAGTATTTACATTCGCGGAAATTTCGCGGTTAAGGATGACGAGTTAAAAACCGTAAACGATATGATCATGCTTTCGGACGGCGGGTATTATATCGCTAAGCCCAAAACCACGATAAACGCCGCGAACTTCACCAAGGACGGTTATCTGTTCTTTATGGGCAAGTTGAAAATAGAGAAGAAACTCGTTATCGAAAACGGGGCTTCCGCTTTGAAATTTACAGGAAGATTTACGGTAATCGACGTGTATGTCGACGATAAATTCGTTAAAACCGCAATGTTCGACCACGTAGCCGACCTTGCGGCGTTTGCCGACGGAAAGGAGCATACCGTAACGCTCGTGGTTTACGGCAGCAACAGAAATATTTACGGTCCGCATCACTTCAAAAATGAGTACGAGCCGCTCAGCGTTTCGCCCTGGACGTTCGATCTCACGGGCGCGTGGAAAGACAATTACGAAAGCGATTTCTACAGAGAAAACTATTCTTTCGTTAAATTTTCCATCATTTAAAGTCGACACAACAATCAGTACAATCAGTTTTGAAGAGGTATTATGAAAAAAACAAAAATCGTATGTACGTTAGGCCCGTCGAGTTGCACGAAAGAAGTTATTTCGGCAATGTACGATGCGGGCATGAACGTTTGCCGTCTTAATTTTTCGCACGGAACGCACGAGGAACACGCCGCAAAAATAAAGATTATTAAAGAATTGCGTGAAGAAAGGGGAATTCCGCTTCCCATTCTTCTCGACACGAAGGGTCCGGAATTCCGTACCGGCAGATACGAAAACGGCAAAATTACGTTAAGCGCCGGCGACGAATTCACTTTCACCACCGAGAATATCCTCGGCAACGAGAAAAAAGTATCCGTCAATTACCCTTACTTATGTGAAGTTCTCAAAAAGGGCGACACGATTTTGCTGAATAACGGACTTATGGAGTTCGAGGTTCTCTCGGTTTCGGATAAGGAAGTTAAAACCGTGGTTAAAATCGGCGGAGAAACCCGCGACCACAAGAGTATGTTCTTCCCGAATAAGGATCTTAAACTTGACTTTTTGTCCGAGCAGGACAAGAGCGACCTTTTGTTCGGGATAGAGCAGGGCATAGATTTCATCGCTCTTTCGTTCGTTTCGGAAAAAGCGAATATCGACGAAGTGAGAGAGTTTTTGAACGCGAACGGCGGCGATGGAATCGATCTTATCGCCAAAATTGAAAACAGTTCGGGCGTTAAAAATCTCGAGAGCATAGTCAAGGCTTCGGACGGAGTTATGGTTGCGAGAGGCGATCTCGGCGTGGAACTTCCTTACGAAACCATCCCCAACGTTCAGAAGAGGATGATAGACGTCTGCCGTATTTTAGGCAAAAGATGTATCACGGCGACCGAGATGCTCGAGTCTATGATTCATAGCCCCCGCCCCACGAGAGCGGAAATTTCCGACGTGGCGAACGCCGTTTACGACGGCACGAGCGCGGTTATGCTTTCGGGTGAAACTGCGGCGGGCGAATATCCCGTCGAAGCCGTGAGAGCGATGGCTAAAATCGTAGAGCAGGCAGAGAAGAACGATGAATATCTTCAGATTATTCCCGACGATCAGTTCGTGATCTCCTCGCCCGTTCAGGCTTTGTCACATTCGGCGTGTACCTTGGCTCGCGATCTCAACGCGAAGGCGATCGTCGTCTGCACTCACACCGGGCTGACGGCGAGAATGGTTTCGCGTTTTCGTCCGTCGATTCCTATAATCGGGCTCACCACAAGCGAAAAAGCGTTCAGAAAACTCGCTTTGTCCTGGGGAGTCGTGCCTATGATGATGGAAAAATTCGATTCCGTAGACGTACTTTTCTATTTTGCGAAACAAGCCGCAAAAACCAGCGGGCTTGCGAAGAAAGGCGAAAGAGTTGTTTTAACGGGCGGCACGCCCACCGATCACGGCGGGAATTCCAGCCTGATAAGCATCGACGTTGTGTAAGTCTGATTGTTAAAGTTCGGGCAACAACGTCGGAAACCGCGTCGCATTAAAAGTTAAATCCACGCGTATAAGTCGATTAACACGGCTTATACGCTTTTTATTTGTCAAACAAAATTCCGGGGATTCCGTTTATCGTCACTATCGTAAAACTCTTGAAAAAAAATTCGGAATGTGATAAAATACTTACATAAACAATCGGCGGAATAACGTGCCGTTCAGGATTTGAAATTCTTGTGGCGTTCCGCGATACGGAGTCTGATTTTGACAAAAAAACTATTGCTTGTAACTTCGCCGCCCGCTTGCGGCAAAACAAGGCTGTCAAGACGTATAGCAACCGAACTTTACGGCTCGGTTTATCTCGACAAGGACAGCCTTATTCCGCTTTCCAAACAGATATTCGCCGTTGCGAGAAAACCTTATAACCGCAGTTCGGAGTTTTTTAAACGCGAAATACGCGACTATGAATACGAAGCGATTTTAGCGATTGCGGCGGAGGCATTGAAATATAACGATACGGTTATTCTCAACGCGCCGTTTACTTCGGAACTGCGCGACGAAAACTATATGAACAGGCTGAAGAGGAGAGCGAATTCCGCGGGGGCAAACCTCGTGGTGATATGGATCGAATCGGACGCGGAAACCTGCTACGCGAATATGAAACGCAGAGGTTCGGACAGAGACAGATGGAAACTTTCGCACTGGGACGAATACGTTAAAAACGTAAATTTTCTCCCGCCGCAGAATTTCGGCGACGCGCTTATCGTTTATAACGGAAGAAACAACGGCAACGGCGCGGACGGAGCAGGGTTCGAGAGTTTGATTGCCGAGATAAAAGCGGTGAAATAAAAAGCGAAAACCGCTTTGAAAACGTAAAAATAAAAACGGGCGGCTTGATGAAACGTCAAGCCGCCCGAATATTTTAATCAAAGGAATTTTAAAGGCTTGCCAAGCGATTTTCAATCATCAATCGGGCAAGCCTTGTTTTTAAATTGTTGTGAATACGACTGAAATTTCAGGCGCGATTTTATTCCGTAATTACAGCGGTTTCGGCAAAACGCTTCGCGGAATCCAACGCCTTTTCGCACTGGAATCTGGCGGCGTATTGCTCGCTCGTGACAATCGTTCTGCCCGAAGGCGCGGTAATCTTGAAAACAAACTTGCCCGATTTGTTTGCGGTTACGGTAACGTTGTCCGCCGCAAGGCTCTTCTTTATCGCGGTTATGCCGTTTTTAAGCCCGATTTCGGACGTGTAAAGGGGAGTGGTGAGAAGAATTCCGCCGTTCGACGCGCGCAGTTTCGCGAAGAGTTTTCCGTCTTCGGTCTTTTCAACTTTCCATTTGCCGAGGTACGCGCTCTTTCTCGCTTCTTCTTTCGCCTGAACGTTTTGTTCGGGTTCTTCCTTAACCACGGGCTTTTTGACGAGCAGTTTGGTGACGGGTTTCGCGTATTTGCTCTTTTTATGAATAGGCGTTGCCGGAATACCGTCGTTATAAATATCTCTCGGTATGCGAATGACCTTTTCGTCGTTGGCAGGTTCGGTCGCAACCTTTTCCGTAACTTCTTCGGGTGTTTCTTCGGGTGTTTCTTCGGGTGTCGGTTCCGCTATTGTTTCGGTCGGTTCTTCAACTGCTTCGTCTGCCGTCGGTTCTTCGCCCGCGCTTTCTTCGGCGGGTTCGGTTGTTTCGATTGATTCTTCGGTTTCAGCCGGTTCCGTTGCCGCGGTTTCTTCTGTTTTCGCCGTGTCTGTCGCTTCTGCTTCTGCTTCTGCTTCTGCTTCGGAAACGGTGGCGGCTTCTTCGGCTTCTTCCACTTCCGCGATAACCTCTTCCGAGAGTTTCTTATCTTCATCGCTTATAGCGGTTTCCAGGCTTTCCAGAGCAACGGACGCGTCGTTTTCCGCAGATGCGGTTTCTTCCGCGACAGTTTCTTCAGTTGCGGTTTCGTCGGTTTTTTCTGCTTTTTCTTCCGCTATGGTTTCGGTAACTGCGGTTTCGTCGGGTTCTTCGGCTTTTTCTTCCGCCGGTTCCGCGGTTACGGGTTCTTCCGTCACGGTTTCCGTTCCGGGAGTTTCTTCCGTCGTTCCGGGAGTTTCTTCCGTCGTTTCGGGTTTTTCTTCCGTCGCGACTTCTTTCGTTGAAACGTATTCCGTCGTTCCGGTCTTTTCCTCTGCGGTTTCGTCGACGGGAGTCTGAACGGATTGAGCGGCCTGAGCGGTCTGAGCGGTTTCGGCGGTAATATAACCGACTTTCGCTTCCGTTTCCGCCTGAGCCTTTTCGAGAGCGAGTTTACGCTTCGCGTCCTCTTTTGCGGAGATTACCGCGTCGTCGCGTTCGCGTTCGAACTGCGCTCTGAGTTCCACGGCTTCGAGATATTCGTTTTTGGCTCTTTCGACGTCTTCTTTGGCTTGATTCAGACGAATTTCTCTGTCGGCGTCGTCGGCGGCTCTGAATTCTTCCAGAATGGCTTCCGCGTCCTTAACGCTGATTTTAACTTGCGAAGAAGCGAGTTTTTCAAGATCGTCCTCGATTTTCTTTTTTTCGCCGTTCTTTTCGGCAAGGTCGGCGTCGTAGTTTTCCTTGCGGAGAGCAAGCTCCTTTTCCACGGCTTCCGTTTTGGTTTTCAGTTCGGAGTCGCGGGCGGTTTTGGCTTCGCGCATGGCGACTATTTTTTCCGAAAGTTCGTCGTGTTCCGCTTCCGTGTCGGCGAGTTCGGCTTTAAGAGCCTTTTCGTCGTCGGGTTTCAGCCCTTTCTTTTTAAGGCGAAGAGAAACGTCGCGAAGTTTTTCGTTTGTTTTAAGCAGTTTATCGCTCTGGACGAGATACTCGCTGTCGTCCCTGCCGTACTCCGCGCGATAATCGTCGTTGATTACTTTAAGTTGCGCGTTGAGCGTGTTCTTTTTTGAAACGTAATCGAATTTGATTCTCGATATATCCTCGTTGACACCGCGCAGACGTTTTCTGAGCGAAATCGCCTTTTCTTCGTTTTCGATGTATTTTCTTATGCGGATTTTCCGTTTTTTGCCCGACTTTATCGCCGCAACTATTATGCAGGCGACGAGCGCGACGACGAGAACGCCGATTATCGCTATCTGCCACATCTCGATTTCAAGCCCGAAAAAAGCGAAAAGTGAATTGTTCAACGATACCATCGGATACCTTAATTCTGCCATAATCCGTAACCTCTTACAAAAAATATACTTAAATACTAAGTATATACTATTATCATTGTAATGTAAAAAAAAACGATTGTCAACCAAAAAAGAGAAATTCTGGCAAAACACTTGAAATTATTTTGAAAAAAAACGTGATTGTGGTATAATTCGCGTATAATTTGCGGCAGGCGTCGGCCGTCGCAGACTGATTTTGAGGTGAAAATGAAAAATTACGAAGTCGCCGTTCTGGGCGGCGGTTTTTCCGGACTTGTTTCCGCAATAATTCTGTCCGAATTTTTCGGCGGGGAAAACGTTCTTGTCCTCGAGAAAAACGACCGCGTCGGGAAGAAAATTCTCGCCACGGGCAACGGCAGAGGCAACGTGTCCAACAGCGACGTTTCGGCGGAAAATTATCACTCGTCCGGGGTGATGACGGATGTGGCGAACACTCTCGAAAAATACGGCAATAAGTCGATTATCGCCTTTTTTCGCTCGCTGGGCGTGCCTGTCACGGCGGACGGCGACAGGATTTATCCCGCGAGTTTGCAGGCTAATTCGTTGCTCGATTCCATGCGCGCGAAACTCGAATATCTTAAAACGGATATAAAAACAAACGCCGAGGGTTTGAAAATCGATTGTGAACGCGGACGTTACGTTATCCGTACGGCGAGCGGAGAATTTGCCGCGAAGAGAGTGGTTTTCGCAACGGGCGGCAAAGCAGGAAAGCAATACGGAACCGACGGCAGCGCGTTTGAAATATTAAAAGAACACGGGGTGAAAATCACGCCGCTTTCTCCCGCAATCGTTCAGTTAAAAACGGAAACGGAGTGGATCAAGGGGCTTAAAGGACTGAAAGAAAAGGCTCTCGTCACCGCTTACGACGGCGAAAGACCTCTTAAAAGTTTTGTCGGCGACGTCCTTTTCACCGATTACGGCGTGAGCGGAAACGCGGCGTTTTACCTTTCGTCCTATCTCGTCGGGGCAAAAGATCCGCAGATTTCGATTTCGTTCACGGGAATGGAACAGACGGAACTCGCCGATTTTCTCAAGGAAAAAATCGCATCGCTTCCTTACGTCGCCGCAGACGACGTTCTTTCGGGCGTCATCAATAAACAGATAGGTAAAGCGATTGTGAAAAGGAGCGGAGTTAAAATCGCGGACGAACGTTCTATGGAAAGAATTGCCCGCGTCGCGAAAGATTTTAGATTGAAGGTTGCCGGAACGCTCGGTTTCGATTACGCTCAGGTCACGCGCGGCGGGGTTGCCGCCGAAGAACTCGGCGACGGTTTTGAATTGAAAAAGATGCCCGGGGTTTACGTTGCGGGCGAAGCGACGGACGTGGACGGCGATTGCGGCGGATATAATCTGCAATGGGCGTATTCGTCGGCGCGCGCGGTTTGCGACAAGATAATCGCCGAAGCGGAACAATAACGATAACGCCGAAAAGAAATATGAGGATAGATAATCTTAAAATGCCGGTAACGGCAAGCGTAAACGACGTCCGTCGGGCTGCGGAAAAACGCGCGGGGATAAAAAACGCGCCTTATTTCAGTCTTTTAAAAAAGTCCGTCGACGCGCGCGACAAAAATAATATATTATGCGTTTACAGCGCGGAAGTTTCGCGCGAGCCGTTGCTTCCACCCGAAAAGCCGCGGTTAAAGCAGGCGGAAAAACGCGTCGACGTAATCATCGCGGGGTTCGGTCCTGCGGGAATGTTCTGCGCGTTATATCTTGCGAGGGCCGGTTTCAAGCCCGTTGTTTTAGAGCGCGGAAAGAACGTTGACGAAAGGCAGAAGTCGGTCAATAAGTTCGTTAACGAGGGTTTTCTGGACGTAAACAGCAACATTCAGTTCGGCGAGGGCGGCGCGGGAACGTTCTCGGACGGCAAACTCAACACGGGTGTGAATCACCCTTTGATTAAAACCGTTCTGCGCGATTTCGTGGAACACGGCGCGCCGGAAGATATCGAATATCTTGCCAAGCCGCATATCGGCAGCGACAGACTCCCCGCCGCGGTGAAGAGTATCCGCGAGGAAATAGAACGCCTCGGCGGTAAGGTTTTGTTTTCGCATAAACTCGAAAAAATCAACGTCACGGGCGGCAAGGTGACTTCAGTAACGGTCAACGGTAACGATATGAAAGCGGACGCGGTGGTTACGGCGATAGGTCACAGCGCGAGGGATACGTTTTATTCCTTGCTCGGCTCGGGCGTGACTATGGAAAGAAAGGCTTTTGCCGTCGGCGTGAGAATAGAGCATAAAAGAAGAGATATCGACGTGGCTCAGTACGGTGAAAAATTCGCCGATCTTCTGCCCGCTGCGGATTACAGGCTTGCCAGCCATAAGGGGAACAGGGGCGTTTTTACGTTCTGTATGTGTCCGGGCGGCTACGTTATGCCCGCTGCTTCGGAAGAAGGAATGGTCGTCACCAACGGAATGAGTCTTTACGCAAGGGACGGCGAAAACTCCAACAGCGCGGTTTTGTGCGAGGTTTATCCTGCGGATTTTTACGACGGAATTCTCGGCGGAGCGGAACTCCAGCGCGACGTCGAAAGAGCGGCGTTCCGCCTCGGCGGCGGGGATTACAAAGCCCCCGTTCAGACGGTTAAGGACTTCTTCGACGGCAGGCGCTCGGAGCGGCTTTATGGCGTTAAACCGACTTATAGCCGCGGATTTGAACTTTCCGACCTCAACGAAGGCATTCCGCGTTTTATCTCGGATAACCTTAAAACCGGCATAAAAGATATGGGAGCAAAACTGAAAGGTTTCGACAGCGGCGAGGCGGTTCTCACGGGTTACGAAACGAGGTCGTCCAGCCCGGTGAGAATTCTGCGCGGCGATAACGCGGAGAGCGTTTCCGTTGAAAATTTGTTCCCTTGCGGCGAGGGTTGCGGTTATGCCGGCGGAATAATGAGCGCGGCGGTGGACGGAATCAAAACGGCGATCGCCATTGCGGATAAGTTCGGCGCGGACAAATCGGCAAAATAAATTCCGGACGAACAAATTGAAAGCGATTACAAAAAAACGAAAACCGTCGGGAATCGGAGCGAAAAACTTTTTATCTTTCGTTTCGGTTTCCGGCTTTTTTTTGTTTACTTTTTTGAATGTTTATAATATAATACTATATATAAGCATTTGCGCGCGGGATTTATCAAGTAATAGAGTTTATCAAATAGAGTTTATCAAGTAATAGAATTTATCAAATAGCAGAATTTATCAAGTAAAGTTTATTGAATTTTAACTGTTTAGTAATTTTCAAATTTTTCGGAGAAACAAGAAGTAAATGGAAATCGAGTATTTAGGTCATTCGTCTTTTTTTCTTAAAGGTAACGAGAAAAGCGTCGTAACCGATCCGTTCGACGGCGTGGGCTACGCTATGAAACGCGTCGAGTGCGATTATTGCCTCGTTTCGCACGAACATTTCGACCATTGTTACACGGACGGCGTGAAGTGCCGCAAAATAATCAGAAACAGCGAAGACGGTTTCGTCGTAATCGATTCTTATCACGACCACAATCTCGGCGCGCTTCGCGGGAAAAACAGAATTTTCCTTTTCTCCGTGGACGGAATAAAATTTTGTCATATGGGCGATATCGGCGAGTATTATTCCGACAGGCTCATAGAGGAAATCGGCGAGCCGGACGTGCTGTTTATTCCCGTCGGCGGGAATTACACGACGGACGGCAAAGAGGCGGCAAAGTTCGCGGCGGCGATCAAAGCGAAAATAACCGTACCTATGCACTATAAAACAAAGAGATGCGAAATCGATATCGACGGCGCGGAAGATTTTCTGATGCGCATGCCGAACGTGATTAAAGTTCCCGAAAAAATCGAACTTACCAAGGAAACGCTTCCGAAGTTCGAGAGCGTGTTCGTCTTTGACGATAAAAAATTTTGAGAGGTTAGAAATGGCTGACAATTGCACGATGACGAAGTATACCGAAGAATACCTGAAAGCGAAGAGCATTTACGATCTGAGGAAAATTTTAAGAGGACTCGGCGGAGTTCCGGGAGGAAAAGGCAAAGCCGATCTTATAGCGGCTGTGTTGTCTATTCAGGAAAACGCCGTTGTTCCAAATCGCAGCACAAGGGGCAGAAAACCGCTCGAAATGAAGGAATACGCCGAAAACTTTGAAAAGAAGGTTTTGAGCGAAAAGGAAGAGCCGGTTAACGGCGGATTTCCCGGGTTGCTTCCGGGCGGAAATCCGGAGGAACTTTCCGAAACAAAACAAAGCAACGGAGAAAAACGCGGCGCGCAACGGCCCGACGGGTTATCCGTGGCGAATTTTTCCGATTCCGAACCCAAGGACGAAGGCGCGCCTACGGACGTTAAAGCCGAGGGCGTTCTGGAACTTCACCCCGACGGTTACGGATTTTTAAGAGCGGCTAATTACGAGTGTACGACGAAGGACGTTTTCGTCGCAAGACCGCTCGTCAAGCAATACGGATTACGTCGCGGCGATTTTATCGTCGGAACGAGTGCGAAACTCCGCGAAACGGGCGCCGCCGCGCTCAGAACGGTTTACTCGGTGAACGGATATTTCCCCGAAAAACTTTTCCGCCGCCCCAATTTCGACGATCTGACGGCGAGATATCCTTGCGAGAGATTCACTCTCGAGAAAAAGGACTCGGAGTTCGATCTTTCGATAAGGTCGATGGATTTGTTCTGTCCGATAGGCAAAGGGCAAAGAGGGCTTATCGTCGCGCCGCCGAAAGCCGGCAAGACGACGCTTCTGAAGAAAATAGCCAATTCCATAGGCGACAATTATCCGTCCGCTCATCTGATAACCCTTCTTATCGACGAAAGACCGGAAGAAGTCACCGATATGAGAGAGAGCGTGAAGGGCGAGGTGGTTTATTCCACGTTCGACGAAACGGCGGAGCATCACATAAAAGTTTCGGAACTCGTCATGTGGCGAGCCAAGAGGCTTGCGGAACTTGGCAAGGACGTGGTTATCCTTCTCGATTCGCTCACCAAACTCGCGAGGGCGTATAACTCAACCGTGCCGTCGTCAGGCAAAATTCTTTCGGGCGGTATCGACCCGATCGCGCTCCAGCCGCCGAAAAAATTCTTCGGTTCGGCTCGGAATATCGACAACGGCGGAAGCCTTACGATAATCGCGACCGTTCTCGTTGAAACGGGCAGCAGAATGGACGACGTTATTTACGAGGAATTCAAAGGAACGGGCAACATGGAACTTATGTTATCCCGCCAGCTTTCCGAACGCAGAATTTTCCCCGCGATAGACCTTTACAAGTCCGGCACGAGAAAGGACGAGTTGTTGCTCACGAAAGCCGAACTCGATTGCGCTTATTCCTTGCGCAGACTCCTCGCCGAGGACAGAAACGCGAGCGAAAACGTACTCGATATGATGGCGAAATGCCGCGACAACGCGGAATTCGTAAAAAGAGTTCCCGAATGGATAAAACTCGCAAGAAAGTCAAAAGAGTACCCGAACGGATAAAACCCGCAAGAAAGTCAAAAGAGTATCCGAACGGATAAAACTCGCAAGAAAGTCAAAAGAGTACCCGAACGGATAAAACTCGCAGGAAAGAAAGAGTACCCGAACGGATAAAACCCGCCGTAAAGCGATTTTACTTGAAGCGATTTTACGTTTTATCGCGAGGCTCGATATTCAACTGCATCGGCGAACGCTCCGAATATTTTTTCGGTCACGCTTTGTTCCATTCTTTCGGGGTGAAACTGAGCGCAGAAAATATTTTCGCCGTAAATCGCCGCTTCGATCGTGAGGTCGGGGGCGACGGCGACGATTTTCGCGTTGTCCGGAACGATATCCACGGCCTGACGATGCGCGGAATTCACCCGGTCGAGTTTACCGAATAATTCTCCGCATGCGGAAACGGGGTGGTAAACGTCTTGTTTGCCCATATGCCCGTTCACGGTTTTCAGCGATCCGCCGAAGAACACGTTGACGAGCTGAAAACCCCTGCATATCGCGAGAACGGGCTTGTTTTCACCGATAAAACGGTGCAAAAGATTAAATTCGAGTTTGTCTTTGACGAAATTTACGTTGCGGGCGGGAACGTCGCCGCGATAAAACGCAGGCAAAACGTCGCCGCCGCCGACGAGCAGAAGTCCGCCGTAAGCGTCAATGCTTCCCGGGGATAAAGAGCAATCGTAACCGAGCGAAACGAGATCGAGCGCGCGGAGATAAGTTTCCGGCGGACGCGGATGCGCCACGAGAACAATCGGTAAAGAGCGGTTTTCGTTTCGACTTGTAATTGATAAATCCGATATCATACGATATTTTATAAAAAACAACGAAAAAATGTGACTTTGCGGCAATTAATGCGGTAATTAAAGCGGTAATTAATGCGGCAATCAAAGAAAAGGATTTAAACGTTTATGAAAAAAATAGGAATGGTCGTCGCTCTCGAAAAGGAACTTACAGCCTTTTTAAAAGAGCAGACCGTTGAAATAAAAGAGGAAAAATCGGGCGCGTTTCACGTTCTTGAATTTAAAATCGGAGAGTGCGACGTAGTATGCGTGAAGTCGGGCGTGGGCGAAATTTTCGCGGCGGCAGCAACGCAATATCTTATTTCCGTATATAACCCCGAAGCGATAATCAACTTCGGCATTTGCGGCAGTTTAACAAAGGACCTCGGCGTGGAAAAAGTCGCGCTGGTCAAAGGCGTCGTGCATTATGCGTTCGATACGTCCGCCGTGGATAACATCGAACCGGGCAGATACGAGCAATTCGACGGCCCGATAATCCCCTGCGACGAAAAACTTCTCGCCGCGGCGAGAAAAATCTCCGGGGGCGAATTACCCGAAGTTATATGCGCGTCGGCGGATAAATTTGTTGCGGAAAGCGACGAAAAACGCGCGCTGAGAGAAACTTACGGCGCGTCCGTGTGCGAAATGGAAAGCGCGGGCGTTCTGCTTACGTGTAAAAACGCAGGCGTGCCTTGTCTTATCGTCAAAGCCGTTTCGGACGGCGAGGGCGGCGCGGAGGACTACGTGAAACTCGCGCGCAGAGCAGCGGGGCAATACGCGGGGCTTATAACGAAACTTCTGACCGATATACCCGATATGGGAATATAAACGGCGGCATAACATAAACGGCGGCATTTTTCCGATACTGAATATATGAGATTAAGAAGAAAGAAAAAACTCGGACTCGCGCTCGGAAGCGGCGGCGCAAAGGGAATGGCCCTTTTAGGCGCGCTAAGGGCGCTCGAAGAAGAAAAAATAGAATTCGACGTGGTTGCCGGCACGAGCATAGGCAGCGTTGTCGGCGCGTTATACGCAAAAGGTTATACCGTGGGCGATATGCTCAGATTAAAGGATTCGTCGGGCGTGAGAGATCCGCAGAACGTTATTATGTTTTTCCTCGGCGGGCAGGGGCTTACGGGCATTATGCGCCGCATTACGGGCGGCGCGTATTTCGACGACCTGATAAAGCCTTTCCGGGCTGTTGCGACCGACCTCGTAACGGGCGAAGAAATCGATATCGGCGCGGGCGACGTGTCCACGGCGATAGCGGCGTCGAGCGCGATTCCTCCAACGTTCCGCCCGGTGGAAAGGGACGGACGCAGACTTGTGGACGGCGCGTACGTCAACAGCGTCCCCGCGGACGTGGTTAAGTCTCTCGGCGCGGATAAAATACTCGCAATAAATCTCGGCGCGGAAAGCGGTACAAACGAAGTCATAAAGCGTTCTCTCGATTCTCTTTATCCCGGGAACGGCGTTAAACTCGGCAAAAGAAGCGAGCAGTGTTACAAGTTTTCGGATTTCGTGCTTGCTCCCGACCTGAGAAATTACACGGGCGCGGACATAACGCGGCTCGACGAGATGTACGATATAGGTTACGAAGAAGCAAGAAAAAAAATGGATTTTATAAAAGCGGCTCTCGGCGTGGATTAAAGCGGGAACCGACCGTGAAAATATAGACATATGAGAATAAATTCAAGAGAAAAAATATTCGCGCAATATTCGGTTTCGCCCGATCCGTCGATAACTCACAGGGCGTTGATTCTCGGCTGCATCGCGAAAGGAAAAACATACGTAATCAATCCGTGCCTGAACAATGAATCCCGCGCGGCTATTTCGTGTATAAAAAAATTAGGCGCGAAAGTGAAGATAAAAAACGGCGTGGTGGAAATAAAACCGCCGAAAATGCTTTCGAGCGGCGGCAGAATCGACTGCGAATGCAGTGAAACCGTGATGAGATTTTTGTGCGGAATCGCCGCGGGCAGCGGAATGAGACTCGAACTCACGGGCGACAGACGGCTCTGCCAACATTCGATGAGAAACGTAAAAGAACCGCTCGAAGCGATGGGCGCGACGGTCGCGCTGAAAAATTACAGCGTGCCGCCTATTCTCGTAGAGGGCGAAACGGTAAGACCGATAGATTATTTCCTGCCGATCGGGAGTTCGCAGGTCAAATCGTCCATTTTGCTCTGCGCGCTCACGGGCAAAGTCCGCGCTATCGTCAAAGAAGGTACGCGTTCGAGAAACCATATGGAAATCCTTTTAAAGGAAATGGGCGCGGATATAACCGTCGACGAAAAGAACAATTCCGTCGATATGAAAGAGAGCGAAATAAAGGGCAAAAAACTTTACGTCTGCGGCGATTTCACCGAGGCGGTTTATTATCTCGCGCAAGGGCTTTTAAGCGGCAGAGCGGAATGTAAAAACGTGGGCGTGAACCCCACGAGGACGCGCGTTCTGCAACTTTTCAGGAGAATGGGCGCAAAGATAAAGATTACCAACAGAAGAATGCTTTGCGGCGAACCGATAGCGGATATCGTCGCCGAAAAAAGCGACCTCAAAGCCATTCTCGTCACCGACGAAGAGGCTTATTCCGTTTTCGACGAACTGCCCGCTCTCGCCGTGGTTATGGGTATGGCGAGGGGCGAAAGCGTCATCGCCGAACATAAAGCGATTAAGGATCTCGACGCCGACCTTTTCGACGAGATTTCCGGCGCGATACGTTCCGTCGGCGGAAATTGCAGAAGATTTTCCTCGCCGGACGCGGCGGGAATAGCGATAAAGGGAGTGGAGAGATACCGCGGCGGCAACGTGAAATGCGGATATTCCGCTTCTGTCGGAATGGCGGCGGCTGTCGCTCTCACCGTATCGGAAGAGGGCGGCGAAATAGAGGACGAGTATGTGATCGACGCTCAATATCCGCAGTTTTCCGAAACTCTCGGCTTAAATTCTTTCGCTTACGTATGCAAACGTGTTCATTCGTCCGACATATCCGAAGCGCACGCTTTTCTTTTCGGCAAGTCGGGTTTAAGCAATTATTCTTTCGGCGTGAAAGAAATCCGCGCGACGAAGAAAATTTCTTCGGAAATAAAGGAGTTTGACGGGTTCGAGGTCTGCCCCGAGTTTGCAGGCGAAGCCGCGAAAAAGACGCTTAAATACAAAGGCGTTGCGAAAACCACCAAATCGCCCGACGCGGTGAAAGGCTCCGCGGGGATCGCGACCGACGGTTTTGCTCTTTCCGCCGCGCTTAAAAGAGCGCAGATCGCAACCGACGGGGCGAAAGTTCTTCTTCTCGGTTCGGGGATTGCGGCGAAAAACATAGCGGAAACGCTCATCGGCGAAAAAGCGTCGGTCAGCGTTTACGATCCGGAGAAAAGCGGCGTGGATTTAAAAAAGAAAATGAACGAGCAGGCGTTCGCGCTCGGCGAACTGTCGAAAGACGTTAAATACGATCTCATCGTCAATACCACGGCTTTCGGCGCGGGCGGCAAAACCGGAATTTCGCCGATAGACGACGAAATTATCGCGAACGCGGGGAACGTTGCCGATTTCGCGCGGGCGGAAGGCGGAACGGAATTGGAAAAACTTGCCGCCTCTCACGGGATAAAAACGATAAACGGCGAAGAACTCGCGTTTTATAAGACGTACGTCGCGGTGAGCCTGTTCTCGTCCGCAGAGCCGGATATCAACGCGGCCGCCGGACTTTACGACGAATATAAACGAGAGGAATATAAACGAGCGGAGAAACCTTCGGAATGATAAAATTACTCGGCATAAAAAAAGTATACAGGTTCGACGACAGAAAAACGGACGCGCTTAAAGGCGTTTCGGTCGAATTCCGACCTGCCGAATTCGTTTGCGTGCTGGGCCCTTCCGGTTGCGGAAAAACCACGCTTTTAAACATAATCGGCGGGCTTGACCGTTACGACGACGGTAACCTCTTCATCGGCGGAAAATCAACCGGAGATTTTTCGGACGAAGATTGGGATACGTACAGATCTAAACTCGTCGGCTTCGTTTTTCAGAGTTATAACCTTATTCCGCACCAGACGGTTATCGAAAACGTGGAAACGGCTCTCACGATAAGCGGCGTTTCGGGCGAGGAGAGGAGAAAACGCGCCATAGCCGCCCTCGTTAAGGTGGGGCTTGCGGATCATCTCAGAAAAAAACCGTCGCAACTCTCGGGCGGGGAAATGCAGAGGGTTGCGATAGCGCGCGCTATCGTCAACGATCCGAAAATGATTCTCGCCGACGAACCGACGGGCGCGCTGGACAGCAAAACCAGCGTGCTTATTATGGATTTACTCAAAGAAATTTCGCGCGACAGACTCGTCGTGACGGTTACGCATAACGACGAACTCGCCGCGAAATACGCCACGAGAACGATAAAAATGCGGGACGGACAAGTCGTTTCCGATTCCGCGCCTTATGCCGAAAAAAACGAAGCGGTCGATAAGTTCGTCGCCGGAAAATTTAATGCGGGCGATAAATCGGACGCGGGCAACAAATCCGCCGGAAAGCCGAAGAAAAAGGCGAAAGAGAGAAAATCCTTTATGTCTTACGCGCTCGCGGCGAAACTGAGCCTTAAAAACCTTGCGGGGAAAAAGGTCCGCACGGTTTTAACTTCGGTTGCGGCGGCTATTTCCGTTCTGGGAATTTCTCTCGTTATCGCCTGCACGAACGGAATAAATTCATTCGTGAATAAAATCCAGAAGGACGCGATGAGCGCGATTCCCGTAACGGTGAGCAACAACGCGGTTTACGATTCGTCGGGGACAATCAACAATTTTATGTCGGGTTATTTTGCGGATAAGGACGGCGCGTTCGATTACGAAAAGAAAGCGATATCGATAAACGCCACGCTTAAAAACGCATTCGCGCGCGCCGACGCTTCAAAAAAGCCCGTCACGGAAGAATACGTTAATTACGTGCGGGATAATCTCGATAAATCGAGAGCGACTTATACCTTGGAAAAAAGAGTGAAAAAGAACGTTTTCAAAACGGTGAACGTTCCCATTTATTCCAATCAGTCGCTTAAATATCCCATAAACGTTTTCGTGCCGACCGCCGGCTACTGGACTTGTCTGCCGGAAAACTCCGGAAAAGTGGAAGAACAATATGAAATCCTCGCGGGGTCTTATCCGACGAAAAGCAACGAACTGATGCTCGTCACCGATAAAAACGGAAGAATCACGGACCTGAATCTCGTGGCGTATTTCATCGACGTTTACGCCGCGATTTACGATTACGTGTCGGACGCGAACACTATAGAATACTCTTATGATAAAATTCTCAATTCCGAAATCGGGAAATTCTATCTCGTTTTAAACGATAATCTTTACGTTAAAAACGCCAACGAAACTTTTTCCGCGCGGGAAATTTCGCTTGAAAATTACATAAACAAACTCGATTACGTCGGCAACGGAACAAATCCCGATAAAAAATGGACGAACTCCGGCGCGGGCAACGGAACGCGCGGAAACATCGTTCTCACCGAACTTAAAAAGCAACTCGGAACGAAAGCCGTCGCGGGTTTTTCGCAAATCGCCGGTTGCGACATAAACGAGATGAAATGTTACGACGAAAATCCTTACGACGAGGAACATAATGCGGATACGGGGAAAGGTTACGAACTGAAAATAACCTGCATCGTGAAACTCAAGGGAGACACTCAGTGCGGAATGCTTGCTTCGCCTATTTGTTACACGCAGGCTCTCAACGATTACATTATAGAAAATTCGGCTTCGTCCGAAGTCGTCGCCGCTCAGAAGGAGAATACGTCGTCGAGCGTGGTCGCAGGGGCGACGTTCAGAAACCACACCGCCGCGCTCGAAAATCTCGGATACGCGGAATCGCCCACAAAAATCAACTTTTATCCGAATACGCTCGAAGATAAGGATTACCTTCTCGCCGTTCTGGACGCGTATAACGAGGGAAAAGCGGAAAGCGAAAAAACTTATTACGTGGACAACGTGGGGGCGGTTATGAACATCGTCGGAATGATTGTCGACGGAGTTGTTTCCGTTCTCGTTATCTTAACGTCCGTTTCGCTTGTCGTTTCCGCGATAATGATAGGAATAATAACTTACGTTTCGGTTATCGAAAGGACTAAGGAAATAGGCGTTTTAAGGGCGGTCGGCGCAAGAAAAAAGGACGTCGTGAGGCTGTTTATAACCGAAACCGGTATGATAGGCGCGATGGCGGGCGCGATGGGGATCGTCGTTACGTTTATAGCGGAAATTCCGCTCAACGCGGTTATGGAGAGCGTAACGGGCGTAAGTTCGCTCGTGGTTTTGTCGCCGCTTCACGTTCTCGCAATTTTAATCGGCTCGGTGATAGTAACGATTGCAGCGGGACTTATTCCGTCGCTTTTCGCCAGCAAAAAGGATCCCGTCAGGGCGTTACGGAGCGAATAATATGGAAGAAAGAAGAAAAACAAACGCCAAATTCACGCTCGCAGGTTTCGGCGCGGCGTATTATTCGGTTGCGGTGGTGTCGATTTTGCTTGCCGTAACGATTTTTTCGTTCGCGGTTCAGACGTTGTCGGGGAGTTCTTCGGCGGCGGAAAAGTTCGCGAAAACCGACGTTTACAAATATTTAAGCAACTGCGTGTCGCCGCTCGCGATAGCCGTTTCGGGGTTGATTTTCTGCAAATCGTTCGGTTGCGGAGTGAAAGAAGCCTGTTTAATAAGAAAAGCCGAGCCGAAGTTTTATCTTTACGCGGTTTTGCTTGCGGCGGCTTCGTTTTTCGGGCTTTCTTCGGTGAACGGACTGTTTATCGGTTTTCTCATAAAGGTTTTCGGCTATAATTACGTCGAATCTTCGTTGCCTGCGTTTTCTCCGATAAACGTGGTCCTGACCATCGCGACGGTATGCGTTCTGCCCGCCGTTTTCGAGGAGTTCTTTTTCAGAGGAATCTTAACGAGAAGTTTATCTTCTGCCGGCAGACTCAACGCCGCGCTTATTTCGGGACTATATTTCTCGTTGTTTCATATGAATCCGGCGCAAACGCCGTATCAGTTCATTGTCGGCTTTTGTTTCTGTCTGCTCGCGCTCGATTCGGGTTCGGTTTTTCCGACGGTTCTGGCGCACTTTCTCAACAACGCCGTCATCGTTATTTTAACTTACGCCTGCCCCTCTTTCACGAGGTTTACGGGCGTGTGGTTTATCGTTTCGCTTATATTCGGGCTTTTGTGTCTCGCCGCGTTTCTGTTTTTAACGCTGAAAGGCAAGGTTAAAGAGGGAAAAAGCGAGTACGGTTACGATTATAAAACTTTCTTTTTGTATTCCGCGATAGGCGTGGCGGGGTGCTTGCTGATGTGGATATCGATGCTTTTCGTATGATAAAAATAAGAATCGTTGCCGTGGGCAAAGTCAAAGAAAAATATTTTTCGGAAGCGATAGCGGAGTACGCCAAAAGGCTGTCGCGTTATTGCGAATTTTCGGTGGCGGAAGTAAAAGAGGAAAATTACGACAAAGCCACGCCGTCGGCAATCGAAAAAATCTTGTCGGTTGAGGGCGAGAGAATAGAAAAGGCGATAAAGGGTTTGCCCGTTTGCCTTGCGATAGAGGGCAAAAGGATTACTTCGGAGGACTTCGCCGCTTTCATAAAAAGCAAAACGGACAGAGGAGAGGGCGAAATAACCTTTATAATCGGCGGAAGTTACGGCATAGACGAGCGGATAAAAAACGCCTGCAAGGATAAAATATCCTTCTCGCCGATGACTTTTCCGCACACGCTTGCAAGGGTTATGCTTGCCGAGCAGATATACAGGGCTTTTACGATAATCGCGGGAGCGGAATACCATAAGTGAGCGGAGAACGATAAATGAAAAGCGAAAAGGAAAGATTTATGGCGCTTGCTTTGAAGGAAGCGGACAAAGCCGAAAAAAAAGAAGAAGTACCGATCGGTTGCGTAATCGTCAAGGACGGAAAAGTCGTGGCGAGGGCGCATAATCTCAAACAGACGAAAAGGCTTGCCACGGCTCACGCCGAGGTCCTCGCGATAGAAAAGGCTTGCCGGAAACTGAAAGACTGGCGGCTGGAGGACTACGAAATTTACGTAACGCTCGAGCCTTGCGCCATGTGCGCGGGGGCGATTGCGAGCGCGCGGATAAAAAAGACTTATTTCGGCGCGTACGAACCGAAAGGCGGCGGAGTTGAAAGCAAGTTCCGTATCTTAACGGAGAGCGGACTTAACCACGTCACCGAATACGAAGGCGGGGTTCTGGAAAAAGAATGTTCCGAAAAGATAAAGACGTTTTTCAAAACCCGCAGAAAGTGACGGGACAATAGAATTAAAATGAAGTGACAATAAAATTAAAAGTAACCTAGGGATTCCATTCGTTATCACTAATTACCGAAAAGGCGTCTTTTTCGCCATTT